>ERZ773178.943-NODE-943-length-33203-cov-26.597562_pt1 | contig 33203 bp, 64 predicted proteins | sample MGYA00580533_ERZ773178 | MGnify/ENA primary metagenome ERZ773178 (study PRJEB29015, sample SAMEA2737859) | human gut metagenome | biome: human gut; feature: human-associated habitat; material: faeces | place: China | collected 2012 ...
TACAAGTCTATTTGACATTAATGATGTCTATATCCTGTTTTATTAAATGTGTCTTAGGAAAATAAAAAAAGCCCTGTATAAACAGAGCTACCATAGATTAACATCAAAATGAATATTAACCTCAAAGCCATATATATTATAGCACATAAAAAAAAGACCGTACAGAATCATACGGTCTAATATACGAAAAATAGTTTAAGGTTTTATATGTAATTTATGCAACTTCAATTAAAGGTCCACAATTTACCCAAATTCCACCGATTTTCGCAAGATTCTTTTGTACATTGACTTCATCAACACGAATTCTAGTTACATAGACAACGGCATTTGTGGTATGCAATACATTGTCATTATATCCATCGGAATTACGTACCTTATCAACTAAGCGAATCGGAAACCAACCACCCAATGGTGCAAGGTATGCGCATAAATCGCCATTGATTTGTTTCAAGCCTTGATTTCCAATCTTCATTTGTACGGATGTAACGTAAGAACCTGCGTGCAAAATTTGGTCAATTGCTTCTACAGGTTGTGGAATGCTTGGACTTGTAGCTCCACTATTTGCGAAACATTTAGGTCTAAACGCAGTATCGAATGTAGCATAATAAGGCAATTTACATAAGGTAAATGCTCCATTCTTTCCACCTTGATTCTGTCCTAAGAACCATCCTTGCTTTCCGTCAATATCAGAATCAAAGATTGCGATATGTGAATATGGAGTCCATCCTGCTACTTCTTTAAATACCGCAATGTCTCCAGGTTGCATAATTGAGACCTCATTACAATAGTTCAAGATACCATTTGTTTTTCGATTGTTCCAAATGTCTTTCACAAATTTGCTCGTTGTACAATGGATAGCCTTATATCCTAAATCAATCATGTACTTTGCGAATCCGTCCCAACATTGAGCACCATAGTATCCGTCAATGTCGAAAGCTTTGCCTAATACGGCTTTTTTGAAATTTTGATAATTTATTAAAAAAATCCTCCTTTATGTACCAATTATAGCACATAAAAGAGGTTTTTTATCACTGATATACAGAGAACATTTCTCTTAATTTATCTCTTACCATTTCTCTTTCTTCTTGAAAGTCGCTAGATGTTTTCATTTCCTCCAAGATTCCATACATAGCATTCAAAAAAGCTTCTAACTCACGAATAGAATTTCGCTTATCTATTTCATTGTTATCTTTTCGATATTCTTTTTTTGCTTCTATATATTTTCTGAAATGGCTATTCATCAATGCGATATTGTCGTCAATTTCTGTTCCTTCAATATTTGTATCATTTGTTCTTAATGCGTTTATAGCAGTTCTTCCATCACTCATAGCTAGTATTGTATCAATATCTTTGATATTGTCTAAAGCTTGGCTCATGACTTTAAAATCTAAATCATTGTATCCTTTTTCTAGTCCTCTCATTGCTTCCGTTAAGAGGTCTAGATTCCTTTTTCTAACCTCTTGCATGATACACCTACGCTAATTTCTTAATGATGATATTTGCATTCTGAACAGATAAATCTAAGCCACTGTTGTTTCCTAGCGTGATTGTATAAGAAGCTCCACAAGGTACTTGAATCAATGTTGCTCCACTTACATTTCCGTATGCACTTGCAGTAGCTACATTATATAAAGATTCTGTTCCTCCTACTGCTTCTCCATTCTGTTCTAATTCTAAAGAAGCTACTCCTACTGTTGCGCTTGTAATATCTGCCGTATATTCTACCTCATAGATTCCTTGTTTTGTTAACGTAAATAATCCACTTCCTACATCATGAGCAAGCCAACCTTTACAAGCACATTGGCAAGATTTCGTTCTTACTCTATCTGTTGGAAATAATACATTTTGTCCATTTGCTACTGTCTGAATTGCCGTTGCTATACTATTAATCATTTTTTCTTTTCCTCCTATATAAAATAAACGGGTAGCCTTTCGACTACCCTATAATCCAAAGGCTATTGCCTAATCTCTTTCGAGCTAGATTTGGTTACATCCACAACCTGTCATATTATACGCATAATAAGGTGAGCAAGTAAGATATGCAGGTTTTGGCGTTGGTTGCAATGTGTTAATGATATTAGCAGATTGTGCCTGTTGACTTAATTGGAAGTTTGCAGTTAATAAATCTCTGTCTCTGTCTGCTAATTTATCACGCAATTCTTGCATTGTGTTCGCATTGATTAATGCTCTTGTTGCTTCGCCTTCTGAGTGAATTGCAGTGGTAATATCACACGTGTTCTTGAAACTTTGTGCGTTTACTCCATCAATCGCTCTTTGCGTTGCACAACAACATTCTTGGTTCTGTTGACCTAGATTCTGCAAACCTAATTGTGTCGTGTATCGGCTTTCTAGAATGTCTCTTGAATTTTGATAGCCTTGGCTAGATACATTTTGATTTGTGTTGAACAAATCACGCTTAATAAATTCTTGATTCATTAATTCATCATTCTGCAAGTTGCCATTGTTACCCCAATTTCCACCAAAAAGTAAGAATAAAAGGATAATCCAAATCCAATATCCTCCACCAAATTCATTGTTGTTTCTGTCTGCTAAATCGTACATTGGTTGAATACCATTCATGCTTTCCATTTATATTTCCTCCTTTCAACGCAATTAGCGTTTTAGCCCATATTGACTAGCCACTGATTCAAATTGTTGTTTTTGTTGTGGCGTTAAATTCCCCATCATATTACTTAGCAATACTTGGGGATTCTGCCCACTTTGCATTAATTGTTGAACTTGATTAAATGCTTGTGGATTTCTTTGTTGTAACATACCCAACAACATTTGTTGAGGGTTCATCATATTCATTAAAGGATTCACGCTTTAAGCTCCTTTCTAGGCGTTTCTTTCTCTGCCTTTGTATTTATATTACTTCCGTTTGTTAGACCTAATATCATAGCTTCTAGCTTGTCTAAGCGTTGTTCTATGTTGTCTTTCTTTGGCTCTGTTTCTTCTTGGAATCTGTATTTCTTGAAACTGCCATCTAAAGACTTCATATAGAATACTGAATCATTTCTATCTAGCATAATACTAGGCAAACCATTCACCATCATATTCCTTGCTTCTTGTTCGTTATTAACCCATTTTCCATTGAAATCATTCAATGCCATGTTAGGCGTGATTTGGTTGTTAATATTAATAGGTGGAATATTTGCTAACTGTTGAATGTTTTGTAACTGCGATTCAATCATCTGCTTTTGATTCATTAAATTGTTAATTCTGTCATTGATTGGATTATACATTTTGCTCACCTCTTTACACTCCTAATTATATTCATAGGCAGTCTCAGTTTGTTTTCACATTAATATCAGATAAATGTCAAAAAAAAGAGGCTTTTCAACCTCTTAATTTTTATCTAGATACATTTCTTTTTCACTGCTTTTTCTTGGTGGTAGGACTGCGCTATACTTCTCTACTTCATCATACTTGTTCTTTATTCTTTTGATGATTCTATTTACACTAGAAACACTCATATTCAATCTGTCGGCTTGTTCTCTAACTGTCCATCCGTATATTCTTGTTCTTAGAATCATTTCTTCATCTTTAGTTAATAAAGCTAGATTAATAAACTCTTCTAAAATAATCTTATTCCAAGGTACTTGATTCGTCATTGTCTTCGTTAACGATTTTATCCGCTACTTCCAAACCTTTAGTTAATACACTAGGCACACTATATCCACATTGTACAAGGTTCTCAATAATGCTACGCACTTCATTAATACATAAAGAAGCCAATACAAACCAACCTAATAATGTAGTTACATGGAAATCAATTCCTAGCATTTTTCCAATCTCTACCAAGAATGCACTGAACGTGAACGCAACTACAATCATAATCCAATAGCCTAGCTTTTTAAGGACTCCAATCCATCCTTTATTGCTATTGATTTTGTGATTAATCGCCGACTTCATGCACCCTGTAATATAATCCACGACGTTCATAAATAAGAAGAACGCAAATAAATACCAATGCTCACCTAATACGTATGTTAATACGGCAACGGCTACACCACCAATTGCATTCATCTTGTCTAGAAAATACATACTTCTTGTTATTTGTTTAAATCCTCCATTTTTCTTTTCTATTAAATTCACTCCTTACATGATTTTTAAATTATCAACCTCTAATTCTAAGGTTCTATATCCACTTTTAATGACTTCAAATATATTTCTAATTCTCGCAGTCATTACTAGTCCAATATCTGCTACTATAACATCAACTTTATCACCTAAATCAAAATCAACTTTGTATTCGTATGAATCAGTATTCAATCCGAAATTCACATTTTCTTGAATTTGACAATCTGCTAGTTTTTCAATTCCTTTCTGAATAAGTACCTTTTTATATTCATCAAGTGTCACATCATCCCCCATACGCTCAGAACGTGCGTCTACGAATAACTTTTTGATTCTTTCATTCTTATCTATTCTAGCGTCATATTCAACGTATATACGCTCTTCTGATTGTCCTTCGCCACAAATGATTGCATAGTTCTTGTATTTACTTGAGTCAATCATAACGTCCGGTTCTTCAATGTTTCCAAACTCTGTTGAAAATGTAACGAAGTTGTTTCCGTCTGTATTGTTTTGGGTTAAATCACGCCCTCGATACAACACGAATGTGAACGTACTTGATACATAGTCATATTCTATGCGGAAAGACAATTCTAACGGATACAATAACTCATAAAGCTTTGTATCAAGGTTTGCTCCTGTTTCTTGAAAATCTACTCTATCGGTAATGGATTCATCATATCTATATCCCATTTCCCATGAGCAATACTTGTCTAATAGCTTTTTGACCACATCAACAATTTTTCCGCTACTAGAGAATGTAGGATAAATACAATCATCTGCTAGAATCTTTTCAAAAAATGAACCTTTTAACAACATTTGTTTTGTGTTGTTTGAAACTGAATAATGTGGTATTTCAACGATTCCTAACTCTTTATCCTCAGTAGAATAAATATATTTAATATCGCTTGAATACTGCCCTATATCAATATAAATCTCGAAATCTCCTGTTTCATAATATCGCCTATTCCACTGCACGTTATAAGGTGCTAGATGTGTAACGATATTGAAATCTTTATCTAATCCAAAGTAAGACATACTATAAACCTAAATACCTTTCATTGTAATAAACCGTACAAGCTAGGTTCGTATCTCCATTGTCTGCCGTGTATCCTATGATATTCTCGCCTAACTGAATCGTCATATCATTGAATGATGAGGTTCTGTCTACTTTGCCTATACAATTCACACCATTTTTTTTAATCGAAATAGGCTCAGAAACTAAATCAATTTCTAACACATCACCATTGTGTAGCGTATCTAATACACGAATATATTTATCTTTGTTGAATAGTTTCGGATTTGTAACCTCTCCAAACGCTTCAATAACGGCTCTACAGTATGTTTCTGTATCGCCTTGATTATCAATATAGATTTCTCTAGCGAATGTAAACGTTCCAAAGTTTACGCCTGTTTCCGGTATTTCAAAATTGAACGCTAAACCTTCACCAATTTCTGCGATATTCCTTGCGAAATCATCAAATGAAAGCAATAAAGGTTGCGTGCATAGAATCGTAAAGTTAAGCTCTAAATCTTTGTAGATATTAACGGTAGGCAAGCTATACGCATATAGTCTTCCTCTGCAATATTTCTTTTCTCCCATATACTCAACTATCACATCAAATACATGAGAATATTGGAAGAAGCGCCGTAGCTTCTCCCTTTCTTCTCTTTTTTCTTCTAGCGAGCCTTTAAAGGTAGCTTTCACACTTCTTTCTTTTGTTGGAATACGTGAACCGATTAATCTAGCACCGTTTCCGAATGCATTGTCTTGTGTTGTATATGAAGGTGCTACATAATCAAATCCATCTAAACCATCACTAGATGGTATTCTCCATCTTTTGTTGTCGATTTCAAATTCTTTGCCATCATCCCTACGGACGATAACTCTTACCTTATTGATATCTATTGAACTACACCTCCATATCCATATCTTGCTTGCATACGTAACATTCTAGCGATTTCATCCGGACTTTGAACTTTATTGTAGAAGTTGATAGTCTGTCCATTGTTATTTGTTGTTACGCTAGGCATGATTTGAGCCATATCTTTAGCAACGGCACGAATCCACGCTTTATTTTTTTCTAATGGTACGACTGCTTCTGCTCCGTTACCTTCCAACAAACCAATCTGACCACGCTTCAATACACCACCACGCTCTAGTCTTGGAATCTTTCCAATGTGAACTCCGGGAATCTTATTGATGATACCGATTGCGCCGTTAATGCCACCGATAACTCCATTTACCATTCCTTTTACACTTCCAACTAATGAACTAACTGCTCCTTCAATTCCACTGAATACACCACCTACAAACCCTTTTAAACCGCTCCATGCATTCTGTATTCCTTGTAGAACATTTGAAATTTTATTTCCTACATTGTCCATGACATCTTGAACTTTAGACCAAATGCCATTAAATACATCAGAAACAGTACTCTTAACATTATTGAAATATTTATTGATATTATCAATAACGCCTTTAACTTTATCTCCTACTCTGTTCATTGTATCTTGAATCTTGCTCCAAATATTGTTTATGATGTCCGAAACTGTTTTAAACAAATTGCTTACGAATCCAATAATTGCAGTAACTATTTCACTAACCTTACTCCAAATATTCTGAGCAACCGTTAATATTACAGACCAAATATTCGCTACAATTGTAGCTACGATTTGAACAATAGGCATGATAAATCCAAGTATAGTTGCAATCGCAGTTCCTACATACGTCACAACCATAGTTATAAATGAAATGATTCCACTTACCACACTTCCCACAATTTGAAGGATAGATGTTATTACAGGAATCATGCCGATAACTGTTTGAATAATCTTCTTAATAATTGCTAGAATCGGTGGTCCTACAACGCTAAGAATCTTTTGAGCTTGGTTAACAACATTTTGAATTGCGTTACCAATTTTACCTAAAATTTCTTTTGCAATAGGCTCAAGTGCAACTTTCATTTCGTCAATCGCTTTTTTTACCTCATCAAACGCAGGAGCTAACACTTCGGAAACTTGACTTGTTAATTCTGTAATTCCACTTGTATCAATCTTACTTAATACACTTGAAATAACTTCACCAACTTTAGCAAATCCTTGTTGAATACCTTGTATAGCTACTGTAATTAATCCGATGATACCTGCAAGAATAGGGGTAATAAGTTCGCCTATTGGAGTAAATGAATCAAGAAATGTACGTCCTAAGCCACTTAAAGCGTTCTTTAAGCCACCATTTGCAATATCTTTGACTTTATCCATTGCTCCTTCTACATCTTTATATTTATTTCCTACCGTAGTTAAGGATTCAATAAATCCGGCGTTGAAATCTTCTCCCATTGTACCGAAAGCCGTTGCCGATTTATTCAACTTTTCTTGCTCATTTGTAGTCTTTGAAATATCTTCTACAATCGCATTTACAACATCTTTCTGAGTTGCTCTTCCTTCTTGCCAAGCCTTAAATACATCTTGCGTCTTGATATCAAAACTATCTAAAGCTCCTTCGATAGTTCCATCAACTAACCTTGTGGTAACTTCATTGATTGCGTCGTTAACTTTATCAAGGTTATAAGCTCCACCATCTAAACCATTTTGCATTAATTGGAAATATTCTTTTGCCGAATATCCTGCTTGAGCAAATTTACCGGAGTATTCCGAAATGTTATCGCCTAATTCATCCGACTTATTCAAACCATTCTGAGCACCTGTAGCCATAAGGTCAAAAGCTTCTTGAGAAGTAATTCCGAACTGCTTCATTAATTGTTGAGCACCTCTTAATGTTTCGTTCTCGTCCATTCCGAATGTGTCTCTTAATGTCAATAAATCCTCAGTTACATTCTTTAAATCGACATCACTTATACCTTGCATTTGTTGTTTGACACGTGCCATCATATCGGCTACGTCTGAAACATTTTCGCCGAAATTGTTTGACCAAACATCACGAGCAATGTTTTTAAATTTATTCATTTCATTGCTTGAAGCACCTGTTTGAGCTTGGAATTTAGCCATAGCGTCATCTAGTTCCATAGCTTGATTAACACCTGTTTTAATAGCTAGTGCCATACCACCGATAGCTCCTGCTACGGCAGTGACACCAACGACACCTCCAACGCCTAAACCTGTTAAAGTTTCAGTGATTGCAGTAGCTTCCGGACTAATATTCTGAATCTTTCCTAATAGTCCGTCAAATCCACCTTGAATTGACTCTAAGGCACTGCTTCCTACTTGTTTAAATACATCAAACTTTGAACCTGTTTCTTGCGTTTCTGTTTGTGTATTCTTTTGCTCATCATTTAAATCTTTAAGTTTATCTTTAATTTTTGGCGGTGCTTTTGAACCATCAGAACCTAGCTTATCAATCGCTTTTGAAGTATCTTTGATAGCATTTGTGGCTTCACTTGATACAACCTTTACAGATTTAATACCATTCTCTAGACCACTTGTGTCTATCTTTGTATCAAACTTTAATGTTCCGTCTGATATTCAATTTGCCACCTCCTTTTCTAAACATCAAAATATGAATCAAATTCATCTTTCATTTCTTGTTCCTCTATTGTTAACTCGATTGGGAAAGACCACGCTTCTTTTGCTCTTTGATATGCTTTATCTTGTGTATCATTTTTTGAAGGTTTTTCATATCCTCTAACGCTCTTTGCATATCCCCATAAAGTTGAATCACCAACTATATTATTGGCTAGTGCTAAGAACTTGTGCCAATGCATATCACATTCCGTTAAATCAATGCCGTAAAGTTGCATAAAAGCCGAATAAATATATTCACCATCTTGTACATAGTCTAATGTCTTAACGCCTGTAGAATCACTTCTAGGCGTACTAGAAGGGTTATATAGGAATCGTTCTAACTCTTTTAATATATGCTTATCTATGATGGGTGGTTCATTTACGAATAAATAAGAACAATCTACTTTATCAATAACATGATTGTTGAATCGTTCTAATTCTTCATAGAATCTTATCCACAAGCGAAAATCTGTATTTAATAAAATAGGCTCGCCATCTAGCGACTGAATGCTATTTGGCAAGCCTTTTATGCGTAAATCAATCATTTCTTCGCCGAAATGCTAGAAACAGTTTTGCTTGCGTCAAGAAATTGCTTCATTCCATTTGTTCCGAATGTTGTTTTTAATTTCTTTTCTAACTGTTCATACGTTTTCTTTGAATATTCATCATCAATCAAATTGACAATATACAATACTTCCATCAAATCAACCTGTTCAAAGTCTGTACTGCCTAACATGCTTTCAATTTGTTCATCTGTTAATACTGTTTTCAGATAGTCGAATTTAGCTCGATATGCTTCTTCATGCGTTGCGTGAAATGCGTTACAAGCGTCCTCTGCTTTTAAAACTTCAATTGTTTTAGGTGGGATTTCATACTGCTTCCCTTCATACGTGATTCTATTCATGATTTACCTCTTCTTTCTTTATACTTCTGATGTACCTTCTGTAAATGTTACTGTTCCATCTGCTACCTTTGCAGTACCGACACGAATATCACTTGCAAAGTTAATGTTGAAGTTGATTTTTGAATCGACGCCACTCAATGTGTCGAAAATCAATTTAGCGTCAACTTCCCACGCTTTATAGCCTTTTGTTTTGTCTCCGTCAAACATGAATACAAGTAAAGCTTTTGTATTTACTTCTTCGTTGTTTGGTACGGATTTCATCATTTGTTCGTAAATGTATTCAAAGTCATCTTCGCCTTTAATCATTGTTAAATCTTGCGAAATCTGAGGTGAATAACTCTTTAATGATTCTGTTGGGTTCTTATCTGCGATAAAGTCATACGTTTCAGTTTCACTATTGAATGAAATATCTAAAGTTGTAGACTTTTTAATTCGCTTGTAACCTTCTCCCATTTGTAAGAACAATCCAATCATATACTTCTTGACTGTCTGTCCTGTAGTTACTTCAGTTCCTTGAGTTGCTATTAATTAAGCTCCTTTCTGTATTTGATTTGAATAGTTAACGCATATACTGCTTGACTATCCTCATTTGTGTATAGATATAAACCACTTGAAACGGAAACATCATCACAATGTCTGTTTCCGTCTAGTTGTGGTAATTCTCCATTTAAATTCTTTTCGTCAATCCATTCTTCCAATTCTTCTAAAAAGGAATTGTTGTCTTGCCTTTCGGCTTCGATTTGTGTATTCCTACGTGCTAGAAATGTATAGTATTCTGTACGCATTTGAGAACCGTCAATGTATGTATCTACAATTGCATTAGGTTCTTTATACAATGCATAAGAGATAGCTTGTTGCGCTAAAACATCCGTTTCAATACGTTCATCTATCTGTATATTTCCGTAGCCGTATAGCCATTGAATCAATGCTTTTGATACTGTCATTCTCCGTCTCCTATCATTTGTTGCGCTTTCTTTAAGATTGTTTCTGTCCCACCATTTCGCATAGCTTTTTTAAACCAATGGTCTGTTTTACCTCCTACGAAATGAGCATTCTCTTTGTTGTAATACCACCGTCTAGCATATGGAGCACTTGGCCCACCTTGCTTTACTAATCCACTACCGATTTGAGTTAATCTTGTAGCCGAGTTAATTAATGCTCCTGTGTCTCTAGGCGTATAAGGGGACATAAGCCTAATGACTTCAGAATCAATCATTTGTTGAACTCGTCCACGTTCTTCTAGTCCTCTTGATTGCTTAATTTGGGGAATTGATTCAACATCAAGTTTGACTTTAATTCCTATTGACCGACAACCTCCCAATGCTTCAACATATCGACATTCGTACAATCTGTTACGCTTTGAATCGTTGTCCATTTGTATTTCTTTTTAGCTTCATTGATTGCCTTGATGTTAGATAAATCTTCTTCGACTTCTCCAAAGAATACGAAATCTGTTTTATCTGTATTTAATGTGAAGTGCTTTTGTTTCTCATCATTTGAAAGCTTTGCATATTCGTAAGGTTCAACATATCCCTCACGATATAGAATGGTAATATTTGTGGATGTGGCTATGCTCAGAATATTACCGTTTGCAGTTCTAACAGTAGATTGTCTCCACATACATTTATCAAGGATAGAAGCTTGAAACCTATCTTCTCTCGTCAATGTATCATAGTAGTGATTTACAAGTGTAATTGAATCCTCAAAGAATCCTGTCATAATGCAATCCATCTTTCTTTCATTATATCTGTATCACCTAACCAAAAGGCTATAATATCCTCAAGCACGTTTCTTTTATCTGAGTGTGTAGTGTTTATAAAGCTTTTGGAATATCCACCGTTTGAGATACTTGATACACCATCAATTGAATCTTGAAAGATTACATTGTTTAATACATCACAGATACAATCTTTTAAAGTGCTTTCGTTCTGTTCGTTAATAGAATCAACATTCACATACTTCAATACCATTGCTTCTGCTTTGTAAGAATACTGATTGAATTGATTTTCATCGAATTTAGGAAAATGGGAATTGTAATATTCCCAATCTAAAATATTGTTCATTTTACAACCCCCTTTTTAAGCTATTTTTCATTTTGAGGTTTAGCTTCCTCTTTTGTTTTAGGTTTTCCTTTTTTAGGCTTTTCAACTTTAGAAGGATAACCCCAACCGATTTCTGTAGCCATTACTTCGCACTAGCAGATAAGTAAATACCTGCTACCTTATTTGCGTATACATCAACGATTCCATACTTACGATATTTCAATACATCTGAATCTGATTCAATGTTATTGCTTGCAGGAATTACATTTGAAACAATGTGTTTATCCCATTTCATAACAGAAGGTTTATGAACAATCAAGAAGTTGATAACGTGTCCATCCTCTGCTTTAGTATATCCACCTTCTTCTTCTGTATCTGCTCCACTCAACAATTTAATCTTTGTATAGAAACGACTAGCAGGTACAGGAACTACCTTTGCGAATCCTTGTAAAGCTTCACGTGATTTGTAAGTATCTAAAGCTTTAACGCTATTCAATAATGTAGGAGTAGAATACAAGATACGTTGTTCACTTGGCACTTCATCCTCATCCATTTTAGTAACTGCTTTTAATAATGCACTCAAGAACTCTTCTGCACTTGCATAATCTTCTGAAACTTTTGTGATTCCTGTTGTGCCTGCAATCTTAGCGAATGTGTAAGCGTCTGCTTCCGGTGCAACCTTTGTACGCATTAATTCCGCTCCTGCTCTACCGAACGCAATATTCATTGATTCTGCATTGTCTTGTGTATCAACTGAGATTTTAGTTCCTCTATCGTAGTCAAATGTTGCAGTTTTCCATTCTAATTTCACTGAGTTAGATGTATAACCACTATTTCTATCATAGTTTCCTAAACCTTTAACAGAAATTTGTGGATAGATGATTTCTTTTGCGTTCGCTCCTGCTCTTACCATTGTAGCGTCTGCATTTAAATCACCTGTTACTGATGCTAACTTATATACCTCATCCAAATTTGAGACATACGTTTTAGCTAACGCAATTTCATTTGGTATTAATTAAATCCTCCTTATTTCTTTTCTGTAGTTAAACCCATTACTTGTCTTAATAATAAATCTTCTGCGTTTGGGTTTTCTCCTTGTCCACTGCTTCCAACAATATTGCCTGTAGCAGTAGGCTTATTTTGTTCTTCATCAAATAAGATTGGCTTATTCTCTTTCAAACTCTTGAAAGCTTTGTCAATATCATTTGTTTGGTCTTTTGATTTAAGCAAATCGTCATAGTTGAATTGTGATTTTGCTAAATCAAAATCTTTACATCCGTATTCTTTAGCTTTTGCACTTAATACAGAATCAAGATTCATTTTGCTAATCTGAGTTTCGTAGCTTGTCTTTTGAGTATCAATATCATTCGTCAATGTATTGATTTTATTTCTAAGTTCTTCTACATCAACACCATCATAGCTTTTTTTGAAATTATCAAACTTTGTTTGAATTTCCTTTGCGTTGTTCTCTGCTAAAGATAGCTTTTCTTTCTGCTTGTCGAACTCTGCAATCGTCTTATAGTTGTCATTTACTAGCTTTGTAATTGAGTCCTCTTGTTCTTTGGTTAATTCAATGTTTGATTCTTTTAAAATTTCAATAATGTTTTTCATTTTGCCCTCCTAAAGTATTTTATAAACCGAATCTTCTCCGGTATGGTTATGGCTAACTATATTTTATATTGAATAATAGCTCACATTGTGAGCGTTTTATCCGATTCTAAGCCTATCGTTGTGTACTCTATCTCCCATTTCAGAACTAAAAGCTTTATATACTGCATTTGCGTGTTTTAGCTTAATTTTGGCTTCTGTACTGCTTAATCCTTGATTGTCCAATAAGATTACTTCCCTCTTTAATGCTCTGATATTTCTTTCTAGTTCTCTTTGATACTGCCTAGCTTCATATCCTTCATAATTTTTCCCTTGGAATGTGAAAGGCTTTGTATCAATATTCTTTAACTGCTCTTTTGTGTAGGCATAAGGCATATCAATATTCCATACAGGTTGAGCAAAGTGTCTACATCCATAGTCTTTTTCTTCTCCATGTGTTAACTGAAACAAGCTAGGATATAGTTTCCCTTGCGTGTCGTAGCGTTTACCTTGCCATTTCTTATGGCTTGGACGTGCGTTTGCGTGAGCGTCAAACTCAAATACAGTAACTCCCATATCTTTAGCGCATTTATTATTAATTTCTTGTGATGATTCCTTTTCTGCGTACTGCATTTGTTGCCTTACCCATACATCCACATTTCTTTTAACTCCTGTATCATATTCCACAATCTTTACTCCACTATTTGCTAACTTTGAAATAGCTTTTCTACAAGAATCATCAATTGTGGATTTACCACCTACTACATTTTTAACTTCTTCTTGAACTATTTTTGTAAAGAATACCGGTAGTTTATCTTTACCGATTGCATACGTGTTTGCACTTGATTTGATGTATTTCTTCCAACGCTTTGCAGTATCTTTTTGTGGATTTACATAAGCAATATGTTTTGCAAGGTTTCCATCCATCTTTTTTTTGGTTGCTTCTTGAATCAACTCTAATGTTCCTTGCTTATTTTCTTCAAAGTCCTTTTTAGATTCCTTAATTACATCTTTTTTTAGGCTTTTTGATTCTTTTTTTGTGAATTTACGCAAATCTACGAGTGATTTTGCTAATATCTCATTAAATTTTGCATTTTCTTCGGTGCTTTTTTCTAGCACTTCACGAATTTTATTAGATACGAATATCATCATTCCTAATTCAAATACACTAGCACGCTTTACACTTTTTCTTTCTCTTTCTTCAAGCTTTCTTCTTTTCTCAATTTGCTTTCGTAGGCGTTCTTGTTTCCTTTCTTCTTGCCTTTTTTCACGTTCTTGTTCCCTTTTTTCTTCTTCACTTAACATTTATATACCCCCTACAGAAAAAGGGCTTAAATGCCCTTTAAAACGCTTTTAAAGCCTATTTAATTAATTCTTTTCTCTGAGTTTCTGTAATCCATCCGATAGAAGCAAACATTTCCAAATCGCTCTTTGTGAATAAGCCTAACTCATAATATGATTTGATTAATTCGTAACTCATACTACTTCACCCCATTCATTTGTGCTTTTAATTGAGCAATTTGTAACATCAATTGTGCATTAATCTTATCTTGCTCAGTTGGTAACGCTTTTGGTTCTTCAATTGTTGGCTTTTCTGCTTCTGCAATCTCGACCACTTTACCTTCTGCAAATTTATAGTTATATCTTCCGTGCTCATCGACTAATTCTTTTTCTAGATATTGACTTTGTGCGTGAGCGTATTTATCACCTTGTCCTTTGTCAATTTCTGTCATTGTTTGAATTTCTTCTTGTGATAAGAAAATATTTGAATTAATAGATGTGATATATCCATCCACTAATGATACGTATACTTTATATTCGTTGTTCATAGTTTCCTCCTAATAGATTTCTGCGTCTACACTTATTGTCACATCGTTTAAATCTATACCAATTGCAGTATTGTTTAATGATGTATCTACAGGGTTTGTATATACACGTACATATTGATTATTTGCATAACCATTGGTTGTGTTAAACGAGATTTGTTTACCTGTTCCGTTAACTCTAAGAAAAGTTTGCTTGTTAGCCCCTGTAAAGATTACATTTCGACTATTTCGCATATAAACGCCCCTTGCAAAAGGAATATATATAGCGTTATTAGCTCCATAGCCGGCTAATGAACTTTCTAGGACTACATAGAATCTTTGACACTTCAAAATTTCTTCTGCATAATTCGGAGCGATAAATGAAGTTGCCACTGCGCCTTGCTCTACTTTTGCATATTTTAAAGTTACAGATGAACCTCCTGCTATACTCAAGAAAAAGCTTTTAAATCCATCATCAACTGATGTAAATGTATTCAATCCTTGCTTTAATGTTCCTAATTCGATATCTTTTGAATCTTTGCTTCTATAAAAAGCTTTTACAGTTCCTGTGATTGCTTGAACATAGATTGAATACGTATGTTTCCCATATGAAATATTTTCTTCGTGTTGCGTATAATATCCTGTACCACTTAAGGAAGATACAGTTACTGTATTGTCTGAGTTAACAACTGTTTTTACATTTGTTCCTACCCATCTATCTACAGTTCCGCCTGCTCCTGTCGAACTGTAAGTACTTTTTGCTCTTTGATTGATTATAAAGTTCGGATTAATCAATAAATTTGGATTACTGAATTTATTTCCTAGATAATTTACTAATTGCGATAATAGTCCTTTTTTCAATCCTGCGCCATTATGCACAGGCAATAAGCTATTATCAGTGAAACTAGGTAATGCGTCTAATTCTGTGACTTGTTTTCCTGCCATGTTATTCCTCCTTAATTTTATATTTCCAATCCTTACCGACTTCTCCACTTGCTACTTCATAAGACCAATCGGCTAGGATTGCATTTCCTTTTTCATCTACTAATTCTTGAGCGCTTGTAGCATTCAAATTTGTAGTAAAGTGGTTATTCATCACCATTTGATTCAATGCGTTATGTGATATGGTTACAGACTTTATTTTCGAGACAAGCCACTGAATAGAAGCTTTGTCTTTGAATACGAAAGACATATGCTAACCCCACATTGTGTTTAAATCGTTTGTTGTAATCGCCGTTAATTCTGATTTCTTAACATATGCCGATAAATCAATGTCTGTATTACCAATCTTTTCAAATGTTTTAGTTTCTGATAACCAAATATATTCATCATAAATATCTTGCGTTCCATGTGAATGTGCAACCAAATAAATAACACCATTTGAACCTGTAGCAGGTAAGCTTGTTACCTTTTCATATCTAATTGATGTAATATTACCTACTGCCGAATTAATCAACGATTGTACTTGTGATTGCGTTTGATACCCTTTAGCCGTGATAATTGACTCAACGCTCGTTGCCGACTGATATCCACTGTCATTCGTTAATTGCGATGTCTTTGTCGGTACTGTAACATCTACGGCTTTTGAGCTTGGCGTTAACTTCGTACCATTTACCTTTACCGACTCAATCACGTTCACTTGAGCACCATTTGCGATACCACTTAACTTTTGTTTTTCTGCGCTTGTGTAGTCATTTGTTGATAAGCCTTTACCAATTTCAACATCAACTTTCCCACCTAACGCCGATTTAATTTTACTGATTAAGAGCGTCAATCCACTCTTATCTAAATATTCAATAGCTATTCTTTTTCCTCCTATAGACTATTCCATAATTCATCTAGTTCGGTTGTTGATACAGATGTTACAGAACCTTCTGCCATAGCTCCAATATCTTCCGGAGTATATACCGGTCTTGTTTCTGCTTTAGCCCATGTTGGAACTGTTGGGTCTATTTCTTCAACCTCTCCAATGATTTCATTACCATTTAATTTAGGCTTGTTCTTTAGCTTGTTGTAATCACTTGTACCTTCAACAAACTTCTCATCTAAGCCTAAAGTTAATGTTTCTTTATCTTCATTGATTTCAATTTGAAGCTTGTCTGATTCATCTTGTATATTCATTTGAATATCTTGCATTAGAATCATGTAATCACTTCCTTATTCAATACTCTATATACCTTTGTTGTCTTGATAGGAGAAGCAATAGCAACTCCTCCTTTTGTAATCATTCTTAATTGAATGTTGCAAGTTCCTTCTTTGAAATTGAGTGTTTCTTCTTGGCTTAACGATACTGAAATGACATTCCCTTCAATGTCTAAATCACTTGATTCTTTTTTCAAGATATATCCGTTCTGTTCAAATACCACATAGATATTCTGCATTTCATTTAAATCAATATCATTTATTGTGATTTGAATTGTTGGTGTTGTTCCTTGTCTCATGATTTCACCTTGTAAGACCAATCTTTGCCTACTTCACCGTCATCAACTTCATACGCCCAATCCGCTAGAATCTCATGCCCATTCTCATCTACTAACGTTCCATCTTCGGTTAATAGAATCGTAGTAAAGTGATTCTCCATAATCATCTTTTCAATGTTTGAAATTCTGTTAGATAGTTTTCCTGCCGTATTTGCGTCTAACGTATCTTTTACAGTTTCAAACCAATCATTAAATTCCGTTCTATTTGCGTTCATTTCAGATTCATTCTGAGCCTTAATTTCTTTGAATAGCTCAGTAACTTGAGTGAACAAATCCAACGATTGTACGCTTTTAATTGCGCTTGTAACTGCTCCACAACGTGTAGAATCTAGTCTTGTATCTGTAATATCTGAACCTTTTACTTCACTTGCATTGCCTGTAACCGTAACTGTAGCTAACACTAAATCATAAATAGAATCACTTCTTGTGATTCCATCATTGATATCACTAGCAATCAATGTGATATTTCTGTATGCGTCATTATCATTCAATCTAAGAATGATATTGTAACTTTTAGTTGCGTTATTCTTTTCTAGTGTGATGGTTTCGTCATCTTTCTGCCAATAGAACGCTCCATTAATATTTGCTCGTCCTGCTTTAACTGTTAATGTTAAGCCTTGAGCTTTCTCAACTCTTAAATGGTCCGAACTAGAATCATCAACGAATACGCCATTCGTAAAGTAGCTTGAGAATAATCTTCTGAAAGCGTCATATAGTACTAATCTATCGCCATTTCTTGAGACGAATGGAAAATATGTAGTTGCTATTCTTCTTCATCCTCCTCTCCATCATCTTGAATTTCTTCATTTAATAACTCCGTTGCTTCTTCTTCAGTAAAGCCGTATTGCTTCATAAAATACATAATCTTCAATCTTGGAATATCAAATGTTAATGCGTCATTCCTTAACGCTTGTGCAGTGCTTTGTTTATCTTCAATGTATGTATCATCATAATCAATAGCAATGTCTAATGAATTGATATTAAGCTTTCTGCCTTGTGTCAATTCATAGAAGTACGCTATTGCTTGAATGATATCTTGAATATATGCAGTAGATTCTTTACGTTGTGAGTTAACTTCCTTCATTGCGTCTTGATTCTCACCGATATATTCTGTAGCCGTTACGATTCTTCCACTTTCAAACGTATATTTCTTTGTACCAAATCCAAACATCATAGATAAGATACTTAACGCAGTTTCTAGTGATTGAACAACTTCTGCCGTTCTTACTGTTGGATTATATTCTTGCCATAAAGCTTTTTCTTCCGGAAGCTTATCTCTACCTAACTGAACAAATATCTTTTTCATTTGTGGATTCATCTTAATCTTTCCATTCTCGTCTTTCTGCATTAATGCTTCATTCACAAGAACGATTTTATCTGATTTCAACAAATCACGATTCCACATTGTCATTGTTAAATCAATTGTTTTTAGTGGAGCGATTGCGCTCCAAATCTTCGGTAAGCCGTACCCTTGCATTTGTAAGTTATTGACCTTTGCATTTCTCATAATTGCAAACGGCTTTACAACATCTAGTTGAACAATCTGAGCACGCTCTTTTATTTCTTCGCCTGTATCTTTAAAGTAATGTGTTTCTGCAATATATCTTTCATCTTGCCCTTTTAAGAACATGACCATCACATATACTTTTTTTAATTTTTCATAATTTACTCCAACGAAAGCTACCTCAACGATTTCATCATTGATAACAGTCAATGGAAGGATATTCATTGAATCACAATAGTTGATTCTGATTTCTCCTCCACTGAATGTACCATCTTCATAAATCTCGGCATTTGATACCGTTACATAAGCACCTACTGTTCCGTTTGCAGACATTTGCTCAACTTGTTTTCTGTACATTACATCAAATCTATTCTTTGTTAGAATGTCTGAAATAATATCATTTGTTGTACTGTCCTCTGTTGCGTTTATATCCAAGATTTCAATAAGGTTTGCATCATCCTCGCATAAACGCTTTGCAAAATCTGTCTTGTCTAGCGTGTATTCCTCATTGTTCAAGGTGTATGCCGTATGAAATTCTGTTTCGGTATTTGTATACCACTTATTACACAATTCAATAATCTCAATTGCGTTTGTATCTACATAATACCCTCTATCGTTTAGGTAATTCTGAAACCACGGATTACGTGTGTTAGATGTTTCTATTTCTTACCTCCTTAAATCTATATATCCACTATGTGTGATAAATGTATAGCAGAACGAATCCCAATCATCATTTATATTGTTTACGTTCTCATCTTTTGGAATGTCTTTCTTCTCATCCCATACTAATTCGCTCAATGCGTTTATTAAGTTCTTACAATGTTCTTCTATCTTTAATCGCCCTGTAACAAGTAAGCTATCAACCGTTATAGGACGGTCTGCAAGCTCATTCTTCTTAACTGGTGCAATTATACTTCCGTCTAATCCTTCGGCGTAAAAATAAGCTCTAAGCGTGTTAATTAATGTATTAGAAGCACTGTCCGGAAATATCCATTCCACATATCCGTAACATTCAATACAACGCTTATAGAACCTTACAAACGCTTTGCAGAACTTTGTTGCGTCTATGGAATTAGATTTTGCCATGTCTCCTTCATCAAGTGCCCACATATAATCCCAATCATTTGTAAACCCTGTTAAATGCCATGAATATTTCGAGCCATTGTCTCCAAAGTCAACACCTATGATTAAATGACTAAACCGTTTACCTTCTTCCTTCATCTTTTCTTTTAGACTCTGATATTTGAATAGGTAAGGCTTGCAGTCATTAGCAAAATAAGGGAATACAAGTCCTTCGGCAACCATTCTTTCCCCTAGAATATCTCGCTTGTACCATACTGAATTCATGTCATATTTGTTTTGGATTTCTTCGATTCTTTCTTGGCTCATTGTAGCATTGTCGAAAATATTGAAGTGCTCATATCTGTACCAATCTAATCCCATGAATTTATCTATGTAATTCTTATAAATGTCTGCGTTTGGGTTTGATGGGTTTAAATCCCATAATGTAAATGGATGTACACTAGCAATCTGTCTTGCCATTGCTACCTTGATAAAGCTTGTTCTAGAATCCTCACAATCGTAATGCTCATTTATTTCGGTGGCAATCCATCCACCATATGAGTTACCTAATATGCTTTTATATGAATCGGACTTCCCACCACCTGTAAATATAACAATCTTTTCGCCTGCCTTTGTTTGGACAAATAACGCTTCGTTTGATTTGTATTTACCCCAACGACACCGTCCACGAAAGATATGCTCTAAGCCGAAACCATTGCAGTCACCTATATTTAATTTTGCATTCGGTAAGCTTGACCCACTCGCTAAATGTATTTTATCTTCACATGTTTCCAAATACATTGAAAAGATTATGCAGTGGTCAATCGTCTTGCCACTTCGTACCGCTCCTTCTGCTACACTTTGTTTGTAATTTAGGGCGGTCTTAATATAGTTCTTATGTTTATCTGAAAATTTCCCCCACGGAATCGTTCTAGTCATCATTTCAATAAATCTGCCAAAGGTGTTAGGTCCTCAATCTCGTGTGTCATTGTTTGTTCAACCTTTTCTCTCTGTCCAAGCATTTGTTTACCTAACCAAATAAGCATGGTCGTATTCCCTTTTGACGCTTTGTCAAACTGCATACGTCTTAAACTTCTTTTTGAGTGGCTTATACCTCTTTTATATGTCTGACAAAACTTTTTATTTCTTAATAATGTTCTTACTGAACATCCTAGAAAATCTGCAATTTCTTCTTGAGTACATCCAATAGAAGCAAGCTTTTCAACTGCTTCATAATCAATCTTTATCCTTGGACGTCCTCCTGCGTGTTTCTCTGCTATTTTAATACCCCCTATAACAATCATATTGATTCAATTGCTTTTTAAGCCTTTGCAATCTTTTTCTTAAATCTCTTTTTCTGTATTCTGATGTCGTGTTTTCTAATTCTTCTTCAACGCTTTTCATTTGGCGTAAATGTTCTTCTCTAGACATGTCTTGCTTCTTCTGTTTCAAGTTCTGTAATCTCCTCTGTTCTTTTTAAGAATGTTACTGAATTATCGTATTCATAAATGATGTCATTATTTTCATCAAATCCTACAGGCTTTAAGACTTTCTCAAAAATCTTGTAAGGTGATTGTCCTGCTTTTGGTGAATTCCATAAATAATGCAGATAATCCTTCATTGTCATTCCTGCATATTTTGCTCTAGTTTCTGATGTATTTGTATTAAAGCCAATTGCTTTGTTACGTTCAAAGTCTAAGAAGTACATATCCTTTTCAATATCTTTCCAATGTACTCTTCCATGTTTCTTTGCAATTTGTAAAGCTCCACTAAAGTTTCCTCTTGAGTAATCCCAATTCTTGTCTAATGCGCAACAACAACAGTTATTCGAGCATTCTTTAAAGTGTGCGTCTGATACATAGAATCTCATGCCTAATTCATCACATAACTCTTTCATCTTTTGAATGTATTTAGCCTTTACTTTTCTGTTAAGTCTTAAATATCCACTTCCATTTGAATGTTTTCGATAGAAATCTACAATATCAAATCCTGCACATTCACTAATCACATCATAATGCTCCTTAGCTTGTTTAATAGAGCGCATTTCTAAGCAAAAGAACTCCGTAGTAACTGCCGTTGCTCCTGCCTTTTTGGCTTCTCTAATTAAATCTAGATAGGTTTTATCTGAAACTCCTACAATAAATGGACGTAACCTTAAAGTTGCACCACCTTTTGATAATTCAGTATATTTTTTCATTGCTTCAAGTCTTTTTCTTGGACTTGGTACACCTACTTCAATTTTTCTTGCGTCCTCTTCATCTAGTGTGATGATACTAAACTTAACATTCCAATTATCTGCACCTTTGAATAATTCTTGATATTTAGGGTCGTTAAATACCCATGCCGATTTCGTGCTAAAACAAATAGGATAGTTAATAGATTTCAAATACTTGAGCATTTCATAGGTTTTACCATATTTCTTTTCGTATCCGTCGAATTGGTCTGATAATCCACCATATTGAATAGGACGTCTGTCTTTAATGTATTTATAGAATTGTGATTTTGTATCTTCTCCACTGAAAATCTTTTTACACTTCTCAACATTGATACATTTCACATCTTTATTAAGATATGCTTCTTTACTTGCACCAATGCCTCTTTGATATTGGCTAAAACAATAAACACATCCAAATGAACAGTTGGAATATGTATCAAATGTTACTGGTAATGAGCAATCTGCGATTTCTCCTGTCCATCTTGGTGATTGATAAGTCTCACTAATTTTATTCACCTTATATCCTCCATTTTCTTTTAATAATTAAGCTATTGCATAATAGATATTATTCATGCATTAATTCCTTGATGTCGTAGCACACTTTTAATTCAGTTACCTGTAAAAGTTTCTCTAAGAATAGTTGTTCTTCCTCTGTTTCATATGTAATGATTACACGTTGTTTTTTTAGCATTTCTTCTGAATGTTCGCTAAATGCGTCCATAAGCTCATTATCGTATCCTTCTGCTTCCATATCCTCAGTTAGTGCACTAATTTCAAAATCGCCGAATCCAAAATCTCTCATATCGATTCCGTCAATTTCTTCTAGCTCTTCCATTTCTGTCTTTAATGCGTCTAAATCCCATGAAGCTTTTTCTGCCGTTTTATTATCTGCAATTCTAAATGCTTTTACTTGCTCATCTGTTAAATCATCTGCAACCACGCAAGGAACAGTTTCTAAGCCTAATTCTTGACTAGCTTTATATCGTGTATGACCTGCAACAATCACTCCATTTTTATCAATAACAATAGGGACTTTGAAACCGAATTCCTCAATAGAATTTTTTAACAAATTTCACTGCTCCATCATTGATTCTAGGGTTATTCTCATAAGGTTTTAGCTCATTTAATCTTTTTTCAACAATGTTCATTATTCTCCCTCCTTTTAAACTCATAGAGCGTCATTTACGTTTAAACAAGTATTTGTATTCTTTATGTATTCATCAACGTATAATTCCTTTTTATCGCCGTTATACGTTACCTCATAGTAATTGTCTGTACTTTGAGCACTAATCAATGCTTTATTGTTTTGAAGCACTTTAACCATCCATACAACGAACATTTCACTGATTGCAATATTTGGATTCACTTGAAATACTGCATTCATTGCTAATTCTTGAAATTCTTTTGAACCCATATTCTCCTCCTTATTATTAAAAGAACCGAGACAAACGCTCGGTAATATAAAAGCCTAATTGTATGCCATTGTTGGTATTTAATATCTAATTTGGGAAGGACTTACTGATAGGCTTTGTAATCATGGTTGCAGGAGAAGGATTTGCACCATTCGACCTCTAGCTAATAAGACTAGTGAGCTACTACTGCTCTATCCTGCTAAAACAATTATTACATGAAAAAATGCTCACATTGTGAGCACTTTCTTTAAATTCTTGTTTATCTTTCTTGGGATTTCTTCTCTTGCATAACCTACAATATTAGATGTCTTTTCTGCACTGAATCCTTTTATATATCTATACTCAATCATTGTTCGAGTTGTATCATCAAGTTGGCTTAATTTGTCTTTTACATAATTCATTCTTCTTGCATAATCTGCATGAGCTAAGAATAGCTCGGCTTTTAAAGGATAAATAGCTTCATCCCTTTGTAGCTCTGCTATTCTCTGCTCATAATAAGTGTAGCTTTTACATTCACACAAGAAGTGTCTTTTAACATCTTCATATGTGCTCATGATACATACATCCTCATCAATCTATCTTCTAATTCACCAACTTTATTTCTTAATTGCCTCAATTCTAAAGTTTGATTGTGTATTGTTTCATCTTTTTCTTTAATCTTTTGAATTAACTGAATATTCGTCCTTCCTAATCTGTTGTTTTTAGAAATTAAATCTTTAATCCTTTCTTCATAATTCATTTCTATTAAAGCCACCTCCTAGAATGGTAAATCATCTGAAGCAATTTCTAAATCACTTCCACCATTATATTCTTGTTGTGCAATTTGTTGTGTTAAGCTAGGTTGCGTATATGTGTTTTGAACGCCGTAAGCGTTGCTATTTGCTTGGTTTGGATATTGATATGCATTTACATTAGAACTGAAATTTTGCCCATTAGAAACGTTTTTAGGCGGTAATTGCACGTTACTAGCCACCACTTCAGTGATATAAATTCTTTGTCCTTGTTGATTCTCATAATTTCTAACACTGATTCTTCCTTCAACCGTAACTAAATCGCCTTTCTTGCAATACATATTTACAATATCTGCCAATTTATTCCATGCTACACAATTAATAAAATCTGTAGTATCATTGTATCCATTTACTGCTACCGTAAACTTTGCTACGCTATTTCCGTTTTGTGTTTTTGATAGTTCAACATCTTTAGTTAAGTGCCCTGCTATTACTGCTACATTAATCATTTTCTTTCACTCCATCCTTATAAATATTATCTAGCCAATCGTTACAATCTTTTTTAAAATTATTAAAATGCTTTTGAGCTTTCTCCATAGTGGTGTAAATTCTTAAATATTCCATTGCTAGACGTGGATTTTTTTGGCGTAATTCTTCCCATCTATCTGCGTGCTTACTATTCATTTTCTTTCTCCTTGTATGGATTTGGTAATGGCATCCATGCTATAACTTTACAGTTTATGTTTTTCTTCTCGACAGTCCATTCCCCATCATGAGTAAATGCCTCTTTAACAATTACCGTACCGTCATTATATTTAATTGTTGCAATCACTCTATTTGATGTTGTTCTCCAAAACATATTGTTCCATTTATCTGTTCCATACGATTTAGCAAATACACTATCATGCTCATTTGGAAGCTTTTCAGAAACAGGAATCCATTCAAATGATTCTGCTTTATTAGCTAAATCTTTTAACCAATCCATAGAATTAGACATTTCTTCCATAGTCGGCTTATATCCATCTTCTCTTTCTTCTCCACACATTAAGTGAAGTAATGTATCTATTACTTCAATAGCTTTTTGATATTTATTCATTTTCTTCTCCTTCTAACTTCTGCCCACAAAAAGGACAACGAGGGTAATATTTATTCCCATGATATGTTGGAATTGGAACAACTCCATGCTTGCAAGTTGGACAACATAACATCAAATCGCCACATGGGCCAAATTCAATGTCAATAGGTTTCTTAGGTGTTTCTTTGCTCGCTAATTTTTTTAGCGAATCGAAAGCATTATATAAATCGTCTGTATCTGATTCATAATCTCCAACCGTTTCTTCTCCATAACACAAAAGAATTTCATTGTTTATTGTTTCGATTGCTTCTTCGTATTCATTCATTTTCTTTTACCTCTAAATTACTAAATTCTGATTCTATTAATTCTTCAGCAGTTTCATAATCATTTTCTCCATCCGTTGCATAATAATAAGTCACATCACACGCTAGATGGTCATGCGATAATTCCCAATACAAGTCATATAATTCACCGCCATAGTTATCTATAGATTCCGATAAATCATCTTCGCAATAAATCTTTCCGTTGTATTCGTATCTTTTATTCATATGCCCTCAATTCCTCTTTAAGCTCATTTATAGCTTGTTTAACATCTTTCAAGCCTAATACACTGCGTTCCGTAATTAATTCCTTATACTTAGCCATATAATAGTCAGATTTAGATAAGTCCTCTTCATGTCCTTTATCTGAAGCTCTGTATCTATATTTCCATACATTGCACAAGCAGAAACAAGCGACAATATCTTTTCCAAATACTGCTATCATTTCATCAATACACTCCATTGCTCCATCTCTGTTGTAATGTTGAGGATGATTGACCATGTCGATTTCATCATCATTTTTTTCTTCTTTAGGTTCGAAATAACTCAACTTTCCAAAAAAAGCTAAACCTCTCTCTTTAACTTTCCATCTGCACACGATACAAGGATGTTCACATTCTGATAAATATTCATATTTGCATTTATTACATTTTTCTTCTTTTTTTGGCTTTAAGTAATCCATTTATTTCACCTCATCAAAATCCGAATAATATTCAACGCTTACGACTTCACCGTGCTTCGTTTGTAATTCTACGATTCTTTTTTCTAGCTCTTTGTTTTGATATTCAAGCGTTCTGATTCTTCTTCTGTATTCTTCATACTTGAAAATACATTTACAAGCTTTGTCTTGTTCTTCTTGAATCCTTTTTCCAACTAATAGGCTATATAGAAGAAGTGTTGCACCACTTCCACATATAGCTCCACAAATCCAATTAATCATTTAATCCTCCGTTTTCGTTAGCTTCACTGATGACATATCCATATCACCTAGGTTCTCATCATTTATATCCATGTAATCTACATTCATATCTTTAATGCGTTGCATTGCTTCTTCTTTTGAATCTGCTTCAACATATCCGTATAAAGTAGTAATCGCTCTTACTTCAAAATTGTATGACATACCTATTTACTCCCTTTCTATGCTCCTAATATTTCCCTTCTCACTCGTTCCATTTCCTTATGCACATCTGCATACGATTGATTGCTTTCTTGTACATAGAATTTCGAATCTAGTCTAACAGGCTTATTCTTATTTCTTTTAGTCCATTCATCATGTACCCATTTTTGTAGTACTAGTGAATGGTTCTTGTATTTCTTTCCACTCGTTTCAATATATTCATCTAATATCTTTATATGTTCATCTAATGAATCACCATATAAATCTAATAGGTGTGTGTGTTCTTTATCTGTAAGTAACACGTGTGAATATTCACCATATTTGTGTTTGTGCGTACATACATTAATATTATTTTTATTTAATTCATTTTTAGTTGAATTATTATTTAATTTAATATGGTTTAGATTTTCTAATTTTAGATTTTCTATTTTTAGATTTTCTATTTTTAGATTTTCTAAATTCCGAGGACTGTCTATTAATGTATATTGCCAATCAACGATTAAATTACCTTCTCTAATAGGTTCACGAATTAAATATCCTTTATTCATTAATTCTTTTAAACCGGACCGAACACTTGATATTCCATCTGTAGCTAATGCTTTAATACTGTTTTCCTTAAAGTCCCAATTGTCCGGAAGGCTTAACATTTGGCAAAACAAGCCTTTTGCTTTATAAGATAGTTCTCTATCGTGAAATATCTCATTGTTAACGTGTGTATACCCACTTTGTAGGCTTTTCTTTAGTTCTGCTATTCTAATCACCCCCTAGAATTTCTACCTCTATCCTTGGATTTTTTTTATCTGTGAATACTGTATGATTCACTTGATTAATGTATTTACGTGAATCATCTTCTAAAATTCCTGTTCTAACTAATGAATCTTGAATGAATTTAGTTGCAAATGTTATGTTGTCTATATCCCTTCTGTTGTCTTGTTCATACCAATTAATATTTAATTTAATTGGGTAGTTTTTAACTTCGTAAACTTCACCGAAATTCACTGCCTGTAAGATATAAGCAATTACAAGACGCTCGTTCTTTTTTACCATTTCTGCTCCCTTGTAACGATTTGCTCTGCAAGCTCTAATATATTCATTTAATCCATCTAGTTTTCCTTTAATTACAAATTTTATTTTCTTCCACCTTGATTCCTTTATCTAAATAATATTGAGTACTGATTCCTAATTGTTCTGCATAATCTAGTATGCAGTCAATTAATATCCCCATTTGCTTTGTGTCCATTTGTGATGAGCCTAGAAACAATCTACAATTCACAAATTCATTTCCATTGTCTCTTATCTCAGTGCCCAATATTTGTACCGCTCTAACTCCATGAGCTTGAGCCAACGAATCAACGCCATCTTTTAAAACTGATACATATGTATACTTTTGCTTTGCCATTCTTAGAAATTCGCAGTACATATCCCATGTATCGTTATAACTTGCGTTTTCATTACTGCATATTTCCTTTATTAAATGCCACATAAGCCGATTTTGTTCATTCGTACGTAAATGTTTAACCGAATCTATAATCACGCTATATGCCCCTTTTTCAAGTGTCTGAGCGTATGATTCGTATATTGGCTCAGTTAATTCAAATGTTATTTCTAGGTTTCCATCCTCATTTCTAGATTTTCTTAAGTAATTGCCAATCAACTTTGTTTTCAAAATGGAATTCGCTCCATTTCTTCAAATTTCTGAAGTCTGAACAATTCCTTTTGTTCTTCTGTGATTCCCAATTCTTCCATTTTCTTAACATCCGTCCATGAATCTTGGTACGGATTAAAGTTTTCATCCATAATATAATTCTCAAGCTCTTCGATTCTTTTAGCTTGAGAAAAATATATTTCTCTAGGGTATGATTCTTGATTCGTGATAACATTGTATGAATGCATATTTACCTCCTACAAATAATTCTTATGAAATATCTTCATAAATTCATTTCTTGTGTGTTCTTCTTCAAATGCCTGTTGGCATTCCTTTTTAAGCTTCATGTCTAATTTGTGATTGAAATGTACTCCTTCACTGCTCATGTTGTGATGTCTAGCACATAAACGTACATAACAACCATGCTCAATAGACTTTTTTCTATTTGCAGTGCCGAAATAAATCTCATGTGTATGTAAATCTAAAGTTGAACCACATACATAGCATTTAGACATATCTTTTTGTAAGATTGACTTATCTCGTTTTATTTCCAAGTTACCTTAACACTAGATTTAACTGGTGTTTCCTTTGATAATTGGTGCATAAGACCTAATTCATTTACTAATTTTGTATCAATAGTTGTTCTTGTGTATGGTTCTACATATGCAATTTTCACAACATCATTTTCAAATGATTTGATACCGTTATTTTCCATAGCTTCTAAGATATTTTTCTTAATATCTTTTTCTAATTTGTCCATTTCCTTTTTGTATTCTTGAAATGATTTTAATTTGCTTAATGCTTCCTGTTGAATTTCAATTTGTCCATTTGTTACGTTTACTAATTCCATTTTTCTTTCCTCCTTATGCTTTCGCATTTTCTTTGTAAATAGCTCCGTATGCTTTAATTAATGCCACTAGACCGTTTCCATTTAGATTAGGAATATCTTGTGAACTGATTTTATATTCGGCTTTTAAATGTTCACAAAACGCTTCTGAATGTGTATCAATTCCTAACTTCTGTAATTCGTTCTGTGCTTTAAAACAACGCATACGAATTTCATCTAACTTGTCATTGTTTTCGGCTTTCTGTTGTTTTGTTTGTGCGTTTTGAACGACTTCATGTTGTTCATCTGTATCTGCGTCTTTTGTGTCATCTAAGTTGAATAAACCATTTAACGCATACTTTCTTGCGTACGATGAACAACTTCCTGTAACTTGTGAAGCGTCCATTCCTTTTTTATTTTCTTCTTCTCTAGCCATTGCAGTAACCTGTACCGTTGCAATCGAATCCCAATCCATTAATGTTGCGCTTGCTACAACGTAATATCTATCTCCTGCAACTTTAATGTCATCTGTAAGAATTAAAGTCGTTCTATGCTTACAACAAATTTTTTTAGCTTCTGCAAGAATATCTTCGGCAGAACGATAGTTGTATTTCCCGAATTTGTTGTAATTGTTTTTCCCCACTTTCATTTCATTCTGAATTAATGAAAGTTTCTCATAAATGTTTTTCTTTTCTTCCATCTTCCGTTTCTCCTTTTAATCTGCTATAATGTATGTGTTCTTATTTTAAGAACGTCATTTCTTGTGTGTGCGTGCTTTGTCGAGTGCGCACCTCTTTTTTATAGAAATAACATTGCATACGATTTACCCAAACAAGCTATTGAAATAAGTAGAATCACGATTGTTGTAATTAGAATTACATTCACGCAATTTGTGATTCTTTTTTGATACCTTTTTTCTCTGCGTATCTCTTTTTCTTCTTTGCTTAAATGTATTCGTTTTGGATTAAATGGATAAATGCTTAACTCCATTTCTTCATCTTGAATACTGTTCATTCTTATATCTTGCATTTCTTATCTCCTAAATGATTTTCTAAATTCCGGACAACATTTTAAGAATGTTTCTGTAGGGATTACATTTTGTGATATATTTCTATAAATAAATGTATCTTTCCAATCAATTCCATTGTCTTTCTTGTACTGCTCACGAATTGATTTCATAACCTTATTCGCATTGTTTCGTTGCCCTCCTATTGATAAATCACCCCATTCAAACAATGAAATTAAGTCATCTTTATCTAATAAAGCTTTGTAATTAATAATCACACGCATACACCTCCATTCTAGATTCACAAGTATTGATTTTATTTACTTCATCCAAATCTCTAACATTCAGTTGATTAGCAATTTCTTGCGCTTCAACTTCATCATGTGCTTCAACTTCGAATGTGACATTTGCAGTCACATCGAAGGTTACATGATACGTTCTAGTCACGTTTCTCACCTCTTTTCGATTCATCTAAGATACAAGCGATATACCCTTGATGAAATTCTGAAAGCTCATAGCCTTTCTTTTGCAATTCGCTTAAGGCTTCAAAAATTCTCTTGTCTAGTATTGTTTCACCTCCATGACCTGTCATCATCAGTGCTAGTAGGTCAACTCTAGCAGACTAGCCTATTGGCTAGTTTCGACATACTTTAATATCAATACGATTGTCTGTTTCTTTTATACTCACATCATATTTCAATGGGATTGCTATAACTCGTTCATCAACATATAAATAAAGTAATAAATCGTCTGTTCTCAATTTGTAACATTTCCCTTTATAAGAATCGTTTATATACAATGATTTCATTTCCTGTTCCTCTTTCTAATTCATTAATGGTTCTGCATTTTGATTAATTCGCTCAACTTGATTCAGTTTGAATAAGTAAGCTTTTGTTAAGAAGAAATTGTTTTCAACTTTTTCTTCTCCGTTTGTATCTGTATACTTCTTTTGTTTAGGCTTCCATAACTTTGTACAAGTTACTGCATGCTCACCTTTCTTAACTTTGAATCCCATTTCTTTCCATTTTTGGAATGTGTGGAGAGGTTCAAACTCTCCCATTCCTAATTGTTTCTTTGTGTTTTGGATGATTTCTTCGTTTGTCATTTCTTGTGCCCTCCTTGTTAATCCAAATCTTTTTTTAAATTTACTCTTAAGATAGTTAAAGAATTTCTTAATTCTTTCTTGATTGTTTTTAATCTGTTTAATTCAAAGCTATAATATTGAAGCTTTTCAAATTTATCCTCATTAACATCTAGAATTAAATCTTTCTTTAATGCTTCAATGTCGTTTTCTGCAAGCTTAATCTTTGTTTCTAACACCCAAATATAATTGTCTATGCCTTTTTCTTTTGGTTGTGTTGAGTAATCAATTTTGTTCATTTACTTCATCCTCCTTATTGATTAGCTTTTAATCTTTCTATTTCTTCTCTAAGCATTTGATTTTGCTTTTGAAGAATAATCTTTCTTGTAAATTCATTACTGAATTTATTGAACATTTTGTCTTTATATTCTTGTTGTCTTTTTCTAATTTCTTCTTTTGATTTCATTTCTTGTGTCCTCCATGTTTTGTAATGTTTTGTAATGTTTTGTAACTTACGTGTATAGTATACAACACATTGTGTACATTTACAAGCATAAATTGTAATTTTTGTGTACATTTATTTTTTTAATGATAAAATGAAATAAAGGAGGTTAAACTTTTGACTACAGGAGAAAGAGTAAAAGAGTTAAGGAATGCATTAAATTTAACTCAAACAGAGTTTGGTTCAAGAATTGGTGTTTCTAGAAATTCTGTTGCAAGCTATGAAAGTGGCGTTAGAAACATGAATGATTACATTCTTAAAAACATCTGTAGAACATTTAATGCCGATTATTTTTGGCTTACTGAAGGAATTGGAGATATGTTCTTGGATGTACCGGATAACACGATTGACGAACTCATAGAAGAATACCAAATCAACCCAAAACAAAAACCACTTATCAAGGCTTACTTAAAATCAAGCGAAGAAACGAAAGAAAGGTTATTAGATTTCATTTATGGAATCATTAAGGAATTAGACAATGCGGAACAAAACTAAAACACCACCTATTGAAAAAGGTGGAAGTAAGAAGAAAAAGATATTAATGTGGTGTGCTATTGTTATTGTTGTTTTTTATGCAATCATCGCAATTACACCTAGTGAGCCACAAAAAAAGCTTACATATACAGAAGAGATTGCAGAAAATTGGGAAGTACCGGAAAAAGAGGTAAAGTCAATTGTATCTGTTGCTAAAGAACTAGGAATTAAAAAATCAAAGCTTCATATCACTCATTTAGATGAGGATTCTTGCACAATTAAATATATAGACACTGATATTACCTTTAATATTAAAGATGATACTGTAAGCACTGTTAAAAAGGATGAAACAGTATTCTACGAAAATGGTTCAGTTACTAGAATGCCTAGAACTGTTATTATGACGCCAGCAGAAAAAGAAGCTTTATATGATTGGGTAGACATGGCAATCGCAATTCATTCGGATTTCAAAATATCTGAATTGGATAAAATCTCAAATTTCGATTGGATTAAACAAGATAATTCATATGCGGTAAAAGGATACGCATATGTAGATGATAAGAAACTTGGCTTTGTCATTACTTGTGATTGGACAGGAAACACTGATGAAGCACCAACATTTAAAGAAATTCAATGGTTTCCAAACTAAAAAAGAGCGAAATTAATCGCTCTTTTCATCTGTGGAATTTATCCAAATCCGTTGAGTATACTCATATACCTTTGCCACTTCTTTTTCTTCTAATTCTTCTAACATTAATAAAAATTTTATATCTAATTTTCGATTATCCGCATAAACACTATACTTTCAAGTATT
>ERZ773178.949-NODE-949-length-33051-cov-10.859589_pt1 | contig 33051 bp, 24 predicted proteins | sample MGYA00580533_ERZ773178 | MGnify/ENA primary metagenome ERZ773178 (study PRJEB29015, sample SAMEA2737859) | human gut metagenome | biome: human gut; feature: human-associated habitat; material: faeces | place: China | collected 2012 ...
CTAACTCTATCAATTATTCCATCTATTTTAGAATCATAGTTTTCTATTGTTCCGTTCTTGTTTTCTTTATCCAACTCTTTTAAATTGTTTATTTCATCTTGGAGTAAAAGAAGTTGACTTTCTGTAAGCGATTCTAAGGCTTTCTTTCGTTCATTAGGATACATAAGTACCCTTGTTATCTCTCTAAAACTAGCATTAAAATTATTATAAAAGACTATTGTACAAGCTGAATAAAAATACCTAACCATTCTAGGTGTTAATTTAGTATCTGTATTAATTGTATTTAATAAAATATGAAGTTGATTAGCTTTTTCCATGCATTTAGCTAATTTATCATATTTATCTAATTTATTATAAGTTAATTCGTTAAAACAAAATCCTTGTAACTGATCTATATTTGCACAATCTATCTCAATTAATTTATCTTTAGGTGTTATTTCCTTAATGCTATCTGCTAATTCACAATTCTTAATGATATCTAACACAACTAATCCATCACCTTTATTTATTATTTGTTTAGCTAATTTAATCATTGAATAAGTTTTTCCACTTCCCATTCCTCCTATAAATACTTTACCTAATCTACTACATTCTTTATCAGATGAATAATAAACATTTGTATTCTTTAAAGAATTTCCGAGAAGGACTTGCCCTCTCTTCAAACAATTAGGAATTGACTTATCGTAAATATTATTATGTTCAATGTTGTTATATTCTTTGATTAAACTATCCCCAGGTAAACTTATAAAATTAGAACATTCATATATTGAAGTATTTAATGACTTTATATTTCCGTTCTTAACCTTTTTACATATAAATTCATTATCATCTGAAATTTCACTATATGAATTAACTAAACCTTCAAGTAATGTCTTTGAATGGTTTTGATCCTTTCCTTTTATATTTAATACTATTTGAGTTTTACACATTTCAGATTTACTTTTTCTTATAGTGCTTTCTGAATATTTTTGTGGTGTTATTTTTTTCACTTGTTTAGTATTAAAAATAAAATTTAGCGTTGAGTTAATAAATTCTATCATATAATCTAAACATTTAATTATTATATTAAAATATTGATTATTCGTATATTTTATGGAATTTTCCTTATATTCTCTGATGAATTTTTGACATGAAATTTTAAAATAATTGATTTGTTTTTCTGAAATTGGTAGGAAATTATATAATATTCCTACTTCTTCTTGATTTTCTAATAATTCCATTATTGTCATATTTGCATTTAATAATTCATTATTTCTCATATCTGCATTACTAGAAAGAAAATCTTTCTTCTTATATACTAGTTGATATTGTAATCCATTTTTAATGTGTGGTATATAATTACATTCTTCTATTTGAACTGATTTCCATACTTCTTTAAACTTAATTTTAAATTTAGAATAGAATATTTCAGGAACAATAAAATAGAAGTTGATTTTCTCTTTAGTAATATAGATATAATAACTAGCTTTCATTTGAGTTTGTATTATTAATTTTTTATCTTGAATTTTTATTTGTTTATTTAGATTTATAAACATCTTATTAACTAATTTTAATATATCATATGTTTGATTATTTTTAATTGATTTAGTAGGTATAAGTTTTAGATAAATATATTTTTGTTGTTTAATTTCTATATATTTAGAAATAGGAACACTAAACATTTGTAACTACTCCTATGATAATATTTAAAATTAAATATACACAAGGGATTATAAATGCCCATTTTTTACCTTTATCATACCCGAATACATAAAGTAATAAAGCTATAAAACCTGCTAAAAGACATATGTTAAATGAAAATTTATCAATATTAATTAAAAGTTGATACCCAAATTCTTTAAATGATTCTATTGGGTGTAAAAAGTTATCCATGATATTTATCAATTTATCAATTTTTTCTTCCATAATATAACCTCCTTACATTTTAATCATCGCGAATAATTTAGGATATAATGTTAAAAGAATGTATATTAAAAAATATTGAATACCAGATGTTGTAGCTTGTCGAAAATTTGCACCTTGCAATGCGTTTTCAATAATAGCTTTAACTCCCATGCACATACATCCATACTTACTGAATATCATTAAAATATGCAATATTTGATTAGCCATTATAGATATCTCCGCTTCAGTTGTAGCACAATATACTATTGAATTTTTTTGCATAAACAAAGCTATCAGAATAATTAATTTTTTATATTCGATTTGATTAAGACTTGAAATAAATTTATCAAGAAGCGATTCCTTATCATTCATCATTAGTTTATATTCTTCAAAAGTATAAGATCTCATGTATAAAATCCTCCTTTAAGGTTAAACTAATAATATAATTATGATTAAACGAGGTGATATAAAATGGGTGAAGCAATATTTTGGTTTGGATTAGCTTTTGCTTTTGATTGCTTGAGTAGATTGATTTAATTCAGAATACATTTTTTCTCTTAAAACATATTTAACATAGGCACTCTTATTTCCATGAATTATAAATTTTTCCTCTAGCCATGAGTATAAAAGAGTGTCTTCCATATTGTTTTTAAAACTAACTTCAAAAGATTTTTTATTTTTCATAATCATCCCTCCTTTTACTGAATTATATGTAATATTCCTTAAAAATATTACTAAAAATAAATAAAAAAAATAATAGAACTATTAAAAAATAAAATAGTCCTATTGAAAATTTGATAATGTAAGTTAATATGAGAATATTGTTTATATCTTTAATTATGATAACAAATAATTGAAAGATTGTCAATATAAATAAAAAAAATACCCTTTAGCAAATTAATCACTAAAGGGTATAATAAAAATACACGCAAATAGAATAACTAATAATAATTTATCCTTTATTTGTTTATTTTATTCATGATATTTAAAATATATAACATATATTGTTTTAATCACATTATATACACAATATTTTTAAATTGCGTAATAGGTTTAAATTACGAACGAACTCATTGTAATAAAAAAGACTAGAAATTAATATAGTCTAATACTCTCAATATTTTATTTCTTTTTAAAAATGAATCCCCATTTTGTGTCACTACTTTTATTTTCTTTCCATTACTTAATCTTACTATTGTATGTTCTATATCGCTATCGTAAGCTTCATATACTTTTATATCCTCTACAATACCTTCCTCTATTTTTCTTTTGAAAAAACCACATCTTAATTTAACTTTATCTCCTACGTTTATAATCATTAAATCACCCCTTATAATAAGTTTAATATAATAATTATAAATTATCTATCATTCTAATGTAAAAGTTTCTTCACTCCAAAATCCACCTATTTTTAAAATATCTTTTTCTACATTATTTACATAAGTTTTTACTTCTTCTATTTTAAAACTTCCTGGAGGTGTAAAAGAAATTCCTAAAGGAAATTTTAAATATTTAGATGTTGGTGTACTAGTTAAAGTTCTTTCTATGCTATATGTAGTTATATTTCCTTCTGTTTCAATTGTAGGGCTCGCGTTGCTTCCATATTGCCCTGAATAACTATTATTGCTAACTTCACCACTATTATCTCCAAATCCAGTTGAGCTAAATCCCTGTGCTTTAAAACCTCCAGAAATGTTTGATACTTTCAATACTGTTTTCACTGTATTTCCTTCAATAGCATCTGAATCTACCGAAATTAAAGTTATAAAATGGAACCCTGTATTTCTAAATCCTGTTACAGTAAGTGTTTTTCCTGTATAATCTATTTTTTCTACATTTTCAATAGCATTTGCACTTATAGTTATATTTCCTGTTACACTACTTATAGTAATAACTCCATTAACTACAACAGTGCTTGTTATATCTGTTCCGCCCATTGTTACTGTTACATCATTTAATATATAGCCATCATTCGCAGTTATAGTTGCTGTATAACTACTATTTTCTTCTATTGTAGTAGCAGAATTTGAATTTGTACAATTAGCCAAGTTGTTAGTTATAGTATATTTTGTAGTTATTCCACTAACTGTTACATTGCAAATTGCTGTTTGACTTCCACAAGTTGCTGTTATTACACAAGAACCATTTCCGATAGGAGTTACTATCCCATTTTCTACAGTACATATTCCTGAAGGACTTACACTCCATTTAACTGTATCAGTTGCATTTGTAGGAGTTACTGTTGCAGTTAAAGTTTGAGGACTATTATTTGTAAATGATAAAGTTGTATTATTTAGTGTTATATTTGTGCAAGGAATATTTTCAACATCATTCGCCAAGCAAGGAACACAATTAAACAACATATATTTCGCTAAATTTACACCAACTCTATAATGTCCTGCTGTATTCCAGTGCAATCCATCCTTTGTGTAAATATTTCTATTAGTATTATTTTTAGGATATATTCCACTCATTGTATAATTATCATAAACATATACTGGATATAATGAACAAACCTCTAAAATTGCATCTCTATAGTCTTTAACACTATAACCTTGTGCATTAGGCTCTCCATAAAAATTAATAGGTTTTCCTACTTGAGCTGGAGTAAAAAATATTATAGTACTTTTGGGATATTTATTTAACAAGCCTTCGCAAAGAACTTTTAATGCTCCATAAAAAGTTGATGCTGTAGTATCGCTTATATTACCTAAAGTAACATTTAACCCCATATCATTAACTCCGCCCGCAACTATTATAATATCTAAATCATCTCGCATTTCTGTATATCTGGTAGACATTGGAGTTGTTCCATTTCCTCCTATACAATTTCCACTTATCCCATAATTAACAAATTCTGACATATGTAATATATCTTTTGCAACAGTATAAAATGTTTTATCTGTATAATAACCAGCTGAAATACTATCACCTAAGCAACCACCTTTTTTATTTTTCCATAAATTTAATATATTTGTTACATCTGCGTTATCAGCAACAACTTTTTCAAGAACTACATTTTGTAAATCTGTTTTAGTTGCATATTTACTTAAATCTACGGAAACACCTTGCTCAATTTGTTGCGCAATATCTTTAAGTTGAGAATTAACTTCATTAATTCCCCCAATTATTGTCTTATTTGCTGTTTCTAAATTATCATGAACAGTATCTGAAATACCATTCATAGAAGTATCGTCTTCAATTAGATTAATCTGATTTTCTTTAATTACTTGAATATCTTTTCTAGCTTCTACATCTTGTATTTTTTTATTATTTATACTAAGTATATCAATTTCTGCCATTTTATTGTCTCCTTTTATATTTTTAAATTACCTGATTGTGAATTATATTGTAAACTATTTGAGCGTATTGTTAAATTACCTGTTACAGGATCATAATCAATAGTTGCACCACCACTCGGGATATCTGGAGCTGTTCCACCTTTAGATATAGTGTCTTCAAATACTTTATATTTAAAATTATTCAAAGGAATAATCCTTTCGTTGGTGTGTTTATCTTCTATCATGATTTGACAATGATATTCTCCTACTTCGTTTTTATATTCTGTTTCTAAATTACAATAATATAAATTACTTGTTTCGTCATATTCTGTAAGTTCTTTTTTTAATATTTCCTTATTTGGAGTTTCTATATATAATGTTGTCTTGTAATCTGATAAATTAATTTTACTGTTATCTCTAGTTATATTAATATAAAAATCTGAAGTTTGATTATCACTTAATGAAAATTTCATAAGTAAATTATCTTCTTTATCTGAAATTAAATCTAACTTCATAGCTTTATATCTTTTATCGAGCATCAAATTCACCTCAATTCATTTATAGTTCTATTTTTATCAATGGGTTTGATACCATATATTAATTACTCTTCTTTAAAATTGCTTGTATATTGGCGAATATAAGCCTTTTAAAAAATCTCTTAATGTATTTAATCCTTTAATTTGACCAACCAAAAGCATTATTTATAATTTCTTCATCTCTACTTTTAATATAACTATTTGTTGTTTCTATTGAACTATGGTTTAACAATATTTGAATTTCTTCTAATGAAAACTTTTTATTTAATTGCCTACATAAATAATGTGTTCCATTTGTCATATTAGTTGCAAAAGAGTGTCTAAATGTATGAGGATTAAAAGGTATTTCTTCCCCTTCAAGTTCTTTAAGTATGTTTCTGCAATAAATTATCCATGAATATAAAGTTTCATATGATGCTGGTTCACCTGTTTGAGTTATCCATAATTCTTTCACATTATCCTCACCTCTACTCGACATATACATTTTATAACATTCAATAGTCCAATCATGATAATATATATTAAATGTTTTACCTCTTTTTCCAGTTACTTTTCTTTTTGTCATATGTTTATCTATTTCTATGTCATCTTTCATTATTTGATAACATTCATTTCTTCTTGCCCCGCTATCATACATCAATGAAAGTAATAATGCTATTTGATATTTTTCTCTTTTTATTAATTCATCTCTTATTTTTGTTATTTGTTCATCTGTTAAAAATATAATTTCCCTTCGTGCTTCTTTATTGATAGGTTTTAATTTTCTGATTTGATTAACTGGGATATCTTCTTCGTAATCATCATCATCACAAGCAAAAGATAACATTGATGAACAAGCTGATTTTAAATTATTAATTCTAGCTACACTTAATCCTTTTTGTTGTAGCCATAAAACATAATTTCTAAATTGCTTTTTCTTTAGTTGCGAAATAGGTTTATTTCCTAATTCTTCTAATATATAAACAAACATAATTTTTATATTCGCTTTATACATTCTAATTGTTCCATCTTTTTTCCCTTCAGCTTTTAAATTTAAGATAAATTCTTCTAATAAATCTTTGTTATATTGATTTACTTTTTTATATTTTTCTGCTGTATCATATTTATTATAGATATTACTCACATTATCATCCCCCTTATAAAAAAAGAGAACCCTTAATGTGAGTTCTCTTTTTTGTATATTAATTATTTAATTTCTTCCAATATGTTGATTTTCTAATATTTTTATCAATATCTTTAAATTTTAAAAAGTTAATTAATGTCCCGCCATTTTTTATATAGTCTTTAAATGCTTTTTTATATAATTCTAATCTATTATTTTTATCTGCAAATTCATATGATTGAGTATAACTCCAAGCATAACCATAACCTTTACCATATTCTAAAATATATACATCTTCATATTTTGTCGAACCAAGATTTCTTTCAGCGTTATAGTCGGTGTATGTACTCATGTATAAGTCAAAATCAGCACAACCTATACCTGTATCATTACAAATAAATACTCCATCACAAACTGCTGTTTTACCATTACCATCTGTAAATTTAAATCCTTTCATTGAAGGAATGTATATTTTAGTATTATAAGGAAGATTGAAAGTTCCGCAAGTGTGACCAAGTTGTAATGGTATTTTACAAGCGCTAGAACTATTAGATCCATATGCTGTTATTTTACAATTCTTTAATGTGTAAATATATTTATGTCCGTCTTTTATACCTTGTTCATTAATACAATTTTTATATTCTTCTTTATTACTTTGTGTTTTAGATGATGGTTTATTAGATTGTATTTTAATATATTTACTTGACACAAAAGCATAAATCTCATCAAATTGTATTTTGTACCAACCTGGTTTAACATTTTCTTCTAATATATTAACTTTTGTACCTTTAGGTAATATTGCAATAGAAGTATAATTTGTGTCAGTACCAGTTCTTACATTTAAATTAGCAGTTGTTATCCCAATCATATAAATCACCTCTATTTTTCAAATACTTCTACATATTTTGTTGATGCAGTTATATAATACCCTGCTTTCACATAATACATATCTGTTCCTTTTCTTTCAATTTTTTTAATTATTGTTAACGCTTCACCTTTTTGGGCTTTACCACATATTGAACTAGCATCGAAGTCTGGTGTTGAATGAATATTTACAGTTTGTAATACTCTTAAATATTGTTGTTTTGTTGAGATGTTTTTATCGTTCTTAATAGATGTTGTTGACTTAGACTCATATTTATAAGCTTTTAATAATGGGTAAAAATTATTTTCAAATGCTTTTTTAGTATTGCCGAATCCCATAAAATTTGTACCAGGACAAGTTTTAGCAGATTTACTAGCACTGTAATTTCCTAAATAAGTTCCACTTGCTGTAAACCAACAATGAGGTCTTATACCTGTTGAATTTATAGATATATTAAATTTTTTAGATAATAAAGCATATACAAATATAACAGCTTTCTTTTGTTCTTCTGTCATTTTGTCTTTACCTTTATCGAAGCAACCATATATTTCTATACAGATTGCGTTTGTATTCCAACCTTTAATACCGACAGGAGTAGAATTTAGATTTCTACCTGTTGTTATTTTACCATTAGGGAATATATTAAAATGTTGTGCTATATAATGACCATGACCATCTGAATATTTCCAAGTTTGTTTTCCGTAATCATCTAATGCTTTTGTTCTACCTAGTTCTTTATTGTTTTTGTAATATTTTTCATCTGTTGTTTTCCATGTTGTATAATTAGGTAAATCCATATGATGTACTTGTAATCTTGTTATTTTTCTTGTTGGTTTTTGTTTGTCCAACCATTCCTTAAATTCTTTTTCTGTTTCTAATAGTGTAAATCCATTTTGTGTTTTCATTTAATCAACCTTCTTTTTGATATATTTATTAATTATTATGTTTTATATTTTTTTAAAAGTGTAATCCTTATAAACCTCATTATTTTTAATAGCCTTTGATGTATTATCATATTTATTTCTAAATTCGCCAAAATATTTATTTTCTGCTTCTTTTCTAGCTATTCCATGTAAACCTACTATATAATCTAGTACTATAAAAAGTACTAATACACTTAAAGGTTTAACTGCTCTATGATCTTATTTACTTTGTAAATTAGTACACAATATTTTTAAATTGCGTACTAAACTACATATAAAAAAAGACTAGAAATTAATCTAGTCTATAGTTATATCTTTTTTGTATTTATTTTTTATTCTACAATTGTAACAATATTTTACGATTTCACTTTCATATAAATCTTGCCCTTTTTTATTCGTAATATAAAATGTATCACTTTCTACATTTTCCTGTTTTGTATTTAGTCTTAATTCTAATTCTTTCCCACATACTTTGCATTTTTCTTTTATTACTAACATATCAATCGCCCCCTTAAATTTTATTATAAAGCAAATTGATAAAATTATAAACTTTTAATTAAAAATTGGAATGTATATTTTTTTAAATTCTTCATAAAATCTTTGTGCCACAGCCTCATTCCCATATGTTTTATTTAAATGCACTTTATCAGTTCCATTTAATCCGAATTTAGTTACACTATCTGTGTTATCATATCTAAAAATAAAATCATTGAAAAAATCAACATAATGTAAACCATATTTATCAGATAAATTCTTAAACGCTATTGCCTTATTTTTTGCATTGTCTCCATGCTGTGAGTCTGTTTTCCAATGTGAGGCTAATATTATAGGTGTTGTAGGAAATTTTGTTATAATAGCTTGTAAATATTGATTCCATTGTCCAAACCAAGTATCATCTGTTGTATCATCAATTGTTCCACTAATTATAGAATTATGGTCTCCTAAAAGAATTATAGCATCTGCATCCGTCTCATAAGCCTCAAGTCTAGTTCTCCAAGGATTGCTTGCTGTATATGTCATAGATACCCCAGCTACAGCATGATTATATACTGTACTTAATGATAGCCAAGTTTTTAAATAAGTATGCCAATTCCCGTTAGCTGTTAAACTTTCTCCATCCACTATGATTTTTTTATTTTGCCATTTTGAACGATTAAGGTCTAAATTATCAATTTTTTTTGAACTATATGTTTTTTTAATATTAGGTTCTTCTGAAATTGTTCCTATATATTCCCCTTCATATTTTAAATGTGATTCAGTTGTAGTACTACCTCCACTACCACCTTTAGTTATATAATATGATTCTTCTTTATAGGTATCATTTTCAACTGTAAAAGATATATATTTTATATCATCATCTGTTATATTTACGTAACCTTTCAATAAGCCTGTAACATCATCTAACTCAGCGGGTCTATAATTTCGTATAAAATTTTTATCTGAATCATACCCTGTAATAGCTCCATAATTAGTCCAATTTTTATTCCATTTAGAAATATAAATTTCGTTTATTGTTGAAAAATCTATTAAATCTGATGTTTCTCCTATACTTGATACATAACTACCACTATTGTTATACATTCCAGCTTTGTAATTAAGACTAGAAAAATAAATTTTATTTGATTCAGTTGTATCTGCATCAGTTGTATTTGTAATTGTATTTTTTTCTTCCGTCAAAAAAGAAAGTTTTTCGACTCCTATACTTCCGTCAGCTATAGATAATGCACTTAAAGAACCATCATCAATTTTACTTTGGATTATACTTGTCAATTGTTCATCTGTAACAGTATTAGTAGGTATTTCAATCCCATTCCCTAGAAGTGTACCATCTTGCTTTTTAATATATACTTTTCCATCTGTATGTTTTGTTAATGATAAGTTCGCAATATCTTTAAATTGTGCATTAATTTCATCAAATTTTGTAGTATTAGATTTTCCATTTGAATCTATGACCAGATCGGGAGAAGTATATGGATAGTTAAATCCATCTTTTCCTTTTCTTGTCTTCATATTTTTAGGCATTTATTCTACCTCCTTAGTTTCTTTAATTTTTATTCTTATGCTATTTTTCTATAATAGTTGGTTTATTTACTGTCATTATTTATCGCCTTCTACTATTTTTCTAATTGAATCATTGTTATTTATCATATCTTTCATTTCTATTAATGAATCGTCTACCCATTTACTAAATAATTCAAACGATATAAAATAAGATACAAATTTAAATTTACTTACAAATAAATCATATACATATCTAAGTTTCACTTGCCCTGTTTTACTCCCTAATATTTTTTCAGCTTCAAGACAAGCATATATTAACCATTGTTTTATATTTTCTATTTGTTTTACTTTGCCTAATTTTACAAATTGATATACTGAAAATATTAAAACCAATAATAAAACAATTAATATTAAAATAGTTTCAATGTCCATTTTTATCCCTCGCCTTCTAAATCATCATTATTATTTTCTTCTTCATCACTATTGTTACTTTTTGTTTTAGTTTTTGTAATAGAGGCTAATAACCATAATTCACCACCACAAAATCCATAAAAACAAGTTATTAAAGTTGAAGATAACTCTGTGCTAGTAGCATATTGTAACCATATTGCTATTGCTGTAAATATAAATATTGACCCAATAACTAGAGGTATTACCCATTTTCTAGTACTATGTTTTTTCTTTTTAATCCAAACTTCATTGTTATTACTCACACCAAGCACCTCCTAATGCATATGGTATTGTTAAGTTTCCATTTTATTGATTATATATTTTTTTAATAAAATAAGTTAATGCACAATTCATACATTAACTTATTTTATGATTAACTTAATCCTATATATCTAACTTTGCTATTTTTCTCTTTTACTATAATAGAATCAACACCAGTACCAACTATTTTTATTTGCTCGTCTGTTTGTATTAATATTTCATCACCTTGATTAACTCTAACATGAACATCTGTTTCACTCATGTTTTGTATTGTTACATTATTTAATACAACCACTGTTGTTATATCATTATCATCGTCTAATATTTCTTGATTAGGTACTGTTGTTAATACCACCTTACCTTTTACCTTTTTAGTTGCCAACATGATCACCTCCATTATTCATAAGAATTTTCATCATTTTCACCAACATATTGATTTGCTAATTGTTCTTCAAGTTCTAAAACTAATCTTTTTATTGCACCATTCCCATTAAGTTTGATATATGTTTGTCCAGCTAATACTCTTTCATCTAATGGTATATTTTTATTAATTATAATTAATTTTAATGTTTCTAATGTATTATAATTTAATGTTTCTTGAAAATTATTTATTTTTTTAAACAATTTCCATACACTTCCTAAAACACCACCTATTGTGATTATTGCTGTAATTATTTCTGCGATTAATATTATTTCTTCACCCATTTCATCACCACCATTTAATCTTCTATTTCACCAGTATAATAAATTCGAACTTTGCAAGTACTAATACCACTATAATGTGAGGAATCATATGTAGACTTAATACCGAAACCTTTAACTGTGCCGTTTGCTATACCAGTTAAAACATTAGAATTTGTTATTGTTGCCGAATCTGTTTCTCCCCATGCCATATTGACACTTGCATTGCAACTTTGCATTGAAGGATTAGAACTTGGTCTACCACTGTAAGTATGATAATAAATAGGATGATTACAACTAGCTGAATTACCTACACCAGACTTTCTTGATAATGTAATTACAACTTTGGTTATATTACATCCTTTAAGTTCTGAGAATTGATTTCCAAAAAAGAAGTATCCATTACAACTACCACTTTCTGCACCATTTTTACTCCATCTACCTTGTTTTGCAACACCGTCTTTTCTCCAGTTGTAATAATGAGTACTACGATAATTGTCAGAGTATTTAGGATAATAAGTGACGCTCTTAACAGTGCTATTAGTTCCACCTGTATTATTATTGCTACCACTATCAGCAGACGAACTAAATGTTACACCACTAGATAATACTTGACCATTAGAACCTGTGTCTGTGTTATTGGTAGAACCACCAGCTTGAGTTCCTGCACCAAAACTTATTCTACTTCCTGTACCTGCATACCAACCTACACCACTAGCTCTACCTGTTGATGCATCACAATGAACTCTAGTTAATGAATATGTTCTACAGTTGCTCTTACAACCTATAAATGATACATTGTTCATTATAATATCAGATTTTTGAGTTCCACCAACACCGACATTCTTTGATGTGTTTGATTTATCACCATAAATTATTAAATTTTTCAAATAAATATTTGGGGAATAAGAGCATAGAATCGTATAAACATAAGAATTTAGAACATAACCAGTATAAGGCATTATTTTAGCTTTAGTTGAATCACTTTCGCTACTTCCACCGTAAATCTCATATATTGAATTGTTGTGCATTGTATGAATATAACCATATAATGGATATCCACACATGAATATTTTAATTGAGCCATTTATATGTTTTCTCAATGTTATATCTTCCGTTAAATTTTCAGTAACATATATATTAACTTTATAACCATTTAAGTTATAAGGTATATCATCTAATATATCAGTTATACTGTTAGATGAACTAGCATAATAATCTTGGTCACTATCTAATACTCTACCTATAGTTGCTCCAACTAAATTTTCTGTTGAGAAGTTTTGACAAGTTAATGTACCTTCAATATTTAAATCATTAACAACGAAATTCCCTTCCTCATCGACTCTCCAGCCTACTCCTTCTAAAAGACCATTGATTAATATTTTTTTAGCGGAAAGCTGTATGTTGCTTGTTGCTATTGCTTGTATTAATTTATCTGTTATAATTAAACTTGATGAACTTGAACCATTCGTAACAAGCCATGAAAATCTATCTGACAATTCTTCATATTTTTTAGTTACGTTATTAATTCCTTCATTATAATCTGTTTTGTTAATATAATTTACTAAATCCACCCAATCACTAGCATCATATATTGTATTGTCATAATTAGAGAATAATAAAGTCCCTTTTAAATATGGTGGATATACTGTGTCATTTTCTAATATCCAACAATCATGTGCAAAATAACTAGACGGTTTAGAAAAATAAATACTAGCCTTGCCATCTATTTTATCATATAATTCATCTGGAATTTTAGTAGTTTGTAATTCCCATTTGTAAGTATATTTTCCATTTGCATTATCTACTCTAACATATTTATAATCTTCAGAAGTTGAAGGTTTTCTCCATATATCACCTATCCAACCTTCATACTCTGTCACTTTACTTGAAGTAGTGTATTGAGCATGAGGTGAGTTTTCTTGAACATAACTATTAGCTTTATTATCTATTTTATTGTTTATATCTTTAATATCATTGGTATAGGTATTATTAATAAATGTATTAACTCTATTAACTAAGTCATCATGTTGACTTTTGTCTATATAACTTAATAAATCGACCCAATCCGCTGAATTATAAGATGTATTACTACTCTTTGCAAATAACATTTCACCTTTTTTATTAGGTGGATGTATTTCATCTGATTCAAGAATCCAACAATCTCTTATCGAATAGCTATCTGGTCTACTAAAATAAATTGTAGCTTTGCCATCAATTAAGTCGTATAGACTATCGGGAACTGACATAGATTGAGCTTCCCATCTATATGTGTAAGTGTTAGATGAAGTACCTTGTACACGAACATATTTAAAGTCTTCCCCACTTGAAATTTTTCTCCAAATGTCTCCTAACCAACCATCATAAGTAATATTTTGTGTTACGTTATAATATTCTTCATGTGGTCTAGCTTCTTGAACATAAGAATTTGCTTTATTATCAATCTTACTATTTATTCTTTTAATTTCATCTGTGTAAGTATTATTAATAAATTCATTTAATCTAGTAACAATTTCGTTATGTTTATCTTCGGTTACATAAGAAACTAAATCAATCCAATCGTCAGCATTATATACACTATTTGATTTGTTTGCAAATAAAAGAGTTCCCTTTTTATGAGGTGGGTGAACATTATCATTTTCAAGTATCCAGCAATCATGTATTGAATAACTTGTGGGCTTACTAAAATAAATTGAAGATTTACCATCTATTTTATCAAAAATATCATCTGGGATAGTTGTTGTTTGTAATTCCCAATAATAATTAAATGTGCCATCTTTATTTTGACTTCTTAAATATTTGTAGTCTGCTCCACTTGAAATTTTTCTCCAAATATCACCGAGCCAACCATTATATTCGGTATTTTCCGCTATATTATTATACTCTGGGTGAGGTTTATCTTCTTGCACATAACTATCGGCTTTATTATCAATTTTACTGTTTATATTTTTAATTTCTTCAGTATAGGTATTATTGATCCAATTTTCTACTTCTTTTTTATAATCCTCATACTCTCCTCTAGTTATATAAGACATTAAATCCACCCAATCAGTAGCATCATAATGGTCGTTATCTTTAATAGAGAATAACATTGTTCCTTTTTTATTTGGGGGATGCACTGTATCATTCTCTAATATCCAACAATCTCTTGCTGAATAACTGTCTGGTTTACTAAAAAATATAGTAGCTTTTCCATCTATTAAATCAAACAAACTATCAGGTATAGATGCTGATTGTGCTTCCCAGCGATAACTGTATGTTCCATCTACATTTTTAATTCTAACATATTTAAAATCTTCACCAGTAGAAATTTTTCTCCAAATATCACCAAGCCAACCATCGTATTCACTTGTTTGTTCAACATTTAAATATTCATCATGTGGTGGATATTCTTGCACATAGCTATTAGCTTTTCCATCTATTTTATTATTTATATCTTTTATTTCATCATTATAAGTATTATTAATAAAATTTTCAAGTTTAGATTTTATAACATCATAATCATCATCTGTCACATAAGATAATAAATCTACCCAATCATCTGAATTATATACCGTATTAGATCTATTTGCAAAAAGAAGTGTTCCTTTTTTATTTGGATAATGAACACTATCATTTTCTAATATCCAACAATCACGTTTAGAATAAGATGTTGGTTTTGTAAAATAAATTGAAGCTTTACCATCTATTTTATCAAATAAATCATCTGGTATTGAAGTAGTTTGCAACTCCCAGTAGTAATCATAATTACCATTAGAAAGTTGTCTTCGTAGATATCTGTAATCTGCTCCTGTAGATGACTTTCTCCATAAATCTCCTATCCACCCGTCATATTGTTTTTTTTCTTCTATTCCAAAATATTCGGGATGTGGAGGTGTTTCTTGTACAAAACTATCAGCCTTTCCATCTATTTTATCATTAATATTTTTAATTTCATTATTATATGTTTTATTAATGAAGTCGTTTATCTTTTTAATATAATTCTCGTAATCGTTTTTAGTGACATATTGCATTAAATCAATCCAGTCACTAGCAACATACATTTTTCTAGTTGCATTAGCGAATAATAAAGTACCCATTTTATTAGGCGGATGAACATCATCGCTCTCTAGTATCCAACAATCTCTAGCATTATAAGATGAAGGTTTAGAAAAATATATACTTGATTTTCCATCTATTATGTCAAATAATCCATCTGGTATAGCGCCAGTTTGTTCTTCCCAGTAATAGCTATAAGCATTAGGATTAATTTCAATTTTTACATATTTATAATCTTTATTTTCTTTAGGATTTCTCCATAAATCTCCAACCCATACATTATAGTTGTTATTATCTGCTACATTTCTGTATTCTGGGTGTGGTGGAGTCGATTGAATGTAACTATCAGCTTTGCCATCCAGTCTCTTATTTAAATTTATTATAGCATCTGTGTATCCACTATTGATAAATTCATTTATTTTACCTATGTTTTGTGCTATATTACTTAAATAATTATTATTTTCAAATGTGGTATCAATTATATCTCCTAAAGCTAAATTTAACTCATTTAATTTAGCTTTTAAAGTTTTAATATCAGTAGTATGAACTTCATCTGCACTATTTAATGTTTGTATATCTCTATTAATAGATGATATTTTATTATTGATAGAATCTAATGCAGAATTTAATTCTTTTTCTCCGATTTTTTTATTCCATTCATTTACTTTAGCTTGTGTGATAGTTTGTAAAACTAAATTATTAGGTAGTGAAGGAATGCCTGTAAAAGAATTAGAATTGTTACCATTTAACATATGTATTTTACTCAAAATATCACCCCCTAAATTTTAACTATCCATTCACCGATGTATATCAATTCTATATCATATAAATTAATAGGGAGATAAACAGCTCGTTCATCTCCGCTAGAAATAAATTTGATTTTAAGTTCTTGTTCGCAATTTAGAAATAAATGTGTTATCATATCATAATCTAATATCGGCAAATTAATGGTTAAGTCTTTATCTATTGTTAAATATTGATATTTGTCGGTTGACAAATTAAAAATGTCATTTGTTATTTTTTTATATTTTACGTCCATATCTATGGTATAACTTAAAGCATTTTCAATTTTATCCATTTTTTCTTTGGTTAAATCAATCGGTTCATTCCATTGATTTTTATTATATTTCCCTTTATTTAAAATCACCATATAATCACCTCTAACTATTTTTGACATCTAGCAACAGTTACTATGTTTGCTCTATTTTTTCTTGCTAATGGTATTATTTGACACCCATAATTTTTACCATCGGAATGTTTTTTAGCGGTTGCACCACCTGTAAATTCAATTATACATTTTTCTCCTTTACTATTATCCCCATAATAAATACACACATGATTTACAGCTTTGTATCTGCCATTATCAGAATCACCTTTAAGGAATATTAAATCTCCAATTTCTAATCCCAACCAATTAGTTTTAGCTGAATCAGTATGCCAATTATCTGGCGGAACTGCCCAACCTAAGTTTTCACAATCCTTGCACATATTAGCTGATGTTCTACTTAATTGAGTTGCCCATGGATATTTAGAATTTCGAGGAGATAAATCTTTTTTAGCAAATGTATTACTATCTTTAAACACATCACTAAATTCTATTCCTCTCATTGCCAAACCAACAAAAGCAGAGCAGTCTAATTTTCTATACCTACCATCTGGGCTATCAGCACCCTTAGTTGTAACTTTTGTCCAGCCTAATGTAGCACCATCAGTTAAAATGTTTTGCATACCATAAGTCATATAATTTGCTCTATTTTCCCAATATGTTTTAGCTATTTTAACCAATTCAGCACCACCACTAAATGAGTGCAATTTATTTTCAACATCTTCACCAGGGTCACTTGGTTGTGGTGGATCACCATCAATTACATTTGAAGATGAAACTAATCCTATGAGTCTTGTAGCATATACAAAATCAACAATATATTCGTTATTTTCTTTAATATTTAATTTTCCATTTTCACAATGGTCACCCATAAATAATACATTATCCAATGTTAAATCCGAATCTGAAGAAAAATACAATTTAGATGAAAAGTTAACATCAACATTAGCAGGTATTATCAACGATATATTGGTTATACTTTCATTGCAAATATACATTTTTTTATTTTCTATATTTATATTTGGGGTAGTATTAGATATATCTACTCTTTCATAAACAAAAGTTTCCATATCATCTAATCTTTCTTTTAAAGAAGAATACTCTTTAGTTGTGGTTTCACCATTTACTAATTTAGTACTTTTTCTAGCTTCTAATATTTCACCTCTAGTATAATCTATTTTTTTATCATGTGATATATTAGTTTTAAGTAACGATGCCATTGAAACTTTTTCATAAACACATTCTATTGTATCTTCATGTTCTATATGAGATGTAATTATTAATACTTCATAGTTAGGATCATAATTCGGTTGATTTCCTGTGATTTCTTTAAATCCATAAGCTTTCATTAATTCAACAGAATTAGTGAAATTAGTTATTAATTCACCCATTGGCGTTTTATATGTATTTGGTGCTTCAATTAATTCGTCATTTATAAATTTACCATACATGAATCTTCATCCCTCCTTTATTTTTTATATAAAAAGAGTAGTTAAGTTAATAACTACTCTTATATTATTTAAAAAAAATTATTCTAACATTATTTTCTTCCAAGCACTTGTTCCATTAGATTGTCTAATACATATGTGAACTGTATCATCTTTTCCAGCAACTCTCTTTATCGCTATTTTGCCATCATCATCATCGTTTGTTGGAGTCGGAAGGCTATTTTCATAAATAGTTGCCGAACTCTCATCGACAGTACCACTGTTAATTGGTAATAATACACCATTGCCAATTTTTTTACCAGTAGTATCTATAAGTTGTAATCTATTTGTTGAAGAATTTAAAAATAAATCATTTGCAACTTCATTCTTTTTGGCATAATCGACTAATTCATCGGTAGTATCATTAGATATAGTTGTGCCTTCACCAATAACTGCACCGTCTTTTTTTACTAAATAAAGTTTTCCATTTATCATTATCGTATCTGTTAATTGATTATCATATAGATTTTTAAGTCTGTTTCTTTCAGTATCATCATAATCATTAGTGGTTAATTGTTTTCCCTCTACTTTGTCAACTTTACCGCTAATGTCTTGATGTGACGTAAGATATCCTTTATCAACTAAATTACTTTCAGTAACATAATTATTATCGTTTGTTAATTGTGACATTTTAGTAGGAATATCTTCTGTTCTAGCAAATTTAGCTGTGTCTATATTACCACCCCAATCAGCAGATGGCAATATAGCACCTTCACCTAGCCTTGTCCCATCTTCAGACATAAGTTGTATTTTTCTACTAGTAGTATTAAAATCAACATCAGCAGGAACATTATCTTTAACCTTTTTTATTGAAAGGTCAAATTTTTCTAAGGCTTTATCTATATACGATTGCATTGATTTAGTTATTAAACCTATATATTTTCTACAATTATTCATTTTTAATATATTCCTCCCCGACTGTATTTTTAATTATATCTTTATAATCATCATAATCAAAATCACAGCCTACAGAATTAGCATTAAATGTCGTTTCCTCGCTATAAGTTGCTGTTGTTGTAGTTGATTTTTCAAATGTATGTGCTTCCCCATACCATACATTATTATAACAAGTTAGTGTTATTTCGGTAAACATATCTTGTTTTAATACTGGGTAATTTTCCCATGAAATCTTAGGAAAAGTAATGGTTAAATCTGATGTGGGCAATATGAATAAATGTATTCTAGTAAAGTCAATATTCTTTGGTAATTTCAATTTAACCAAGTCACCAATGCTTAAAAATTGAAATTCGTCATTTGTTAATTGTAACGTATCTGATACCGTTTTAAGCGTCTTAATTTGCCCTGTGACTGCTAATACTTGATTATGATATGAATCGTATTTCAATAAAATTGGAATTTTATCCGTAGATAAATTTCTTAATATATAACTACAATCTTCATCTTTATATACTACATAATATCTTGCATTTTCAACTTCTTGTACTGTACTATTTGACAAATCTTTTATATATCCATTAACAATGTAATTTCCTACTGGAAGGTTATATATGTTAATAGGATTAACTGAAGTTCCTTCTTTAAGGTTATAACCTTTTTCTTTATTTAATAATTCTAATGCTTGAACAAACTGAATACTATTATCAACTTCATCATTAAGAACGGATTCAATTTTATTCATTTTATTTCCAGTAATCAAATCATTGGTTTGCCATATCGTTCTATTATAACTACCATCAGTTAAATAAGATGGGATATCCTCCCCTAAACTTTGAATAGATACATTGTCAACATTACCTTTTCCTATCGTTCCCCCTTCTAATGTTAATGTTGATAATTCATTTGATTTTATACATTCCATTTTAATTGGTGGTAAAGTATAATATTGACCTCTATCATCGATTAATCTTATATATAGTTGATATTCTCCTATTTCTAAAACATTAGTTAATTCATTATTTATTTTAAATAATATTCTGTTATCAACTATAGGTGTTATTGCATTTTCTTTTATTACTTTATATTTATCTGTTATTGATATTTTAGAATATGTGTAATTATGTTTGCTTATATCAAAGAATGGAGAACCTAATAATCTTAAATAAACACTAACACCATCATCATCTTTAGAAATAGATAATGCTTCACTTAATACACTTTTTTGTTTTTGTATTATTAAAGTATATTCTCTTTCCATTTTATCACCTATCCTTCTAATGCTTTTAATCTTCTATCAAAATCATCACATTTATTTTTTATAGTATTTATTTCTTGTGTTATATTCGCTATACTGTCATTTATATTTTGTATCTTTGTATTAATAGCATCTATACTATCTGAACCTTGTGAATTAATAACTAAGTTTATAACTGACATAAATTTACTAGACAAATCACTTCTTGCACTTCTAAACAATTCTAAATAATTACAATATTTTTTCCATTCACTTGGAGTGAGAATTAAATCGTTAATACTATCGTTTATGTCATTTACCATGTTATTTTGTTTTTTCTCAAAATCATCCATACTTTCTTTAAATTGTTTTTTCAATGAATCATCTAAAGCTTTATTCCCATAATAAATATTATAAGTACTTTTTAACTTATTTAAATTATTTACTAATCCATTACAATAAGTACCTAATGATGTTTTTTGTGCATTTGTCATTTGTCCACCTTCGGTATTAACGGCTGTCCTCATTATACTTAATATCTTATTACATATATTTATATCGCTATTAATTATGGTTTGAACATTTTTCTTTTCTTCCTCATAACCACTTGATACTTGATCTTTTAATTCATTAATTGCACTCTCTATGTTAGTTAGTCTAAAATTCAAACTATTTGTTGTATTGACAACTTCATTTCCACTACCCAAAAAGATTAATGAATTACATGAATCTTTTAATGTAGTTAATAATGCAGATAATTCTTCTAATGTTCCTAATAATTCAACTATATCGGCTTCACCCACTTCTTCAGTTTGAAGATTAACAAATTCATTCATTTGAAGATTTAATTCAGCTAAAACACCACTTAATTCAGATTGATTATTTTCTGCTGTCATAACACTATTTTTATCTATTGTTGTTGAATTTGCATTGTAAATTGTTACAAGAGAATTAGCTTGTGATAATACTTCTATTGCCCTTTGTTCAAATAATGCATACTCATAATTGATAGTTGCTTTTTCTGATGTAATTAAAAGATTATCAGAAACGCTTGTATTAATTAGTGCTGTTAGACTGATTAATTTATTATTAAGTTGAATCGTAGAAACGTTAAATGTTTCCCTTATTTCATTAAATGTATTATTTTTAACTAAACTATCTGAAACACTATTTATACTATCCGTAATATCACTTAATTCATTTTTATATTCTTGCGAATTTTTATTAACTGAATTTAGTTTATTCATTAATGTTTTTTTATTAATTCCGTCAAAAGTTAGTTCTAAACCTGTGTGTTCTAATTCAATTGCTATTCCTAAATCATTTTTAATAATTAATATTAAATTTTCATTTGATTGTCTAACATTAAACGTTTTAAGTGTTTCAGGGTCATTAATATCAAAATAAATATATTTATCTTTTGTATATATTGAATTAACAACGTATACCTTTTCTCCCCATACAACTACCATATTCTCTATATAAATATATAAATTTGTAGGTGTATTATTTAATAAAGCCATTTTTTTCACCTCCTTAACACAAAAATAAGGCACACTAAGATGCCTTATTAATTTCTATATTATAGATTTAATTGTTTTACTAATATTTCTTCTATATTATCTATATCATAGTACCAAATTTCTAAGAAACTAATGTTGTGGTCAATCGCATATTGTTTCTTACGTTTATCATGTACTAATTGTCTGTGAAAGTCTGCTTTATTTTTATGGAACCCTAGCCTAAATTCCTTATGTTGTATGCCTTGTAGTTCTAATAATAAATTGAAGTTAGGTAAATAGAAATCATAAGATAGGTATTTTCCACCTAATCCTAATAATCCTTCATATTTTACTTGTGTTTTATATTCTATATTGTGTTTTTGTAATATCTGTTTTGTTATTTCTTCTAATTGAGAATTATTACAATCTTGACAATAAACACCAGTATTAAAATGATTTAAAGAAGCTAAACTTCTTTCGAATTCTTTGCCACAATCTTGACATATAAATTTATATTTACTACCACTTTTAGGAGCAACTTCATAAGGTGATTTTTTATTATTAGAACTCCAATATTTAGCTTTTTCGGGATACAATTCTCCGAATGAGTCTTTAGGATGTACTTTTTGATTAGTACAATAAGGACATCTATCACCTCTAACAAAATGTGTAGGTGTCATTAAAGTTGATTCATGATAATTAGTTTTAGTGCATTTTATCCATACCTTTTTATTAGAATTTTTATTTATACAATAAGGATTAATAATATTTTTATTCCAATCCCAATATTTATTCAATGATTCACCTAATTCCACTTGAACATAATAAGCAAAACTATTTTCATATTTATTACAACAATGTTTACATTTAACTTTTTTATTTGTAAAACTACTCAATATAACATCATATTCAGTTCTACAATAAGAACATTTTATTCTAATATAAATTTGACCGCCTTTTTTATTTTTACCATCAATCGTTATTTCATTTAATTTATAGCTTCCTAAATAAGCGTAACCATCTCCACGATTTTCTACCATCTGTTTGTGCTTCTCATTAAAATACATATTTATTCCCCCCTTTATTAATTTTCATATTCATATTATATATTGTTATCAAAAGAAGAAGATTTTAAACCTATTTTTGTCAAAATTTATAATTTATTATACCAAGATTTAGATTTTATAGTTTTGTCATGGTTTTTGAATCTCCAGAAGTTTATTGTACAACCACCATATTTCATATATGTTTTCCATGAAGTATGAAAAGCCCCTACTCCATAATATTTATTACACCATTCGATAGCCTCTGTGAATGACCACGCCGTTTTACCATTTCCCCATTCAAGAACGTAAACAGAAGTGGTTAATGGATTTCCTAACAATTTTTCAGCTTCTTTATCAGATTTGGCTATAAGTAGGTCTATATCTGTTGTAAATCCACCCGTATCTCTTACTGTCCAAATGCCTGTTTTATTACCAAATTTACCCACAGTTGATGGAATATATAACTTTGTATTGTATGGCATATTATGTGCTCCACAAGTGTGCCCAACTTCTATTTTACCACCTGCACCAGTTGAAGAACTGTCTCCATAAGCTGTACAACGAGCTTTCTCAAATCTATAAACATAGTCATGTCCATCAATATTACCTTTCATATTATAGCAATTCTTACCTTCTTTTGAATTATCATTACTTCCACTTTCATTAGAATCGTCATTTGATTTTTTATCTGTCTTAGTTAATTCTTCAATCCTCATAAAGAACCATTGACTATTAGGTTTTCTCTTTCTTTTCACTATTCCTGTTGAATACCCGACAGCTTCATATATATATCCGTCAGAACCCATTATAGCAGTATGATGTGTTGCGCAAGTTGCCATATTACTTTTAGTTAAATCAACGGAATCATTTGCCATCATTACTATATCACCTGGTAAACATTTTTCAAATTTACTATCAACATATCTCCACATTTTAGCATTGTGTTTTTTAGCTGTAGATTGTAAATTACCACCTGCACAAGATAAACCTTTCATAAAGTCATATCCAGCATTTTGATAACAAACTCCGACAAATGAACTACAATCAAATCCGATTTTCCCTTTTCCTGGTTGCTTGTAAGTATATTGTTTACCTTGAGAATATATTGTCTCACTAGAATATTTTATTATTTGTTTTTTATTCCAATCAGTCGTCCTATTATATTGACTATACCAAGCCTTACCATTTTTACACATCTTAACAATTTCCTCAGCTCTGTCAATTATTAATTGTCTTTGTTTACTTAATCCACTACTAGAACTATCATCATCTTTTTTATTGTCATCGTCTTTTGATGTATCTTGTTTAACATTCATGTAATTTAAAATGGTATTAGTAATATTATTACATAATATCCTATATCCTGTTTGAGTTAAATAATATCCATCTTTACTATAATAACTATTTAATGTACCGTTTGTTACTAAGTTTAAATTAGCATTTACACTTTTAACATTTAATAAATTAGCATAATCTTTTATTAATGAATTAAATTTGGTAATTTGATTATTGACTTCGGAATATAATTTAGAACTTTCATAATTTACACCTACTGGCAATGGAGTTACAAGATAAATATTTTTAGTTGGGTACTTATTTTTTAAAGTAGTTAATAATGTCTTAACATTAAATGCACCTTGATCACTTAAATCATTTATATTAGGCATTACAATTATACAAGTTGGATTTACAGGATAAGTATTTATTCTATTATTAAAATAAGTTATATCAACATCGGCTTTAGCATCAACATATAATTTATTAAGTATACCTAAATTATTCATTTCAGCAATTCTACCATCACCTATAAATAATGCGTTGTTTAAAGTTGTATAATCCTTTTTGTCTTCTGTGCTAATTGAAATATAACATCTAGCTGATATCTCAGGATTATCTACTGGGATAACTTTTATTTCACAAACACCATAATTAACACCTGTAATTTTACCAGTATTATCTACAGTAGCAATAGTAGGAGAGCTACTAACATAAGTTACATCTTGATTTGTAGCATTGTTAGGTAAAATATTTGGAATTATATATTCTTCTTCACCAATATCAAGTGCTATATTACTATTTAATACTTGAACACCAGTTACTTTTACTTCATTTTCAATTGACTTTTGAATAGTAACTTGACAAACAGATTTAAAATTACCCTCTTCAGTAATAGCTGTTATTGTACAAGAACCATAGTTAACACCTTTGACAAGTCCAGTAGTACTTACACTAGCTATATTGTTATCTGAAGATGACCATATAACATTTGTATTTTTTGCTGTTGTAGGTCTTACATATGCTTTTATTTGTTTACTAACGTTTATATCTAATGTTAAAGTTGATATATTTAAATCAATCCCTGTAACTTTAGTCATATCGTTCAGCCTAGGTTCATCTAAATCCAAAAGTATATCTTCATTATTTAATAAATTAGATTTAAATCTATTATATTTTTGGTCATTCAGTAAATGTTTTGTTGAATTTATTTGCTTTTTATTATTTTTGCTATCTTTTAATAAGTCAGCTATAACTTTTGTATTAGTTTTATTCGTTTTTTTGTTAGATAGATCTAATGATAGTTCTGTTGTGATACTATTCGAATCATTTTGATAATTGTATTTTTTATCCCAACCAACAAAATAAACATATTCTTCTTTTTTAGTTTCTTTATCATATAATACTATTAAATCCCCTAATGATAATTCTCCTTGCCATTCACCTTTTGTTTTGTTTGATATTATTCTGCTTGTAAAATCATTTACATCAATAGAATACTCAACTGTTGGTTTACATTTGCTTTCTAATAAATGTCTTCCAGTTCTTAATATTTCATTAGCATCTATAAAAGAATCTTCTGAATAAGTATCATTATATGTAAACTCTTTTAATTCATCTAATAATTTATCGTTAAATATGAAATTACCTTGCCCATCTTTAGATGTTTCTTTTAAAATTAATCCATTTAATTCTTTAATTCTATTATTTACATTATTTAATTGTTGTTCTAAATTAGTTAATTCTTTATTTAATTCAACTAATTCATCTCTTTTTATTTGTAATTGATTTTTGAAATCAGTTAAATCATATTCCATACCTTCTTCTTCAATATTCTCATGTGCTATGATATAATTCTCATATTCTTTCACCATGCTTGTAAGAATATTTTCGTTACCTGTTTTATTATTTATATCCGATAATAATATTGATTTTTGAGTGTTTAATTCTCTCCATTCAGCTATTCTTTTTTCAGTTAATTTATTATATAAGTTTAAAGCATTAATTAATTCTTCGCTCATTTCTTCAGTTTCAACAAAGTATGAATAATCTTCTATATAATTTGTCCCATTAGGATTTGCATCTTCAACAATACATTTATCTTCATTTCCCTGTAATGTTAGTTGAGTTACTAAACTAGTAGTATTACTTGTATTTTCTAAATTTTTAAGATAATTATCTTTATTTAATATTATCTTAATTTCATCACCAAAACTATCTTCATCATAAAGGTTTACTTTTTTATTTTTAATATCAAAATCAGCAATACAACAAAATTGTTCTTGAATTGTTTCTTTAATAAATTGATAAAAGCTTGTGTCAGTATTTTCTTGAACTCTAACTCTAGGTCTACCAGTTTCATCATATCTTACTGTATCATCAACATACCCTAAACTCCAACCTGTTGTTTTATACAATTCGTCATTAAAAGAATATATTTCATTTTCTTCATCAACATCAAGTAGTGATAAAGATATATCTGATAAAACTATATTATTTTTTTCTAATTTCTTTTCATATGAATAAGCTGTAATTGTTTTAACTTTATTTATTTTATCTTCTTTAATTTCTTTAATAACATAATAATCTGACTCATTTACTTTTATAAATCTTTCATTTTTCAAATCATCATATATTAATACTTCTGTCTTTTTTAAAGTGTGATTATCTTGAAAATATTTAGGAATTTGTAAATTTAATGTTCCAATTTCATCTAATTTACACTCTTCTTCAGTTAAAAATTTAATTGGTATTTCTCCAATTATTGTTTTATTAATTTTACATAATTCTAATTTATTAATCGTTCTTAATTGTTTGATTTTCAAATAATCACCTCCTTATATTATTACTGGAAATTCACATAATATATTTATAAACATACTTCCCTCTACTAAAATTTTATTTAGACCAGGTTTTAATAAAATCCAATTTCTATTACTATTAGATAATAAATTTCCAGTCATATCCCCATATATAGTACACATATAATTATCTATTGTTACATTTTCATTATTCTTTATATCTTTTAATAGCATATTATTTATTCTTATTGTTTTATTTTCTGTACCTAGATTATTAATTATTATTTTTGGTTCATAATCCTTTTTAGTTATATTATTAATTTCAATATATTCTTTTCCATCCACAAGCTTATCAATACATAGTTTTTTATAAGCATAATGATTTAAAGGTTGAAATGTTGTAGTTATCCAACCTTCTTTACCATATGTGAAATTTTTTACGATACTTATACATTTAAAATAATAAACATACTCTGGATTATCATAACTTACAAATTCTTCAAAATCATCGCTTATCAACCAATCTTTAATATTTTGAAAATATTCATTTGTCCATCTCAAAGGCACTCTATTTTCATCTACTAATGTTAGATTTAATTCTATTGGATCTGGTGTTTCATCTTCTTCCGTATAATGAAATGAATTTTCCATTGTTAAATTTGTTTTATATGGAACACCGACTTCCACTATATCATCTTTATCAGTAGTAGTTATCATTATAAAATAATTCCTACAATCAATCCCTTTAAATGAAAAATAAGGACTTAAAAACATAATTGCCTCCTTCCTATAATATAAAAAAGGAGAACTATAAAAGTCCTCCATTTGTTATTTCACTAAATTTACCATCAAGTTGTTTAGCTACTTCTTTAGCTATTTTTTGTTCATCCATGTTGTCAGTACCATATACATTGATACTTATATCATCAACTCGTAATGTTTTGTTATTAAGTTTATCACTATAATTTACATTACCTAGATGTTTTAATCCTAAGTTGTCAAATATATTACTATAATCTTTAGCGTATTCTAAAGCATCTTGAAGATTTAATACTAATTCGCTTTTAATCTTATCTCCTAATATTCCTAATGCATCTCCACTTTCTTCAGCAAAACTAAGTAACGTATCTTGTAAATTATGAATATTACCATCTATGTCGATAAACGTTCCGCTTCCAAGTGCATTAGCTACTACTTCAGCTATTTTACTATCTGACCATTTATCTTCAAGCTCTTGTATTTTATCTTCTTGTTCTTTTTGAAGTCTATCAATTTCATCGTCATACATATTATTAATTAAATCGTCTTGTCTATCGTTAACTAAATCATTATACTTATCTTGTGCGTCTTTTAAATCATCCATTAAATCGCTTATTTTACTTTTACTAGATAATGAATTGTCAAAACTTAACCTATTAATTTTAGCTTGTATTTTATCAATTTCAGATTGCGCTTCTTCTAAGTTTTTATAATAATCATTTGTATTTTTATTGTTATTATATTCATCTTTTCGTTTATTAAGTAATTCAATTTCTTTATCATATTGTTTTTGAATTAAATCTTTACGTTTATCAATTTGATCCTTAATAACTTCTGTTATTTTATCCTCAACATCTTTAACAACATCTAATTGACTATCATAAACATCTTGGATTGTGTTGTTTAAATCAGCATATTCTTTTTCAGCGTTTGGTATAGTATCCCTAATTAAATCGTTATATTCTTCTATTAAGTCATTTATTTTTTCTAAATCTTCACTATTTTGATATTTATTCAATATATCAGACATATTTATAATATTACCGTTTTCGCCAAAATTAACACCATATTTCGCTAAAGCTTCTTGATAAACTGGTAATTGTGATTTTAAAGATTCTAATGTTTTTTCTTGTATTTCAAGTTGTTTATTTAGAGCGGATAATTTTTGTTTATACAATTCAACTTTATCAGTTTGTAGAGAGTTGTTTAATTTAGTGTCTATCAAATCTATTTTATCACTCCATATGTCATATTGATTAGTTAATCCTGTGACTGAATTTTTAAACTTATATAGTTTATCTTCCAATTCAAGTTTTTCTATTTCATCATTATTTTTCTTGATGGAGTTTTGCATTTCTAACCATTCTTTTTCTGCATTAGGAATTTCATCTCTTTGCATTTTTAAATACTCACTAGTTAAGTCTTTTACTTTTTCTAATTTTTCTTTATACTTATCTGATTCGTCCTTAGCTTTGTCGGCTTTCTTTTCTAAAGATTTCTTAGTTTGTTTACTTGCTTTGGATTTGGATTTAGTTTCGTAATTAGATGCTTTTTCACTAGATTTTTCTGCTGTTTCCTCTAACTCTTTAGCTTTCTTTTCCATTTTGATTAGAATTTCATCATAACTTCTTAAATTACCTTGAACGTCAAATGTGAAACCATAACCCTTTAGTTTATCTTTCACAATTTGTTTTTCTTGAGTTAAGTTATCATATAATTCTTTTTGGAGTTTGGCTTGTTCTTCGTATAATGCATTTTGTTTTTGTAAATACTTAATTTTTTCAGTACCCACAGCATTTTCCATTTTAACATCTAATAAAGCTAATTTATCATTAACATTGTCAATTCTATATTCTAATTCTTGCATTAAATTTACTGAATATTCTATAGCATCTAATGTTTCTTTTTTAATATCAATTTTAGTTCCTATAGTTGTTGAACTTCCTATTTCTGTAAATGGTCTTAAAGCTTTAGATGCAAAAGTTTTCACTTTATTGATAGAAGAATTAGTATCATTTATTGTTGAATTAGCATCTACTAAAGAATTACTATCATTCATTGTGGAATTATCGTTTGACATTGTGCTAAATGTTGAAATACTATTATCAACATCTTCAGGATTATTACCTATATTTGAAAACTCACTTACTGAATCATGTTTTGTAGTACTCCCATCACCTTTAGAATATATACCCATGTTTTTATGTGCGCCTGTTAACCATGAGAAAGCACCTGCAACAGTTTCTTTAACTTTACAAACTATACTGAATACCTTATCTCCTATTTTTATAGCATCAACATTGTGAACTGTATTACTTGCTCTATCGTATGCTGTTATAGGGAAAGTTTTCTCATTTACATGTTCACCATCTACTTTATTAACTGTATTTGTAGCATTATCTGTAGCATTAATGTTTACATTTTTATCACTTGGATTATTTTGTTCAGTATTATTTATTTTAGCTTGGGCATCACTATCATCACCCATTATCTCTAATAATTTAGGCTCAATTTTCTTTTTGTCTACATTATCCATTCCAGCGATAATATCTTGAATATTACTTACTATTTTTATTTTTTGTTCTGTAGGTAAATCCTTAATTGAATCTAACGCATTTATTATACCGTCAGTAGTACCGCTACCAATATTGTCAATTATGTCAATTTTAACTTCTTTATTTAACCCATCAGTTTCATCTAATGTATTAATTAAATTTTCTATATTATCTTTAGCACCTTCATCTTCAGCTTTTAATATTATAGTTTGAACTTTAGGCACATTATACAAACTATTTTCAGCATCTGTTACACCACTATTATCATATATAGTTCTGATTACAGTTTGAACTTCTTCTGGTAAAGATGATATAAATTGTTCCATTTCATCTGGTGTTAAATCACCATGAGAGACAAATGCAGTGGCTATATCTATTTGTTTCTCTGTGTCCATATCTTTGATTAATTCATTAAATGATTGAAATTTTTTATCTTCAAAATTAGTTACTAAATCTAATCTTAATTGCTTTTCATCTTTTCCATCTAATAAAGTTTTTAAATCATCATTTAATTTATCTTTATCAGCTTCTACACCAATTTTAATATTGCTTTTTTTACCTTTATTAGCATCGTTTATAGTTTGAACTAATTCTGAATTTAACACTTTACCGCTTGGCAATTCTATCCCAGCTTTTATTTCTGCCTCTGTCATTTCACCATTTAACATTTTAGAAATTAATCCAAATGTTTTATTGTCTAATTCACCATTAGATTGAATCTCTGTAGCAATTTCCATTATTGTAGGAACTTGCCATTTACCTAAAGTTTTACCGCCATCAAAACTACCTTTTAGTATTTGTTGTAGCTGATAAGGTAAATTACCATAGTCAACTTCACCAGTATTAATTTTAACCAAGAAATCTACCATTTCTTGTTGTGAACCTGCTGTTGTTAACTCATTTAAAAAGCTACTTGTGTCATCATATTCAGCTTTTATCTTAATTGCAACTTTATCTCCAGATTGTAAATCAGAAAGTGTTTTATTGAATTTTCTTAAAAAATTATCGGTATCTATCGCATCAGAATCCAAAGCTCCCTGTAATTGATTAGTAAATCCTGTTATCCAGTCTTTATAATCTGTTCCAGTTAGCTTAGCAATTTCTTTAGCTATACCAGTTATGCTTTTTTCAAATTGTTCATAATTACCTGTTTGTTGAAAAACAGCTCCCGCTTCAGATAAAGTTTTATTCCATTCTTCAACTTTTTTAGTATTACTTCCAACCTTTTCACTTAATGTATCAAAATTTTTAATAAATTTTTGTTGTTCTGATATCGTATCAACTACTGTACTACCCCAATTGAAATTACCAATTAAGGTATCCATTCTGTTTTTGCCTTTCTTTTTAAGACTATTGTAACCTTTATAAATATATTCATCCCCTAATTTATTAAAAACTTTTTGTTGTTGTTCAGCTTCTATCTGACTAAATTCTTCAAAGTTTTTAGCTAAATCAGTATTCAATTTAGATATTTTATCGTTTCTTTCTTTAACTATTTGAATATATTTATTAGCACCATCTTGTGCATTTTTTAAACCTATTTTATTCCAAGGAGAATCATTAGTATCATCCCATGCACTAGAATAACTAGCAAGATTTTTCAATTGATATTCTATACCACTTTTATTACCATTATATTTTTTAGCATTATTCAATGATGTGTTGGCTAATGAATTTTGCTGATTCTTTAATAATTGTTGCTGTCTTTCTATTGCTGTATCTAAATTATCAATATAATCTTCTAATGAACCATTTAATGCTAAAATTGGATTTCCTTCAGAATCCGTACCTAAAACTAAATCGGGTGCAATGTCAGCGATTTGTTTTTGTAACTCATTGTATCTTTCTGATTCTTCTTTTGTTTTTTTAGTTTTATTAGCTAAGTTGTCATATTCTTCAGCTACATCTTTTAAACTATTTTTTTGACTTGTTAAAGAACTTATATTACTTTTAGTAGTATCTATATTATCTTCTATTCTATCATGTGCAATTTGATTAGCATTGACATAATCATATAAAGCTTTACAAACTAAAGCAATAGCACCAATAGCTAATCCTGTCATAACTGTATTTAATAATGTTACACCAGCAGTTAAAACAGCAGTTTTTGCTGAAGCCAACATAGATGCTCCACTTACATTAGTTAAAGCTACTCTAAATCCTTCAGTTGCAGTAGTGCTTTGTTGTAGAGTTTGTGGTATTTGAACACCAGCTCTACCTAATAAATTTGAAAATATACTTCCACCAGTTACAGTTAATGCTGAACCTGTACCTAAAGCTTTTATAGTTTTACCTAAACTAGCAAAAACACCAATCATCAAAGGAGCAGACATACCTATATTATCAAATGCTTTTACTATATTGTTAA
>ERZ773178.952-NODE-952-length-32923-cov-5.990477_pt1 | contig 32923 bp, 28 predicted proteins | sample MGYA00580533_ERZ773178 | MGnify/ENA primary metagenome ERZ773178 (study PRJEB29015, sample SAMEA2737859) | human gut metagenome | biome: human gut; feature: human-associated habitat; material: faeces | place: China | collected 2012 ...
ACTATATAGGACAAAAACATTTGGTAGGAGAAGGGGCGGTGCTGAGAAGGATGATCGACTCGCCCGTGACTTGGGCGTGCGTGATGTCGTCGATGAGCGCCCAGCCGATGCCGCCGCCGTTGCCCGTGTCGATAAACCCGTCCTGCGGCCGGGTGTAGAGGGCATATTTCCCGTCCACGAATTCCGGGTGTAGAACCACGTTGCGCTGCTGGCTGGAGCTTTTCAGGTCGGGGAGCCGCTCCCAGTCCACCAGATTTTTCGTGCGTGCGATGCCAGCCGCTGCAACGGCGGACGACAGGTCGCCCGGAGCCGCTGCCGGGTCTTTCCGTTCGACGCAGAAAATCCCGTAGATCCAGCCGTCCTCGTGTGCCGTCAGACGCATGTCGTAAATGTTGGTTGCCGGTTCCCCGTATTCGGGCATGGTGACGGGATAGTCCCGGAAACGGAAATTGTCGATGCCGTTAGGCGACTCCGCCACGGCGAAAAACGATTTGCGGTCGGCACCTTCCACGCGAACCACCAGGAGGTATTTGCCGCCGAATTTGATGGCTCCCGAGTTCATCACGGCATTTATCCCTATCCGTTCCATGCAGTAGGGATTGGTCGCAGGGTCGAGGTCGTAGCGCCAGAAAAGCGGCGTGTGCGCTGCCGTGAGTATCGGATGGCGGTATCGGGTGAAGATACCGTTGTAGGCATCGGTTGGCATATTTTTGCGTGTCAGGAGCTGCTCGTGCTGCAACTGCAACCGGTGCATCGTTTCCTCAAAGTTGGTCATTGTCGAAAATTGAGTCTATATTGTTTGTTATTGAAAGGCGTTGGCTGCATCGGCCGCGAATAACGTCCGTGGCGAAGCATAGAACCGGTTGAAGTCGGCCTGCGAGACCTGTCCGGGATAGGGTGCGTAAAAATGCCCGGGTTTTAGCGTCTGTAAGGCATTCCTCCATACCAGTACGTATGCGGGACGCTGCTCCCCGATGCCCTGCATCAGTACCCCCGTCCACCAGTCGGCACGCGGAATACCCTCCATGCCGGTTTCCGATACGGCATAGGGTTTCCGGTGGTCTCGGGCGATCTGATCCATGATCCCGAGCGATGCCCCGAGCCGCGTGACGAATGCCCCGGCATCGCTGCTGTGGTAGGCATCCAGCCCCAGTATGTCGACCCATGCATCCCCCGGATAACGCTCGAGGTATTCCAGTCCTGTGACGCACGGGTTGGGCGAATAGACGGTGAGCATACGTACGCCCCTGTCGCGCATGCGTTCGACGGTCATTTTCCAAAGTGCTTCGTATTCGGCGGCCGAACAGAGCCGTTGTCCCCACCAGAACCAGCTCCCGGTGTGCTCGTGCCAGGGACGAAACAACACCGGAACGGTCGTGCCGTCGTTCGTGGACAGGGAGTTGAGAAAATCGGCCGCAAGATCCACCCATCCGAGGAATTTCGCATGGTTTCTGCCGCCCGGCAGTACCGAACGTACGGTGCCGGGGTCGCTCACATCCCATGCGTCGCCGCCTGTTAACGGGTTGCGGGGATGCCAGCTGACGGTCGTCAGCCCGCCGCGTTCGTATTGCCGGACAATTTCGCGGCGCATCGTGTCGAAGGGTACGCCGTCGAGATTATGCCCCGTCCCGAGCTCGATTTCCCCGAGGTCGCAGCCCAGCACGGCCGGATAATCCCCACAGCATGCCTTCACGTCGCAACAGCCGGGCCGGTAGGCCCAGTCGCAGCCGTAAAAGGGGAAGTCCTGCTGCCCGAACAACAGCCGGTTCCGGGCGGATGTTTCCCGCAGGAGCCGGAGCAGGGCCGCCGGGGTTCCGTTGCCGGGTGTCGCCGTAAGCGCTTGTGCATGGAGGCCCAGCGTGCGATTTGCCGCCGTGATCTCCCGCAAGGTAGTATGGTCGTTGTCGAAGACCGAATTAAGCCCCTGCTCTTCCTGTGCCGGGTCGCCGCAGTAATCGTCGCCGGCTTGCCAGCTGAGGTGTACGGGGCGTGCCGCGCCGCCCCAGCCCCAGAAATTGCATCCTGCCACGATGTCGCCGGCCGCTGCACTGCGTATGACCTGCTCGAAGATATGGCGGTAGTAGGCGTCGCGGGCCGTCGTAGGAGAGCCGGGCTCGAAGGCGAAGCTGTCGCGCGGGTAGCCGAACTCCTCGATGACGAGCGGTTTGCCCAGCTCCCGTGCGATTTCCGCATGGCGGCGGATGTATTCGGTCGTTTTTTCGCAGGCCACCGTGAGGTCTCCCCCGACATTTTCCTGGCTGATCCACCGCCAGTTGTAGGGCCAGATGTGTATGTTGGCGTAGTCGATCTCCGGCAGGGCGTGGATGCGCCGCCATAGCCCGATGTCCCCTTCGCATCCCATTTCCCCTTCGCTGCCGGTCGAAACCATGTGGTTGGGGTCGAGTTGCTTGATGAGTTTCGCCGTGCGGGCGACCCAGGCGAAGAAGCGTTCCTTGTTGTCATCCGAGAAGGCCCGCGGCTCGTTGGCGATCTGCCAGGAGAAGATGGCCGGGTCTTCCCGGTAGGGGCGTCCCGTATAACGGTTCGTACGGGTGACGATATGGCGTATGTGTTTTTCCAACAGTATTTTACAGCTGTCGGTGGCCTCTGCTTCGTGGAACTGCCGCACGTAAGCCATGAAGGTGTCCCATCCGGTTAGTCCCGGAACGGGATAGGTGCCCCGGCCGCTCCATTCGAGGTACTGGCTGTATCCGCCGCTCCATTCCCAGGCATTGGTGAGGTAGAGCACCGCCTGCATGTCCCGCTTTCCCAGTTCGGACATCAGGAAATCCAGCCCGTCGAGTGCGCGGTCATCGTAAACTCCGGGTGCGGTTTGCAGGATCGGTTCGACTTTCGATATGACTCCCGTGTTGCCTTCCGACCCGACCAGGACACGCAGGTTGCCGATACCCGATGCCTTCAGCCTGTCGAGTTCGCGGCACAGGCGGTCACGGTCGCGCCCCGGCCCTTCGGTGGCCAGCAGAGCCCCGTACCAGAAGTTGGCTCCGACGAAATAGCCTGAATTGGCGCTTCCGCCGACGAAACGTCCGTTTTCCACACGGATGAACTGGGGCTGGGGCTTGTCCTGACATCCGGACAAGCTTAGCGTAAGGGCTCCGAGCAGCGGCGTAAGCAGGTGTTTCATGGATTCGGGTTTAGTCGGTTTTCAGTTATGCAAATATACGAACGGAGGCGACTGTGAAAAGAGTAGTATTTTAACAGATATTTATACTTTTTTGTTTTTTATGTAACTTCCGGGGTTGCTTCCCGGTAGTGCTTGTGCCGATTGTCGGCAAACGATCTGTTTCTGTTAAAAAAGTATTACATGCGAAAGCTTTGGGCGGCTTATCTTTATCTTCGTAACCGAAAATATCCGGACGATGGAAAAAAGAATTGTGCGATATGCTTTATTTGCAGTTGTTTGTGCGGCTGGAACCGCATGGGCCTGTGCGCGGGGCAACGCTTCCCCGCCGGAGGGGACGTCGCCTGCTCGGGGCGTGCTGACATTGAGCGGCAGGGTGATCGACGACGCCTATATCGGCAATGGCGTCCAGTGGGATCCTTACGAGGTGCATGACGTCGACGGCCGGTTTTCTGCGGCCGACCGAAAACGCCTTACCGACAGGCTGGAGTACATGCAGCCCCGTTTCATCCGCGTGATGGGCGGTATCCGGTCGTATCTCACGGACGGGCGGTTCGACCCGTCGCGGAACATGGAGGATTTGCACATGATTCTCGGGTTCTGCAATACGCATGGCGTGACGGTATTGCTCGGCGACTGGGGCGGAAGCTTGGTCGATCGGCAGGCGCAGACCGTCGACCAGGCGCTGATCGACAGTAGCGGAGAGATGGTGCGCTACTTGGTCGAAGAGTGCGGTTACGATTGCATCCGTTACTACAATATCGTCAACGAACCTAACGGCTCGTGGGCTTCGACCCGGGGCGACTATGCCCTCTGGCTCCGCGCCGCACGCGCCATGGATGCTTCCCTGCGGCGGCACGGCATGGCCGGCCGGGTGAAGCTGGTCGCTCCCGACGCGGCGGTATGAACGACCCTCGAAACACACTGGGTAAGTAATTCCGTCCGGGATCTCGGCGACGCCGTGGGGCTTTACGACATCCATACGTATCCTTCCAAGGCCCAGGTCAATACGGGGGAGTATTCGGCGATGATTTCGGCTTACCGTGCTGCGGCTCCTGCGGGGACGAAGATGATCCTCGGCGAGCTGGGGTTGAAATTCATCGACGAACGCGATGCCGCCTATGCCGCCGAGAACGAGCGGCGGATTGCTGCCGACCCCGATGCATCGCCCGGCGATTCGCAGATGTTCGTCTTCGACCACATGTACGGTATCGACGTTGCCGATGCCGTCATGCAAACGGCCGCATGCGGCTATTCGGGCTGCGTGGTCTGGATGCTCGACGATGCGATGCACATGAACGAACCCGGGAAACTGAAAATATGGGGGTTCTGGAACATCCTCGGCGAAGAGCGCTACGGCGCCGGCAAGGAACGGATCCGCCCCTGGTACTATGCCATGTCGCTGCTGTGCCGCTATTTTCCGCAAGGTGCGCAGATTCTCGCCTCCGGAGTGTCGGGCGTCGGTGGAGTCCGTTCGATGTTCGGACGCACCGAGAAGGGCGTGACGTTGGCTGTGGTCAATACGGATTCGGAGCGGACGGTGGAGTTGACGCTGGAAAATCCTCAGCCCGGACTTTCCGATCTCGCGCTTTATGTCTACGCCCCGGGGCGGCTCAGGCTCGGGGGCGAACGGTTGCTTCCCGTGGAGCGCGGGGTGGCGCTTGCGCCCGGAAGCCGGATCAGCCTGGCCCCCGAGACGATGCTCGTCTACACCTCGATGGAATGACCGGGCATTTTTCCCTGAACCGGAAAAACGAATCCCGCCTCTTTCGGGGAAGCGGGATTCTGCCTTTTCGGACGGGGATTACTCTTCCGGTTTTTGGCCGATGTAGAAGACGTAACCGTAGTACGCTTTATATTTTTCGTAATGGGCGATCTCGTTTTTCTGCATTTCGGCCAGCAGGAGTGCTTTTTCACTGTGCCCGTATTGCTCGAGGAATCCCGGGATGCGTGCGCTTGCATGGGCGAAGTAGTTTTCCGTCCAGCAATGCTCGGGCAGCGCGAAATGCGCCAGCGGTGCATATCCGGCCTCTTCGAGGATGCGCAGTTTCCCCGACGGGCTGTCAATGTCGGGGAAATAGTCCGAGATGAACTTCGACGTCAGGCGTGCGCCCGAGAGCCACGAGCACTCGGTCACGGCGATTATGCCGCCCGGTTTGAGGTATTGCCGCCACTCCCTCAGCCCGCGTTCGAACCCGATGTTGTAGATCGAGCCTTCGGCCCAGATCACGTCGAATTCCCCGGGGCTGAAGGGCAGTGCGTCCATCGAGCCCTGTATGGCCGCGACGCGGTTTTCCAGCCCGGCCTTTTTTATCCGGGTGCGGAATTCTTCCAACAGTTCCGGCAGCAGGTCGACGGCCGTTATCGTACAATCCCTGTTCCGGGCGATCGTGATGGTCTGCCCGCCGGTGCCGCATCCGATGTCGGCGATCCGCAACCCCGGCCTGTCGGGCACGAATTCCAGGGCGCGGAGCGTCTGCTCCACGCCGCCGGGCCCCTGCCTGTCGAGTTCCCTGAAGAAATCGGCGATCATTTTTAAATCGAAATCGAAGATCTGTTTATTTTCCTGTTCCATGGTTGTTTGTAGTTGAGGCCGCGCGCGGGATGGATTGGGAAATCCCGTGCATGGCGAATTTTTTAAAATAAGACAAAATGAATATCCGCCCGGGCAGAATGCCCCCGGGAGGGAAGAATGGGACGGAATCCGTGCTGAGGGACGGATTCCTACAATGCCGAATCCAAATTAAACATCCAATGGTTTTAGTCGTTGTAAAGGTAGGTACAATTTCCCGAACCTGCAAATCCGCCCAGGGAAAGGGCTCCCGGGAAAAGGGAACCCCGATCCCTTTTCAGGAACCGGGGCACTCCACAAGAGGCGCTTTCCCACTCTGCATCAGAATGATATACCGACGCGTATGCCGAAATTATTGAGATTGTTGACCGAGTAAGTCAGGACGTCACCGCTGTTGGTGGCATAGCTGTAATAGAGTGCCACATGGAACCCGAAACGGTAGTCGGGGCGCGGGAAGATGCTCACGCCGATTTCGGGCGAGAGGAAGAATCCCCACGTGTCGTTGTACTGCTTGACGACGTAGTAATAGGACGAAAGTTCGGCGTAGTTGGCACCCAGCTTCAGGCCCGCATAAGGCTGGAATACGCTGTCCGTAAGCCAGGTGTAACGGCTGGTGACGCCGAACGGCAGCTGGAATACGGAGTGCTTCTGGTTGACCGTGAGGGCCGAACCGTTGCCCAGGTCGAGTGTCTGGCGCGGGATCGTTTCGAGGTTGGTCTGGTACGAGATGAACGGGCCCACGGCGATGGCCGGCGTGATGAAATAGCCGCCTTCGAAGTTCATGCCCCAGCCCGAGGCTTTGTCGGCCAGGCTGCTGCCCAGGGGCACGCCTACCTGCCAGTCGACGTTGATGTAGCTGTTCGGGAAGACCTGTGCTTTGCCCGTGCGCGCGGCGGCGAGCAGGACGACACAGAGTGCGATGGTTTTTAGAACCTGGTATTTCGATGTTTTCATAATCGGACGTGTTTTTACGGTTAAATTATTTTTTCAGATAAGGCGACTGGTCGAACGCCTGTTCTACGGCGTCCACCGTGCGCTGCTGGTTGAGGCTTTCCGACGAGGTGAGCAGGCCGCCGATGTAGCTGTCCCAGATGACGGGAAGTTTCTTGCCGCTCTGCTGGTCGGCTTCCAGATCCAGCATCTCGATCAGCAGCGAACCGGCCGTATAACCGTAATATACGCGGTAGGGATAGTGCCATCCCAGCCAGTCGCCCCAGTATCCGGGCGTCCAGTAGTAGGGGTAATACCACCACCAGTAGGGATAGTCATAACCCACGAAATAGGTCACTTTCTGCACGTAGCTCAATTGCAGTCCGACATTGGCCGCCTCCTTGTCATCGGTGCGGGTGTAGCCGGCGGCGTTCATGCGGCCGGCGACCGTGTTGACGATCTCCAGCGCATTGTCGTCTTTCCAGTATTCCGTCTTGTCTGCGGCGCCGATCAGCAGGATGCTGTCGGGGAGGTAGTAGGTGTCCAGCGCACCGAAGTCGGCTTCGGTGTCGTAAGCGGTGTAGACCAGATAGTCTTTGTGGAGGCCCGATGTCGAGGGCTCTTTCTGGCACGCGCAAAACGCAACTGCAACGAGTGCGTATGCGAGGTAACGTAATTTTTTGACGGTCATGATTTTGATTTTTTAGTTTGCTGTCTCGGAGCATGTTCAAAATTCGTTCCTTCCACACCCTTTTTGCGCATGGAAACCCGATCGGGGTATAAAAAAGCGGTTTTGCGATACGGGAGGGTGCCGACGGAGTGTTTTATGGTCGGGCACAGGAATTTACCCCTGTGTGAAACGGCCCTTAAAGGGTCTCTCGATACATCCTCGGGCTGAAAGAGCGTCTTTGCGGGCTTTTCTTGCGCCGTTTTTGAAAGGTAATCGCGCCGCATTGCGGCCTGAAGTCATCCTTCCGAACGGGATCGTTGCCGTGCCGGTCGTAATCGTTGGGGGTACGGCGCCGATTTCGGCCGGAAAATGGTTCGTCATTCGGAAAATATATTACTTTTGTAACTATCTATGCATAATGATCACAAGGTATGAGCCGATACGATAACTGTTCCCGTGAGGAGCTTCTCCGCAGGATCGAAGAGCTCGAAGCACAACTCGATACGCCGAAGGGTTCCGGGAGCCGGTTCCGGGAGCGTTATGCCTGTAAGATTCTCGATTCGATACCCGACATGCTGACCGTGCTCGATCGCGACGGGACGCTGGTCGAACTGGTTTCCGCGGATGAGACCAACCATGTCGGGGTTCCGGGCGGAGAGCTCGCCGGGCAGAACATCCGCACGATGCTTTCGCCCTCGGCCTGCCGCAATGTGAAGAACAACCTCGACAATGTTTTTGCGACGGGGTGCGGCTCTTCGTCCCACCACGACATTACGCTCGACGGCCGAACCCGCAACTACGAAAACCGTATTTTCCCGCTCGACGGGGAGCATGCCCTCTACATCTGCCGTGACATCACCGAGGCCGAAGCTGCCAAGCATGAACTGGAGATGGTCAAATATGCGCTGAACAATGTCGACGAGGAGATTTACGCCTGCAGCCTGGACGGTACGATGGAATATGCCAACGAACAGTTCCGGGTGCGGCACGATGTCGAAGGCGACCTTTCGCAACACAAGGTTTACGATTTCTGGTCGTACGAAGGTTCCCGTCAGCAGTGGGATGCCCGGCTGGAGAAAATACGCCGCGATAACGGCTCGCACAAATACACCGTCCGCTTCAAGAACGAGCAGGGGCATATCGTGGCGTGGGACATCGTGGCCTACATCATCTACGACTACTTCCAGGAACGCGAGATTGTCTGGTTCTTCGGCCGGGACGTGACGCAGCGCATCGAACACGAGAGCAAGGTCAAGGAGATGAACTCCATCCTGGAGTGCATCCTCAACAATGTCCCGGTCTATCTGTTCGTGAAAGACCCGAGCAACGAGTTCCGTTACCTCTACTGGAACCGGGCGTTCGAGGAATATTCGCGGATTCCGGCCTCCAGGGCGCTCGGGCATACCGATTACGAGATTTTCCCCAGCCCGAAGGATGCGGAGCATTTCCGCCAGGACGACCTGACGCTGCTGCGTACGGGCGAACGCCAGACCTTCATCGAGGAGTACGTCTCGGCCACGGGCGAGACCCGTATCGTCAATACTTCCAAGTCGCTGGTGCCGGTCGAAAACCGTCTTCCGCTCATCATCGGTGTCTCGTGGGACATCACCGACATGAAGAATGCCGAGCTGGAGATCGTCGAGGCGCGGATACGCGCCGAGGAGTCCGACCGTCTCAAATCTGCCTTCCTGGCGAACATGAGCCACGAGATCCGCACGCCGCTCAATGCCATCGTGGGCTTTGCCAAGCTCATCGGCGAAGTGGAAACCGAGGAGGAGAAACAACAGTTCATCGATATCATCGACGTCAATTCCGAGCTGCTGCTGCAACTGATAAACGATATCCTCGACATTTCGAAGATCGAAGCCGGGACGCTCGAATTCCGCTTCAGGCCGATGAACCTCAACGACCTCTGCCGCTCGGAGCTGGAAGTCCACAAACCCCGCGTCAAGCCGGGCGTGGAGCTGGTCTTCGAGGAACGGGTCGCGAACGTGGAGATCGTCTGCGACCAGAACCGCCTGGCACAGGTCATTTCCAACCTGCTGAACAACGCCGGCAAGTTTACCGAAGAGGGGGAGATCCGCTTCGGGTTCGACCTGAAGGACGGGTGTGTGGAGTTCTTCGTCCAGGATACCGGCATGGGCATACCGCCCGAGAAGGCGCGCAATATCTTCGACCGGTTCGTCAAACTCAACGATTTCGCCTCCGGCACGGGACTTGGGCTGGCCATTTCGAAGATGATCGTCGAGAAACTCGACGGAACGATCGGCGTGGATTCCGAACTCGGGAAGGGCACGCGGTTCCATTTCTCGATCCCCGTCGTCCACCGGGACGGCAGCAAAAACGACGAGCAGCTTTGTGCCGCCCCGGGCCGGGACGACGGCAAGTCGTGGGTACTGCTGGTCGCCGAGGATTCGGACACCAATTTCAGACTCATCGAAGCCGTCCTCAGCCGCCGCTTCAGCCTCGTGCGTGCCCATACGGGAGCCGAGGCCGTGGACATGTTCGGGACGGTACAGCCCGATGCCGTGCTGATGGACATCCGCATGCCCGTGATGGACGGCCTTGAGGCTACGCGGCGTATCCGCAGCGTTTCGGCGGACGTCCCCATCATTGCCATGTCGGCCTATTCATCCGGCAGCGAGATCGAGAGCGCCCGCAATGCGGGGTGCAACGAATTCCTCGTCAAACCCCTTTCGCAGTATTCGCTTCACCGGGCGCTGAATGCCGCCCTGGTGGAGTTCAAGGGTAAGGGCAAATCATAATCGGGTCGCCCCCGGAAACGGAACGTCCCGCAAGCCGTGCGCTGCGGGACGTTCCGTTTTATCGTGCGGCGGGTCTACCGGTACCGGTGCGAGATCAGGGTCATGAACTCTTCGCGCGTGCGGTGGTCGGAGAGGAAAATCCCGGTGAAGGCCGAGGTCGTCGTCGCCGACTGTTGCTTTTCGATGCCGCGCATCTGCATGCACATGTGGCTCGCTTCGATCACGACGGCTACGCCCATGGGGTTCAGCGCCTCCTGGATGCAGTCGCGGATCTGCACCGTCAGCCTTTCCTGTACCTGCAGGCGGCGGGCGAAGCACTCCACCACACGGGCTATTTTGGAAAGCCCCGTGATATGGCCGTTGGGGATGTAGGCGACATGCGCCTTGCCGTAGAACGGCAGCATATGGTGCTCGCAGAGCGAATAAAGTTCGATGTCCTTCACCAGCACCATCTGCTTGTACTCTTCGCGGAACGTCGCCGAGCGGATGATCTCCAACGGGTTTTCGTCATATCCTTTCGTCAGGAACGACATTGCCTTGGCCACCCGTTCGGGGGTCTTCTGCAACCCTTCGCGTGCGGGATCCTCGCCCAGCAACCGCAGTATTTCGGTGTAGTGGTGCTTCAGCTCTTCGATGGTTTTGGCGTCGAAACGCTCCTCCTTGTTGTAATTTCTCTCTTCCATAGGAACGGCAAAGATAGTGCAAGCCGAGGGCAAAAGCAAGTTTACTTGCATTTTGGCGAGGCGCCGCCTGTCTAAAACAGGGTTAATGACGATGCAAGCCGGGCGCAATGCCGAATTTATTCGGGCATTGCCGGGGTGCCGCCTGTTTTTCGTAAAGACGCTTATTTCTCGACGGAATGCAAATACGCGGCGAGTTTGCGTACGGCACGGGCACGGTGCGACACTTCGTTCTTCTCCCCGGTGGTCATCTGCGCGAAGGTTCGGTCGTATCCGTCGGGGATGAACAGCGGGTCGAACCCGAATCCCTCGTGCCCCGTTTCCCGGTCGATGATGCGCCCCTCGACGATCCCTTCGAAAAGGTGCTCTTCGCCGTCCAGGATCAGCGAAATCACCGTGCGGAACCGTGCCCGGCGGTTGGCCTGCCCTTCGAGGTTTTTCAGCAGCAGCCGGTTGTTGGCCGCGAAGTCGTGCCCGTCGGTGGCGTAGCGTGCCGAGTGTACGCCCGGGGCCCCGCCCAGCGCTTCGACTTCGAGCCCCGTGTCGTCGGCGAAGCAATCCATTCCGGTGCGTTCGTGCAGGTAATGCGCCTTCTGCGAGGCGTTCCCTTCGAGGGTATCCTGTTCCTCGGGGATCTCCTCCGTCACGCCGCAGTCGCGGGGCGTGAGCAACTTGTATCCGGGCCCCAGTACGGCCTGCACCTCGGTGAGCTTGTGTGCGTTGTTCGTTGCGAAAATAATGTCCATATTCTCTTTTTCCGATGCTTGAATCTTTCGTCGGGATGCCCGGCTTTCTTCGCTGCCCGTTTCCGGGAGCGTCCCGGGCATATCCGCTTCCCGTTCCGCGGGCCGGGTCATTTCACGACTTCGAGTTTTTCGAGCCTGTCGTCCAGGTCGATCTTGTCGATGATGGTCTTCACCAGGATGTCCATGTCCGAACCCTCGGAATAGTCGGCCGGGCAGACATGGCTCACGCGGTTGTCGTGGATCAGCGAGGCCATCTCCTTGCGGGCACCCTTCTGGTCGGGGTTGTAGACCGCGATCGAATGTCCGCCGGAATTTTTCACCAGCCGCATGCAGGGGATGTCGGTCGTCCCGTCGCCCACGTAGATCATGTGCTTGAACGGCACGGGACGTTCGTTTTCGGGGATGTAACGGTTCACCATCTTGCTGTCGAACACCGACTCGACGCCTTTGTTGATCTTGAAGATGAACTGCGTCTTGTTGGTGTAATTGACCGCCACGGCGGGCCAGTAGGCGATGCCGTCGACGTCGTAAAGAAACGAGCAGGCATAGATTTTCCGGAACTCGTGTGCGATCTGGGTTCCTTCGATGATCTCCTTCATCCCTGACGAGTTGATGTAGTGCAGGATCCTTATCCCGTGTGTGGCGCCGTAGGCGTTGATCCGCGCGAACCACTCCTTCACGCCTTTGTAAAGCGTCACGCGGCGTCCCGAATCCTGAAATGCCTCGCGCCGCAGCGACAGCCCTTTCGACTTGGCTTCCTGTAACATGCGTGCCATGTAGGTCAGTACCATGTCGGCATCCTGCTCTTCGGCCAGCGTGTTGGCCTCCGTCCAGAATTCCTTGTTGCTTTTGCCCACGGCGGGTATGAAGTCGTACTCCTGCATGTTGCCGGGGGCGAGCGTGCCGTCGAAATCGTAGATAAGGGCTATGGTGAATCTGAATTCCATCGTTTTCAAAGTTTTGAAGATCAAATATGTATAAATGAATAGGTCAAAAGATATCTATGGAGTTTGGATTGGTGTAGACAGCGTACTGCATTCCGAATTCATGTATCTGTCCGGTTTTGGTTACTACTTTCACCCTGTATGAGAAAAAAGGATTGTTTTCGAATGTCGTATAATCGAAAAAGTAGAGCTTATGATAAGAGTGATGGTACCGATTAATACTTCCATTGTCTACGAAATGATATAAACATTGATGGAAGTTTCTTTTGATCCCCTTCTTCCTTGCTAATTCAAGCAACAGACTTTGTATCTCTTTATTATTGCAATAATCTGCGTAATCCGACGTATTGTCGAGTGGAATCCCGTTCAACAGTATCTTTCCTTTGAAAAATTTTGCCGGAACATCGGCCGGATCCGGATCGTCATAGTCGTATTCCTTTTCTTTAGGCAGGTAATCCCAATGCAGATTGAACTCCATTACTTCTTTTTCGGGGGAGACTAAAGCTGTAAAGCCTATCGTGTCCCAGAAATAGCGGTTGTATCCTGTATTGTAATCTTTTCCGTAAAGGATTCTCTCGCAAGGTCCGAATATCTCGATAAGCGAGTCAATGGGTATGTTTATCGAGAATGTCCGGCCATTGTAAGTAGCACGCTCCTCCGTAAATACGAACAGATGCTGGGTATTGACTCCCTTTGAGTCTAATTCCTCCTTTGTATAGCCGGAACCCATGTATCCTTCGTCGGCAACTTCGCCTGCTCCGCTGCATGCGACGGTGAAAATACCTAATAGAAACGAGAGGATGATATTTTTTATTTTCATCATTTTAAGTAATAGGTATTTCTGTGCTTCCCGGTTGGGAGTGCTGTATGGAATGTATGGCTGATTTTGTTGCATTCCTTTGCCTGGATGCGGTGAACGTTTGGTTCGGTAAATAATAGTTCGGTATATCGGATTGCGAATCCTGCTGAAATATTATCAATTTAACAAAGATAGTTTTTTTTCACTATTTTTGCAAAAGAGAGGCCGAAAACACAAAATATAAAAACAGATGGAATTCAAAGAGTTGATCGAAAAACGCCGCAGCATCCGCAAATTCTCGGAGCGTGCGGTGCCGCGTGAGGTCGTAGACCGCATCCTGCACGAGACTCTGTCGGCGCCATCGGCGCGCAATACCCGTACGACGCGCCTGGTGGTGGTCGACGACCCTGCCCTGGTGGCCCGCATGGCCGACATGCGCGATTACGGTTCGGCGTTCATGAAGGGTGCCCCGCTGGCGATCGTCGTGCTGGGCGATACCACGAAAAGCGACCTGTGGCGGGAGAACGCCGCGATCTCGGCGACCATCCTGCAACTGGCGTGTGTCGACGAAGGACTGGCTTCGTGCTGGGTGCACATCAACGGCCGCCCGCGCCGCAAGGACGAGCCCGGCGGGGAGACTGCCGCTGGCTACCTGCGCAGCTTCCTGCCCATCCCGGCGGACTGCCAACCCCTCTGCGCCGTTGCGGCGGGGTATTCCGACTTTACCCCCGCCCCGCTGCCCGGGTCGGACGACGATGCGCGGATCATCCGCCTGGAGTAAGAACGGATACGGGCACCGATGAAAAAGGAAGCTCCCGACGGGGCTTCCTTTTTCCATTTAAATCAGCGTCATGCGCTTGCGAAGCATGTCGAGTACCTGTGTTTTGAGTTGCCGGGCGTTGATCGGCTTGGGCATATAGCCGTCGAATCCGCTCGAGAGTACCTTCTGTTCGTCGGATGCGAAGGCGAAAGCCGTCACGGCGATGATCGGCACGTCGGCCGATTGTTTGCGGATCTCGGCCGTGGCTTCGTAGCCGTCCATCACGGGCATGTTGATGTCCATGAGCACCAGGTGCGGTGTGTGCCGGTTGAATAAATCGACTGCTTCGCGGCCGTTCCAGGCGTGTACGAGCTTGTATTCATGGCGCAGGATCGACTCGAAAAGACGGTAATTGCTTTCGTTGTCCTCGGCGATGAGGATTACGAGCTTGTCCTTCTCGACCGTCGGGACGGCCTGCAGCATCTGTGCCGGGATCTTTGCTGGTTCCTGTTTGCCGGGGACGTACGGAAGCGTGAACCAGAAGGTCGAACCTTTGCCCTCTTCCGATTCCACACCGATATTTCCTCCCAAATGCTCTACGATCGTCCGGCAGATGGAAAGCCCGAGCCCCGTGCCCTGCTTGAACGAGTTGAGTTTGACGAAGCGCTCGAAGACTGCGTCCTTCCGTTCGGCGGGGATACCGCAGCCGGTGTCCGCAACCCAGAAATAGAGTTGTCCGGCACGGAGTTCGTAGCCGAAGCGGATCGATCCCCGGTGCGTGAATTTCGCGGCGTTCGTCAGCAGGTTTATCATCAGCTGCGAAAGGCGGTTGCGGTCGGTGCGGACGTGGCAGGTTTCATACCGCTGTTCGAATACCAGCTCCACGTTTTGGTCGGTTTTCAGCCTCATGACGTTCTCTTTCTCGCGCATCAGCTTGTTCAGTTCGAAATCCGTATGGACGAATTCGAGCGTCCCGGCCTCGATCTTCGAAAGGTCGAGGATATCGCTGATGAGTTGCAGCAACAACGTATTGTTGCTTTCGATGATCGACATGTATTCCTGCTTTTCCTGCTCTTCGTCCGTCGAGGCAAGGATGCCCGAAAACCCGACGATGGCATTGAGCGGCGTGCGTATCTCGTGGCTCATGTTGGCCAGGAATGCCGATTTCAGGCGGTTCGACTCTTCGGTACGGTCGCGTGCGGTGAGCAGCTCCTGCTCCATCTGTTTGCGTTCGGAGATCACGAGCGATGTCCCGACCAGCGACAGCGGCCTGCCATCGCAGTCGCGGGTTTCGACCGTGGCCTGTGCCTCGACCCACTCCATGTGCCAGTGCCCGCTCTCGTTGGATACGACGCGGAACTCTTCGCAGACCTTCTCCGTATGCCCTTCGATCAGGTTCCTGTAAGCTGCGCGGACGCGTTCCCGGTCTTCCTTGTGGACTTTCGAGAAGTAGCACTCCTCGTCCACCGCAAGCGAGGCGTTGTTTGCCAGCGACATTCCGGCGGCCATCTTGGCCGCCTTGTTGAGGTCGCACAGGATAGTGTGGTTCGTAAGATTCCATTTCCAGGGGATGATGTTGGCCACGTTGAGCGCCAATGCGAGTTTTCGGTTCACCGAATCCACCTTTTTCTGGGCGTTGTGCAGGGCCGTGCTGTCGATGCAGAAAATGTCGACCGTATCCTGCTGGTACGAGGGGCAGATGACGACCTCGTAGAAAATATTCACCGGCTTGTGGTAATAGGGGAAGGTAACGCTCCGCTTTTCTTTCAGTACGATGTCGATGATCGGCATGAACTGGGGCATCGACTCCGGGAAAACCGTCGACCCGGATTTGCCCGCCACTTCGTCCAGGGGGTAGAAGGAGCGTTCGAAGTGGGCGTTTACATCGACATAAACAGTGTCTATGGCCGTCCCTTGTGCGTCGAATACGACCCGTTCCTGCATGTACAGGATCGGCATGTTGTTGAACAGGTGCGAGTATTTGGCCTGGGTTTCCATTTCTTTCTGGTGGGCTGCGTCGACCTTGCGCAGGACGGCGATCCTCCATTGCTGGAAGATGAGGAATAACAGGAATATGCTGCCGCAGACACCTATCTCGGTTTTATACCGCTCCATGAACGAGGACGGTTTGTCGAAAAACAGGGTATTCGTCGGGCAGGCGTTCGGGGAGATGTTGTGCCGGAGCAGTACCGGGTAGTTGAAGACGGGTTGTGCACCGGCCAGGGTGTAAAAGGGAATGTCGCGCGGCTGCTTGCCCTCCAGCACTGCATCTATGGTGGCGATCAGCCGGTCGGAATATTCGTTCTCGCCGTATACGTAACCCCCGATCATGCCGCTGCTCTTGAGTCCGGTCGGGCGCAGCGAGAACAACGGTACGGACGAACTGGCGATGACCTTGAACGGGTTGGTCATAATTTCGTTACGCCCTGACATGTTCTTCAGGTAATGCCACGAGGAGAAGAGTACGCCGGTCTGTTTTACATCGATCGTACTCAGCGAATCGAGCAGTTGGTCGATCCCGATCTTGTCGGCCGAATAAACCGTGTATTTCATGCCGGGGTATTTCGAGCCGAGCAGCTCCGCGAGGTCGTGTTCCGTTTGCCGATTGACGTAGCGTGCGTCGTCTATGAATACGAGCCTGTCCATGCCGGGCAGTATGCGCTTCATCAGGTCGATGCTTTGGTCGAGATAGGCCGGCGAATAAAGCAGGGTCAGATTGTCCTGGTCTGCCAGCGCCCGGAGGGGAACCTGTTCCGATGCGGGGATGGGCTGCCTTTTGAGGTAGTATTTATCCGGCCCGATGAAATCCTGTTCGGCACATACGATGGTCGGGATATCTTGCCATATGCTGTTGATGAAGTTGCGCAACAGGGCAGCCGGGGTTCCGATCAGCACCAGGGCCTGGGGAGGTTTTTTGCCGTATTCGCGCAGGAGATTCGCCTCGAATGTCCTGATGTCCTCGGGGGAATCCACCAACAGCAGGGTCATATGTTCGGTGTAGAGTTCCAGGTTCTCGATCTGTTCGACGTGTGCCGTGATGTCTGCGATGATACCTCTGCTCCACGGGGTCGATTCCGCATAGGTGTTGATTACCAGTATATAATCGCGTTTGTCACCGGGAGGTCTGCTGACGGCCGGTGAGAAGGGGTATGTTAAAATGCAGCCTAAAAGCAGGGCCCATACGAGGGGCCGGAACCGGAGGCCGGGCCGGGTGGTCGGCATGTTCATGGGGAAAAAGGGACGCAAGGTAGTAGTGTATGACGCAAAAATAGCGGGAGGGGGCTGCCGGAAGACAGCCCCCTCCCTTCTTATGTAAAGTTATCGGTTCATGACCGGTTTGATGTCCTTGATGCGGAGTTGGGTGGTAACCGTCCCCCGGTAATGGTTCTCTACGATCTGGTAACATACGTCGATCGGGCGTCCCGAGCGCACCCATTCGTAATGCGTGGGTTGCTGGAAGGCGATCGACTGGATCTTCGTGTTGGGTTTCTGCCGCTGGATCAGATCCATGCGCAGGTGTTCGCACTCCACGCCGACCAGTTTGGCATCGCCGTGGTTGCTTACGCCGTAGGTCGCGAAGACCGGGGCCGTGTTGCCGGGGCCGAAAGGCTGGAAGCGGTTGAGGTCTTTGCGGAACGCGGGGGTGATGTCCGAGAAGAGCAGTTCGCTGTCGATATCCACTTGCGGCATGAGCATCTGCGGGTCGATGTTCTCCTCGACATAGGCGTTGAACCTGCGCGTGAATTCCTCGACGTTCTCGGGTCGCATCGTCAGCCCGGCGGCATACATATGCCCGCCGAAGTTCTCCAGCAGATCCGAGCACGACTCCACGGCCTGGTAAAGGTCGAAGCCCGGTACCGAGCGTGCCGATCCTGTCACGAAGCCGTTGCTCATCGTCAGCACCACCGTCGGCCGGTAGTAGGTCTCGATCAGGCGCGAGGCGACGATTCCCACGATGCCCTTCATCCACTTGGGATTGTAGATCACCGTGCTCTTCAGCTCTTTCATTGCGGGGTTGCGCTCGATAAAATCGTGCGCTTCCTGCGTCACCGAACGGTCGATCGACTTGCGATCCTGGTTGTAGGCGTCGATGACGTTCCCGAACTCCGCGGCGATGCTTTCGTTGCCTTCGATCAGCAGCTCGACGGCCGCGTGCCCGCCCGAGGGCGAGGCGTTTTCGTCGTTCTCGTCCATCCGCATGCGCCCGGCGGCGTTGATACGCGGCCCGATCTTGAAGACGATGTCGTCGATGGTGATGTTGTGCTTGTCCAGGCCGCAGATCTTGATGATCGACAGCAATCCTTTCGACGGTTCGCGGTTGAGATCTTTCAACCCGAAATGGGCAAGGATACGGTTTTCGCCCACCAGGGGTACGATATCCGAAGCGATGCTCACGACCAGCAGGTCTAACAGCGGGCTGATCTGTTCGAACGGGATCCGGTTTTTCTGCGCATAGGCCTGCACGAGCTTGAAGCCTACGCCGCAGCCCGACAATTCGTCGAACGGATAGGAACAATCGACCCGCTTGGGATCCAGGACAGCTACGGCACGGGGAATTTCCTCGGCCGGGAGGTGATGGTCGCAGATGATGAAATCCACGCCCTTCGTCTTTGCATAGACTACCTTTTCCGTGGCTTTGATACCGCAGTCCAAGGCGATGATAAGACCTACGCCCTTGCGGGCTGCCAGGTCGATGCCCTTGACCGAGATACCGTAACCTTCGGTATAGCGGTCGGGGATGTAGAACATCAGGTTTTTATGCCCGATCTGGCGCAGGAACTTGTACACCAGTGCAACGGCCGTACAGCCGTCCACGTCGTAGTCGCCGTAAACCATGATCTTCTCATTGTTACGAACGGCCTGCTCGACCCGCTCGACCGCCTTGTCCATGTCCTTCATCAGGAACGGGTCGTGGAGGTCGGCGAGACTGGGTTTAAAGAACTTGTCCGCCTTTTCTACGGTGTCTATGCCTCTCTGTACGAGCAGGTTCGCCAGCACGGGAGAAATCCTGAGCACGGCAGCGAGCTTCGCCACCGCCTCGGAATCGCCCTGCGGTTTCACTACCCATCGTTTTTCTATAGGCATACGATTTACTATTTATATATTCTAACATTTAATATCTCACTTAAAAATTTGACAACAAGCTCCTTTACTTCGCCCATTGCGGCCTTGCGGCCCGTTTCCCGTTCGATCGAGGTCACTCCCCGGTCGGTAAACCCGCAGGGGTTGATGCGCGTGAACCACCCGAGGTCGGTCGTGACATTCAGCGCGAACCCGTGCATGGTGATATAACGTGACGACCGGACGCCTATTGCGCAAATCTTGCGCGGCACCCTTGCGGATGTCCGGTTCCCGACGCCGATTTCGCTATCGCAGATTCTGCCGCTATCGCAGGTTCCTGCCTCGTTGCGGTTTTCGCCGCTGTCGCCGCTTTTGCCGCCGACGCTTTTGTTGCCGCAGTTACCGCCGATGTTGCAGTTGCCGCCGCCGTTATCTCCGCGGCAGGCGGTTGTCCGGCTCCCTGTTTCCCCGCCGATTCCGGGGCCGATCCAGACCCCCGAGGCGCCTGCCATGCGGCCGGCCGTGATGCCGTATGCCGCCACGGTGCGGATGACGGCCTCTTCCAGTGCCCCGATGTAGTCCCTCAGCCCGATGCCCAGGCGTTCGAGGTCGAGGATCGGATAGCAGACCAGCTGCCCCGGGCCGTGGAAGGTGATGTCGCCCCCTCTGTCGATGTGAAAGAACTGTGCGCCCATCGCTTCGAGCGCTTCGCGGCCTATCAGCAGATTTTCGGCATGGCCGCTTTTGCCGAGTGTGTATACCGGCGGGTGTTCCACCAAAAGGATCGTGCCTGCGCTGGCGGAGCCTTCTCCGGTGGCGCCTGACGGTTCGACGCCCTCTGCTGCGGATACGCCGCCTGTTGGGGATTCCGACCCTTTGCCGGATTGCGTTCCCGCCTTGCTGGGCATTGCCTCTGCCGATCGCTGTGCCGGCTCCCGCGCGGATGCCTGATCTGCTTCCGCGGTGCCGGCGTATGCCGCCGGGATTGCCGCCGCCTGTTTCGTTGCGCCCTTGCAGGCTGCCTTGCGGGCTACCAGAGCATCGAACAGTCCCTGCTGCAATTCCCAGCAGGTTTTGTAGTCCATCAGTCCGAGATCCCGGCAGGAAGCATCCATCGCTACAAACTTTTGACGCTCTTCAGGGCCTCTTCCGCCATGTACGACGAGCGGACTAAGGGTGCGCTCGCGCAGTAGCTGAAGCCCATTTCCAGCGCTTTCAGTCTGTACCATTCGAATTTTTCAGGAGTGATATACGCCGCAACGGGGTAGTGCTCCAGAGTGGGACGAAGGTACTGACCGAGTGTTACGATCCCCACGCCTGCGTCGCGCAGGTCGTGCAGGGTTTGTAATACTTCATCATCGCTCTCGCCAAGTCCGACCATCAGTCCGCTTTTCGTTGCGACACCCTGTGCGCTCAGGTAGCGCAGGGTTTCCAGGCTCGTACGGTACTTTGCCTTGGAACGCACCACCGGGGTCAGCCGCTCGACGGTTTCGATGTTGTGCCCGATTATATCGGGCTTCGACGCGACGACCACGTCCAGCGGGGCGGGCTGTGCGTCGAGATCGGGAATAAGGAGCTCAATTACGGCGTCGGGATTCTGTGTGCGGATGGCGCGGACGGTTTGGGCCCAGTGTGCGGCACCGCCGTCCGGCAGGTCGTCACGCGTCACAGAAGTAACGACGACATACCTCAGTTTCATCAGTGCGACGCTTTCGGCGACCCGTCGGGGTTCCTCGGCGTCGGGGGCAAGGGGGTGTCCTGTTTTCGTTGCACAGAAGCGGCAGCCTCGGGTGCAGATGTCTCCCAGGATCATGAAGGTTGCGGTTCTGCGGCTCCAGCATTCGGCCTTGTTCGGACACATGCCGCTGCTGCAAATCGTATGCAACGCATGTTTGTCGACTATTTGCTGTACCTCGGCATATTCCGGGGTGCGGTGGAGCCGGATCTTCAACCATCCTGGTTTTTTCAGTACATCTACCTTGTCATAAAACTTCGGCATTTAAGTTCATTATTTTCCAATTGATGCAAAAATACGAAAAAATAATTGATAATTCCTATGAATGCCCTATTTTCTTTCGGCACCCCGCCTCTGGTATGCCTCTTCGCGGGTTTGCCTGCTCCGGGCCTTTCCCCGGGCTGTTTTCGGGTTTCGCCGGCGGCGGTATTCGCAGTATGCAATTAAAAAAATAAAAAATGCGGCCTCGAAAATCGCAATTATTCAATATCGGATGCTGCCGGAGGACTTTTTTGCACAGAGAAAGGGGTTTGCTGCCTGGCAGTAGCAAACCCCTCTGGTTAGGTTAGTTAGGTTAATGAGAGTGGGAGAATCCCACGTTTTGTTATACAAAGATAAATGGAAAATCACAATCTTCCAAATCTTTTGTAACATTTTTTTAACCTAACCGAAAAAAATCTGTTAAATTATAATTAAAAATTTTAAAATACTAACGGTTTTGTAAGTTGCGAACTATAACGCCTCGCGGATTTCCTCGGTTTCCTTAGCGGCGGGCTGCGCCTCGGGAGCGAGCGAAGTGATGTGGCGGTTCCGGTAAGCGGCCGGCGTCATCTGGTACTCCTTTTTGAAAAGTTTAATAAAGTGCGACGTGTTGGGGAATGTACAGGCATTGCCGATTTCCGAAATTGACTTCGAAGTCGAGATCAGCAGCAGGCGCGAATGCATCAGGCGCTGGCGGATGTACCATTTGTGCGGCGGCATCATGAAATGGCGCCGGAATTCCTTTTTGAACGAGGTGAGCGAACGGTTCGTCAACTTCGAGAGTTCTTCGATCGAAATATCCTTGAAGATGTGGTCGTAGACGATCTGTTCGAAATTCTCCTTGGCTGCATCGACGTTGCTGAGCAGTTTGCTCTTCAGGCAGCAGTCTTCGTGCGAGGCGATGAGGTAGATCAATTCGGTCATCTTGATGTTCTCGGCCGTCTCGTCGCGGTGGAAATCCTCGTCGCGCAGGTAGTTGTTGGTGTTGACGAAAAAGTTGCGGATCGAATTCCAGGCAGGCATAGAGACGTGCGAACGGTTGCGGCAGTTTTCGCACGAATGTTCGTTCGAAATGTTCAGTCCGTAGGTGATGTTCAGGTGCAGCAGTATCCGCTGGAGGTCAGCCGGCGTATAATAAAAGAGCACTTGCTCGAAGGGTTGTCCGTTTTCCGGGAAGTTCTCGATATAGTGATGCCCGATGCCGAGGTAGAATACGTCTCCGCGCGTAAGGGTCTGGCGCTTATCCCCGTCGTAAATATACTTCGTGCCTCGGAGGATGTAACCGATTGCGTAACGTGAAAGCGCCTGAGACTGGATTCCGTTGTGAAGGGCTTCTACGTACTTCACAATCATCGGCTGCTGGGCCGACGAATTTAATGAATTCTTCATATCAAATCGTATTTTAAGTTTTTTTGAACAATGAGTTGCGTCACCGATTGCTCATTTCAAAAATACAATTTAATATTTGTTTTATAAAATAATGAATAGTCTAAAAAGGCACAAACAGGCAAATAAGACTAAAGATACCATAATAATGACTAAATATAATATTGTAAAAATATTCCAGCGAAGGCTGCCGCCAGAAAAATCAGGTATACGGGCAATGCTATTCCCCTGTGTATGCGGACAAAAAATACCGGGATCAGTATGGCCGACGGGACAGCGAGCAGGGCGAATGCCTCGGGTGTTGCGGCGGGGCTGCATAGCACAGCCAGAGTCAATATCAGTATACCTATATTATAAAAGAGGATGAAGCGGGGTTTGGTGCCTGCGGCATAGATGTCGGCCAGGAAAAAGAAAAGCGCTGTCAGGTCGAGCAGCACGATCCCGCCTGCCATGACGAGTGCGGGGAGGGGAATATCCAGAAAGAGATGCAGCGGCATACCTTCGATGGCGGATTGCCCCAATTTGATCAGGGGAGCCGTGAATTCCGCCCCGGTGCCCCAGCTGACATAGCAGGCCGTGAAGACCGGCAGCAGCAGTCCGGCCGTTGCTACCGCGACTTCCCGCAAGGTACGCCGGAAAAGCAGTACGGCCAGCGGCAGGAGCAGCAACAGCGGCAGTGCGGGGGCATATATCAGCGGCATCAGCCCCAGGTAGAGTGAGGCACGGAAGATGGCGTCGAACCCGTACCCGTTGCAGAAGGCGCGGCAGTAATTTTTCGTTGCCAGTGAGAGCAGCATCGACGCTGCGAATCCTGCGAGATAATTCCCGCCTGTTGCGATCCCGCAGGCGACGATGGCATAGAGGGGAATCGGGAGGCAGGTGCCCACCGTATAGAGGTTGTAGCGGATCGTGATCCGTCCCGCACACATTCCGGTGAAGAGCAGCATGAACCCGGCGGCAAACTTCGACCATACCGGATATGCCGCCTGAAACCGGGCGAGTTGGCCGCCCAGAAGCGGGAGCGCATCGCGCACCGCTCCACTGGTATCGGACACGGGGATTCCAGCACACATGGCCGCAACGGCGAGTGCGAAGAGGGTCATGAAGGCTGGTACGAGCGGCTGCCGGGCGATGTCGATTTTCATGTCGGAAGGCTTTTTTCCTCGGGCAAAATTAGCGAAAAAAGCCGGAATAATGCGTAACTTTGTGGTACGATGTTAGAAAACCAGTACCAATACGAGTTTCGGGAGGCCGGTTGCGACGAGGCCGGCCGGGGGTGTCTGGCCGGGCCTGTGTTCGCCGCTGCGGTGATCCTTCCGCCCGATTTTCACGACCCGTTGCTCAACGATTCGAAGCAGATGACCGAGCGGAACCGGGACAGGCTCCGCCTGATCATCGAGCGTGAAGCCGTGGCCTGGGCCGTCGAGGCCGTTTCCGCAGCCCGGATCGACGAGATCAACATCCTGAATGCTTCGTTCGAGGGGATGTCGCTGGCGGTCGCCCGCCTCGATCCGCCGCCCGAATTCCTTGCGATCGACGGCAACCGCTTCCGGACACGCCTTGAATTACCCTACCGTTGCGTGGTCAAGGGCGACGGCAAATATGCTGACATCGCCGCAGCTTCGGTGCTGGCCAAAACCCATCGGGACGAGTACATGTTGCGCCTCGCGGAGGAATATCCGCAGTATGGCTGGAAAAAGAACAAGGGGTATCCGACCCGCGAACACCGGCTCGCAATCCGTGACTACGGACTTACGCCCCATCACCGCCTGACGTTCAACTACGGGATCGGCCAGTTGGAGCTGCAATTCTGAGCAGAAATTGCCTTTGCCCGATTGCCCGGGACGTTCCGAGGTGATGCTATCGTATCTGCTCCCGCTCTCATCCTCCCCCGACCTGAATTTACCCTGCCGTCTTGCAGTGGCGGGCATCCGTTTGAAGATGCTGGAGGCCGTATAACTATCGGTATGGCACATAAAAAAAGGGCTGAAGCGAACTTCAGCCCTTTTTCGATATGACTCGGGATTTAGTATCCCAGTGACTTGGAAGCGGCGTAGGAGACTTTCAGTGCATTGGCACGACGAAGTTCCTGCTTCACGTCGGTTACGATACCCATCTTGGTTGTCTGGTCGGCCTTGAGGCAGATCGTCATCGAGGCACGGTCGGCCTCGCTGAGCTTATCGCGCTCTGCGGCTACGAAATCCAAAATATCCTTGGTCGTTTTGTATGAGTCGTTCAGCTGGATACGGGGTGCAGTGCCGAATTTGGCCTGCATCACCAGCGAAGGCTGTCCGATGTGGATGTAGCTTACGAGCGATTTCTTCTCGAGCTTTTGCACTTCGGTTGCCTCGGGGAGTTTGTACCTCACGAGCAGTTCCTGGTCGCGCATGGTGGTCGACACCATGAAGAAGAAGAGGATCATGAAGATCACGTCAGGAAGCGATGCTGTCGAGATAGGGGGCAAACCTTTATTGCCCTTCTTTTTCATTACTGCCATAACTTACTTCTTTATATTACGCGGTTCGGCCTCCGAAATCTTCAGAGGTACTGCTTTGGATACTGCATTGCGCTGATCCTCGGAAAGCTCCGAGAATTTTGCTCCGAATTTCTTCATGGCGACTTCGTCACGTACCTCGTTGAAAGCGCGTGTGAGTTCGTTCTGCACCATGATGTAGGACTGATAGCCCGTATCACGGGTGGTCTGTAACGAAACAACGCCCTGGCTTTCGGGATATACCCACTTGCTGCCGTCGGCCAACTCGATTTCCTTTTCGGTTTTCTCCGGGAGGTTCTCGTCGTCCATCGGGTTGAGGATGAATTCCTTCGTCTTGTCCTTGAGTTGTCTCAGGTCGATGATCTCCTGTTTGCCCGAGGGCCCGGCCATGATGTTGCCGCTGCCCGAGATGAGCACCAGGAAGAGGTTGCGCTCCTTGACCTTGATGTCCTCCTGCTTTTGGTTCTCGGGGGGCATCGGCGGAAGCATACGCACCAGACCGGTGTCGACATTCATCGTTGTGGCCACAAGGAAGAAAATCAGCAGCAGGAAGGCGATGTCGGCCATTGAGCCGGCGTTGATCTCCTGTATTTGTCTTTTATTTCCTGCCATTGTTCGTTGTTATTTGAAAGCGCCGTAAATTTCGGTTGCGATAGCCGTCACGAACGCAGCGACCAGGGCAACGTACGTTACCAGGATGCTGGTATCGGTCAGGACGGTTTCTCCCTGCGAGAAAAATCCGCCGTTGGCAAGATCGGGGATCTGGATCTCATGTCCCGAAGCTACGAAATAAGCTACGCCCACGACCACGATAATCAACGCCAGGGAAAGGATGGTTCCCTTGATGCCTGCCGGGTTTTTAATCATTCCGAAGACGGCACAGAACAAGGCTGCGAGGATCGCGAACGCGATGAGGAAATATCCCCATGCGAGGTTCATGCTGATCGCAGCGTCGGAACCGCCCGTAGCAATCGCGTAGATCATGAGTATGACCGTGATCGCCATCAGAACACCCAGCAATATGTTTAATATCTTTTTCATAATTGCCTTTTAACTCTTTTAAATCGTTGGATTATTTCTTGCTGTAAGCCGTCAGGATATCCATCAGCGTGATGGACGAATCCTCCATATCGTTTACCAGCGAGTCGATCTTCGAAACGATATAGTTGTAGAACAGCTGAAGAATAACCGCAGCGATAAGACCCATGAGGGTCGTCAGAAGGGCGACCTTGATACCGCCTGCAACGAGGGTCGGGCTGATATCGCCGGCAGCCTGGATGGCGTCGAACGCCGCGATCATGCCGACAACGGTACCCATGAAGCCCAACATGGGCGAAAGGGCGATGAACAGGCCGATCCACGTCAGGCCCGACTCCATCTGGCCGGTCTGAACCGAACCGTAGGAAACGACAGCCTTCTCGACCGAATCCAGACCCTGATCGTAACGGTCGAGACCCTGGTAGTAGATCGAAGCGATCGGGCCGCGCGTGTTGCGGCAAACTTCCTTGGCAGCTTCGATGCCGCCGTTCTTCAGGGCTTCTTCAACCTTGGTGATGAGTTTCTTCGAGTTGATCGTCGACAGCGAGAGATAGAGGATACGCTCGATGGCAACGGCCAGACCGATAATCAGGAAGATAAGGATCGGGAGCATCCATGCCCAACCACCCTCGAGGAACTTCTGCATCATCACGTGGTGCAGGCTATCGCCGGCGAGTTGGGTTTCGGCAGCTGCAGCAGCCTCCTGCGCAAAAGCGTTAACAGTACCCAATGCAAACAGGGCCACTGACAGAATCAAAAAAAGTTTTTTCATAGTTGTGATTAGATAAAATTAAATTTGTTTAGTTGTTTTTTATTGTTGTGTTTTTAGGTATTTCACGATATTTTTCCGGTTTCAATGGTATTTCGTCAATTCTACCGGGTTAAAAAAATCCTAAAAAAATATTTTTTTTATCCTTTCCGTATCCTTGCGGCATCTTTTTACCCCGATCCATGGCTTCCCCCTGCCGGCTTTGCAAGTACGGGCAAATTCCGGAAATTTCACTCCGAATTGACCCAAACATTTGTTTGCCAGCGAGTTATGCCTCTATTCCTCTTCGTGTTGCCCCTCTTTGGCGACCCGATAAGGTACGTTAGCAGTGCGAAATATAGAAAAAAAAATCGTTCCGTGCAACGTCTTAGGCTGTAAATTCGCCTCGCAGAGGGCGCCGCAACAATGCGCGGGTCTGTTCGTCGGAAAGCCCCAGTCCGAGCACGTACATCAGCTTCGTGACGGCCGCCTCGGTGGTCATGTCGTGGCCGCACAGGACGCCGATCTTCTGCAGCCTCAGCCCGGTTTCGTAAAGTTCCATCGAAACCTTGCCCCCGCCGCACTGCGTGATGTTGAGGATGATGACCCCGCGGTCGATCGCCTCTTTCAGTACGCGGATGAACCATTCGTTGGTCGGGGCGTTGCCCGCGCCGAATGTCTCCAGCACCACGGCCCGCAGCCCCGGAGCCGAGAGCATCGCCCGCAGGATATTTTCGCCCAGTCCCGGGAAAAGCTTGATGACTTCGATTCCGTCGGCCAGGCGGGTGGCGATGCGCAGTTCCGGCGAGATTTCCGTCGGGTGGAGGATCGCCGCGAGGTTATAGGCGATGTTGACCCCCACCTCGGCCAGGGGCGGGTAGTTGTAGGAACGGAAGGCGCTCAGCGCCTCGGCGCTGCGCTTGGTGGTACGATTGGCGCGGAACAGCCGGTTCTGGAAATAGAGCGACACTTCGGGTACCTCGGGGCGTCCGCCGATGTGCGCCCCCGCGATCTCGATGGCCGTGATGAGGTTTTCGCGGCCGTCCGTGCGCAGCACGCCGATCGGGATCTGGCTGCCGGTGAAAACCACGGGCTTGGCCAGGTTTTCGAGCATGAAACTCAATGCCGATGCGGTGTAGGACATGGTGTCCGTGCCGTGCAGTACGACGAACCCGTCGTAGCGGGTGTAGTTGTCGCGGATCAGCTCGGCCAGCGCCGCCCAGTTTGCCGGGGTGACGTTCGACGAGTCGATCACGGGATCCATCGTCAGCACGTCGATGTCCACGTTGAGCCGCTTGAGCGAAGGGAATTCATCGTAGATGCCGCTGAAATCGAAAGGCACCAGGGCGCCGGTTTCGGCATCGTTCTTCATGCCGATGGTGCCGCCCGTATAGATGATCAGGATCGAAGATTTCATGGTATGGTCTTGGTGTTATATTCCGAAAATACGTTCGGCGTTCGCCGTCGTTGCGGCCGCCACTTCGCCGGGGGTCAGCCCTTTCAGTTCCGCGACTTTCTCGCACACGAACCGCACGTAGGCCGACTCGTTGCGCTCGCCGCGGTGGGGGGCGGGTGTCAGGTACGGGCAGTCGGTTTCGAGTACGATGTCGTCCAGTTCCATTTCACGCACCGTATCGGCCAGCTTGCTCTTCCTGAAAGTCACCACGCCGCCGATTCCGAAGGCGAAATCGCCGCAGGCTTTCAGTTTCCGGTAGGTGCCGGTATCCTCCGAAAAGGCGTGGAACACGCCCCGCAGCCGTAGCCCCACCTCCGCCGCGGCCTTCGCCTCCTCCCCGACGATCCGGCACATGTCGTCCCATGCCGCACGGGTGTGGATCGCCACCGGAAGGCCGAGCCGTGCGGCCAGGCGGCATTGCGAAACGAAAGCCTCGACCTGTTCGGCGACGAACTCGCCGCTCCAGTAGTAGTCCAGCCCGATCTCGCCCACGGCGCAGAAACGTGCGATGCCCTCGGGCGGGGCCGTGAGGTAACGTTCGGCAAGCGCCAGCTCTTCGCGCCAATGCGGGTTGTCGTTCACCGAGGTGGGGTGCAGTCCCATCATCGGGACGCATTGCCCCGGGTGGCGTCGGCAGAGGTCGAACAGCGCCCCGTGGCTTTCGGAGTCTATGCCCGGGAGCAGCAGGTGCTCCACGCCCGCCGCTGCGGCGCGGGCCAGGGCCTCTTCGCGGTCGGCGTCGAACGCCGTATCGTACATGTGTGAATGTGTATCCGTCAGTTTCATCGTGTTTTCATATATCGGTTGCCGGGCAATTGCCGTACGGCTCCCGCCAGTTCCAGCCCTACGAGCAGGGCAGCCAGTTCACCCGGGTCGAGCCCGCTCAGTTCCGCGAGCGTTTCCACCGCCAGCGGGTCGTCCGTGCGGAAACAGCCCAGCAACCCAGCTTCGTCGGGCGTAAGCTCCAGCGTGGACGGTTTTTCCCGGAATGCTGCCGGTTCCGGGCCGAGATCCCACATCAGTTCGCGGACAATATCGTCGGCGGTCATCACGAGCTGTGCCTTGCGGTTGCGGATCAGGTGGTTCGTCCCCGATGACATGCCGTCCGTGGCGCGTCCCGGTACGGCCATTACCGAACGGTCGTAGCCGTCGGCGCAATGCGCCGTGGCGAGCGACCCGCCGCTGTCGGGCGACTCTACGACCACGCAGCCGGCACCCAACCCTGCGATGATCCGGTTGCGGGCCAGGTATGCCGTGCCGTTCTGCCGCGTCTGCGAGTGGAGCTCCGTGACCAGTGCCCCGCCGTGGTCGAGGATGTCGCGCGCCACGGCCGTGTGTTGTGCCGGCATGACGCCGGGGAGCGGGTTCGCCAGTACCGCGACGGTTCGTACCCCTGCGGCCAGGGCTGCCCGGTGTGCCGCGACGTCGATGCCGAACGCCAGCCCGCTCACGATGCAGAGCTCCGGAACCTGTGCCGCGAGCCCCTCCACCAGCCTGTTGCACATCGTCTGCCCGTAGGGTGTTGCCCGGCGGGTGCCGACCATCGCGACGCAGCGTGCCGAGAGGGCGGCGGCGTTGCCTTTCAGGTATAGTACATGGGGATAATCGGGTATTTCACGCAGCAATGCCGGGAATTCGGGGTCGGTCGAAGCGATCGCGGAGATCGAATTGCGGCGGCAGTAGCCGAGTTCCTTTTCTGCGGCGGCGAAGCCTTTGCGGTGGACGATATTCCGGATAATGTCTTCCCGCAAGGCGGCTTTCATAGCCAGCTCCTCGGGTGCCGCCGCGAAAATGCCCCGTGCGTCGCCGAATATTCCGAGCAGGTGCACGGCGCCTTTCACGCCGATGCCCGGGGTCATCTGCAAGGCGATATCCTCGATGGTCATAACCGCAAAATGTCGTTTATTATCTTGTAAAGGTAAATATTTTTGGGAAATAGCGCAAAGTTGGGTCGAAGTTTTGCAGATTTTAGAAATGTTTGTATATTTGCACTCCCGATGCGCCTGAAAATAAACCGGATGTTTCCGGCGCGGCATGCAATCCGGAAGCAACGGACTTGTAGTTACGGAATGAAAGCTGAACAGGAACCTGTCGGGGAACATATGGTCTGATGGCCGAGTGGCTAGGCAAAGGTCTGCAAAACCTTGTACAGCGGTTCGAATCCGCTTCAGACCTCACTTAAACGCCGTTGTAGTAATCTACAACGGCGTTTTGTTTTGTACAGTATTTGTACGGCAGAGAATTTAAAGCTCTTCTTTAAAGAAAAGTTGATAATAATATAATCCAGTTTCTTCGTCATATCCTTTTTTGATATATTGATTATTTCCATGCACATAGATATGGAAGTTTTTATCTAACTTAATAACGCTTTTCAATATTCTTGACTGTTTTTTTACTGCATTGTCTGAAATAGCAAAACTATCCGCTATTTCAACGTCGTGGTCTTTCTGATATTCGGATTTATAACTGTAGAAACTGTTGATTACTTCTGGCTGTGTGATTACTTCATTTGTGAATTCGTCTATATTGAAAGTTTCTTTTTCTTTGAAGAATTTTACGGACTTATTTAGTAAGTTTGCTTGATCAGCTTTCGATACTTCAAATTGTTGCGGCAATTCCTTTGTCACAAAGTTTTTACATAAGGATAATACGTTTTGAGTATTATAATATTCATCTTTGCGTTGACGCACATGGAGAAAATCATCTATCCAATATTGAGTGTCATTATTATGCTTGTCGATGACTAAAATAGTAGGCTCTGTTTCTGTGAAAATAATTAAACTTGCTTTATCTATTTTATTAGAAATAATTCCTTGTTTAATTTCAACATTGATATTGTTCTTTTCGTGGGATGTAACCTCTATAAATTTATCTTTTGTTTCAATCTTATAGATTCCGACAGCCTCATAATACTTTTCTTTATATAGAACATCTGCAAATTTGACAATGAATAAATCTCCATCTTTGATGTTTGGATGTTTAGATACTGAATTTAGATGCTGAAATATTTCTTTGGATTTTACGATAAAATCTTCTTTATCATAAATCCCTAAAGTCAGTTTCCTTAATGTGTTAAGAGTTATGTCAAATTCATGAATGAATTCGTATATTTTATTTTCAGTAATAAATGGTTTTAATAAGATTTCTTTTAGAGCCTCCGAATCGAAATCTTGTTTAGAAATATCACTTAATGAAGATGTGGATATGTTATTGGAAGAATCTGCACTAAATCTATGACATATTATGCAGTCTGTATATGTGTCTTTAATATCAATCATTTTGTCTGTTTCTTTTTATGGTCATCATATTTATAAGACTACTAATGGCATATAATGTATAGTAGAAGATATGTATTAAGTAATAAAATATAAAAAACCGTATGCAAATTACGATAATTCCTTGTACAAATATCCAAGTTGAAGTAATGGAAATATAAGTAAATTCGTAATCTAAAAGATTAAAAGACATTAAGGAATCAAAACAAACACAAAACAATATAAGTATTAATACAAAAGTACATAATATGACATTATAGCCTAGAATATAGATGAATTGCTTGGCAAAATTATATTCTTGTGTGTCTTTTAAAATATTAATTGCTTTTGGAGAAATTTTTTGATTTTCTTTTTCTTGTTTAATACCAATTTTATCAAAAGCAAATAATAATGCAGTAATAAATAAGCCTATAAAGATTGATAAGATGCATCCTGTGAAATTAATAAAGCGATCGGAAACACCTGTAAGTCCACTTGAAAGTAATACTACTGCAATGCTCCAGATCACAACTCTTTTTAGTACAATCTGATACCTGTCGATATTATCTCCATTAGCATCGAGGCTTTCGTATTTTATTGCTTTATTCTTAATATTCTTAATGTACCTAGTCAAATTTTTTAACATATAGATCCTTTCTTATTTCAGGTAATATCTCGTTATTAAATAAAGACATTGTATAGGTTTTAAGTGTGTCGAAATCTGGTGTGCCATCAGTATAATATTTGATATCTGTCAGCCCTTCAAGATAGACTACAGGTGTAAATTCCTTGTCTTTTGTATCCCACGAGAAACTTTTAGAGGATTTAGCACCTTCGTTGTGGGTTTTCATTCTCACTTTGTCGAAATCCTCTAACTCTTTACTCCCTTTATCTCCTTTAAATTGATGTTTCCCGATGATAGACATCAGTTTCTCCGCAGCATTCCATGGTATTTGTGCCTTTTTTGAGGGTGTAATTGTAATGTTAATATCAAATTTATCAATCTCTTGCAAGATCGGATCGTCTGATGGAATTGTGTCAAGAAATGTTGTTTTAAAGTTGAAGCTAGTTAATAGAGCTCCATTTTTAAACTCGTCTTGAAATTTTTTCGGACAAAATTTAGATACAATAGGGCGTTTGTATTCTCCTTTAGTAAATACTGTCGCAATATAATCTCTAAATATGTTAGTTATCGTTTCTTCATGGCTATTTGAATGTATCATGAAAAAACCTTCATTGTGATTTATTGGAAGATATACAAAGATATAAAAATATTTTAGTACCGGCTTTTTGCGACCTAATACTTGACATTGATTTTTATCTTCCATATTTGACAGTATACCATCTTCCCCGTATTTGCCTCCTGTAATAACTCCTGCAAATACATTTTCACTTGAAAATAACGAAGGTTTTTTGTCATAGTGAATCACTACTGTCCCGTAAAAGCGGGCAAGTCGGTCTTTGAAATAGTTGAAACATAGT
>ERZ773178.987-NODE-987-length-32315-cov-5.701178_pt1 | contig 32315 bp, 17 predicted proteins | sample MGYA00580533_ERZ773178 | MGnify/ENA primary metagenome ERZ773178 (study PRJEB29015, sample SAMEA2737859) | human gut metagenome | biome: human gut; feature: human-associated habitat; material: faeces | place: China | collected 2012 ...
AATCTGGTACTGTTATGAAAAAAATATTATTTATCCTTTTATCATCTCTTGTACTGGTATCGTGCGAGGGTTACTTCGATCAGTTGCCGAAAACCGAACTTCCGGCAGAGACATTCTATACTTCCTATGATGCTGCCTTACGTAACGTCGCAATTTTATATGCTAATGCCGGTAACACCAATGATGGAATTATGACGGAAGACCGTTTTATGATGCCATCTCTGATAAACGAAGGTCCTTTTGATCTGACAGCTAGTTCGGGTAGCGTATTGAATTTATGGTCAAAACTGTATGCTTATATTGCCCAGGCTAATCAGATTTTAGAGAATTTGGAGGCACATCAGGACGCTATTGATTCCAGTATAAGCAGTTCCTCATTAGAGAAGGCTGCCATACAAGGCTCTGCTACTGAAATGTTGATAGGTGAAGTCCGTTTTTTACGTGCATACGCTTATTTTACACTTTACCGTTATTATGGCGGCGTACCTTTAATAACCAAACCGACGGGGCCCAAGCCTGCTTACGTGCCACGTGCTACTCGGCAGGAAGTTTTCAGATTTTTATATGACGAAATGGAGTATGCTTTGAGTAAGTGTGCTGATAATAATTCGGGAATCGCTTATGGACGTGTGACTAGGGGAGCAGTAGCTGGTATGCTGGCAAAGACGAAGATATTTCATGCGTCCTATATTCGTCGTGCCGAAATGTATGGAGATAAAATTGCAGAAAATACAACAGGGGAATTATCTACTGTTTCTCTTTATGCAGATGCAGTTAAATTATGTGATGATATTATCTCCGGAGTTTATGGCAGTTATGAGTTGGAAGATTATTATCCAGCCGTATTTACGAAACGCAATAAAGAAATTATGTTCAGTGTACTAGCAGAAGAAGGTAATGGAACCGGTAATAAGATACCGATGGGATTTGCAGGAGAAGCCAAGTATGGAGCGACCAATGGTGTGCACCTGACTTCCTGGCTGACATTATTGTATGATATTCCGATGTGGGAACATAATTATAGTTTCAAGGAGGTATGTCGTGACTATGGGCAGATAGATAGATTTAATGCAGAATCTCCTAAAGCCGGAACCACTCCTAATGATTTACAGAATCTGTATGAAAGCACAGGGAAATATACAATTACGGGCGATTTCACCCGCCGTATGTGGAGCTCTGTGAAAGGGTGGGTCACCGGTCCTAGCAGTGGAAGTGCTCCAGTCGGACTATGGGTATTTGAACCTGCCGGACGTGAACTTGGTACGAATTTCTATATTGAGCCGGGTAAAGGAAATCATTATTCTGAAGATCAATTGAAAGTAATGGAAGTGGCACTGGAAACACACGAAAGAAACTGGTGGCAAAATGAAGCCAATGGAGCAAACAGACCTAACTTGTGGAATTGTAACTGGTGGCAACTTGGCAAGTTCCGTAATTTGAATCCGAGTGAGATCGCTTCGACTTTTGATATTAATTATGCAGGAGTTGATTATCCGGTTTTACGATTGGCCGAGATTTATTTACTCAAAGCAGAAGCCCTGATTATGCAAGGGACAATTTCGCAAGGAGTGAAAGCGATGAATATTGTCCGGAATAGAGCTTGTAATCAAGGCACTGTAAAAGACATGTTTACCAGTCAGGGTGATGCTTCTTATACCTATCAGGAAGGTTCTGTTATGATGATTCCGGAGGATATAAGTGCAAATAATGCATTGAAAGAATTGATGTATGAACGTTTGAGGGAACTTGCGGCTGAAGATGATTGTGGCTGGCTCGATGTAGCCCGTTTTCCGGACATTGCAATGAAAGATCTGGAAGATATTTGCCGTTATCGTGATCCTTTACAATTCTACGCACCTTATGGTGACCCTGCTCGAGGAGAATATTTATGGCATCTTTTCAATGACGAAAAAGTATATCGTGTATTGATGCCTATACCATTTACAGAGTTGTCATTCTTTCCGGAAATGAAACAGAATCCGGGCTATTAACTTAATTGTCAGAATAATATGAAAACATATCAATCGATTTTAATTATGATAATAATGATGTCTGTTATGGCATCATGTGAAAAGTTTGGTTCAGATGTGGAAGCTCCGTCCGTTCAGGTAACCGTATCTCCAGAGAATCCCAAAGTTGGAGACGAAGTGACAATTACAATTTCTACGGATGCCCAATATCTTTCTCTCTTTACGGGAGATGAAGGAAAAATGTTCGAACGTTCGCGCATTAAGGCAATCATGGAAAATGACTGGAATAGTTTCTATGAAAAAGGCTATCGGGTTTCTTATGCGAAGAATGGAGAGAAGACATTATTCTATAAGTACTTCAAAAATTATCAGACTGTTGAAGAGGTGAAAAAGGATTTTGAATTTTTTGGTGCGATAGAAAATATCCAACTGATTCCTTATAAGAAAGGGGATTTTCCGGAAGCATTGATGGAAATGAGCTATATCGGGACTAATCAGTTGAAGTTTACAATATCAGATCGCAGGATTCCTTCAGGCATACGGATGAAACCGGATATTCATATTTTAGGAGGCCTTGATAATCAGCCTGGTAATACGGTGATTGAGAGCCGCTTTGTTGCTTGTGATGCGGATCGTGCTATTCGAAAATATTCTAATGATCCTTGGGTAGCTGCCTATTTTGGATTACATACGGAGCAACTGGCGGATTTTGCCGGACATGCTGCCGGTTATAAATACAGCACTCTTATGGACGAACGTTCTTATGGAGCATTTCAGACAAATGATCCTCTTTCCGGCAGACCGACAGAAGGTTTCTATAAACTTGGAGAGATGTATAACCGTGATTCATATTTGCAGCAGTTTCTGAATGATGGAGAAAAGCTAGTGCTCCGTCAAGTCGATATGTATGTGAATGGGCGTCCTACTTATGCAGCAGCTGATGATTCACCTTATAAATATGATTTGGATGGGGATGGAATAGATGAGGCTTACGAATGTGAACTTAATCCTGCAACAGGCTTGCCCGTCCACGAAGCAGATTATGCCAAGTATAGAGGTTTTCAGGGAGACGTATACCTTTCGTTTATCGAAATGGGAACGGACGAATATGAACCGTGGCATACAGGTGTTTCTTTGGGCTCTGTATATGCGACTGGAGGAATTCAGAAAACTTATAAGTATATTTATACCGAACCTGGTGAATTTACCATTACGGCTGTAGCTACCAATGTAGGTGATAAGAACTATAGTGGTATAGATTATAGCGATCAAAGAAGTAATTCATTGAACGATTATGCTCACAAAAGATCTTTAAGTACATTCAAGATAACAGTGAAAAATTGAACTTATGAGAATGAAGCTTTGTATGACCGTTTTGTTGGCTTGGCTAGTTTTTTGTGGGAGTACAGTGGCAGCTGTAGTCCCACGAATTGAGGTCAATCCAGATGGAAAGGGGCTTAAATTACTAGTTTTCGAAAGAAGCGATCATCACAGGAACTATGTCGATCGAGGAAAGATTCTGGGAGATTTATATTTTAATTACCTTGTTGACAATAAGACTTACTCTGTTAAGCTTTCTGATTTGCAGTCTGAAATACTGGAAAATACGGCGGGAAAAATACAGATATTCTGGCAACTTCCTGCCGGAGTCCGGCTTTATCAGACCTTCACTGTCAGTGGGGAAGAGATTGAATGGGATATTGAATTCTTCAACCGAAGCCATCATACGGTTAATATTCTGGATATGTGTCTGACAGTGCCGATTGGAGCAATTGATGAATCCGTACAAGCTTGTCAAAACCTGAATAGGCATTTCTCTTTAAATGGAAATTCTTCTTTTCTCTATTGGATACCATATACCGGTCAGGGGGACATTTTATTGATGTCAATGAAAAAAGGGACTGCTATGGAATATGCAACTTGGGATGGTAAGTATTATTTGCATGCAACGAATGTTGTCGATCGGGCGAGCGATACCTGGAGAATACCTTCTACCTCAAAGACGGTGGCCCCTTATCAGCGTTATCTCACAGGCTTTAATTTTACTGTAGCCAAAGACCACACTGATTTAAGGGGGAAATTGTATGATAAAGGAAATGTCTTGGTGAAAGTTGCTCCGGGAATGGTAGTAACCCCTGAAATGGAAGTGTATTGTGCTTTACAGACACAGTTGCCTGTTGAACAGTTAACTGTTGAGTGTCCGGAGCAAATCAAAGTAGCTAATATAGGCAAGACGAAAGATAACAAGTATATTTATAAGTTTCGTTTTTCCCGTTTAGGTGAGAATCTGATTACGGTAAACTATGGAAACGGACAAATGTGTTATTTGGATTTTTTTGTAACAGAACCTTTAGAAACGCTCATAAAGAAACGTGCCCGTTTTATTGTAGACAAACAGCAGCATCGGGATTCGACGAAGTGGTATAATGGTTTGTATAGTTTGTGGGATATGAAAAAAGCAGAACTGCTTTCACCCGACTATTTAGGAGAACTTCGGGAAGAATTTATGGTGGGAGGTTCTGATGATCCTTCGAATAGTAAGCCTATTTATGTAAGTGAGAAGAATGTGATATATCCGGATAAGGATGAAATAGCTTCGTTGGAATATTATCAGAAGAATTTTGTTTGGGGTAAACTGCAACGTACAGATAAGGAATTCCCTTATCCGTATGGTATCTATGGAAGTGAAAACTGGTATCAGAATCGTAGTGGTAAATATGGAGGATATGAGGATGGAGGTTCAGGCAAAGGACGCATGTGGAGAACGTTTGATTATACCACTCATTTTGCTATTTATTATAATCTGTACAGGATTGCGAAAGATCATCCGGATATGGTGACTTACCTGGATGCGAATGGATATTTAGAACGGGCTTACCGTACGGCGATGGCCTATTTTGAAGTGCCATATAATATATTGATGGGAAAGCAGTGGGCTTTCCACGGTTGGACTGACTGGGCTTATAAGCAAGGAAATTTTCATGAAAGGTATTTGTTATATATTATTTCTGCTTTAGAAAATACAGGCAGGAAAGAAGCAGCAGCTAGATTACGTCGCGAATGGGAAAAGAAGGTGACATATATGATTTATGAAGATCCCTGGCCGTTCGGTTCCGAGATGTTTGTTGACCGCACTGCCTTTGAATCCTCCTATTACATTGCCGAATATGCAAAATTGAATCCGATGCAACCGGAGGAGCAATTCTGGTATGATAAGAATAAGAAAAAATGGTATTCGTATACCTCATTTGACACTGTCTCCATAGAGCGTTTCATGCAAAATCAGTTAGATGGGAATCTTGCTTTGCGCGGAATTTTTGAACCTGGATATGCCAATTTGGGTACGGCATGGAGCGGACAGTACGTAAATCTCGATTATATGACGCAGATGGGGGGTGTGGCATTGCTGGATTATGCGTATAAATTTTCCAGTGAACCGGAGAAGTATATTAATTATGGCTATAATTCTTTGTTAGCTTCATGGGCGTTGATGAATACAGGTACGCAACAAACTGACTTTGGATATTGGTATAAAGGGAAAGAAAATGATGGAGCTGTGGGCTGGGCGTTTTCTCCTTATCAGAATTCCCGTACCTATATGAGTTACATAAAAACCGGACGCGCCCCGTGGCGATATGATGGTGAAATAGATCACGGGCTTACGGGAGGAATTCATGGAGCCGGAGTCTATTTAGTGGATGATCACGATTTTGGGCTGATAGCTTATGGAGGCAATGTGGCTGTGGATAAAGAAGGAACAATTAGTATGGTTCCGTATGACGGAGTACGCAGACAGATACGGTTTCTTACACCTGTCCAATTTTCGGTAGAATTAGAGCAGGATGGTTTCAGAAAGGATTATCCTGTTACGTTGAAAAAAACAAATGAGCTTGCTTTTGTCATCGAAAATCGTTCTGGGAAACCTCATCATACAAGAATGACTCTTGAAGGTAAACTTCCTGAAGGAAAGTATACTGTTATAGCTGGACAAAAAGAAGTGGAAGATTTTGAAATAATGAATCAGGCGCATCCGTTTTGTCGGCTGGAAATACCAGTCATGGATAAATATACGCAAGTAATAATTAAAAAGAAATAGGAATGAGACATCTATTAGTAGGATTTAGTTTGTGCATCTTGTCGACGGCTTGTGTGGAGGAAGAACAGCAGATCATCCCCATCCCCTTTAATCAGGTAACGTTAACTGATGGTTTTTGGAAAGAAAGAATGAAGACAGAGATAAGCGTTACAGTCCCTTTTTCTGTTTATCAGAGTGCACCGGCTGTTGAACGCTTCAGGCGTTGTGCTGCTTTTCGTGCAGGTAAACCCACCGAACTGCCGGAAACACATCGCTTCATCAGTTCAGATTTATATAAGGTAATGGAGGGAGTTGCCTACTCACTTATGATACAGCCGGATGAGAAACTGGAAAAGTTCATGGATGATGTGACAGAGTTGATCGCTGCTTCGCAACAAGAAGACGGGTATCTGTACATTTCTCATATTTGTGGTAATCCTGATCCTCGTGAGATGGGAGAGAAACCTTATTCTTGGTTGGTGCATAGCCATGAACTCTATAATGTAGGGCATCTGTATGAGGCCGCTGTTGCTTATTATCAGGCAACAGGTAAAGATAAACTGTTAAATGTTGCTATTAAGAGTGCCAAACATGTGAATAAGGTTTTCTTTGAAGGAGGAGATCCAAATTATAATAATGGAAAACCGGTTAATCAGGCTCCCGGACATGAGGAAATAGAACTGGCTCTTTGTAAATTGTATCGGGTGACGAATGATCCATTGTATCTTGATATGGCTAAAAAATTTCTGGAGATTCGCGGAGTTACTTACCGTCCGGAGGGTGAAGGGGTGATGGCAGCTACTTATGCACAACAACATGCACCGGTCAGCCAACAGACGGAAGCGGTGGGACATGCCGTGCGTGCGGCTTATCTTTATACGGCTATGGCACAGGTGGACGCACTGACCGGACTCCATGATTATGACAAGGCACTTCAGGCTATATGGAATAATCTGGTAACAACACGTATGCATATAACCGGAGGGCTGGGTGCAGTAGAAGGTATGGAGGGTTTCGGTGCTCCTTATGAGTTACCTAATCTGACAGCTTATAACGAGACATGTGCTGCTGTAGCAAATGTGTTTTTTAATCAAGGATTATTTCTAGGTAGCGGTGATGCGAAATTCTGGGATATTGCCGAGCTGTCTTTATTCAATAATGCTTTAGCCGGAATTAACTTGAAGGGGGATCGTTTCTTCTATGTGAACCCTTTGGAAGCTGATGGAGAAAGGCGTTTTAATCATGGTAATGGTGGCCGGGCCGAATGGTTCGGATGCGCATGCTGTCCTCCTAATATCTCTCGCCTCATCCTGCAAGTTCCGGGATATATGTATGCTTATAGTAAAGATAATATCTATCTTACTCTTTATGGTGGAAGCAGGACAACGATTCCTTTGAAAGGAGGAAAAGTTGCTTTGGAGCAAGAATCAGGGTATCCATTTGACGGAAAAGTACGCCTTGTTGTTATTCCGGAGAAGAAAGAACGTTTTTCAATAAGCATGCGTATTCCTACTTGGGCAACGAAAGATGAATTTGTGCCGGGCGGACTTTATCCTTACGAAGAACAGCGGCACCTGCCAGTTGAGGTGCGTGTAAACGGAGAAAAAGTGAAGTATGTGATGAAGAAAGGTTTCGCAGTAATAGAACGTGACTGGGTGAGTGGCGATATAGTAGAGCTTGAATTGCCAATGCCTGTTCGTTTTGTCGACTGTATTCCGGAAGTGGAGGATAATGTGGGGAAAACTGCTGTGACACGTGGTCCATTGGTTTATTGTGCGGAAGAAATAGATAATGGAAGACCTGTTCAGCAATTATTCTTGGGCGATGCGACGGAAGAAAAGGCACAGGTTACGATTGAAGAAACCGGTGAACTGAAGGGGCTTGATTTTATAAAAGTGGGCGGAATTTCTTTAGTGCCTTATTATGCCTGGTGTAACAGAGGAGATAATCGTACAATGCTTGTCTGGCTGAATAAGGAGGTTTCGACTGTAGGGTTGCAACAAGGAGAAATGAAGTATATGGATTCGATTGGGAAAATATCGGCTTCGTCTGTCGCAAGTGGAAATGCAATATCAGAGCAGGCAGTTTGCGATGGGAAAGTGGCTACTTCTTCTGCTGATTTTAGTTTGGAGAGATGGGTCTCTATTCCTGCAGAGAATGGAAAAGGACAACAATTGACGTTCGATTTTAAAACTCCGTATACTTTAAACTCTCTTTCCGTATATTGGTTGGAGAATCCTCAAGAAAACATTCTGCTACCTGTAAGCTGGAAGGTGGAATATAAATCAAAAGGAATCTGGAAAGTTCTTGAATTATATGTTACAGATTCTTATCAGTTGGGTAAGGACAGGTTTAATGTTATCCATCCGAGTAGTAATGTTGAGGTAGAGGCTATACGCTTGAATATAGATGCTCAACAGGGAAAATCCGTAGGTATCTCTGAAGTTCGCTTTGAATAGTAAATAATGAATGTGTCAAAAACCTGAAGCATTTTTCTATAGCTTCACTTTTGACACATTTTTTTAGTCGCTTTATTTCTTTAAATATACTACCGTCTTACCTCCTCCATACTTTCGTATCATTCCTTCTTCTATGTGCTTATTCAATAGCCCGATAGCCTTGTCCCGATTTATTCCGGTCAGTTTCATAAAATCAGTTCGGGTGACGCAACTTTCTTTTTCTAGGTGTTGCATAAGGACAGTGCGGCAGTTGTCTTCATCGAGACTACCGTCGTTGCGATAGGGGGATTCCATACGTTCCAACTGTAACGGTTCCATGCTTTCGCGGAATTTCTTGTTGACACGAAGGTTTATCTTATTCAGATGGATGGAAGAAGAACGGATTTCTTTCTTTTCCATTACTGGCCGCCCGCATTTCAGAGATAAAGAGAAATGGCCTAATTCTCCGACTTCCACAATCCAGCCTTGCTTTAACCAATGCTGTAATTCGTCAGTAACTGCTTGCAGGCATCCTTCAATAGTGGCTTGGCTGAAACCATTGCTTTTAGATACTAACTCTATGAATTTCTTGGCATTAAGAGTTCCCGATGGAATCACTCGTGCGTGAAGTGGCTGCTGTTCATCCTTTTTTTGTGGGTTGCCACTGGCATAAAGATCGTAATAAACACTCATGTTTTATTTAGTTTTTAGTTATTCAGTAAATACTCTCTCCGATTGCATGATTTTATTCGTCGGACTATAGTCCGACGCAACATTGGCTATAGTGTTCCTTTCGTCGGACTATAGTTCTTTGAAAGATTAACTATAGTCCGACGAATTAATTTGTGCACTCAAAGGTATTAATTATTTCAGGTAAAGACACTAATTTATGCATTAAATGAGAAAATACTATCTACCCCTTTCTATTTTTGCTATTAAAAACGATACCTTTGAAGTGTTTTCTTTCTTTTTTATCAAGTATGGATTGATTTCCGGCAAGTTCTCCTATATTTTCCGAATTAACATTCATTAACTTATTTGCCGTAATACTTTTTAATATCTCTTGTGTATTAGCTAATAGATATTGAACTATTAACTTTAAAGACTAATATTATGGAAAAAGATTCTCCTTTTTCATCCACCGGCAGAAGGTGTATTGTAACCCTAATGTGCATATTTGTCACTGCTTTTGTTTATGCACAACAGCAAAAAATATCGGTTAGTATCAAAGAGCTTCCTCTTAAAGAGGCTATCAGTCAGATAGCAGAGAAGGCATCGATGAATGTAGCCTATAGCAAAGAATTTGTGGATACGAGTAGGAAAGTGTCATTGGAGGTAAAAGACACAGAGGTAAACAAAGCATTAACTCTTTTGCTAAAAGGGACTAACATTGGGTTCCGTTTCCTGGATGACAGTATTTTATTTTATAATAAAGAATATCAAAATAAAACTGAACCTGTTGATTCGCAAGGAGAGAAGAAGGAACTGTATGTGAAAGGTAAAGTTACTGACGAGAATGCGGAACCGATCATAGGAGCCACCGTATCGGTGAAAGGATCGACTACAGGTACAATCACCGATATCAATGGTCAGTATTCCATCAAGGTACCCTATGGGAGTACACTTTGTTACTCATACGTCGGCTACCGTGAAGAAAGCGTCATAGCGAAAGCAACGACAGTAAACGTAGTGATGAAAGAGAATGCTGTCAGCCTGGAAGATGTAGTAGTTGTAGGCTATGGCGTGCAAAAGAAAGTGAATGTAACAGGTGCCGTATCTATGGTTAAAGCGGAGGCTATTGAGAACAGGCCTATAACTAACGTAACTACGGGGCTGCAAGGATTGTTGCCTGGAGTTAGTATCGTTTCTTCTTCGGGGCAGCCGGGTGCTGTGCCCAGCATCAACATTCGTGGTACGGGAACTATTAACAGTAGTACAGCACCTTTGATCTTGATTGATGGAGTAGCCGGGGGAGACATCAACTTATTGAATCCTTCGGACATCGAAAGCGTATCCGTACTGAAAGATGCCGCCTCATCGGCCATTTATGGAGCACGTGCCGCTAACGGTGTTATTCTTGTAACGACTAAAAAGGGAGAAAAGAAAGAGCGCGTAGTATTTCAATATAACGGATATGCCGGATTCCAGACTCCCACAGCATTGCCCGAACTTGTTAACGGAAGGGAATACATGGAACTCTCCAATGAAGCCATGAGTGCTGCCGGATTTTCCAAGCCCTATACACAAGAGGCTTTCGATAAATATGATTCGGGACTGTATCCCAACGAATATTCCAATACAGACTGGATTGACGAAATATACAAAAGCCGGGCTTTTCAAACGGGGCATAATGTAAGTGCACGGGGTGGAAGCGAGAAAACCGGATTTTTTATGTCGTATGGTTTCCTGGATCAGGATGGACTGGTTGTAGGTGACGGATATAGTTCCAAAAGACATAATGCGCGTATCAGTGTAAACACGGAGGTGTACGATCGTCTGAAACTGACCGGACAGATGAGCTATGTCGATTTCTATAAAAAGGACTTAGGTTATAGCGGCACATCAGGAGTATTCCGCCTGTCACAGCGTATGTCTCCGTTACTTCCCGTCATGTGGCAAATTCCTGACGAGAATGGCCGGATGGTAGATAGTGAGAACTGGTCGTACGGTTCGGTACGTAACCCCTTGCAGGTAGCTTATGAGTCGGGAATGGAAGAACGGAAAACACGTGTGCTCAATGGTATTTTCAATGCAGATCTCAAAATTATAGACGGACTGAACGTAGGTATGCAGTACTCTGCAAATATATATACCCGCCAGGTGGATGAGTTTAACCCGAAGATGTTGTCTTATTACTCGGACGGTAGCCCGTTGAAAGCAAATGAAGATGCCAAGGACTATATCTCACAAAGCCATCTCGACGTTATGACCCAAACGTTGCAATTCACAATGAACTTTAATAAGACCATAGGACGCCACGAGTTGGGAGCATTGATGGGATTTTCGCAAGAGTGGGAAAACAGAAGCACACTGGGTGCTACGCGTGATAATGTGATGGTTGAGGATATTCACGTTATTAGTGCCGGAATGATTAATTTTATGAATAGCGGAACAAAAGACGAGTGGGCTTTGCGTTCTTACTTTGGTCGTGTCAACTATGCTTTTGACGGTAAATACCTGTTTGAAGCTAACCTGCGTGCCGACGGAACTTCAAGATTTGCCAAGGGCAATCGTTGGGGATATTTTCCATCGTTTTCGGCAGGATGGAACTTTTCACGTGAAAAATTCATGGAGTTCGCTACTTCGGTATTGAGCTCGGGTAAGCTGCGTGCTTCCTGGGGTGAGTTGGGAAATCAAAACATTCCCGGTAATTACTACCCTTACTTGTCACCTATCATAACCGAAGAGTCTTATCCTATCGGAGCTTCTAATACACCTGTTATGGGACTTTGGCAAAACAAAATCGGTAATCCCGACATCAAGTGGGAAACCATCCGCATGCTTAATTTCGGGGTAGACCTTAGTTTTTTGAACAATAGACTGAATGTGGACTTTGATTGGTATAAGAAAGAAAATATTGATGCATTGGTTCGTCCCGATGTTCCGGCTATTGTCGGGGTTTCCAGTAGTAACGTAGGTTATGTCAATCTTGGTAAGATTGATGTCAAAGGATGGGAACTTAATCTGTCATGGCGTGATAAGATCGGAAGTGTGAATTACAATCTCGGGTTCAATCTGTCGGACGCCCGTAATAAGATTACCGATTTGGGTGGAACTCCGGAGTCGCTGACCAGTACGGCTTCCGGTTCGTATCGTCGGGTAGGTGATCCGATAGGTGCTTTCTATGGTTATCTGACTGATGGGCTGGCGCAAGTGTATGACTTCGAATCGGTGAATACAACTACAGGTAAGTACCAGAAACCAAAATTTCCTCTTGTTGCGTCACAAAACGGCATTGTACAGCCCGGAGATATTAAGTATCGGGACATCAGTGGTCCTGACGGCGCTCCCGACGGGGTAATTGATGACTACGACAAAGTGGTGTTTGGCGAGAAAGAGCCCCATTACACCTATGCAATCAAGGGTGGTTTGGAATGGAAAGGCATTGACTTCAGTTTCTATTTGCAAGGCGTAGGCAAAGTTGCCGGTTACCTTGAGGATGAGGCTCGGCATGCATTTATCAATGACTACTCAATCCCTAAAAAAGAGCATCTTGACAGATGGACGCCTATGAATCCAAATGCTTCTTATCCCAGACTTTATCAGTCGCAGGAGCACAACAGGCTCTTCAGTGATTACTGGAAAGAGGATGCATCGTACTTGCGCCTGAAGAATATTCAGATAGGTTATCGTTTTCCTGCCCGAATGGTGGCACCTCTTGGCATTAATAGTCTTAGAGTATATGCTTCGGCAGATAACTTGTTTACTAAAACCGATTACTTCGGAGCTTATGACCCTGAAGTGAGGACCACCAGCGGAGATGTCTATCCGCAAGTAAAAACCTATGTTTTTGGATTATCAATAACATTCTAACCTATTAAACGACTATAAAGATGAAATACTCAAAATACTTTTTAATCATTGCTTTCTTTGGTATAGTTACCTCCTGTAGCGATTTTCTGGATAGAACGAACCCTAACGAGCCGGACAATGTAACATTCTGGGTAAATGAAGATCAGCTTAAAAATGCCTTGCCTCCCTGTTACGAAGCTTTGCAAAAAGACTATCTCGTGAATTGGAGTGAATCGACGGCCGAAACTGTTATGTGGGGGAATATTACTAGTGGACTAAGTAAGGTTTCGGGAGGCAAGCACTCTTATACTGACGGCTTCCCCTTCACTACCTATTGGACAGGAGCGTATAGCTATATTTATCGCTGCAATAATTTTCTGGACAACTATAATAAAGCGCAGGTAGCTCAAAATAAGAAGGACGTTTATGCCGCAGAAGTAAAAACTATCCGGGCGCTTATGTACTTTTACCTCACGGTGTTTTGGGGTGATGTACCTTGGGTAGGAGAAGTCATCCAGCCCGAAGATGCATATATCGAACGTACTCCCAGAGAGAAAGTCATCGACCAGCTCGTCGAGGATTTGAAATGGGCGGCAGAGCGCATGCCTGAAGAAAGGTATACGGGCGATAAACTGGGAAGGCTTGACCGCTGGGGCGCTTTAGCCATATTGGCACGTATTGCCTTGCAAAACGAAAGATGGGAACTGGCTGCAAAAACGAGTGAATATATCATCGAAAACAGTCCCTATGGTCTGTATGAATATGAAAAACTATTTCATCACGAAGGGGATGTCGAGAATGATCCGAAAAATATCGAAGCCATCGTATATAGCCTTTTTGTACCTGAAATCCGTACACAAAGTCTGCCCAATGAAACTTGCAGTCCGACAGATTATATACGCCTCAATCCAACGAAGTCGTTAGTGGATGCTTATCTGTGTACAGACGGTAAACCGGCAAAAACCGGATTGGAATATTATAAAAAGACCGGTGTGCAGACCTCATCGTTATACAAGTCGCCTGAAGAGCATTATGTGGATTACTTCCAGAACAGAGATCCTAGAATGAAGATGACTTTATATGCTCCGGGTGACAAATGGCCGGGAGGAGATGACGGTGATCCTGATACGGATAAGGCCAACGAGATATTTAATCTGCCTCGTTTTGCTTCATTGCAAGATAATAACCGTGTGGGGGCAAATAGCCGTACAGGTTTCTATCTGAAAAAGTATAACGATATTGATTTGGCCGGCTCAAGTGTGGGTGGACATGGGAATCTCAATGTCATCCGCTTTGCCGAAATCTTGCTGATTTATGCCGAAGCCACTTTCGAACTACAAGGCAAGAAACTGACACAAACACAGATTGATTACTCCATCAACAGGCTTAGAGATCGTGTGAATATGCATCGTATGAACCTTGACGAACTTAGCGCATGGGGGATGGATCTCGAAACCGAATTGAGAAGAGAACGTCGCATTGAGTTGGCAGGTGAAGGAACAAGATACGCCGATGTGATGCGCTGGCGTGAAGGCGAACTTCGCTTTGGACGTGCCATCACCGGTCCCAGCCTGAAAGTTTGTATGAACGATTTGGGCGCTAACCCATATCCCGATACCGGAGTAGATGAGTTTGGTGATGTTATCTACGAAAAGTCTACCGCGGAAGGCGGAGCACGCTACTTCGACGCAACGAAACATTATTTGTGGCCCGTGCCTAATCCCGAGCGTCAGAAGAATCCTCTGTTAGGACAAAATCCGGGCTGGGAAAAGTAATCATTTAAAAATAGAAACCATGTATTCAATGAAGAAATATTTATTATTGTTTTTATGCCTGACTTTGGGTGTTGCCTATGCGCAAGATACTCTACGGGTGCGGGTAATGACCTATAATTTAAGATTTGGCGAACTGGCATCTTTAGAGGAACTTGCTCATCACATCAAATCCTTCAAGCCTGATTTTGTGGCGCTTCAGGAAGTGGATAGCAAAACAGACCGTAAGCGTACCCCGCATCAGAAGGGGAAGGATTTTATATCCGAACTTGCCTATCATACAGGGATGTTTGGGCTTTACGGAAAAACGATTGACTATTCTACCGGTTATTACGGTATTGGGATGTTAAGTAAATATCCATATATTTCTGTCCAAAAGATAATGCTGCCCCATCCGGTCAAAGAGCATGAGAGACGGGCCATGCTGGAGGGATTATTCGAAATGGGTAATGATACCATTGTTTTTACCTCTACGCATCTGGACGTCAACTCTCAAGAAACACGGGCGGAGCAAATAAAATTTATTACCGGGCATTTCAAAAATTATAAATATCCTGTAATTTTGGGAGGTGATTTCAACGCGCGTCATTACTCGGAGGCAATACGTGGTATGGATAGCTGGTTTGCTGCAAGCAACGATGATTTTGGAATGCCGGCATGGAAACCTGTGATTAAAATCGATTACTTGTTTGCTTACCCGCAAAAAGGATGGCGTGTGATTAGTACACAAACTGTTCAGTCGCTTTTGTCAGACCATTTACCGATTATTACGGAACTGGAATATGTGAAAGAAGCATCGAAGAAAAAATATTGATACTCACTTATAACATTTATGATTTTCTATGATACATACAATAATCAAGTATTTACTGATTTCAATAACGCTTTTTTTCTGCTCATGCCACAAGCCTAAGACGGATATTATCACCCCCGCCAAACAGTTAATAGAACGTCAGATTGGGGAAAGAGCACAGTCTATCCACTTTGAATATATCGAACCATCCGACGGTAAAGATATATTCGAAGTGATAGCAAGCGACGGCCGGCTTACCCTAAGGGGAAGCAGCTCCGTTGCTATCTGTTACGCTTTTCATACGTACATGAAAGAGGCCTGCAAGAGTATGAAAACATGGAGCGGTGAACATATAACGTCGGTGATGCCGTGGCCCGATTATGAATTGTATGAACAGGTGTCCCCTTATGAGTTGCGCTATTTCCTTAATGTTTGTACATTCGGCTACACTACCCCTTACTGGGACTGGGAGCGTTGGGAAAAGGAAATTGACAGGATGGCTCTTTATGGTGTAAATATGCCCTTGGCTACCGTGGCCAGCGAAGCCATTGCGGAACGGGTATGGCTGCGTATGGGATTGAACAAAGAAGAAATCCGTGAGTTTTTCACTGCCCCTGCACACCTTCCCTGGCATCGCATGGGCAATCTGAACAAGTGGGACGGTCCCTTATCTGATGCATGGCAACAGAACCAAATCGCTTTGCAGCATCAAATCCTGACCCGTATGCGCGAGTTGGGTATGCAGCCCATAGCGCCTGCGTTTGCAGGTTTCGTACCGGAAGCATTCGCACAGAAACATCCCGACACACAATTCCGGCACATGCGGTGGGGTGGTTTTGATGAAGAGTACAACGCCTATGTATTGCCACCGGATTCACCTTTTTTCGAAGAGATAGGCAAACTGTTTGTCGAAGAGTGGGAAAAAGAGTTTGGAGAAAATACGTATTATCTCTCGGACAGTTTTAACGAGATGGAGCTGCCTATCGATAAGGAGGATAAAGAAGCGAAATATAAGTTATTGGCCGAGTATGGAGAAACGATCTATAAATCGATTACAGCCGGAAACCCGGATGCCGTTTGGGTTACACAGGGATGGACATTCGGATATCAACATTCATTCTGGGATAAAGAATCGCTTAAAGCCTTGTTAAGCAATGTACCTGATGATAAAATGATTATCATTGATTTGGGCAATGATTATCCGAAATGGGTGTGGAACACCGAGCAAACATGGAAAGTACATGATGGGTTTTACGGAAAGAAATGGATATTCAGCTATGTACCCAACTTTGGTGGGAAAAACACCATGACAGGAGACTTGGACATGTATGCTAGTTCCTCGGTCAAAGCGTTACGTGCCGCAAATAAAGGTAACTTGATTGGGTTCGGTTCTGCCCCTGAAGGACTCGAAAACAATGAGGTTGTTTACGAACTGTTAGCCGATATGGGATGGTCATCAGATAGTATCGACCTAGACGATTGGATGAAGATATACTGTGAGGCCCGTTATGGGGGATATCCCGATGCCATGGAGGAAGCTTGGAAACTTTTTCGGAAAACAGCATATAGTTCTTTATATTCATACCCCCGTTTTACCTGGCAAACCGTAATACCCGATCAACGGCGGATCAGTAAAATCGACCTTAGTGATGATTACTTGCAGGCTATACGTTTGTATGCTAGTTGCGCTGACGAACTGAAAAGCTCTGAATTATACAGAAACGACCTCATAGAGTTTGTTTCGTATTATGTAGCAGCTAAAGCTGAAAATTTTTATAAGCAGGCCTTGAAAGATGATTCGGAGAATCGTGTTCTCGCAGCGCAACGTAATCTGCAACAAACTGTTGATTTGTTGATGGACGTTGACAGGCTGTTGGCCTCTCATCCTTTATATCGATTAGAAGAATGGGTGGAACTTGCGCGCAATAGCGGAACAACTCTTCAGGAAAAAGATGCTTATGAAGCAAATGCCAAACGCTTGATTACAAGTTGGGGGGGGATTCAGGAAGATTATGCTGCCCGTTTCTGGAGCGGGCTGATTAAAGACTACTATATCCCTCGTATACAGCTCTATTTCACAAAAGACCGGAATAAAATCCGAGAATGGGAGGAGCAATGGATCACATCTCCCTGGAGCAACAGTACGACTCCGTTTGATGATCCGGTCAAGGCTGCATTGAATTTAATAGAGAAAACAAATAAGTGATAGCTTTTATGAAAAAGATTGTATTGGCATTCGACTCGTTTAAAGGTTCGGTCGGTTCTTTCGAGATAGCGAAAGCTGCCGAAAAAGCGATTCAGGAGGAATTACCCGACTGTCAGATTATACGTTTCCCCATAGCTGATGGCGGCGAAGGGACTACAGAAGCTCTATGCTCCGCCCTTCATGCTCAAACGGTGTCATGTCAGGTACATGATCCATTCATGAAGCCAATTGAAGTATCGTATGGCATCGTAAACAATGGTGCGATGGCTATTATCGAAATGGCCTCGGCCTGCGGTCTGCCATTGATTGATTCAAATCGAAGAAATCCCATGAAGACTACGACTTATGGAGTTGGAGAAATGGTTGCTGACGCATTAAAACGCGGGTGTCGGGAATTCATTATCGGGATTGGCGGAAGTGCTACGAATGATGCGGGAATAGGTATGCTGAAGGCTTTAGGTGCACGTTTCTTAGATAGTGGAAACGGTGAGTTGGAGCCTGTCGGCGAAAATCTGATAAAAGTTCATCAAATAGATATTTCCCAATTGAATCCAGCATTGAAGGAAAGTAAATTTACGATTGCCTGTGATGTTAGTAATCCATTTTTTGGAGAAGAGGGTGCGGCCTATGTATATGCTCCCCAAAAAGGGGCAACTATGTTGCAAGTGATAGAGTTGGACAATGGGTTGCGGCATTATGCACAGGTGATAAAGGAATATACAAATATGGATATATCGCAGCTTCCCGGTGCCGGAGCAGCCGGAGGAATGGGAGGCGGCTTGCTTCCGTTTTTGAATGCAGAATTGCAATCCGGAATAGAAGTTATATTGAAAACGCTTCGTTTCGAAGAGGTCGTCCGACAGGCAGACCTGATACTGACCGGAGAGGGGAAACTGGATCGCCAGACTGGTATGGGAAAGGCGTTGGACGGAATTTTACGTGCCGGTGAGAGATGTCAGGTTCCGGTGATAGCGTTGGGGGGAGCGGTCGAAGCCACCGAAGCGCTTAATAGGATGGGGTTTACTGCCGTACTGCCTATTCAACCTTTTCCGGTAACACTTGAAGAGGCGATGCAACCGGAGTTTACGAAAGAAAATATAGAGAGAACGGTGCGACAGGTGGTGAGAATCATAAAACAATTTACTAAATAATACTCAATGACAGCGATAGGCGCATTAATCGGGCTTTCATTATCCATACTGTTAATCATAAGAAAGCTTTCTCCGACATACAGTCTGATTATCGGAGCGATAGTCGGAGGGTTGTTGGGAGGACTATCTTTAAATGAGACTGTTACGGTGATGACCGAAGGAGTGAAAGAGGTAACTCCGGCGGTATTGCGGATTCTGACAGCCGGAGTCTTGTCAGGCATATTAATACAAACCGGAGCTACCACGGTCATCTCCAATGCGATTATAAACAAAATGGGTGAAAAACGGGTATTTATGGCATTGGCACTCGCAACGATGTTGCTTTGTGCGGTAGGCGTCTTTATTGATGTGGCTGTGATAACCGTTGCGCCGGTGGCTCTTTCGATAGGCAAGCGTCTAAACCTGTCTCCATCTGTATTGCTTATTGCTATGATCGGGGGAGGTAAATGTGGAAATATCATATCACCTAACCCGAACACCATTATAGCAGCCGGAAATTTTAATGCAGATCTATCGGCTGTAATGTTTGCCAATATTTTGCCGGCAGTGATCGGTCTGTTTTTCACTGTTTTCGTTATTGTCCATCTAATGCCTCAATCGGTAAAAAACAAAAAAACGATGATGCAAACAGAGGATAAAGAGGAAGAGAGAAATCTGCCCTCGTTAAGAACCAGTCTGATTGCTCCTGTTGTTACGATTGTTTTATTGGCATTACGTCCTGCGGCAGGAATCAATATTGATCCTTTGATAGCTTTGCCGGTAGGTGGTTTATGTGGTGCTATCTGTATGAAACAATGGAAAAATATTCTTCCCAGTATAGAATATGGACTGCAAAAGATGTCTGTGGTAGCTATTCTGTTGATAGGAACCGGAACTATTGCCGGTATCATAAAGAACTCTTCTTTGAAAGATTGGATTCTTACAGGATTAGATCATGCTCATATGAGTGATGCATTGATTGCTCCTATATCAGGCGCATTGATGTCAGCGGCTACCGCATCGACAACAGCCGGAGCGACACTGGCTTCTTCTTCGTTCGCTGAAACGATATTGGCTATAGGTATTTCTGCAGTTTGGGGAGCGGCTATGATTAATTCCGGAGCTACAGTTCTTGACCATTTGCCACATGGTTCGTTCTTTCATGCGACAGGAGGCGTATGCGAACTCAACTTTAAGGAACGTCTGAAACTGATACCTTATGAGTCGCTTATAGGGATAGTGTTAGCTGCCGGAACGACTATTTTATATATAATAAGTAATTAAAAGAATCAAATATTATGAATCCGAACAAACGGTTACTTTCGCTTGATGTACTTCGGGGTATTACTGTTGCCGGGATGATCTTGGTCAACAATACAGGAAAGTGCGGGTATAACTTTGCCGCTTTTGCACATGCCAAGTGGGATGGCTTTTCGCCGGCCGATCTGGTATTTCCGATGTTTATGTTCCTGATGGGTATTTCGACCTACATCTCTTTGTGTAAGTATAACTTTCAGTGTCGACCGGCCATTGCGAAAATCATAAAAAGAAGTCTCTTATTAATATTTATAGGTCTGGTTATGGAGTGGTTCATTACATCAATCGATAGTGGTAACTATTTTGATTTGAGTCAGCTCCGGTTGATGGGAGTTATGCAACGGCTTGGGATTTGTTATGGTATTACAGCCTTATTGGCCGTAACAATACCGCATAAGCGTTTTATGCCATTAGCTATTATCTTGCTGGTTGTCTACTTTATTTTTCAGTTATTTGGAAACGGATTTGAAAAAAGTGTGGATAATATCGTCGGCATGATTGATTCGGCTATTTTAGGGGCTAACCACATGTATCTTCAGGGCCGCCAGTTTGTCGATCCCGAGGGGATACTTAGTACGATTCCCGCTGTGTCTCAAGTGATGATCGGTTTTGTTTGCGGAAAGATAATCATCGACATTAAAGATAATGAACGTCGGATGCTGAATCTATTTCTTATAGGTACCACGCTGTTGTTTGTCGGCTATTTGTTAAGCTATGCCTGTCCTTTGAACAAACGTTTGTGGTCTCCTTCGTTCGTTTTGCTCACTTGTGGGATTGCGGCATTGTCATTGGCATTGTTGCTCTATATCATTGATGTGAAGCAGAATAAAAAGTGGTTTTCGTTTTTCGAAGCATTTGGAGCGAATCCGCTTGTAATTTATGTGTTTAGTTGCATAGCCGGAGGATTGCTTGTGCATTGGCATATCCATACGGCTGTATTCAATAATTTGCTTAACCCGTTATTCGGAAATTATTTCGGTTCATTTATGTACGGTGTATTTTTCCTGTTGTTCAATGGGCTGTTGGGATATATTTTGTTAAAAAGAAAAATCTATATAAAATTATAAATCAGAATGAAAAGAAAAAGTGTATACACGTGTCTGGTTATGCTGCTTATGTCGTTGGCTCTTCAGGCTAAAGACAAAGACGTAGCTGTTGCGGAAGCATTATTGAAACGTTTGCTGCCGTCATACATCGAGAGTTTTCAGTTTCAAAAGTTAAAAGGAGAGAAAGACTGCTTTACGATAGAGTCCGTAAAAGATAAAATTGTAATCGGTGGAAACAACGCCAATTCAATGGCGATGGGACTGAACCATTACTTGAAATATTACTGTCTCACTACAGTGTCATGGTATGCGGATATAGCCGTTGAAATTCCTGAAGAATTGCCGATGGTTGGTGAGAAGGTGGTTTCGGAAGCGAGAGTGGATACTCGCTTTTTCCTGAATTACTGCACGTATGGTTACACGATGCCTTGGTGGCAATGGAAAGAATGGGAACGTTTTATTGACTGGATGGCCCTTAATGGTATAAATATGCCTTTGGCAATTACCGGACAGGAAGCTGTGTGGTATAAAGTTTGGTCGAAAATGGGAATGTCGGACATCGAAATACGCTCTTACTTCACGGGACCGCCGTATCTGCCCTGGCATCGGATGGCTAACATAGATCGCTGGAACGGTCCGTTGCCGATGGAATGGCTGGAACACCAGGTAAGCTTGCAAAAAAAAATACTCGCACGTGAGCGTGAATTGAATATGAAGCCCGTATTACCAGCCTTCGCCGGACATGTACCTGCCGATTTAAAACGGATCTATCCCGAGGCCGATATTCAACATTTGGGCAAATGGGCCGGCTTTGCTGATGCATATCGTTGTAACTTTCTGAACCCTAACGATGCTTTGTTTGCGAAAATTCAGAAGCTATTTCTTGATGAACAAAAAAAACTTTTCGGAACCGATCATATTTATGGTTTAGATCCTTTCAACGAGGTTGACCCGCCCAGTTTCGAACCCGAATACTTGCGGAAGATAGCATCGGATATGTACGCTACATTGACGGCTGCCGATCCCAAAGCCCAATGGATGCAAATGACGTGGATGTTTTATTTTGATAAAGATAAATGGACTTCCGAGCGAATGAAGGCTTTGCTGACAGGAGTACCACAGAATAAAATGATATTACTTGATTATCATTGTGAAAATGTTGAATTATGGAAAAGAACAGAGCATTTTCATAATCAGCCCTATATTTGGTGTTATCTGGGCAATTTCGGGGGAAACACAACTTTGACAGGTAACGTCAAAGAAAGTGGCGCACGACTTGAGAATGCTCTCATTAACGGTGGAGGCAACCTTAAAGGAATCGGCTCTACGCTGGAAGGATTGGATGTGATGCAATTTCCCTACGAATACATTCTTGAGAAAGCATGGAACCTGAATGTAGATGATAATAAATGGATTGAATGTCTGGCTGACAGACATGTGGGATGTGTGTCGCAGCCTGTGCGCGATGCTTGGAAACGATTATTCAATGACATTTATGCACAAGTGCCGCGCACATTGGGTACCTTACCCGGGTATCGCCCTGCATTGAATAAGAACAGTGAAAAACGCACAAGTAATGTGTACAGCAATGTTGAACTACTAGAGGTCTGGAGAAAACTGAATGAGGCACCTTCTGACCGGAGAGATGCTTTTCGCCTGGATTTGATTACTGTAGGTAGACAGGTGCTTGGAAACTACTTTCTTGATGTGAAAATGGAGTTTGACAGGATGGTTGAAGCTAAAGACCATCAGGCTTTGAAAGCTTGCGGCGAAAAAATGAAGGAGATATTGAATGATTTGGATAAGCTGAATGCCTTTCATCCTTACTGTTCGCTGGATAAATGGATTGATGATGCACGGAAGATGGGGGATTCTCCCCAGTTGAAAGACTATTATGAAAAGAATGCTCGCAACTTGATTACGACTTGGGGAGGAAGCCTGAACGATTATGCCAGCCGTTCGTGGGCAGGACTGATAAGAGATTATTATGCAAAACGCTGGGAGGTGTATATCAATACATTCATCAAAGCGGTTGGGGAAGGTGTAGAGGTGGATCAGAAGCAACTTGAAGATGAATTAAAAGAAATAGAAGAAGGTTGGGTAAATGCAACTGATCGGAAGGATACTCGAAAAGATGTTCATTCAACAACTGACGGATTATTATCATTCTCCACTTTTTTATTCAGCAAATATCAAAGACTGGTGAAATAAATAAGAGGCCTGTTTCATTTGTTGTTCGCGAATCATGCTATATCAGAAAGAATTAATATATTTGAAAATAAGGACTTGATATAATAAGCTTTTTATTTTCATATTTAAAATGATTAAGATGTCCCAGAAATACTCACAGGATGAAGCCCAAGCTTTGGTTAAGGCTCTGAAAGAGGGGAACCAGCTGGCATTTAGTATTGTATACAAGACGTATGCGGCGCAGACCTTTTCTTTGGCATTTAAATATTTGCTGAATAAAGAATTGGCTGAAGATGCTGTGCAGAACTTATTCTTAAAACTCTGGCTGAAAAAAGAAGAGATCGACGAGACAAAACCCATAAACAGATACCTTTTTACGATGTTGAAGAACGATCTGCTCAATACGTTGAGAGATTCAAAGAAAAATATCTATTTGCTTGAGGATTGTCTTTCAATGGTTTTGGAATTGGAAGACAATTCTCAAAACGAAAACCTTAAACAAGAACAAATGAACATCATACAGCAAGCTCTTGAGCAACTTTCGCCGCAACGCCGCAAGGTTTTTGAAATGAAAGTTTCGGGAAAATACTCCAATCAGGAAATAGCCGATAAACTTAATCTTTCGATCAATACAATTAAATTTCAATATAGCCAATCTTTGAAGCAGATTCGCGCGACAGTGGGAGAGCTTAGCCTATTGTTGCTTTATTGTATGATGTAGTTTTATCACTTTCTGCTGATATGGAACGTTCTTTTGAATTAACACGGTTTAACGTAGTCTGTATAATACTTTTTTGTAACAGTGTGTATTACTAATAGATATTGAAATATGAAATCAAAAAAGAAACATACAAATCAGGACTTTGAAGTAGTTGACGGCATCGGGAAATATATGGATGACGACATTCAAAGGATAATAGAAGGCAAACAGCTCGAATTGGGCGACAGAGAATTGCCTCCTTTTGATGAATATCGCATTTATAAGAATATTCAGGAAGCCGTGATGCGGGAAGAAAAACGAAAGAACAGGAGAATAAGGATGCCATTGTTCTTTAAGTGGACGGTAGCTTGTGCAATTGTTTTGCTAGTGATAGGTGTAGGATATAATTTCTATCAAAGTCGTAGTGAGGCAAACCTTGTTTATCGGGAGGTCTGTGCTGTAAGGGGTGAAAAGCTACTCGTATTACTTCCTGATGGTAGCCGGGTGTGGTTAAATGCCGATTCTAAATTGACTTATCCGGAACAGTTTGCAAAATACAACAGGAATGTTACATTGGAGGGAGAGGCTTATTTTGAAATAGCAGAAAACAAGAAATCCCCTTTTCAGGTCCTTGCCGAGAATGTGAAAATACAAGTGACGGGAACGTGTTTCAATGTAAAAGCATACGCTTCGGATAAGGTAATCAAAACTACACTCGACGAAGGAAGTATAAATATCGGGCATGTGCAAAGCCGCAGGCCTATGCAGCAAATGCTTCCCGGACAAACTGCAGTTTATGAAAAAAGGAGTAATGTAATAAAAATAAAAACTGATAGATATCACGATGATGCTTCGAGTTGGAAGAGCAACCGGTTTATTTTCAGAAATGCATCACTGAAAGAGGTGCTTACAACACTCTCGCGTCATTTTGATATAGAGATTACAGTTAAAAACGAAAAGATTGCTTCGTTTACGTACGACTTCGTTTGTAAAGGGAACGATTTGAACTATGTGTTGGAGGTGATGCAATCCATAACACCGGTTAGCTTTAAAAAAATATCAGAATATACATATACCGTTGAATAAGTAAACTTAATCTAATAACAAAAACAAATTTATGAAAGCACTTTTAAAGCCCATTGTATGGGTATGCCTTTTCTTCTTTGCGTATCAAAGTACGTATGCGCAGGCTCTTAAAATAATGAGCTATAATTGCCGGATGTCCGGGGAAATGACCGGTTACTCGGTGAAGGAGTATGCTGTATTTATCAGGAAATACAATCCGGATGTTGTAATGTTGCAAGAGATAGATTACAACACAAAAAGGAACAAAAATCAGGATTTCACCACTCAACTGGCTGCGGAGTTGGGATTGTTTTCCGTATTCGGGAAAGCGATGGATACTGGGGGTGGAGAATATGGAGTAGCTATCCTTTCAAAATATCCTTTTGTTTATATCAATAACAAAACTTTTGAAGGTATAGACGGAGCCAAAGAACCCCGGACGCTATTATATGTAGATATTCAGGAACCGGGAACTTCAGACGTAATCAGGATAGGAACGACTCACTTGGATCATTCGACGGACCTGATAAGGAGTGCGATGGCCGAACAGATTAATGAGCGGATTGGTACGGGAGATACCCCGACACTGCTGGGGGGAGATTTTAATGCCCGGACCGACTCTAATGTGATTTGTGAGGTAATGAAGAACTGGCAGAGAATCTGCGATGATACATTCACCTATCCGGCAGATCAGCCGACAATCAAGATTGATTATATATTCGGACTTCCACAGAATAAGTGGAAAGTGAAATCGTTTAAAGTTTTATCTAATCCGGAGGTTTCTGACCACAGGGCTTTGTTTGCTGAAGTTGAATTTGTAAAATGAATGAAATATGAAATCAAACTATCTATATCTGCTATTTATATGTGTCATCTCTTGCCTGTTCGTTTCATGTAGTGATGAGGATAACAAGGGAGAAGATATTCCGGAATGGAACCGGTTCAGAACAACTAACGTATTGGTTTATGCACACTTGTCAGAGCAAAATTTATTTAGCTCTTGTAGTTATAAAGAGGTGGCGTCATCTATCAGAAACACTGTTCATTCAGTGGCATTGCTGGACAGGACGAACGCTGTCTATGGGCAAACAGCAATCATAAATACGGGTACGGAGACTGCTAGAGAAAGTAAGAAAGTGCCGGTGTTTGTACCTGTCAGCTATAGTAACGGAGAGAAAAAGATAATCGGCAGTACTGTGCTTTTTCCTTCTACTATTTCCGAAATGACACAATATGTAGTAAAAAACGATTGCAGATATCTTGAAACAAAAACAGAAGCAGTGAACGGAGTAGATATGCTCTTCTGTTCTGTATCATTAAATAGTGAAGACCTGATAGCTCCGGCTGTCAACGTTTTCAAGAAAAAGGTAAACGAACAGACGGTTCTGGTAGGCACTGTTAAACGTGCGTTATTGCCTAATCTTGAGTCGGCAATTACTTCTAACTTAACTTCTGATACCTATTCTTTTGTAGAAGTGGAAAATAGAAATAGAGACTCCGAGTATTGTATATTTGTCCTGACTTCACATAAATGGGCTTTTAGGGGGGTAACCGAAACAAGTGTAAGCGGAGATTTACATTGTTTTCAATTACAAATCGAATCTTTAAAATAAAAAATGAACGGTCATGAAGCAATATATCAAAAATATAATGATCCTGATACTTGCCCTTCCATGGGGTTTATTGTTGACAAATTGTAGTGATAGTGAGTCTGATTATTCGGACGACAACGCGTATCCGCCACCTACTGTAGAACTCACTTCTCCTTCCGAAATAGATGTGGTGGAGTATAACTCGACGGTGACTGTATCTGCTAAAAGTTTCTCTGCTGTGGGTATACATAGTATATATGCTACCTTGTTGAAGATGGATGAAAATGGAGAATATGAAGAGATAAACGCGACTGAACGCCAACGTTTAAAGATAGATACTCTGCAAACTGATATGACACTTGAATTTGACTTGAATGTCAAGGTCAACACGCGTGAAGCAGCCGGGATATTGGTAACATCAACGGACGTTTTGACAAAAACGGCACAAAAGGTAATACCTATTAAAAAGATAACTAAACTTCCATCCCAGATATTCACCGAACCATCAGATTTCCCTGTTTTAGTACCCGATGAAGAGGTTTCTCTGTCTGTAGTGATTCGTTCAGCTGTGGGCATTAAGTCTATAAAACATACGTTGTGTAATAAAGTACTGGGTGACCTGAAGGAATATACGACTATTCCGGTATCAGGCAATCCGTTGGAAATGGAATTTATCCTAAAAACTGTCGTAGACAATAAAGAGACCAATGGAATCAAGATCGTGGTGGAAGATATAGAAGGGTTGAAAGAGGAAAAGATTATCAATATCGAAGGTCTTGAGGGTGTTGACAATAATGTTGCGCTTGTTTTCAACGATATCGAAATGGCACCCGAATGGGAACATTCAACAGAACCGGATCAACCTTATATTTTCTCCATAGAGGGAATAATGGTACAAGGTGTGCAAAAGCATGTATTAAGCCTGAAGGAAATTAAAGGATATGGCTCAAAGGCAAATAGCGTAGACTTTGCTTTCATCAATATATGGAGAAATCCAAGCTTTGTTGCCGTTAAAAACAGAGGTTTCTCTTATGTCAGTGCGTCAAGAATTAGTGGAGGACCGATAGGGCGAGCTTACGATGTGAATGACTGGATCAAACCGGCAGGTGTTGCTACCAACAAAACGCTGTTTACCCTTATCCCTGATGATAAGGTTACTGATCTTGGTATTGATGTGATGATGGCGAATGCGGCTTCGGACGTCAAGACTTTTGAGGCGTTGAATGTATTGGAAAGTATAGCTAAAGGAGGTGCCGATATGTTAATGCAAAGAGTCAATGCGTCTGATGGATATCCGAATGATCCTTGTAGTTTGCAGATAAAAGACGGTTCTTATATTGCCTTTGTTACTGCGGCGGGCAAATACGGTGTCATTCATGTTATTGAAGCCGCAAACGATATGGATGCATTAGTTGCCGGAGGATGTAAAATAGCTACTCCTACAGGAGTGGTAGGAAGCCAGGGGCCAGCCTATTCGGGAGCTGGCATAACCGGACTCACTTATGACGGTGTGGCATTACTCTATGGACGTACCTGTAAGTTGAAAATTGTGGTTCAGAAGTAAGGTTATTATAATGGAAGAATGAAAAAATATGTATTTTATATAAGAATCAAGAGGGTTGGCTCTGAATTTGAGATGCTTCCTTAATAATTGGCTATAGTTAAAGTAGTCCGAAAAGCCTTGAGCTTACTAAAATCACCTTTACTACAAATATATCGTAGTAAGGGTGATTTTTCTTTTTAGGGTAAAGTCATTGACTTATGCATTAAATGAGAAAAAATAGAGTTGTTTAGTGAGTGTTATGAAAAAAATGTCGAATGCTTTCAGGGTAATTCAAAAGTTACGGGTCTATTTAATAAAAGAGCTTATAAAACACATTTAAATATGGAAGACATTTATATTATCATATCTAAATATCTATTGGGAACTGCTTCTCCGCAGGAGGAGAAAGAAATCATGGAATGGCGGAATGCTGATGCCGGGCACGAACAGGAATTTCAGGAACTGTGCGAGAGCTGGCAGATAGCTCATGCGGGAATACATCCGGTAATTCCTGATAAAGAACGTGTGTGGGGAAAGATAATGAGTAATCTGAATCTGGTGAAACCTGTGAAGATGTACACGCGGCGGTTGTTGTATCGGGCAGTGGGAATTGCTGCTATGCTGGCACTGGTGTTGGGCTTCTCACTCTCTCTGCTGGTTTCGGAAGAGGAAGAAGTAGGATTAGTCTCATTTACAGCTCCTGTTGGCCAGAAAGCTGAAGTCAGTTTGCCGGATGGCACTAAAGTTTGGTTGAATTCCGGTTCTACTTTGACCTATTCTACGGATTATGCCAAAGACCGCCGTTCTGTAAAATTGAACGGACAGGCCTTTTTTGATGTGGTGCGAGACAGTAAGAGACAGTTTGATGTATCAGTGGGTGATGTGAAAGTGTTGGTTCATGGTACGGCATTCGATGTCAATGGATATGGAGACCATTCAGAATTGGAAGTTGTACTGCTTAGAGGGCACGTGACGGTTGTCTCGGCTTTAACGGACAAGCTGCTGGCAGATATGAAACCCAATCAGAAAGCCATTATTCCTTTGCGTGAAATGGAGAAGTGTAAATTGGCGGCTTGCGATGCTGAAGTAGAATCCGTATGGCGATTGGGCAAGCTGAAAATTGAAAATGAGAATCTGCAGGAAATAGTTCAAAAAATGGAACGATGGTATGGCATCAAAATTCAATTGCATGATGTACCGGAAAATAAACGTTATTGGATGACAATTAAAACAGAATCTTTGCGAGAGATGCTTGAGATCATTAATCGGGTGACTCCGATTACATACACTATTAACGGAGAGGAGGTGAGCATAACCGGAAGAAAGTAATCGAAGAATAAAAAAGGACGCAGAAGAGTGCCATCTTCCACGTCCGAAGAGCAAAACCTGCGTATGTATGCTATCCGTCAGACGGATGGCACAGGTATCGCCTTGCTTTATGCAGACAAAGGTAATAATTAATTCCTTTATTTAACCTTAAATGAGTTTACAATGTTGAAGCTAAAACAAATATTATGTAGCATTCTTGTTTTGGGCAGCCTGCTTTCCAGCCCTTCGCTATGGGCGCAGAAAGAGACTAAAGTCAATATCGCTGCCAGGCAGATTTCTTTAAAAAATCTGATACAAGCTGTTGAAAAACAGACAGATTATACTTTTGTGTTCGATAATTCTATCCCTCTGTCACGTATTGTTTCCCTGAAAGGAGGTTCTCAATATCTTTCGGATGTGCTGAAACAGGCCTTTGATAAAAGTGACATTGCGTATGAAATAGTAGGCAAACAGATTGTTTTACAAAAGGTGCAGACGAAGACCAACCGGACGATTTCGGGTGTGGTGAAAGATGAGCAGGGAGAAGCGGTCATCGGAGCGAGCGTATTGGTAAAAGGTACCACCAACGGTACGGTTACCGATTTTAACGGAAAGTTTGAGTTGCAGAATGTACCAGAAAGTGCCACTATTGATGTGACGTTTATAGGTTACGCCCCACAGAGCAAAAAGGTGGTGGCCGGAGTACGTTCAATGAATTTCGTTCTTGAAGAAGATACAGAGACATTGGATGAAGTAGTAGTGGTAGGTTACGGCGTACAACGTAAACGGGACCTTTCCGGTTCGATAGCTTCCGTCAAAGGCGATATCATTACTGAATATGCAAATACTTCTGTTGCGTCAGCATTACAGGGACGCGTGTCAGGCGTACAGATTCAGCAAACTAATGGCCAGCCGGGAGCCGGAATACAAGTGAGGGTACGTGGTTCCAATTCTATTCGGGGTGACAATGAACCGCTTTGGATTATCAACGGATTTCCGGGTGACATTAATATGATTAATACGGCTGATATCGAATCTGTTGAAGTGATGAAAGATGCTTCCGCAACTGCTATCTATGGCTCGCGCGGTGCCAATGGTGTCATCTTGATTACGACGAAGCAAGCTAAAGAGGGGAAGATTACGGTGGAATACAATGCCAGCTTCGGTGTGCAGAGTCTGGCTAAAGAACTTGAGCTACTCGATGCTTGGGAATATATGAGCTATCTGAATGAAAAAGCAGCGATTAATAATCAGCCGACGATATATACCGATGAAGAGATTAAATCTACTCGGCATAGTACCAACTGGCAGCGTGAACTGTTTCGTAATGCACTTGTTACCGACCACTCTGTGAATGTCTCTGGTGGTACAGAAAAAGTTCAGGGAACGTTAGGCGCCAGCTATTTCGATCAGCAAGGTATCGTGAAGGAAAGTGGCTATAAACGTATGTCTATCCGTTCGAGCCTGAATTATCATATATCAAAATATGTCACCGTGTCGAGCAACTTGATTTTCAGCCGCTCCAATCATAATCAGATGAATTCGCAGGGAGGTAGCCGGGGAACGTCTGTTATCGGTTCTACACTGATTCTGCCGCCAACAGCGACACCTCATTATGACGACGGAACCTGGAATGACTTCCAAACACAACCGATTGCACCGGTAAATCCGTTGGCTTATGTGAAAGAAGTGGATAATAAATGGTACGCCAACCGGATTATGGCAAATGCTTCATTGACAATAAAACCGATAGACGGACTTTCAATTCAGTTATCTGCCAACGTTAACAATAACCAGAATCGCAAAGATTATTATAAGTCATTGCAATACCCTAATTCACAAGGAGCTGCCTCTATTACATTTGGAGAAACAGTTGGTATCACAAGTAATAATATCATAACCTATAATAAGAGTTTTCTAAAAAAACACCATTTGAGTGTGATGGGTGGTTTTACCTACGAACAGAGTACATCGAAAACTGCGGGAACGGGTACGGCCGAAGGCTTCTTGAGTGATGTGACCGAAACCTATGACATGGATGCAGCTACCGTTAAGGGGTTGCCGACATCTTCTTATTCAGATTGGCGTTTGTTCTCATTTTTGGGACGTGTCAACTATAATTATGCTGATCGCTATCTATTGACTGCCAGTCTTCGTGCTGATGGTTCTTCACGTTATAGTAAAGGAAATAAATGGGGATACTTCCCTTCAGCGGCAGCGGCCTGGCGTCTTTCGCAAGAGTCTTTTTTGCGTGATGTAGAGTGGCTTTCAGATCTAAAGTTCCGTTTGAGTTACGGAGTAACCGGTAGCACTGCCATCTCACCGTATTCTACGCAGAACACATTGAGGACGGAAAATGTAGTATTCGATAAGAATACAACAGTGGCGTATGTTCCGTCAGATACCTACACCGGTGATTTGAAGTGGGAAACAACTTCACAGTTTAATGTGGGGGTTGATCTGTCCCTGTTTAATAATCGCCTCCGCATGACTGCAGATTACTATCGGAAGAAAACGACTGATTTGTTGAACAATGTAGAGATGCCTCGTTCAAGTGGATACACCACTGCCCTGCGTAACATCGGTTCCATCCGTAACTCGGGTTTTGAGTTGCAACTCGACGGGCGGATTATTGATCGTGCTGTGAAATGGGATTTG
>ERZ773178.991-NODE-991-length-32118-cov-20.681034_pt1 | contig 32118 bp, 24 predicted proteins | sample MGYA00580533_ERZ773178 | MGnify/ENA primary metagenome ERZ773178 (study PRJEB29015, sample SAMEA2737859) | human gut metagenome | biome: human gut; feature: human-associated habitat; material: faeces | place: China | collected 2012 ...
GAAAAGGATATAGTGTATTAGATATTGTACATGCCTTTGAAAGAGTAAATGGAATTAAGATTCCTTATGTCATCAAACCAAGACGTCCAGGTGATATTGCGACATGTTATGCAGATCCGACTCGTGCTAAGGAACAGCTTGGCTGGGTAGCTGAAAAGAACTTGGATGATATGTGTAGAGATACATGGAATTTTGCGAAGAAACAATTATTATAGTGAGGTATTTATGGCAAAGATTATTTTAACGGGGGATCGTCCGACGGGTAAATTGCATATTGGACATTATGTGGGTTCCTTAAGAAATCGTGTTCTTTTACAGAATTCTGGAGAATATGATGAAATTTATATTATGATTGCGGATGCACAAGCATTGACAGATAATTTTGATAATCCGGATAAGGTGCGTGAAAACATTTTAGAGGTGGCTTTGGATTATTTGGCTTGTGGTATTGATCCGAGTAAGACAACAATTTTTATTCAGTCTGAAATCAGTCAATTGACAGAATTGACATTCTATTATATGAACTTAGTTTCTGTAAGTCGTCTTCAAAGAAATCCAACTGTGAAGGCTGAAATTAAGATGCGTGGATTTGATGCGAGTATTCCTGTTGGCTTCCAGTGTTATCCAATTTCACAGGCTGCCGATATTACGGCATTTAAGGCGACGACGGTTCCTGCTGGTGAAGATCAGATGCCTATGATTGAACAGACGCAGGAGATCGTTCATAAATTCAATTCGATTTATGGTGAGACTTTAGTAGAACCTAAGATCTTATTGCCACAAAACTGTGCTTGTTTAAGACTTCCGGGTACAGATGGTAAGGCAAAGATGTCTAAGTCTTTGGGTAACTGTATTTATTTGTCGGATGATGAAGAGACAATCAAGAAGAAAGTTATGAGTATGTATACAGATCCTGATCATATTAAGGTGAGTGATCCTGGTAAGATTGAGGGGAACTGTGTATTTACATATTTGGATGCGTTCTGTAAGCCAGAGCATTTCGAAAAGTATTTGCCGGAATATGAAAACTTGGATGCATTAAAAGCACACTATCAGCGTGGTGGTTTAGGAGATGTGAAGGTTAAACGTTTCTTAAATAGTGTTATGCAAGAAGAGTTGGCTCCAATTCGTGAAAGAAGATTGGAATGGCAGGCAAAACTTCCTGAAGTTGTCAAGATTCTAGAAGAGGGTACGAAAAAGGCGTATGCGACAGCGGAAAAGACTTTGGATGAAGTGAAGTCGAGTATGAAGATCAATTATTTCAAAGACAATTCTTTGATCTAGGGGTATAGAAAATGGTAGTTGTAGATAAAGAAAATTTTATGGGTGGTACTGGTATTGCGCATTTTGAACATATCATGAGTGCTCAAGAGATGCATGGTATGAATCGTGTGTATGCCAAGGTCACTTTAAAGAAGGGTTGTAGTGTTGGTTATCATGTGCATAATGGAGATGGCGAAGATTATTTCGTTCTTTCTGGAGTGGCAACATTGGATGATAATCATGAAAGAACTTTATATTTAAAGCCAGGGGAACATTATTTTACACCAAGTGGCAAGGGTCATAGTATTTTGAATGAACAAGATGAGGATCTAGTCTTCATGGCTTTGATTATTTATGATTCTCAACAAAAAATGTAAACAGATTACTAATTTGTGCAAACACAATGAACAAAATTGATATATAATACTATTGGTTTTGTGAAAGCGGTTTCGCACATAGAACTATTTCTCTCTATAATATTTCTGTGAGAAATAATCCGTCAATTTATTCTCTTAAATCGCGACTTAATAGAGGATACCTTAAGAGTAGGAATGCGCGCCTACTCTTTTTTGTTGCATAAATGGTTTAAAATAATTGAAATTAAGTACAAAATGTATAGAAAATGTAATATTATTAAATTATGAAAAGATTAAGTAGGATTGAGATATATAATTTTAAGAATATAAAAAGAGCCGAATTAGATTTTAAGAATTCTATACTGGGTTTGTATGGACAGAATGGTTCTGGTAAAACAGCTTTGATCGATGTGTTGGATTTAATTAAGACCATTTTATGTGGTCAAAAAATTTCATCGGATTTTTTAAATATGATTCATGTAGATGCAGACTATTCTAGAATTGTAGTGCAGTTTATAATTGATGAGAATGAAAGCCATAGTGAGATTGAATATTCGTTTAAATTCAATAGATCTTTTATTTATGATGAGATTCTTTCTTATACGTATACGGATGGTGAAACAAGAGTTGTAAAGTCTAAATTGATCGATACTTCAAATTCGCCTACTTTTAGTCCTGTATCTAAATATAAGTCTTTGATTGGACCTTCAAAAGAGAATGAATTGGATGTTATGGTGATTAAAAAGATGGTTCGTAAGGAATTTCGATCATTTATTTATTCAAGTGAGTTTTTGGAAGTTGTTCGAAATAGAAATAACGAATGTAAAGATGAAGAGTTTATGCGTCATATGTATATTTTAGAGAGTTTGGTTAATTTTGCGAATTATGAATTGTTTGTCGTGAAATCAAAGTGTTGTATAGATGATTCAATGGTTCTTTCTAAAAGTGCTTTGGATGTTTATAAGAGAAAAATTGAAAGTATGAATCGAGTTGTTCCTTATTTGGTGCCTGATCTTACACTGGATGTACAAGTGCTTGGAAAGGAATTGATGAGGGATAGTTCTGTTGGATATCGTGTTGAATTGGTTTCCAATAAAATACCATTTAAGTATGAGTCGGATGGTGTAAAGAGAATTGTATCAATACTACAACCTTTGATTGAGATTTTCAATAATACTTCAGTTGTCGTTGCGATTGATGATTTGGATTGTGGTATACATGAATATTTGTTTGGTGAAATAGTAAAGATGATGAGTGAACAAGCTAAGGGGCAATTGATTTTTACGGCGCATAATTTGCGTCCCATGGAAATAATAAATAAGAAGTTTCTAGTATTCACAACTACAGATCCAGACAATCGATATGTTCGTTATAAGAACATTGCAGCACATAATAATTTAAGGGATGTATATTTAAGAGATATTGCATTAAGTGATTTCGTAAAGAGTGCAGAGATTTCTTATGGGTTAAGAAAGGCAAAAGGGTAGTGTAGTATTATTTTTGTCTTAATTGCATAGCATAATTCAATGAAAATTTAAATGTAAAGGAGCTAATATTATGGATAATACAACAAGTTTCAATATTTATGTAGATAGTAATATTTTAAAACAATGTGAAGCCATGTATGGTGAATTAGGTGTTGATTTGAATACCGCTATTAATGTGTTTCTTAATAAGTCACTCTGTGTTGGTGGTTTTCCTTTTGATATAAACAAGGAAACAATGGCAGCTATGTTGGAGGCTGAACGTATTGTGTGTGATCCTTTTGTAAAACGATACTCTGACGTAGAGCAAGCGTTAAGAGTATTGAAAGAGTGAGTATACATTGAAAACAAATATATTTAAGAAAATGAAGAAACGCTAGCTTGAGACTGTCGAAATGGAATAAAAAAAGAGTAAAAGCTCTAAATTTGATTGGTGTGAGTCTGAACATCTCGCCGAGTCCTCATTGTTTTTAGCCTGGGTCCAGGCTGACGTTTCCAATCACTTTCCGTTTGGTTTTGGTAGGGTACACCGTTTTTGGTATTTCTACCATCAATCGGATTTTACACAATATATTATTAAGGCTAAGGCTATCTTCTTGTGTTGACATCCATATAAATGAGTATGGATACAATAAGCTTTAGTGTTCGTGTAGATAGTAATATTAAGAAACAAAGTGAAGCGAGTATGGTAATTTGAATATCGCAATTCATGTTAATGGTTTTCTTATTGATGTTCGTTTAGAGAATCTATGTTAGAAGCAGTATTTAGTATTGAAAGATGTTAGTTTATGACTGATTTTAATACAAATTCACTAAAAAGTACAAAGACAAATGGTTGTATAGGGATTATAATAAAGGTGTATTAAGTGCTAATACATAAAACTTCCTTTCTATCTTAAAACTATGGGAAATGCGGCAGGACTTTGTGTCTTGTCGTTTTTCCTTTATAATGGGTGTGGAGGTTTTTTTGTGTATGAAATATCCTAAGTTTTTAAATGAGAAGTATAATACGATCGGTGTTTGTGCTATGTCGAGTGGTGTAGGGCATAAGCTAGATAGTTTTGATGCGTCTATAGAGTATATTGAATCCAATGGGTTTCATATTGTTGAAACAGCTAGTGTTCGTAATAATAGTGAGCCAAGTATTGATGCCAAAACTCGTGTTGATGAATTGAATTCGTTGGTGAATGATTCTAGTGTTGGAGCTGTATGGTTGGCGGCTGGTGGTGACTTTCAGTTTGAGACGTTGCCATATATTGATTTTGATTGGATTGAAAAGAATCCTAAGTGGTACTTAGGTGCGAGTGATCCTACAAATTTATTATTTCCCATTACTTGTAAGTGTGATTTGGCTACGGTGTATGGTTTTAATGCGGGTAGTTTTGATGAATATGGTATCAATGAATATTCAAGTTTGTGTCTTGATTTTTTAAAGGGGAAGAATAGTGAACTGCATTCAAGTTCTCTGCATCAGGATGTTGATTTTTATAATGATGGAGCTCCAATACTGAACACAAAGACAGAATATGTTGGTAGTTGTAGTGTAGAGGGTAGATTACTTGGTGGTTGTTTTGAGAGTATTAATGATATGGCGGGTACGACTTATGATTTTGTAGAAGTTTTTAATGAACGCTATAAGTCGGATGGAATTATTTGGTTCTTTGATATTTTTTCAATGAATTCATGTGATGTGTATCGTGCTTTATTGAAGATGAAGTATATGGGGTATTTTAAATATACAAAGGCTATATTGGTAGGTCGTGTACTATTTAAGAATGTTTCGGATTTAATTGGGTATGACCAGGCTTTTAAAAAAGCACTACCTGATACAGATGTTGTATTTCAGGTGGATATTGGACATACATATCCGCATATGTATGTAGTAAATGGTGCCATGGCTAGAGTTGAAATCAAAGGTGGTCATGGAACTATCAATTATGAACTTAAAGAGTGATTGAAAATACGGAATACACAGGATGAAGTACAAGAATTATTCTTATTAGTGAATTGGGTGTCTAAAGAATATCCAAAGTATTTGGGTTGGGTAATACAGGTTATTTGATTGAATTTGCTTAAGAGAAGTATGAGGATTATTTATATAATGAGGGTGCTGGTAGTATTATCGTTTGTAATCCGGGTAAAAGGGAATAGTTTAAAGCCTCATATCTATTAAAAGTATGGGGCATTTTGATATTTAAAAATCAAATGACTATGCTTCTCTTTTCTGGTTGAGAAAAATACAATATAAGTATATACTGATATTAGTTCTAATAAGTAGAAGTAATGCAAAAAAGAGAGGCTGAGAAATATGATCGTTATGGATTTAAAATTGGATAATTTATGTGCATTTAGAAATTTTCATGTGAATTTTTCGTATCCAAAAAAGATTGTGAATTCATATATTGAACATGAACATTTGGATGGGTTACCAAATTTTCGCTATAAGAAAGTGAATATTATTATGGGTTCAAATGCGACAGGAAAGACGTCTTTAGGTCGTCTGATTCTTTCTATATTTATTTTGATTGGAAAAAGAAATGTAGAAATTATTACGTCATATATTGCGGATAAAGATAAAAAAGCTTCTTTTTCAATGGATTTTGTGAATGTGGATCATGATATTTATAAGTTATACAGAATTAATGCAGAGTTTGATCCTAGTGAAAATCATGATTATTCTTCTGAGAATATTAAAATTCGAATTGAGTCGACTGATATTAAGCAAAGAGAAAATTATGAGACTTGTGCAAAAAGACTAGATTCAATAATGACAGGTTTTACAGATGCGAATTACATTATGGAATTAGAAAAATTGAAGAATTTATCATGGCTATTTTCATTTCCGTTCGATGCGTTCTTTGAAACTAGATATCGCATTGAAGAGAATGAAGAATATTTGAGAGTGTTGAATCATACTTTAAAAGTATTAGATCCTGCAATTAAGGGAATTATTAAATTAAATGAAATTGAAGATACTTATGCGATTCAGATGGGAAAGGAAGAGATTCTTATAAAAGATGGTAAGATATTAAATCCGTCTATGTTGTCTAGTGGTACAAAATCTGGTCTTGATATTGCGGGAATTGTAGCTTTTATTAAATCGGATAAACATAGTTTTTATTATTGTGATGAAAAATTTTCGTATGTACATTCAGACATCGAAAAAGGCTTTTTATCATTAATGATTTCTTTGTTGAAACCCAATAGTCAGTTGTTCTTTACAACACATAATTTAGATATATTGGATTTGCCTCTCCCTAAGCATAGTTTTAACTTCTTAAAGAAAGAAATATTTGAAGATGATCAAGTCATTAAGGTAATAAATGCGGCCGATTATCTAAAGAAGAGTACGGATTCATTGAGAAATGCGGTTGATAATGACTTGTTTTCGATTTCACCAAATTTAGATTTATTGTATGAAATTGAAGAATTATAAAATTAGGAACATTTGCTATTGTTGGTAAATCGTACAATGACTTGAGTTGATATTTATGATAATGAATCTATTGATAAAAAAATGAGCTATAGTTTGATAACTACAGTTCAAGCCTTTTAATAGAGCAACTTCTGTATACGAAGTCGAGTTCTTTTGCGACCTTATCTGGGAGGGTGCTGGTAGTATCATTATCTGTAATCTGGATAAAAAGGAATGGTTTAAAGCCCCATATCTATAGAAGGTATGGGGCTTTGATCATATAATGTGTTAGATATTTATAATTCACATAGAGTGTAATTTGGCAATTAATGCTTCTTGAAGGACTTGCGAAAAATTGATTTTTTTGCTCATAGCTTCTTTGTTTAACCATTCGGGTATGGTTAATGTTTTTTTGATGGCTTTATTGAAATGTGTTTTTGCATATTCTTCAACATCAACAGATACAAGGGTGACAAAAGATTGTTTAAATTCGAATTCAAGTTCAGATGCGATTTGTGTTGGATCAATTTCTTCTAACTTTGAAGGAATTGGAATATCTTCATTGTCTAGTTTTGCGCTGAACAATGCACCGGCTAGACAATCTACGGCCATTTCCATTGCGTCTTGTAGTGAATCTCCACATGTGGAAAGGTAATTGAAGTCTGGAAAAATGACAGAGTAATGATTTTCTTCTTTAAAGAAACAAGCTGGATAAATTGACAACATGTTGTTTGCCTCCTTTTTAAAATGTACAAGACCTTGCTTGTCTTAGGATGAGTTGTTTAGTTGGTTTTGACAAATCATCCATCCGTAAGGATAAGTCGTTAGCTATCCTTAGACATCATTGATACTACAGTATATCAAAACATACGTATATATGCTATACGTATTGATGCAAAACGTATAAACAAAAAGAAGGAGGTTAATCCTTCTTTGAAATATAGAGTGTACATGTAAAGTCTAGGTTTTTAGATTGGTCAATTAAGTATTGTGGTTGTACTTTTGCGCCCCAGCTGTTGATTCCGCCTACGCCCATTTGTTGTTTTGTGATTCTTAGATGGGTTGTATTGGTTTGTGGAAGTTCAAATGTGTGGTTAGCATTATATAGGTGCATAAAGGAATACTTGCTTGCCATGCATTCCATTTTTTCAGACTTGATGTTTACTTGAATGGTATCGTTGGATAGGCTGCACCATTTGCAGTCTGTGTGGTTACCATGTTCTTGTGGCTTTAAGTATGGAATGTAGTTTGTGTCTACGTTTTCAAAGTAGAAATCGGTTAAGGCATGGTCTCGATCTATATATGTGTCTTTTTCGCCTTTTCCAAAATAAGCGAAGTTTTTGAACTCTTCTTTTAAGGCAAACTCGATTCCGAATAGTGGTAGTGTTTGTCTTTGTGAGTTTTTGTCTAGGTGCAACTGGATTTGAATACTTTGATTGTTGTAGACTGTATAGACGAGTTTGTATTCTTCTTCAATGGATTCAAGTTGTATTGTATAGATCATTTGTGCGCATTTGGAGTTTCGTATCATTTTAAAGTCGACTACGTTTTGAAATAGGCTGGCATTTAGCCAGTTGGCATAGGTTTGTTTGGCACCGCGATCATTGTCGGTTAAAGCTCTATAAAAGACGGGTCTTGGTGCTTGTTGAAGTATTTCTTCATCATTTACTTGAATGGATACTAAACCTTTTCGTTTATCGAATAAGTATTCGGTATCGATAAATTGAATGCCAATTGTTTCTTTTCCCTCAACTACTAGCATGGCTTGTTCTTTGGGTTGGTCTTGTTTGACTTCAAAGACTTGTTGGTCAAAGGATTGAATGCCAAGTGGTGTTTTGTAGTAGATGGTTTTTGTGTAATAGCCTGGCGTATTGATTTGTTTAAATTGTACGGGCATTGTTTTTGTGGTGCCTGGTTCTACGCTTGTTTTAAAGATGCCGGATTGTATCACGAGTCCGTTTTGTTTCAATTCAAAGATAAAGGTATCTTTGCTTAGGTCGTAGAATAGGTTTTTATTTTTAATGGTTACCGAATCGAAATGGATTTCCATATCGACATAGCGGTAGAGTTGTTTTAATTCTTGGCTTTTGCCAGTTTCTTCTCGATTGGCTAAAAGGATGCCGTCTCCACAGAAGTTGGAGTCGTTTGGATAGTCGTCGAAGTCTTGTCCATAATAGTATTGTCCGTCTTTTAAAATGGCTTGGTCTACATAGTCCCATACAAAGCCGCCTTGGTATTGTTCGTATTCGTCTTCTAGATTGGTATATTCTTCCATGCCTCCTAGACTATTTCCCATGGCGTGCATATATTCACATAGCATAAATGGTTTCATTGGATGGCTTTCTAGATAGGCTTTCACATTTTCTGGAGATGTATACATTCTAGATTCAATGTCGGATGCGTTTTCGAATGTTCGATCTTGTGTGATGCCTTCATAGTGGACAAGTCTTGATGGATCTTGTTCTTTGAAGTAGTCGTGAAGAATCATAAAGTTGGATCCGCTTCCTGATTCATTTCCAAGTGACCACATTAAGATGCAGGCGTGGTTTTTGTCTCTTTCATACATGCTTCTAGCACGATCTAATAAACAATCTGTCCATTCGGTTTTGTTTTGTGGAAGGATATCATTTACTCCATGGGTTTCTAGATTCATTTCGTCAATGACGTAGATGCCGTATTGGTCGCATAGCTTATACCAATAGCTGTTGTTTGGATAGTGAGATGTTCTTACGGCATTGATGTTTAGTGATTTTAAGATATGGATGTCTTCTTCCATTTGTTCTTGAGATAAACATCTTCCTGTTTTTGGATCCCATTCATGGCGGTTGATGCCGTGGAATACAATTCGTTTTCCATTGAGTTTCATAATGCCATATTCAAGTGTGAATTTTCGAAAGCCCACTTGTTCTTGAATGGTTTCAATGATTTCGTTGTTTGTATCGTATAAAACGAGTTCTAATTGATACAGATTTGGGAATTCACTACTCCATAGGCATGTGCTTTCTACAGGGATTTCAAATGAATCTTGCATATTGCCATTCCATACGATGTTTCCTTGTGGATCGTATAGTTTGGCTTGTAGTGTGTGGGATTCATTACTACTCATTTTACAAACACAACTAAGAACACTTTTGTTTGTGTCTAGATCGATGTCTGTATCGATTTTTAAGTCTTGTATATGAAGACTAGGTTGTTTATAGATCATGACATCTCTAAATATGCCTGTAAATCGCCACATGTCTTGGTCTTCTAGCCATGTGCCTGTGCATTTTTGAAAGATGCGTACGCAGAGTACGTTATCTTTTTCTTGTGTGTATTTTGTGATGTCAAAACGGCTTGGGGTAAAGGAATCTTCAGAGTATCCGATAAATTTACCATTTAGCCATACGTAGATGTTGGATTCTGCACCTTCAAAGGATAGGATGAGTTTATTTCCGATAAAGTCTTGTGGACAATCAAATGTTTTACGGTATTGATAGACTTTGTTTTTGTCCATATCAATTTGTCCTGGTTTTACCACGTCATGCCCATCCCAAGGGTAGGTTACGTCTGTATAGTGTGGGTTATCGAATCCTTGGAGCTGGATGTGTCCGGGTACTTGGATGTCGTTCCAGTTCGAGTCATTAAATTCTGTATTATAGAAGAATTTAAAGCATGAATCATAATTTTTTGTAGTGTTGAATTTCCATGTTCCATTTAGTGAGAATGAGCTTGGTTTTTTGCCCTTTCCAATTGTATATATATGGTCGCTATAAGCGTGTTGTCTATTTACTTGAAAGACGCGTGGGTCTTTGATCCAGTTTAAGTCTGGTGTTCGCATTGTATCACTCCTTGTTTTATTGGTAACTTAGATTATATCAAAGGCAAGTATTGAAAGAAAGGTAAAAATCAATTAAAATGGTTGGTAAATTGGAGGTTGAAAGATGTCAGACATTCTTGGTTTTGTGGTTTCAATAGCCTTAATTTATTTTGGAATCAAAATCGCATTTAAGTTCATTAAGTGGATTGGGATTTTGTTGGTTGTAGTATTTGTGTTTAAGATGGTAGCACTACTTATATAAGGGAACATGAAGTTCTCTTTTTTTTATGTTCTAACGATAATTTATAGTTTCAACGTAATAATTAAAAAATAATTTAATTTTTTTTATTTTTTATATAACCGATTCTAAATTTACTCCGTCTTATTAGTGTAAGGATAAAAAAACAAAGTAAGAAGGAGAGATTTAGTATGACTAAAAATAAAGTGATTTTATCGATTGTAGTATTTGTAGGTGTGTTTTTCATGTTATATGGATACCAGGATTTAATTGTGACTGAAGAAATTAATATGGTTGATCAGGCGCTTATTAATGGTTTTGATTTTGAGGTTTCATTCTTAGTTGGATTGTTAAGTGGATTGTTGGTATTGGTTTTGACTTATCATAAGGGAAAGATAGATCCTAGTATTTTAACAAAGGAATATATTCGTACAAAGTTTTCAGTGTCTGATTTAGAGAAGTTTGAAACGTTGGATGAAGAAACAAAACAGGGTGTCTATGATTATTATCAAGATCATTTTGATTTGGATGATGTAGCGGATTGTTTGAGTTATATTGAAAAGAAACAGCCTAAGACAAATAAGTTTGTGAAATTTGGATTGTTGGGAGTCATTTGTTGTGCATTGATTTTAGTTTTGAGTCCTGTTCATTCAGATTATGTATCAGCTAAGGAACAATATAATGAAATTCTTAGACAACAGGAAGAGGCATACAATCAGATTGTTACAGAACAATATTTATATTATGAGGGTTTACCTACCATTGAGATTCTTCCTGGTAATAATTTAAAGGCTGGAGATGTTCAGAAATATGTGGATGAATTTATTAGAACACAGCCTCAGTTCTTATTGGATAATTGTCGATTAATTAAATTCTGTGAACCTCAAAATTTTGATGCGATTGCAGTTGCGGATGGTGTTGATATTGATAATAGAGGATTTGGAACCTATGCATATGCATCTTCAGATGATTTGTCAATTACACTACAGATGGATGTAAATGAAATTAACAATCAAAAAGGAACGGTGAGTCATGAATTAACACATATCTTTGATTTTGTACATGGGAATTATTATACATATCTTGGTATTTCCGATGGTTATGAATGGCAAAGATTACATGAAATGGCTCCAGGTTGTTTAGGGGAGTATGGTAGAGATGATACCGCAGAATTTTTTGCGGATGCAGGTGAAATGTATATCAATCATCCAGATGAATTGAAAGAAGCAAATATGGATATTTATAATTTTATGAATAATTTGTATCAGATGTATTAAAAAAATAAAAAAATTTATATTTTTATACAACCAATTGAAGGATTACTTCGTCTTATATAGTGAAGAGGTAAATAAGGAGGAAATGAAAATGAAAAAGGTTATCGGTTTATTAGTGATGTTAGTGTGCTTTACAGGGTGTGCAAGTAATGGTGGTGTTGATTATGAAGATCCATCTACATTTCAAGAACAAAATTTTGCGTCTTATGAAGAATGGGTAGATGCAGAATTGGATTTAGCACAATACTACGGAGGTTTCACAGATGAGCAACTAGCCTATTTTAGAGAGGTTGCTATGCAAGATGAAGCATTGTTTAGAGAAGAATTTCGTCGTTTTAATGAAGAGGTTGAAATGTATTTGCAGCAACAAGATATGATTGTACAACAACAAAATGAAATGGCTAATCAACAGCAGCAACAAATGTTTGATCAACAAGTCCAGATGAGTATGGGTTTTTAAAAAGGAGATGTTGGTATGCAACACGAAATGGATTGGTTGGGTAGATATTTAGATAAAAAAGGAATTGATTTGATTGTGCTCTATCAGTTGAGTGTGAAAGAAAGTGTTAAGTATTTGAGGCTGAGTCCTTTTCAAAGAAAATGTTTTAATGGAATCTATTGTAGTTGTTTGTCTGATTTTACATATAAAGAATTGCTGTTGATTGTAGAAAGAAATGTATGGAGCTTAATATTTACGCTCTTATTTATTGGAATGTTAATTTTAAAGGTGAGGTAATGAAAATGTTAAATAAAAAATTATTCGGTATGAGTTTAGTGTTAAGTATGTTGTTAGTGGGATGTTCTAGTGTACAAGAAAATGAAGTAAAGGAGAATAAAGAGAAAGTGGAAGAGGTAGAAGTACAAGTACAAGAGGAACAAAATGTAGAATCCAATGAAAGTGTACCTGTTGCACAAGAGTATTCAAATTCAAATAATCAGGTACAGGAATATAGTGCACCAATTGAAGAAAATTCAAATGATACATATGTTCCAGAAGTAAAGAAAACACCACAACCTGAAGATAATGGTGAAAGAGAGATCATTCTAGTACGTGAAGAAATACCAGCTTGTGATGATACAATTCCTTATGGTGCTTATACATCTTATGATGAGGCTAATAGTGCAGCTAAAGCAGCTTTAAATGAAGCAGCTATAAGGGAAGGATGGTTTAGTTCTCATTATGGAGTAGATACACATCAAACAGAGTGTGGAACTATTTATTATACGTATTGGTATGAAGAGTTTATTGGAAATTAATTAAGTGGTTATAAAATGATAGTATTTATATTGAATATCGTCTATAATATTTATGTGGAAATAAATAGGAATATAAAAATATGGGTTATAATATTTTGAATTATAAAAGGGTAAAAATACATGGAAAAGGGTTTAATTACAAGAGCAAGAAAAAAGGATAATGAAGCAATTGCTGAAATTATTCAATTGACAGAAAGAAAAGCATATTTTATTGCGTATAAAGTAGTGAATAATGAGGCTACAGCTAAAGATATTGTACAGGAAGCTTATATTCAAGCGTTTCAGAAGTTGGATCAGTTAACGGATGATGCTAAGTTTGAGAGTTGGTTCAATCAAATTGTTTCGCATAAGGCATTGGATTATACAAAATCAAAAATTGGTAAGAATAAACCAGTCGAGTTTAGTTCTTTAGATGATGAAGAGGATAGACTTGAGTTTGAGGCGAATATCAAGAATGATAAGACTTCTTTTGAACCAGAAGCAAGTATGAATTATAAAGAGCTTCAAGAAGGCGTACAAGGAGTGCTAAATGAACTTCCTGAAAATCAAAGACTTGCATTGATGATGTATTACTTTGAAGATATGAGTGTTTCTGAAATTGCTGATGTTTATGGTGTTAGTGGGAATACTGTAAAGGGATATCTAGCATATGGAAGAAAGAAAATCAAGACTATCATCGAATCAATGAGAGAAAAGGGCGTATCTTTCTATGGCGTTGCACCAATGCCATTCTTAACATGGATGTTGCATGACCAAATGGCTAAGACGGCCGTTACACATGTATCAAAGGATATCATTATTAAAACGGTTGGAACAAGTGCAGCAGCTACAACGGCTGGAGCAGCTGCTACTAAGACAGGTGCATCTAAATCAGGATTTGCGAAATGGTGGGCAAGTAAAACGGCGAGTGTAAAAGCAGGAGTATGTGCTGGAACAGTAGCTGTAACAGGTGCAGCTGGATATGCAGCAGTTGATTATAATAGTAACTATAAGCAGGTTGTTAGAGCTGTGGATAAATTAAATGATTTAAGTATTTATCATTTAGAATTTAAAGAATCAGTCGGTGATGAATATGCGGTTAGTCAATATTACTTTAAAAACACGGGTAAAAAAGATGAGTACTATGGAGCATATGGAGGTAATGGTTTATCTATTGAATATAAAGTAGAAAATGATCAAATATCTTATTCAATGGTTGATGATTTTGATATGGATAATATTGATAAACGTACTTTTGATAATCAGATTACTCCAACAAAAAAGAATAGAGAAGAATACATGTATTTAACTATGGGTACAAAAGCATATTATACGTATCTATTAACAGGAGAAAACTTAAAACCACAGGTAGCTTTAGCTAATGTTGTTGATAATAAAGAGGCTGCAGATATTGAGTTAAAACAGTGGAAAGATTCGTTGAAAAAAAATATTAATAAAGCAGATGTGACAAAAGATAAAAATGGAAATACGGTTTATTCATATACAACAATAGAGCAGGTTGTAGATGAAAATGATGATTCATCTGTGAATGATACGAATGATCAAAAATCCATTATAACGATTAATAAAGATGGATATATTGTGAATAAAAAGATTATAAGAATTACAGATAACAAAGTGGTCAAAGAATTTAACTTTGATATGTTTGCGAAATAAGGGAGTGCAGGGTATATTTATGAAAATTTGTCCAATTTGCGAAGAATTAGTCGCAGATGAAGTTAATATTTGTAAAAATTGTGGCTTTAGTTTTAATGTAACTAAAAAGGTGGTAGAAACACCAATTCATAAGCCAAAAGAAAAGGTTAGATCTAGAAATAATAATCGAAACAATAGAAACTATAAGATTTTACAACTGTCTAATGTATCGTTGGATGAAGTGAATCGATGGATTGATGAGCATAATGGAAAAATTAAGATTATTGGTTTTTATGGTTCTTTACAATACACCATGTTGATTGCAGCAATGGCAAAATTTAAATATAGTACTTTAACAATTAAGTATTATCCAGATGTAGAGGGATATGAATATAAAATTTATAAATCACAACATGTGCAGTTGTTCTTTAGTGATCCATTGAAATCATGCCTGAATGATCTTACACCGATTCCTGATGATTGTAGGATGGTTGGTCGTATTCAAAAAAAATCTATGTATCCTGGTGGGAATGGTCAAACCTTGGCTTGTGTCATTCAATTATTAGAAAGAAAAATTTATTAATAAAAAGAACTGTAGATGTAGGAAATAATAATTATTATGGAAATCAATAAAAATATGACCAGAGCTGAACAGATTGGTCATGTATATGAATATACTTCAAAGTATGCGATTTATATCGGAAGTAGAGTTAAAAATGAAGCTGACTTTGTGGAATCAGTAATTGAAAAAACATATATGGAAGCTGATGAAAGAACAGCTCATTTGTGGGATGATTATAGTTTTGAATATTGGATAGATTATTTTCACAAAAAGTGCATGGAAAGTATTTATGATACGTTAGATTCTGAAAGATTTTCCTTTGATTTTTGTGAAATTAGTGAGGATGTAATAGATTTTGAAGCAAATTTAAAAAATGATAAAACAGATTTTATTTATGATGAAAATGTGAATTATAATGCTCAAATACGTCTTTTAGATGAAAAACTCGATTTATTATCACCAAAACAAAGGTTTGCGTTGATCTTGTTTTATGTTTTTGATACAGATTTATCTGAAATTGCTGATTTATACAATTTGAAAGAATTAAAAGTAAAATCAATTTTGGCAGATTCTCGTAAGAAATTAAATATGCCAATACCATTCTTTCGTTGGGTATTGAGTTATCAATTGAGTTTACAACCGCCTAAAAGATTTGTTGTAGATGATTTAATTTCTAATACATATTACAAAACAGGAGTGGAACAATATAGGCCATACTAATCATTTTCAAAAAAATTTAAATTTAGTATAACCATTTGAAAGATTGTTTCGTCTTATATAGTGAAAAGGTAAATTAGGAGGACATGAGAATGAAAAAATTAGTATTAGGAATGGCTACAGTATTTATGTTGATGTTAGGATCGGTTTCACCTGTGCTTGCATATGAATATGATGGTGTTGACACTTCGGAAATGACACAAGAAGAACTTTGGGCGGCTCAAGAAAAACATCTTCAGGAAAGAATAGAAGCTTCAGAAGACATGCAAAGGACAAAAAAAACGGTTGATACCATGTTTCAAGTTATTCCAGTGCTTATGGTGGTAATGGTTGGAGGAACTGTGATTTGTTCTATCTATAATGCGTTTTCTACAAGTCATATTTCGGATGATATGAGTGAATGGAGTACTAGTTCTTCTAAATATGATTATAACAACTATGATCAAAGAGATTATGAACAAGCTGTTGAAGAACAAGTAAAAGTACATGCATCTGTTCATAAACAAGAAAAAGAAATCAAAAAAAATAGTAATCTATTCGATGATGATTATTTGATTTAAAAATATATTGAAAATTATTTAGAACATAATGTTATAGGAGGAGAAAAAAATGAGTTTAAATATGGATGAGTTAAATCGTAAGATTGAGGAGAATTTGAAATTGCAAGAGGAAATGAAAAAGCAGCTTGCAGAGATGGAAGAAATTAAAAAGAATTTGTTGAATTCTGAATTACAAGGATTGATGGATAAAAGAAAAGAATTGTTGTCAGAAAAGGATAAATCAAAAGCAACATTGAACAGTTTAAAGAATGAGAAAAGTATTCTTGAAGAAAAGATTTTAAAAGAAGATGAGCACTACAACAGCATCCTAAAAGAATTGGATTCTTTGGATGATAAAATTGCAGGTGTATCTGATATGGGATATGTAAGTAATAAAGAAGAGGCTGTATCTGAAAAGAAAACTACTCTTGAACCAATGATTGAACCAGTAGTAGAAAATATTCCAGAAGAGGTTGTTGAAGAGAAAGCACCAACTAAAACAGAAATGCCTGAAATTCCAAAACAACCAGAATCTATTTTTGAAGAGGTTGTTAAAGTTGCAAAGTCTAATGACAATACTGGTGTTCGTTATAGTAATACATTTAGTGGTTTGAAAAAATATGATGAAGAACTATATTATTTTGTTGATGGATTAGAAAGAAGTGCAGAATATTCTTTTAATGAAACTTTTACTAAGTTAGGAAATTTCTTGGATTTATTTACAAATAAGATTTTGGCAAAAAATAATGTAAATATCTCTGCAGTAGTACAAAATAAAATGACTACAGTTGATAAATTAACTGCGAAAATCAATTATATTATTTCAAATCAGATTATTACTGTACCAGCAGATAATGTAAGTTATAAATGTGCAGCTTGTGATGAATATATTAAGACAAACTGTTTTACATTCTTAATGATGCTTTATAAGACTGCTGTATTACCAAAAGAACAATTACGTAATTCATACCCAATTTATAACGATGAAGTAATGACAAAATGTTTAAAATGTATCTTATTTGTTTTAAATAGGTTCTATGTAGCATAGGGATTAAAGTATGGAAAAGGGTTTAATTGTAAGAGCAAGAAAAAAGGATAATGAAGCAATTGCTGAAATTATTCAATTAACAGAAAGAAAAGCATATTTTATTGCTTATAAAGTGGTGAATAATGAGGCTACAGCTAAAGATATTGTACAGGAAGCGTATATTCAAACCTTTCAGAAACTGGATCAATTGAGTGATGATTCTAAGTTTGAGAGTTGGTTCAATCAAATTGTTTCGCATAAGGCATTGGATTATACAAAATCAAAAATTGGTAAGAATAAACCAGTCGAGTTTAGTTCTTTAGATGATGAAGAGGATAGACTTGAGTTTGAGGCGAATATCAAGAATGATAAGACTTCTTTTGAACCAGAAGCAAGTATGAATTATAAAGAGCTTCAAGAAGGCGTACAAGGAGTGCTAAATGAACTTCCTGAAAATCAAAGACTTGCATTGATGATGTATTACTTTGAAGATATGAGTGTTTCTGAAATTGCTGATTTTTATGGCGTGAGTGGAAATACTGTAAAGGGATATCTAGCATATGGAAGAAAGAAAATCAAGAATATAATTGAGGCAATGAGAGAAAAGGGTGTATCTTTCTATGGTGTTGCACCAATGCCATTCTTAACATGGATGTTGCATGATCAAATGACAAAGACAGCTGTTACACATGTATCAAAGGATATCATTATCAAAACGGTTGGAACAAGTGTAGCAGCTACAACGGCTGGAGCAGCTGCTACTAAGACAGGAGCATCTAAATCAGGATTTGCGAAATGGTGGGCAAGTAAAGCGGCGAGTGTAAAAGCAGGAGTATGTGCTGGAACAGTAGCAGTAACTGGTGCAGTTGGATATGCAGCGGTTGACTATAATAGTAACTATAAACAGGTAGAAAGAGCTATTGAAAAACTAGATACTTTGTATTCTTATGAATATTTAGAAGTAGATAGTGGTGTTGCGTATGATGAAGTAACGGATGAACCATATGATTTTATTAATAATTATCATACGTACATACAAAATGATGGGTCTTCAGATAAGTATAAAGCTATACAATATGCAGATCCTTCTATTAATCAAGAACATAATATTTTCGCAAAAATTGATGGTACTAAAGTGGCTTCATGTATTTCGGATGCAAATAGTTTTGATGAACTAGATGACAGTATGTTTAGTGAATTTAAAGAGCCTACAGCAAAAGAGGATGGCAGTCCTTATATAGAAAATGGTATTATTGGTAAATGGGTGATCAATTATTATATTTTATCTAAGACAGATACTTTTATGAAAAAGTGGTATGACATCGTAGATGATTATTATTTGAAAAAAGGTGGATTAGAAAATCAAGCTACTAATTTTAATAAAGATGCTAATAAAATGATAAAAGAACGCTTAAACAATGCCACAGTAACAGAAAAAAATGGAGAGAAAACTTTTACTTATAAAAGAGACATGTCTTTTACTGAATCGGATGGTAGTTATAAATTTAAAAAGGATCTTATAGATGTCAAAATAACAATTGATAAAGATGGTTATTTGAAACAATATACTGCTAATAATGAGACTTACCAAAGGCAGACAAATATAAATATCTATAATTTGAAATAGAATAAATGATGATATTTCTGAGCTTTGAGTACAAAAATGAAATAACTATAGCTAATATGCAAAAGAAATAGGGACTGGTTTTGATTTAAGATGTGATCAGAAGATTGCATCTTTATTTTCATAAATAAAAGAAGTAGGGATATAAGGTGTTAGAGGAGAAATATGGAAAAGGACTTAATTAATAGAGCAAGAAAAAAGGATGCTCAAGCCATTAGCGAGATTGTTCAAAAAACACAGCGTAAAGCAATTTGTTTTGCGTATAAGGTTGTTAATGATGAAGCGTTAGCTAAGGATATAGTTTTACAATCTTATATATTGGCTTTTCAGAATTTAGATCAATTGATGGATGATGGAATGTTTGAACATTGGTTTGGTCGAAAGGTTTCAGAACAGTTATTGAATCAAATTGAATATGAAAAGAATTCATCTTTAAATTCTAGTTTCTATGTAGATGAAGAAGATCGTATTGAATTTGATGCCAATGTTCGAAATGATAAAATGCCGTTTAAAATTGAATCGTTTATGAATGTTCAAGAGATTCAAGATACTACACAAAGTGTTTTAAATCTGTTAACAGAAAAACAACGTTTGATGTTAATGATGTATTATTTTGAAAATATGAGTATTTTTGAAATTGCTGATATTTTTGGTGTAAGTGAGAATGCTATAAAAGATAATTTGGCTTATGCCAGAAAGAAAATAATGAATACTTTAAGCGATGTAAATGTTAGATCTATGTCATTTTTAAGTTGGTTTTTAAATGATCAAATGTCAAAAATGATTTCATGTCATGTATCTGTGGATACAATTGTTGAAGCAATAAGATGTATACCTCAACAAGGTGGAATATACGACAATATGTCTGGTATCCTTGGTTGGTGGCTTCGAAAAACAGCGATTTCTAAAGCTTTGATTGTTGTTCTTTCAACGACTCTAATGTTCTTTATATTGGGTGCGTTAAGTGGTAGCAACTATAATACAATTGTAAAGGCTACAGAAAAGTTGGACACTCTTGAATCGTTTCATATAAAAGGAGTACAGCGCACACAAAATGGTGATATTGATTTTGATGTTTATATCAAAAATACAGATGATATGGATGAGTATTATGCGGTTGGTACATCTACACTTCCTGAAGAAGCTGGTTATTATTATGTTTTCCATTATAAAGATGATCAATGCCAAAAGTATATAACGACTACACCTGTTGATTTAAATTCAATAGATGAAAGTCAATTTGGAGAATATTTATCACCATCAATTAATGGAAATGATCTTGTGGATTGTTATTTACTTACTTCAAAATCTTTATATAAAGAGTTATTAACAATGCAACCTGACAGTTATGATATAGCGCTTTTGAAAGTGTATGGTAGATTATTTAATGGAGATGAAAATTTACGGATTAGAGCTGTAGATAAAGTACGAGTTTTAGATAAAGAAAATATAAATGAAGCTAACTTTGAAAGAGATGGAGATATAAAGAGAATAAAGTATAATCTTGCATTATGGAAAACAGACAATTCAAATGAAATAATTACAGAACAAAAATCAGATTCAAGTAATATGGTTGAAATTCGTGATGGATACATAACACATTTAGAGTTAAATGATCCGATTGATGGTGGACAATATTACTATGGTAGTTATTTAAAAATGGATTTTATAGACTTTGTTGAATAGATACAGAAATGTATCTATTTTTTTATGCTAACGAAAAGCACTCATTTTATTTGTAATAGAAGAAAAAAATAAAATTTATTGATCATACATATAACCATACTTACTTCTTCTTCGTCTTAATAGTGTAAGGCAAAATAGAAGGAGAAATTTAGTATGAATAGAAGTAAAGCTATGTTTTCGGGTTTGGTGTTTTCAGTTGTATTTGGATTGATGTATTGGTATAAGGATTTGTTGGGCAATAAGGAAATTACCATCATGGATCAGTCGCTTATTAATCATTTTGATTTGAAACTATGTTTAACGGTTGCAGTATTGAGTATGTTACTTATTCAAGTACTTCTTTATAGCAAGGAAGTAGATCCTGATCAATATAGATTTGAATATATTCGTAGTACTTTAAGTGAGGATGAGTTAAATCGAATTGATGGTTTGGATGAAGAGGGTAGACGTATTGCGTATGAGAAGCGTTCTAATGAATTTTCTTATAAACAAATATTGGAGTGTAGAAATTATGTGAATGAAAACAAGCCAAAGACAAATCATCGTTTAAAGTTAGGATTGATTAGTTTGATTTCAATGGCTTTGGCTTTTGTGTTATATCCTACGTATTCAGCTTATAAGACTGCTCAGAACGAATATAATGAAATGTTAAGACTTCAAGAAGAGGCTTATAACCAGATTGTTGAGGATGAATATATCACTTTGGATGGTTTACCAACAATTCATGTGATTCCTGGTAATTCTTTAAAAATTGGTGATGTACAGAAGTATATGGATTTGTTTGTTCGGACACAGCCGGATGTTATATTGAGTAATTGTCGTATGATCCATATTTGTGAGCCAAAGAATTTTATGGATATCGCAATAGCTGATGGAGTGGATGTAACAGCTGGTGGACAAGGAACTGCATATGCATATGCTTCATCGGATGATTTTTCAATCACATTGCAGATTGATGTAGATGAGGATTATGGTCAAAAAAGTGCAGTGAGTCATGAGTTAAGTCATATATTTGATTTTGCGTGCGGATCTGGATATGGCGATTATGGCATTTCAGATGGTGCACAATTACAGAGTTTATATAAAAATTATACAGATTGTGTTGGGGCATATGGAGCTACGGATTCAGCAGAATTTTTTGCGCAAGCTGGCGCTATGTATGTAAATGATCCTGAAAATCTGAAATCTGTTTGTATGGATTTATATAACTTTATGGATAGTCTTTATCATTTATATTAAAAAAATTAAATTATATACAACCAAATATAAATCTGTTTCGTCTTATTTAGTGAGGAGGCAGAAATATGAGTTAGAAAAATATAGTTGTTTAGTTGAGATTGATTTAGAAAGAAGGTATAGAAATGAAAAACAGGAATAAAACATTAACAGGATTAGCTGTTGCTAGTATGGTTTTGACACAGGCTGGTCAAATGAGTGTATTTGCGAAAGAAGAGCCTATGAAGGATTTATCAGAAAAGGAAGTGGTTGGGGTTGAAAAGTCGCAAAAAGAATTGTTAGAAGAACAGATCAAGAATACTTTGGATAGGGTGAATGAGGCTAAAAAAGAGTTTGAAATGGCGCAGGAAACGTATGAAATTTATAATAAGAATGATTATGTATTGGCTGTATCAAATAGAGAATTGGCTGAAAAGAATTATTTAAGTGCAAAGGATGATGCTCAAGAAGCGATTGTTTCGGCTTTAGAAAAACAGATTCAAGAATTAGAAGTGAATCAATCGGCTTTAAAAGAGGAGAACACAAAAAAGAAGGATTTAGAATCAAAGCTTGATGATGCGAATAAGGAGTTGTTGCAGGCACAAAATGATTTAGTTTTAAAACAGAAGGAATATGAATCTTTATTGGCAAATACTTCACAAGAAGAGATTGAGCAGCGTGTAAATGAGTTAAAGACTCAATTAGAGAGTGCAACAGTAGCTTATCAAGAGGCAACAAATAAAGTGAGTGAGCTTTCAAGTGCAAAAGAAGAGGTTGAGGTTAAAGTATTAGGGTTACAGTCTGCTTTAGAAAATGCAAAGGTTGAGTTAACGGATGCTAAGAGTGATGCTTTGAATGCTCAAAATGAATATGATGTTGCGAATGCGGATTATAATGAAAAGCTAGAAATTTATAATGGGGCTAGTGATCCAGAATTAAAGGCGGAATATGAAAAGCAGGTTGTTGAAGCAGAAAATGCTTTGGAGGTTGCTCAAAATAATTTGCAGGTTGCGTTGAGTGTTCAACAAAGTAAAGAGGATGCTGTTTTAAGTGCTGAGGCAAATGTTGCTGCGGTAGAAAATGAGATTCGTGATTTAGAGGTTCAGATTGGGGCAAAGGAAAATGAATTGTTGAATTTAAATGAATCGATTGCGAGTGCTGAAAAGGAATTAAATGCAGCTAAGGATCAATTGACGAAGGCTATAGAGACTAAGCAAGGCATGGAAGAGGTTTTAAAAAATGTTCAAGTGGCTTTGGATGATGCGAAAAGAGAAGTAGAAGAACAACAATTCAATGTAGATAAAGCACAGTTGGATATGGATGCCCAACAAAAGATTGTGAATCAATTGCGTATGGATAAGGAGCAGGTGAGTCAAAAGATTGCGTTGGGTTCTAAGGGTTTCTTTGAAGCATATGGGTATACGAATGCATTAAAGGTGTTGGAACAGAATAGTAAATATACCCAGATTGGTGATGAAAATGATGCGACGAGTTTAGAAAACTTTAAAAAGGCAATTTCTATGGTTAGAACGGGAAATGCGTTACGTACTTCGGATGATAATTTTAAAGGGTTGGATCCTTTAAAGGTGAATGCTGAAATGTTTGCGGTTTCTCAGGTGCAGGTAAATCAAATGGCTAAGACAGAATATGGTCATACGAAATTGTATCGTGTGAGTGAAAATGCTGCCGTTGAATATGAAGATCCTTATGTTGGTTGGTATACAGAGGAGAAGGCTGTGTATGATTATCTTCAACAGAAGGGTTGGGATATAAATGATATTAGAGATTCTCAAGGAAATTATATTGATTTAGATAAGGCAAATGAAATTGTAGAGGCTTTGAATTTTCCAGATATTCGTTGGGTTCAGGTGGGACATTATACGAACATGTTAAATTCAAAATATAATGTAACTGGTACAGCGTGGATTGAGGGAAAAACTTCAAATGGATATAGTAGAAATTCAAATCAGGTGTTCTATCGTTTGGATCCTGCTAGTTTACTTACAATAGATGAGTTTGAATCACAGTTTAATGAATATTATGATTCATTAATGAATGCGGATGGTGCATATGAAGATGCGAATGTGGTTTTGAATGGGTTAAAGAATGAATTGTATGCGCAGAATGCTTTATTGACTGAGAAACAGAATAAGCAGAGTTCTATGGAAGTGAATAAGCAAGATGCAGAAAACAAAGTAGGAATGGCTCAAAATGAGGTAGATCGATTGTCTAAAGTTGTTCGTGATAAACAAAAGAATTTGGATGACTTGTGTATGGATGATGCATCATTGAATGTTGTGAATGAGTTGAATCGTTTAAAGGCTTTGAAATCCAATAAAGAGTCGTTAGACTTGGTTCATGCTCAACAAGAGGTCGAGAGTGTTAAACAAGAGAGTGCTGAAGCTGGTGTAGATGTTAATAATAAAGAAGCTTTAGTTAAGAATGCACAGATGGAATTGAATAAGAGAAGTGGGATTTTAGAGGAAGTAAATAAAGGGTTAGAGACTGCGTATAATAATTTAGAGATTTCTAAGAATGTATTAAAAGAAAAGGAAAGTGCATTGGATGTTGCGAATATAGTTTTGAATAAGAAGGAATCGAGTGTATTGTCAAAAGAGAATGAAGTGGGTTATGTAAGAGAGAGTTTAAAGGGTATTTCTAGGGATTTAGATGTAGCAGATGGGGTTGCTGAAAGAAAAAAAGATGAGATGGATACTATAAATAATAATTATGAAGCTTCTTTATCTGTTCAAAATAGATTGAATAGTACGAGTGATTCAATTGTTGAGTTAAATACTAGAATTCAGAAATTGGAAAGTGTGATCCCTGAAATAAGTAATAATAGAGTGTCGAATGATTTAGTTGTGAAAAATATGAACAATAGAGTTGCAGAATTAGAATCATTAAAATTAGAGATTGAGAAAGTTAAGTCTGAATTTGATTCTTTTGTGGCTGGACATCCAGTAGGGGCTTATGCATTGCATAGTGATTTAGTGAAGTCTTTATGTGAAAAGATGGATGTGATGAAAGAGTCTTATAGAAGTTATGAAGAAGCTATAAAGGTTTTTGAAGAGGCGGATGCATTAAATGCAGAGAATGTAAAAGCATTAGATGTTGCAAGTCAGAAGTATGTTTTGGCTCAACTAGATTTAGAAAAAGCAAACAAAGATTTGAGTGATTACTTAGAAGAAATGAAGGGTGTTGAAGAAACAGAAGATAAGAAAAGTGTAAATACAGGGGCACAAACAGCATTCGGATTATATGCATTAGGTGGTGTATTAGGAGTTGCTGGTGTAGCGGTGAGCGGTAAACGTGCTCGTAAAGAAGATTAATCTAGTTAGAGTTAAGACTTGTAGAAAGCAGATTGGAGATAGAATCTGCTTTCTTTGAATGGTAATTGAAAATCATGTTAGAAAAATTGTTATTAATTGATAAGTGAGTTTGTGTTCATATGATGATTTATGGTTAGTTTTTACAAAAATTTAAATGTGTGTTGTTGTTTTGAAAAAAATATTGAACTAAAATGTGGTCAAAACCAAAAGTAGGGAGTGGAATTAAATGAAAAAGAATACTGTTTTAACGGCTGTTGCAGCTACATCTATGTTGTTAACTCAGACAAGTCAGTTTACTGTTCTTGCCAAGGAAGAAGTAAAGAATACTTCGTCTGATGTTGAAAAGCAACTTAGCAAAAAAGAGCTTTTAGAAAAAGATGTTAATGAGGCCCAAAAGAAGGTTGATGATGCGAAGGCATTGTTAGATCAAAAGAAGGCTGAGTTTGAAGAATATTCTAAAGAGAATAAGGAAGCTTTGGATTCTGTAACCAATGCACAAATTACTTATTCAAAAGCAGATCAAAAGGCGAGTGAAGCTATTGATAGTGAAACGCAGGCTAAATTAGCTGAATTAAAAGAAAAACAAGATGAATTGGATAAGGCAATTAGCGAGAAGGAAGCGCTAGAAAACAAATTAAAGGATGAGAATGATAAAAAGGATCAGACACAAGCAGAATATGATACAAAGAAAAAAGAATATGAAGATTATAAGAAGCAATGTACGGATTTAGATGAACTCAACCAAAAAGAGCAAGAATATAAGGATGCTAAAAATGCGTATGAAACAGCTTCAAAAGAGTTAGAGGCTGTTGAAAGCGAAAAAACTTCAAAAGAAAATGCGTTGAATGAAGCTAATGCTCAATTAGAAATCGCAAAAGCAAATTATTCAAATGCAACTTTAGCTAGAGAAAATGCTGAACAAGATTATAAGACAGCTTTGAATGATTATAATACAAAGTTAAAAGAATTAGGTGATGCAGCAACTGAGGAATCGAATGCAACTACAGAGTTAAATTTGGCAAAAGATGCTGCTGATAATGCACAAAAGGCTTATAATGTTGCCTTAGCTTTTGAGCAAAGTGCACAACAATTGGTAAAGGACAAACAGAGCATTGTAGATGGTCTTAATATAGAAATTAGTAATATCAATTCTAAAATTACTGACTTAGAAGGTCAAAAGGCAGATGTTGCTGCTGCTATTCAAAAGAAAGAAGAAGAATTAAAAAAATTAGAAGAAAATAAAAATACGGCTGATAAAAATGTAACGGATGCAAGTGATAAAATTACTGCTCTAGAAAAGGAATTAACAACATTAGAAAAAGCAATTACTAGTCAAAATACTGTGATTAGTAATATTCAAACTGAATATAATAATAAAAGTGCAGAAGTTAAAAAACTAGAAACCATTGCACAAAATACTGCAGCTACTATCGCAAAAGGTAGTTTGGGATTCTTTGAATCATTGGATCCAACCGACAAGTCTGGGGCTCAAGCTGTTTTAAACGGATACATCCTTGAGTCAGATGGAAAATTAGATAGTGAATTAATTAAGTATACTGAATTGGGTGCTGAAAAAGATGCAACAAGCCTAGAAAATATGAAGGCTGCTATTGAATATTTAAAAGAATGTAATGCGATTCGTGAAAAAGATGGAGTGGCTCCTTTAAAGGTAGATTACTATACTATGGCATTAACTCAGTTAAAGGCAAACTGGTCCGCAAAAACGGATAAAGGTCATTATTCTGGATTATATTGTAATGGTGAAAATATTGCCAATGGTTATGGTGGAGAAAATAATAGTCCATTTAAGGGTTGGTATACCGAAGAAAAAGTAGTGTATGACTATATTTGTAAAAAATATGGAACAGGATTATCTGAATACGAAGCAAATACATATGCTGAACAAATTCAAAATAATCCTACATTATTAAAAGAAGCAATTGATGCTTGTGGATTCTATTATTATACACCTAACAAATATATGACTGAAGATGAAGCTTTGATGTATAACCAAAACTATATTCAAGTTGGACATTATTTTAATGTTATTGAAAATCGATTTGTGTCAACTGGATTTGCGATTAATCAGCATGGAACAATGGGAACAGGTAATTTCTTTGCACAAGATTTTATGTGTGATACGAATACGTCTTATCATAAGCATACGCATATTATTAAAACAGTTGAAGAGTTTGAAAAAGAATTTAATGCTTATTACGATTCACTAATGAATGCACAAGCAAATTATGATAGGGCAAGTGCTGAGTTAAGTGAACTTGCTTCTAATAAGGAAGCTGAAAAAACAAAATTAAGTGGTTTAAATACACAAAAATTAAATAAATTGGTTGAAAAGGGTACTTTAGAAAAGAATAAGAATGAAGCAGAAGCTAAATTAAAAGAAGCTCAGGATGCTTATGATAAATTAAGCAATGAAATTTCTAATATGAAGGCTCCTGGTTATACTTCGACTATTGATGGTCAAATTACGGCGTTACGTAATGATTTAGATACTAAAAATGGAGAACTTGCAAATGCAAAAAGAGATCTTGCTTCAGCTAAATCTGATTTGGAAGCTGCTAGTAAAGGTGTAGCTAAAAAGTTTGATGAGAATACAAAGGCACAAAATGATGTAACTTCTAAAGGTGATAAATTAAGTCGCGTACAGCGTAAAAAGAATGAAACTCAAAAAGCAGCTGATGATCTAAAATTAAAGGTTGATCAATTAAATGTTGATATTCCAGCAAAGAAAGCGTTGGAGACTAAGGCTAAAGATGCTGTGGATACTGCAACTTTGAAACAAAAAGTTGCATCAGATGCATTGGATATTGCTAAGAATAATGTATTGAGTAAACAACAAGATGTTGATGCTAAAAAAGCAACAATGGATGCAAAGAAGAAATTGTATGATCAATTTGTTAATAAGGATAAAGAATTAAATAGATTGTATAATTCTATGAATAAGGCTTTAGATGAATTGGATGAGGCAAATAAGGCTTGTGATTTAACAAATGAAGATATTAAAAATAATTCAACTTTAATTTCAAATTTAAAATCTCGTATGTTAACGTTGAAACAAACTTTAAAAGAATTAGATAATGTTTCTAAGAACTATGCTGAAATCAAGAATAATCCTGAAACAGAAGTATACGTATCTGAATTAGATGATGCATTGTTCTTGAATTTACAAGGATTAGTTCAGAGTGCAAAAGATTTATTGGTTAACTATAGAGGTGTATATGAAGAAAATGCTGATGTTGTTGAACAAAGAAGACAATTGTATTCTGAAATGTTAGGTTATGAAGCTGATTTGGTTTTATATGAAAAAGGTTTGGCTACAGCAAAAGATAACTTGAACAAGTATTTAGATGTTGAAAAGAAAAAAGAGGAGGCTAATAAAAAGTCTGAATCTGAAAAATCTTCAACAAAAGTAGTAAATACTAAGAAAACTAAAACTACTGTAAATACGGGTGTGAACACAGATTTTGAATTAAATATGATTGCGTTAGCAGCAAGTATGGGTGTAGCTATTTCTTTGTTAAAAAAGAAAAAATATGAATAGTTAAATAACCTGTTTTAAAAGTTGACTTATTGAGTATCGTTTCTAAAAAAAATGGTACTCTTTTTATATGTAAATTTATGCATCATCTGTTAATTGAATTTGTGTTCATATGATGATTTATGGTTAGTTTTTTTGTGAAAACGCTTTAATTTTAGTTGATGAAAATTTTTTGTGGTTATAAAATCAAAATATAACAGGAGGGTTTTAAAGATGAATAAACTAACGAAACAGTTACTGTCATTAGGGTTGAGTGCAGTAACTGTAGCTGGTATGGTTACACCAGTGTTGGCAGATGATGAAGTTCCAACAACAACAGAACCAGAGGCAACTGAGGTTACAGATCAACCTGTAGATGTTGTAGAACAACCTGCTGAAGAGGTTGCTGATCAACCAACAGATGTTGCAGAAGAATCAAAAGGCAATGTTGTAGAACAGCCAAGTGAGGTTGGTAAAAATGATGTACAGGTTGCTGATACTATAACGGATGCGCCTAAGGAAAAATGTATTTCAGTACGTATTTTTAAAGATCAGGAAGAAACGTTTGGGGAGTTTTTTATTGCATCAGATGCAACAGAAGAACAAATAAAAGATTCCATTAAAAAGCAATATGTTCCTGTTGGATATGCGGTTTCTACTGGCAAAGGTGCTGCTGGGGGCGAAGGTATTGTCCAAAATTCTGAAAATGAATGGTCTTTATATTTAGTAAAAAGAGTAGAACAGCCTGGAGTTCCTACAAGAACAGTTACTTTAAATATTATTTATTTGTATGAAAATAAAGAAGCAGAACATAAGTCAGTTAAAGTAGTGGATGAAGAGTCATTTAGTGTTTATAACTATCTTAGTGAAAATTATACACCAGATGGATATGCAATTAGGAGTTTCTATCAGACAGATGAGGATAGAAAAAATGATTCTTGGTCTATGTATGTCTATAAAGAAAGAATAGTTCATACAATTACATATAAAGACGGAAAAAAAGAGCCTTATAATGGTTCATTTAGCCTACCGGAATCATTTACGGATGATCAGGTAGTAGATTACATAAGCCGTTATGGAGAGATGGATTATGATGTTTCAAAAGTAGAAAAAAATGGTGACGATTATTGGACTGTTTATTTAACTACACCAAAGAAAGATAATGAAACATTTAAATTAATAATCAATAAAGATGGTAAGGATACTGTTTCTACAATCCATATTTCAAAAAAGGATCAAACTGCATATGGAAGTATTGAAAATTATTTAAAAGTTAATTATTTGCCTGATGGATATCATATCGATTATGGAGATGTAGCTGAGTCAAAAGGAATTTATTCAATTGGAACAAATACATATAAAATGTATATTGTTAAAGATAATGAAAATCCTGTATTAAAAACATACACACTTAGACTTACTAAATTAGATGATTTTTCTACTAAAACGGGTTATTTAGAAAATGCGTCTTGTGAATATCATACTTTTGAATTTGATAGTACAAATTCAGATGCGATTATTGATTACATAATTAAAAAGTTTGTACCTAAAGGATATCAGTTACAAGCTGGATTCTATAGTGGTCAGTTTGCTGAAAACACTATGATTCGTTTAGAGATATATAAAATTGATTCAATACAGAAAGCATCAGAAACTAATCAGTATCATGTTACATTTATTGATCAGTCGAATAATCAAGAAGTAAAAACCGTTATGGGGACACAAATGGATGTAGCTGGGGCAAAGAAAGATAAATTAAAAGTATCAGATTTATACTGGATTCCTGTTGGATATACGCCTGTCAGTGATTCATTTGATGTTGTAGAAAAAGATGATACATTGAATGTTACAGTATATTTGAAAAAAGGTACATTTAGCGCTCCAGTAACTATGAGTTTTTATGAAGAAGTGAATGGTAAATTAGTTACTCTTAATAGAGTTACTAAAACAACAACAGAAATCGATAAGAATGATAATAAAATTTTAGATGAAGAAGAAATTCGTAGTTATTTGCCAAAGGGATATAATTTTGAAGTACCTTTTAACTTTATGGAAAATTATTGGTTCGATGATGTTGCATTTACGGGAATGAATTTAGAATATATTGTTGTTAAAACAACTTCTGTGATTCAGTCTGAAGAATCTAAGAATATTGCTTCAATCCAAAATAAAGATGTTACAACAATCTTAACGGATAGTTTAACTAAGGATCAAAAGAAAAAGGTTGAGGCTGCTCTTAATGATGGTAAAAATGTTGATTTCAAACCAATTCTAAAGAATGGTGTTAATAAATCGGATGAAAAAGTATTATTGGCATATGTAGATGGCAATAGATACAATGTAGTGAATGCGTTCGATATTGAGATTCAATTGTATGTTGATGACAAAAACGAAGGTTTGATTACTGAAACTAGTAAGGGATTGACATTTAAAGTTGCAATTCCTGAAAGCTTGAAAAAAGAAGGTCGTCAGTTCTACGTATTGCGTTTGCATGACGGAAAGATTGATAAGCTTGAAGTAAGTACTGAAGGTACATTTACTACGGATAAGTTCTCTTCATACATGTTAGTATATGAAGATGTTGCTACACCAACAACTTCTGAAACTAAACCTGAAGTAAAACCAAATACTGGAACTACTACAACTAAAACAGATACAAAGAAGGATAACACAGTTAAGAAAGATGTTAAGAAAAATAAGAAGGTGAATACAAGTACAAAGACTTCAAGTACATTGTTTACTGGATTATTAGGTGTTTCTATTGTTGGTTTAGGTGCAGTCGAAGTATTGCGTAGAAGAAATAAATAGTGTGAATTGAAAGTGGACAATAGAGTCTGCTTTCTTTTTTTGTATGATGTTTTATGGTGTGATATACTTTTACGGTAAGTAGAATATATAATTGCATAGTTAGTTTACTAGGAATATATTTGGTTAGTTTTATAAGGCTTAATTGTATATTCCTAACTTGATTATGGTAATTGAGTACATGTAATAAATGGAGGTTTTAAAGAAATGGGTAAGTATTTTGGAACAGATGGAGTTCGTGGCAAGGCAAATGAAGGTTTAACTCTAGATATGTCTATTAAGATTGGACAATATTTAGGCTGGTATTATGGAAAAGAAAAACATGCGAAAATCTTGATTGGTAAAGATACAAGAC
>ERZ773178.999-NODE-999-length-31956-cov-22.142785_pt1 | contig 31956 bp, 30 predicted proteins | sample MGYA00580533_ERZ773178 | MGnify/ENA primary metagenome ERZ773178 (study PRJEB29015, sample SAMEA2737859) | human gut metagenome | biome: human gut; feature: human-associated habitat; material: faeces | place: China | collected 2012 ...
GGAGCATCCATTAAGGACTTGGGCAAGAAGTGGTTTGGTTTTTCCAAGATGGAGATACTTACACCAGACGAATTGGTGGAAAGGATCAATAGAGGATAATACATACAAATTTCAAGAAAAAGAACTTAATACATAAATATAAAGTAAGCAATGAAAAGGATTTGGATTTTTTTGATGGCTATGCTCAGCATCGTTTCTTTTACAGGTTGTGATATGACTGAGGAACCTAGCGGACCAGTTACAGTTATTGACTATGAGTTCGATAGGACTTATATTATTAACAACGATGGATGCTGTGTGTTTAAAGGATTAAAGCCCGTAAGTGCTGCTGACATTGAAAATAAGGTAAAGGGCTATGGATGGAAAGTCATAGGCATGTATAAAGTGCAGGATAACGGCAGACTTTCACAAACAGACTACCGCAAGACAGTTTATGGCGGTGGATATATGGATTATTGGTTTGAGTCAGACGGTCATCTGATAGGTTTCCACCATGGCGATACCGATGCTAAGTTCTATAACAAAACAGAATGGTTTTATGATGCTGTGTCAGGATTCATCATGCGCGGTTCTGCAAGTCAAAGTATGCAAAGCCGCTATATGCAAGTTTTACTCCTCACAAAAACAGAGTCAAATTATTTGCAAATGCACACCATGCAGAAACTGGGCGATGCAACCGATGAGAATGGAAATCTGAAACCATTCTACGGCATGGTGGTTTATCAACGCATGACGGACAACGAACTTGAGGCAACCAAGAAAGCTTATGGTTACAATGCAAACGTAAACTATACGATAGACTCTGAACATAACAATAATAATATAGTCTCGCCGTTATATAATAAAAACAATAGTAATGAAAAAGATATCAATGGTCATTGTGGCTATTTCAGCCATGATTAGTTTAAGCGGATGCCATGAGGATTCTACTTATGTAGATTCTTACTTCCAGCTCAAAGTGTAATTGAGAAGCTGAGTAATAAGTACAGAAGAAGGCATATTGATTATAAGTATAAAAACAATAAAAAATTAATAGATGAAAGCATTGTTAGTCATCATAATGAGTTTGTGCCTACACGTAACTTATGCACAAAAACCAGATACAACTAAAACTTTTATTCAAGGCAAAGAACTTGGTGAAGTTGTTGTAAAGTCATCTTATCTTACAAGAGAAGGTGATCATATCCTTGCTATTCCTACAAAAGAGCAACGTAAACATGCTGTAACTGGTTATGACCTGTTGAGCAATCTCATGATTCCTGGAGTGTCTGTCGAGCGTTCGACTGGAAGTGTGACAACTCCCAATGGGGCTGCGACTCTCTATATAGATGGGCGTGAAGTTGATTTTCGAGAGGTACAGTCTTTAAGACCAAAGGACGTTTCTCGAGTGGAATATTTTGATGTGACGAATGGTAAATATGCAAAAGATGCATATGCTATAAACATAATAATGAAACCACTCAACAATGGTGGCTACACGCAACTTGATGCGTCTCAGAATGTAGGCTATCTCTATGGTGATTACAATCTTATTTCGAAATTTGTCACAGCAACTAAAAGTTTGAACCTTTGGGCTGGATATTCTTTGGAAAATCCAAAATCGTCTATGGACGAGAATGAGACTTTTATTTTCCCTGATTATCAACTGAATAGACTGCAGCATTACAATAATGCTGGCAATAGGCAAACGGAAGAATATGTACAGGCATCAATCAGCAACCGAGGAAGAAAATATATTTGGATGCTTAGAGGTGGTATGGCATGGAATGCCTCAAAAAACGGTGTCAATAATGGAATGACGGAGTATTGGAAAACTGCTGCTGCAATCAAGAACGGTAGCATTTTGGACATTAACACTAGAAACAAATCTTATCGTCCAAGTGTCTATTTTTACGGATTGCACACATTTTCTAACACAAAATCGTTGGATTATGTTTTTGATGGATATTATTCTCGAAACGATTATGACCGTCTCTATAACGATGATAATGTGTCTTTTCGTTCACTTGTCAAGGAAGATTATTATTACATCAAAGCGAATGCAAATTATTCTATGGCGTTCAGTCATAGAAATAGATTGGCTTTCAGTTTATACGAGTTCATGAGAATTAGTGATTCCGAATACGTTGGGACTTCTGCATATAATCAAAATTTGCATTCGTCCGAAACCATCCTTTTTGCAGACTATTCCCAACGTTTAGGGAGTTTTTTCTTTGATATTAATCCTGGACTGTCATTTCTAACATATCGTTTAAAGGGGATGAGGTCAATCAATCATCTTACGCCGAGACTTCAGGCAAGAGCTACATATAGGATAGATAAAGTACAGCAACTTCAATTTATGTTCGCTTTGGGAAACACCTATCCGAGAATAAATACGATTAACAATGTAGAACAGCAGATAGATCCTATCATCATTCTCAAAGGTAATTCTAACATGGATAATTCCATTCTTTTGAATCCACGATTAAGCCACACATTGAATTTTAACAAATTCGCTTTGCAAACGGGAGTGTCATACTTTTACCAGAATCATTCGATTATTTCGGATTACTATATTCGAGACGGGCATCTTATTAGCACTTTTAGAGATGACTGTATCTATCATCGTCCCAGTGCAGATATGTCTATAACCTATAAACCTTCTGGTACACTTAATATGAAGTTATCCGGTCAATGGGTTAAACATTTAGTTCGAGGAGGAGCAGAGCATCGTAATTTGTCTGCATTCTCTGGGACTGCTATGATAAATTACTATGTTCGGGATTTTTCTTTTGGTGCATCCATAGCGTCACCGACAAGAGATTTGATAGACAGCCAGATTAGTAGAAATACATTTTGGCGGTATCAACTATCGGCAATGTGGAATCATGGGAATTGGGCTATCGAAGCTAATGCAAACAATTTATTCATGATGAAGAATAACATCGTAGATGAATTATCTGCATTATATTATTCTTTCAAACAAATAGATCAAAGTCGTAGTTATAATCAGTATGCAAATCTGAAAATTGTTTATAGTTTTGACTATGGCAAGAAGACATCAAAGTCACCAGATTACAAACATCAAAATAGTGAAAGTGCAATCTTAAAATAAGAAGGCAAAGACATAATCAAGTCAATGGTAACATGTTCATGCGAAATGCAAATTAAAAATTACGAATTATGAAAAAAATACCATCTATAATAATTGTAGTTTGGGGAATAGCGGTATTATGTACACTATTCTTGAGTTCATGCAAGCGACCAGAGGTCTTAGACAATAGTACTCTTGTAAATAGCGCAAGAAACGTGGCTTTGACCTTTGGTCCTGCGTATGTTCCATTTTTTAAACAGGTTAACGTATCGGATGTTCAAGTTTTCAAAAAGGAGGATTATGGAGGAGACAGCCGCCCTCAAATAAGAAAACAGATAGGAAGAAAGTTCTATACTGTAACTTTTACATATGATAGTACTGCCGTTAAATTTGATTTTGGATTTGCAGCAAGAGTCAGAATATGGAAAGATACAGGGGAACCATTAGATGTTATATTTGGTAATGGCTGGGGAAGAAATTTTTTCTTTTTAAGTTTTAAGGAACAAACAGATCATTCTGCAAATGACTATGAGAAAGTGGCTTCTGACTCTATTGTTAAAGTACCATTGCAAACTGTACATGAACCAGAGAACATTTGGAATTCCAATGCTGACAACAAACAAGACAGCCTATCAACGAGAGACTTTCTAACAAATACAGAGAAAGAGAAAATAAAAGAATTGGCTTCACAAGTGCCAGATAGCATCAGAAATCGTTTTGCAGTTTTAGTGGATAAATGGAACATAGCAATAGATCATAATCCTAAGACGCGATATAGTGCAAGCACATATTCATATGCAAAATTGCCTGAGTTCATTCCTCTCAAATCAATGGGAAAACAAATAGTTCCACTAATTATGGAACGAATGATAAACTCTTCCGATTTTTATTTTCTTGTTCTTTATGAAGCCGTTCTGGAAGGAAATGAAACTAATGACGATTCTAAGTTTAGCGAAAGCGAACAAATCAGAGCTATAAGGTGTGTTAAAAAATGGCTGGAAAAACAATAATAGGCAAGTTCTTCTATTACTGAGCCCACTTTAAAAAGTAACTGTACGCTAAACAATAATGAAAGTTAGCACTATTGTGCTACTCAGAAGACATACTCATAATAAAAACCCCGAAAGTTTTTGTCTAACTTTCGGGGTTCATATCATTTATGACGCACCTTTTTATGTGGGGTAGGTTAGGGGTTATAGGCCTTTTGCTTTCAAAAAGCCGGAGGCGTCTGGCTGCTTCATACCTGTGAAGTCGGTAAACATTTCCATCTGATCCTTGGTGTTGCCTCGACTCAGGATCTTGTCACGGAAGGACTGTCCTACGGCTGGATCTAAAGCGCCATGCTTCGCAAAGTAATCGGCAATGTTTACTGCAAGTACTTCTGTCCATAGATAACTGTAATATCCGGCTGCATATCCGCCATCCCATACGTGATTGAAGTAGGAGGTGCTGTAACGTGGTGGTATCTGTGTGTTGAGCAAACCTATCTTGTAAAGCTCTTCTTTTTCAAAGGCTCCTGCCATATATGGGGATGGTACTTCATCTTCACTGATCTTGTGCCATGCCATGTCAAGACAGGTGGCTGCCAGGTTCTCGCCTAATGAATAGGCTGTCTGGAAGTTGATGCTCTTCAGCATGCGGTCCTTTAAATCACTTGGCATCGGCTTGCCAGTCTCGGTATGACGGGCATAGTGGTCGAATATCTCTGGGATGGATGCGAATGACTCGTTAAACTGCGATGGCATCTCTACGAAATCGCGTGCTACTGCTGTTCCGGATAGAGTGTTGTATCTGCAGTCTGAGAGTATGCCGTGAAGGGCATGACCGAACTCATGGAACAGGGTGGTGACCTCATCCCAGGTAATCAGGGATGGCTGACCCTCTGGTGCCTTGGCATTGTTGCATACATTATATATGATAGGCAACTGACCGCGCTGCTTGCTCTGCTTGGCAAAGGCACTCATCCATGCTCCGCCTCGCTTGGTTGGACGGCGGAAATAATCACTATAGAAAAGGGCGATTGGCTTGCCGTTCTTGTCGCTTACTTCGAATACCTTCATGTCTGGGTGATAGGTTGGTATGTCCTTACGCTGCTTGAAGTTCAGACCATATACACGGTGTGCTGCATAGAATATGCCATTTACCTGCACGCTGTCGATATTGAAATATGGCTTTACCTCGTCATCGCTGATATTGAGCATTTCCTTTTTCATTTTGGCTGAATAGTAGAAACGGTCGTATGGCTCCAACTTGAAGTCCTTGCCTTCTGTCTTCTGAGCATATTCCTCTATCGCCTTGGTCTCAGCATCTGCCTTAGGTGCATACTCCTTGATGAGCTGTTTGAGGAAATCATCCACATTCTTGGAATTCTTCGCCATAGTCTTTTCCAAAGAGTAGTCGGCATAGTTGTCATATCCCATCAGTTTTCCCTTCTCTGCACGGAGTTTCGCTATTTCTGTGATGATAGGGAAGGTATTGAAGTCAGGGTTGGTGCCATCTGCACGGTGGATGCTTGCCATATAAACCTTGCGACGGAGTTCACGGTTCTGCAGGTTGGTGAGGATAGGCTGCTGCGTGGTGTTGATGATGACGATGCAGTATGGTGACTTACTGCCACGGCTTTCTGCATCCTTCTTGCATTGTGCGATATCTGCCTCACTCAGTCCGGCAAGTTCTTCCTTGCTGTTTACCCAAACCGCTGCATTGTTGGTTGCGGCTGGAAGGAGATTGTCCCATTTCTGCTGCAAGTCTGAGATGCGGGAATTGATCTGCTTCATGCGCTCCATCTTCTCTGCTGAGAGCAGGGCGCCGGAACGTACGAAACTCTTGTAGATAACCTCGGTGAGTCTCTGGTCTTCTCCCTTGAGTTTCTTATATTCGTTGTCGTAAACGTACTTGATGCGCTCGAAAAGTTTCTGATTGAAAGAAATCTCATTGTCCAGTTCGGTGAGCATTGGTGTCGCCTTCTTCTCTGTTTCTGCGATAGCAGGTGTTCTGTGGGCACTGGTGAGTCCGTAGAAGATGCTTGTCACTCTGTCGAGCAACACGCCACTCTCTTCGAAGGCGAGGATGGTGTTCTGGAAGGTAGGCTTCTTCTTGTTGTTGACAATCTTCTGGATGTTGGCACGCTGCTCCTTGATAGCAGCTTCGATAGCAGGAAGATAGTCACTCTCCTGAATTTTACTGAAATCAGGAGCTCCGAAAGGAAGGTTGCTCTTCTGCAAGAGAGGATTCTGACGACTGCCGCCCGCATTTTGGGCGAACGATGAGGCTGGCATCTGCAGCAGGGCAGCAGCCAAACCGAGTGTTAGGAATGTCTTGTTAAGTTTCATCATGTTTTTTGTTTATATTGCAATTATTCTACAAAGATACGCTTTTATTTCGGATTACCGCACATTTTATTCATATTTTAATGAAAAACCATTAACCAGATGACAGAAAGAAATTCATTGACGATGAGTCCAAACTTCTTGAAGACCACAGAAAGGAGAATAAGGAAATCCTCACTCGTCATTTCTATGATATGTCTAATATGATGTCAAGAAATGAAGGAGTTTGGTTGTCGAATGGTTGGGTAAAGGCTTTGCTTTGGAGTTTTTGCTGTGTTTCCTTTATACGGTCATTTCGATTGCCTATTTTGTCGCATCTTATATAGACAAGTAGTCTGATAATATGGGACCGACTTGTGATTCAAAGACAGAAACGGATGGATGGTGTGCAGGATTTTGGGAAGGAGAATACACATACCGTTTAAAATTCTTTCTTCAACTCATTGTATAAGTCCACTGGTCCCAAGTGCCAGTATTGGGTGCTTTCGGTGGATAGCTTCTTATAGAGTTTTGAGTGATATATACGGTTGATTGCATCCGTAAGACTTATGCCCTTGTCTTCTGAGAGCCAAGGGGCAAGCCATCCTATCTTTAATGGCAGCAACATATATAAGTTGTCTTGCGTTATTTTTGCATTCATAACTTTATAATTTTTGATTCCACAAATTTGATGGCAAGCAGCGATTTCTCCGTGTGGAAAAGATACTGGTCAACCAATTTATATGTCTTCAACTCTTGAATGAGAGTAGGCATACTGATGATGCCGCCTTCATAGAGTGTGAACTGAGTATAAACGCTATCGTCTGCCACAGGACCATACACGATGTCGTAGTCGTGGGTGAACTCCCTCTCAGTACGGTTTTTCATTACGAAATTCACCCATTCCTCTGTTGGTTTCTCGAAGAAGAGTGACTTCATGTCATTTATTACTTCGTCATCCAACTCATAGACATTCACGTAACCAACAGATACTCCTTTATTTTTCATCCTTCGCTCTACCAATTTCTTAGCCTGTTCGTAAGAGGTTGTTGTGTAGAAGCCAGAGCCATAGTCGAGAGAACGGTTTGGCTGACGTATCTCTGGGTTTCTAACTTCCTCGATACTTCCATGATATACTTTGCTCATTTTCTTCTTTCGTTTATCATTTTATCAATTTCTTCAACCAGCCACTGTCCGCCGTGTGTGTGAAGCACATCATAGAACTCACAGAAATGCTCTGCGATGCCATATTGCTCAAACAAATTCACCACATCTTCAGTAGCCATATTCTTTGCTTTTGCGTATTGCTCTATGCAGAACGATACAAACATTGCTTTGTCTTGCTGTTCCTTGTTCATTGTTGTTCTCCTTTCTGTGGCTTTGCCACACATATCTGCCCTGTCACTACATCACTTATCAAACGTTGTTTGAATTCCTTGAAATAGTCAATCTCGGTTTGGAGGTCTGCCATGCAACTGTCTATCTTTGATACCTTTTATTGCATTTTACCTTACAAAAATAATATTTTATTGCGATAATCTATATATAAAAAGCAAAAATTTAGCATTTTATAAGATGATTTTAGCCGAAGATACTGCAAATCCGACTTTTTATGCTTATTTTAGAGGTTTTATGGCTCTGTTTTTTAGGTTTTGGCTTAAAAGCGTTTGTCTTCAGGTTTGTCGCTGTACCAGCCAAGTGGATCAGGACATCAAGGCGGTATGTGCAGAATATCTATACCTATAATAATGCTTACACAGATGTATTCCAGACTGATTTTGGATAACACCTACAACTTGTGGGTATGACACAGCGTATTGTCTCAAGTCACATTGTGGGGTAAGGGGATATTGTAGGCAGAAGTGGGTGCTTCTGCCTCAATTTATCTGATAATTCAGTAATGAGAGGACGTGTACACGCAAGAAGGACGTTGAAGGGCTTTGTTGCGGATTTGAGGGCGATAGAGAGAGCAATGTTGATTTTTAGTTATTTTCAGGTATAAAATAGTATGTTGTTGTAAAAGTTTTTATACTTTTGCAATAGCATAGTTTAATGATACAATATAATGATGAAACAAACATTTATACTTCTGTTCTTCCTGTTGACGGCAAGAGTTCGCAGTCTTGAGATGGAGTGTAATTTGCTGATTTTCAGTAATATAGCTGGTAGAAAATCTACATGACCTAACGGAGCGCTTCATTAAGGTCTAATGATGCGCTTCATTAACACTTAACGATGCGCTTCATTAACACCTAACGATGCGCATCATTAGACCTTAATAAAGCGCATCGTTAGAGTTCGTACTTGCACTTCTTTAGAGGAAATGGAATTTAAATATATATTTGTTAATAAAAATGCTTAATTTTCGTTGTCTATAGCTACAGTATCTTTTTGTATTCTTGTGATACAAAATCAGCGAGGGGAAATCCCTATTTCTCTCATTCACAACTCATTTTCCTACCATTGTACCCCAAATGTGGTTTTTGCCAAACTTTTAATAGTGTAAATTCTTTGGTAAATTGGCATTTGGTAAAGAACGTTGGCTTTCAATTCATATCATCGTCAAACGGTAAAGAAGAATTGAATTTATCAAAATCAGAGTTGAATAATTTGTCTTGTATCACACGATACTTTTCAAACTCTGACTCTGCAAAACTCTTGGCAAATTCAGCAGAAACCTTTCCTGCATCATGTAATACGGCATCACCTCCGGCTTCAAGAATAATGTCTATACGCTTTGCCCAATCTTCCATTGTCATTGGTATATGTCGATTTGCCATACGTTCTGCTAAGTCAAGCACAGAGTTGACAAGTTTTCCCATATCTTCAAGTTCCACTTGTTTTAGATAGTTCTTGGCGATACTCACATCTGGCTTGACAATCTTTCCATCAGGTGCATTCTCCCAAGTGGTCAGTCCCATATGCTCTTTCTCCGCATTGGCTCTTTCTACGATAAGTTCTGCCGCAGTATGCCCATGCACTGCGTAATGCATTTTATTCTGAACTTTTTTATAAAACAGACGCGTGGTAGGTGCATCCTTATTGTAGTCAACAGCTGTAGCATATATATCCGTAAGCTTTTGATAAAATCTTCGTTCACTCAACCTAATCTCACGTATCTCCGCCAGCAAATGCTCAAAGTAGTCCTCACCGATAAACGAGCCGTTCTCCATACGCTTCTTGTCTATGATATAGCCCCGAAGAGAGAACTGCCTGATGACATAGGTGCACCATTGGCGGAACTGTGTGGCACGGATAGAGTTGACACGATAGCCAACAGAAATGATTGCATCAAGGTTGTAGAACAGCGTGTTGCGTCGCACCTCTCTCGCACCTTCCTGTTGAACTACCGAGATTTTCTCGGTAGTTGCCTTCTTGTTCAATTCATTTGTGTCATATATGTTCTTCAGATGCAAACCGATGTTATCAGTGGAACAATCAAAAAGCACAGCCATTGCTTTCTGCGTAGCCCATACCGTCTCGTCCTTATATAGCACCTGAATGCCCTGTTCCTTACCTTCCGCCACGAAAGTCAAGAACTCTGCCGTACTGTTTCGTATTTCAAATTTCTTTGCCATTATTGATTTCCTTTTATGAATCTAAACACTGTAGTATATGATCATGTATTCAATGAATGCAATTCCTAATGTATAGTCCAATGCAAATGTATTTTACTTCCACAAACTTCCCTTTTTGAATATCCTGCAAGTGTTCGATTTTATATAATCCGGATTTTTGTCTAATTTTTCCTGTATATTTTTTTTATTTGCAAGTATAACCTTTAGCCGATTTATGTCTCTATTCGCCATGACTGTATGTTTGTTAGGTAAGCAAAAATACATAAAAATCCCCAAATACGTATCGATTGCACCTATTATTTATGGAAGTTTAGCAAAATAATGAAGATTATTCATTAGGTTCAAGCTAAAATCCCATCTTTCAAATTCGCATTGAAAACTACATTAGGGAAGAGAATATTCCCTTCCCCGATGTTCTTCTTACTCATCCGAACAGTGGTAGGTCAAGTCCTTTTCGATGCCAGCTTTGTCTTTCGCTGTATGATGCTGATTGTTGGCACACCATCTATCGTTTTTATATCACCTTACTATATCCTTTCATTTCCGATGGTTAGACCCGTTTGGGATAATTGGTGGATATTTTCGAAACCGCTGTTTCGGAAATGGTGGTTCCGTAAGTGAAAATGCTGGATTTGTCAGAATCGTAGTCACATTCCTTTCCGGGCAGTATGCATATTGTATTTCATCTGCAATTTAATCTTCCCTCTTCATCTTTTCTCCTCCTATGTCAGTTTTTGTCACAACCGGATTGTACTTTTGCAGCAGAATTGACAATAACTCTATATAGTTAAGGTATGAAAGCTGAAAGAAAAGGGAGTGGAGTCCCTGAAAAGTGAAATATAAGAGGAATCCATAAGATTTCTTGTTAAAAGTTTGGTGGTTCATCAGATTTTTACTAAATTTGCCATAATTTTAGCGACAGGGCAGGTGAAAGTCCTTGCTTGAAGTCGCTATGATGCAGAGAAACAAGATAATCTTGTGGACACGAGCAAACTATTCAGTTCCGTAGGTTGAAATCTGGTAAATTGAAACGTAGAAAGAACGAGAATTTGTTTGAGCGAGTCTACGCCGTCATAGGTGTGGATTCCTCTTTCGCATTTTCTTTTCTACGGGTTTTACCAGAGCCTAACTTACAAGGAAGTGAAGAAAGTAGGGGTTCGCACCATTTTTTTTACTTATGAACCATTATGAACTTGTTTGGTTCGCAGATTTTTCCTAACTTTGCAGAAGATTAGCTGCACTCGGCAATTTGAAAGCAGGCTTTCATTGCGCTCGTTTGCATGAATTTTGCAGTAAGATTAGCTGCATATCAGCATAATAAAAGTAAATGATCTGCTGTTTCGGTTGAAAAGCAGGAGCAGCAATATGTAATAACCTAAAAACTCAATGCTTATGAGTAAAGTATTTCAAGTGAAGCCTAAGCGCCTTAAACGCTCAAATGGTACTGTCCTCACTCCCGATATGGTAGTGACAGTAACGACCCTGCAGCACACCACCACCCCTTTTTATAATGGAGCCAAGGAGGTGCAAGAAGCCTACATGCGCATCTATGCTTTCGACTATAAGAAAGCATGCTGCAATCCGAATGATTTTGAATTTATAAAGTTGGATTAAAAATGAAAGCATGATATGGGTAATGAATCTAATAAATGGAACCGGATAATGGTGGCAGCAATGGCTGTTCCTGGTATAAAGGTGAATAGAGCTTCCTTTTTACAAGAAGAACTTTCTAACCGTCACATTGACCAAAACACTATAAGTTTGTGTATACAAGAAAATCCTGTTAAACATATAACCATGGATAAGCTTGACGCAATAGCAAAAGCTTGCATCAAGAATCATACGATAAAGGTTACTTCTATATCTGCTGTAGCTGGAATTCCAGGTGGTTTTGCTATGATAGGAACACTACCTGCTGATACTGCGCAATATTATTATCATGTATTAAAGCTTGCTCAGAAATTAGCCTACATATATGGATATCCTTCTTTGCTGGACGAAAATGGAAATCTGACAGATAATGCTATCAATGTATTGACAGTTTTTGTCGGTGTTATGTTTGGCGTTTCATTAGCTAATCAAACATTGTCAAAAATGTCGCAGGCTTTTGCTGAGCAAGTGGTTAAGCGTTTGCCACGTATGGCCTTGACTAAGACGGTTTGGTATCCTATAATTAAGCAGATAGCAAAATGGTTAGGTATCAAGGTAACAAAAGATAGTTTGGCTAAGGGAGCGGCTAAGGTGGTTCCTTTTTTAGGAGCTGGACTGTCTGGTGGTATAACATATTTAACGTTTAAGCCACAGGCAAACCGCTTAATGAAGCATTTGCGTGAGGATAGTAAGATCTTTGCTGCTGTTAATTATGATGAAGCAGAAGAAATTAATTCTTAATATTTAGATTTCTTGTTAAAATAACGAATAGACATTTTATGGCTGATTTTTACTTTTGTAAGCATTTGACTACCATTCCCGATAAAAATATATATGTATCGGATCTTCCCAATGAGGGGGATTTTGTATACCAAGGGAGAACTCCAATTCGCTTGACGAAAAAGCTAGGTGATGGTGGAGAAGGTATTGTCTATAAGACAAATAAAAGTGAGAATGTTGTAGCTAAGATATATTTTAGAAATAAATTAACAAGTCATAGACAAGCAAAGATAGATAATATTATTGCTGCCGGTTTATCAATAGAAGGCGTGTGCTTTCCTATGGAACATTTGTATAATTCCAAAGGTGTATTTGTTGGGTATCTTATGCCAAAAGCTGAAGGTGAGAAATTGGGGACAAGTGTGTTTCGTGGTAAGAAGGGTATGATGAGATTCTTTGGTTCTATGAATAGATCAGACCTTGTCACTTTAGCAATCACAATATTGTCTACAATAAAGAAAATACATGATTTAGGAATTCTTATTGGAGACATCAATGGATTGAATATCCTTGTCAAATCTCCTACAGAGGTTTACTTTGTTGACACAGACAGTTTCCAAATAAATGAGTATCCGTGTCCAGTAGGAACATTGGATTTCACTGCGCCAGAGATTCAAGGAAAAGATTATAAATATTTCCTGCGTTCTGTTGGCAACGAAAACTTCGCGATAGCTGTTCTTCTTTTTAAGCTGTTGATGTTCGGTGAGAGTCCTTATGCACAGCAAGGAGGGTCAGGCATTGCCCACAATATTAGTACGGGAGACTTTTCTTTTCCCTTCAAAGGTAAAGGTAATAATAAAATGCCCAAAGGGGATTGGGGCTGTTTCTGGAGCCATTTGCCAGACAAACTGCGTGAAATCTTTTATCGTACATTCAAAAAAGGAGAAACAATGTATGATGAGAGAATGCGTCCGGGTGTAGAGGTTTGGCTTAAAGAATTGTCAATCTATCTGAGGCAGCTGAATGACGGGACATTAAAGAAAATAGACATTGAATCGGTAAAGCTGTTTCCTAAAACCGATTTCAATCCAAACAAACCAAAATATATTAGCTTTAAGGATCGTTGCTCTTCTCAAGCAGAAAGAAGGTTAATTGAAAAGGAAATATCTTTATGGAAGAGTCAAAAATTTTTATATTTTCAAAAAGTTGTCAACTCAGTAGGAGACAGTACTAATGTCAGAGAATTAAAAGCATTTCTGTCAGAGTTATTAGTCCTGTTAAATGTATATGTCACAAATATGAACATAACAGGTCAGGCTGTTTCAGGCAAATATGCACATTTAAGTAATAATGATGTGTTTTACAGGGAGAAAATGTTTGTATTGGCATATATGGGCGACTCTCAATTCACACATCGAGCATCAACATTTAAGGAACTTGCCGAGATATATGATTATCCTTTGGCGCAGTATATCATTAATCGTCATAAAGAGAAACTAATTGATGGTTGCCAATTTACTGGATTGTTTTTTCCTGGACAGTTGAGCTTTATAGTTGATCATTTGTTGAAATATTAAATGCAAAACTTTTAATGGTTGAGCGCATTACTTATAATAGAATATGGATTTAGAACAATTATTACAAGATAAAATTGATACACGTGTCTTTTTAGACACGTGCACCTTAATGCATCCTAAGTTTGAAAAGTTTCTTGCTAAGGTTGTTCCTGTTTTATCTTTGTATGGCTATAAATTGGTGGTACCTTGGAGTTGCATTGAGGAACTTAATAAACATAAAACCAATCCAAAACTGAAATCAAAGGCAGTGAAGGCTTTAAAAGAACTTGAAAGAATATATCAATATGTAGACATTCGTGGAAACGAAGCTGATGGTACTCATGCCGACAATGTCTTTTTGCGAGTATTTACACAGTTACGTACAAAATATCGTCTTGTACTGATTTCGGAGGATTGGGATTTAAAGTCGGATATTCTAAAACTTAATAGTAGTAAGTCAGTAAAGGGGCATCATATATACGTATATGGTGTTAATGACATATTGGGAGTATCTAAAACTCATACAAAGAAGTCATATTTTCACTTTTGCACACAGTTGACAACTACTCCAGACACGATAGTGACTATATCCGAACTGCCAAAAGAAGGGGATTTGGTGTATGATAAAGTGAAAACTCCAATTCGTCTAACAGAAAAAATAAGTGAAGGAGGAGAGGGTTGTGTTTATAATACAAGTAAGAGTGGAGGTGCTGTCGCTAAGATATATTTTGACAAGAAGTTGACCATCCATAAGCAATCAAAGATAGATGCTCTCATTGCTTCAGGCTTATCAATAGAAGGCGTGTGTTTTCCTACGGCACATTTGTATAATTCAAAAGGTGCCTTTGTGGGGTATCTGATGCCTAAGGCTGATGGAAAAAAGTTGGATGTCAGTGTGTTTAAGGGAGAAAGGGGTATGGGGCGCTGTTTCGCTTCTTGGACAAGACAAGACCTTGTTAACTTGGCAATCAGCATATTGACAATAATAAAGAAAATCCATGAATCTGGCATTTTGATAGGAGACATAAATGGATCTAACATTCTTGTGAAATCTCCTACAGAAGTCTATTTTGTAGACACTGACAGCTTTCAAATTAATGATTATCCGTGTCCTGTCGGCACTATGGAGTTTACTGCGCCAGAGATACAAGGAAAGAATTATAATTCGTTTCTGCGTACTATAGGCAATGAAAATTTTGCCGTTGCCGTTCTTCTTTTCAGACTGATGATGTTCGGTCTTAATCCTTATGCTCAACAGGGTGGGGCAGAAATAGAACATAATATCAGAACAGGTGACTTTTCTTTTCCTTATAAGGAGAAAAGTAACAACAAAATACCTAAGGGTGATTGGTGTTATTTTTGGAGTCATCTGTTTTTCAAACTGAAGGAACATTTTTATTATACTTTCAGAAAAGGAGAAGCAAGATTTGAGGAAAAGAAACGACCTGGTGTTAACGCTTGGCTTGCCGATTTGTTGTTTTATAAGAAACAGTTACAAGATGGTACGTTGGAGGAAATTGATAAAGAATCCTTGAAGATGTTCCCTAAAACGTATAAGAAGGCAAAGGGTATAGTTTATCGTACTTGTATGCTATGTCATAAGGAAAAGCCAGAGAATCTTGTTTCTAAAAACGGATATTGCTATGAGTGTCTTTATGGAACAACGGAGGCTATATGTACTAAATGCGGAAAAACGTTTACGTATCGAAATAGTTTGGGATTAAAATATGGTTTTGCATATATGTCTGTTTGTACGGAATGTAGACAACGCGAATTTGTCCGAAAACTTGAAGAGGAGGAAAGGCTTCGAAAGCGTGAAGAAGAGGAAAGGCTTCGAAAAGAAAAAGAAAGAAGTGAAAGATTACGTAAAGAACGTGAGGAAAGACAAGAAAGAAAACGTAAAGAACAGGAGTATAGAGACTCTGTCTATAAATACGAAACTTGTACAGCTTGTCATAGGCGATTTGCAATAACAAATGGTGAGCATGACTATCTCGTATCAAAGGGATTGGATATGCCTAAACGCTGTAAAGAATGCATTGCGAAAGGTAATCGGCCAACTCCAGATCGTGGCTATGATTCAAGTCGCAACAGTAGTGGTGGATGCTTTATCACTACAGCAGTCTGTGAATATTTCGGAAGAGAGGACGACTGTTACGAATTAACGATGTTACGCTCCTTTAGAGATAATTGGCTCGCCGAGCAAAAGAATGGAAAATTGGAGATAAGTTTGTATTATGACTGTGCTCCAAAACTGGTAGAGAAGATGAAGTCTTCTAATGACTATGCTGCCACGTGTGAGGAATTGATGAACAATTATATACGCCCTTGCGTGGAACTTATCAAGAGGCATAAAGAAGAAGAGTGTCGTCAACTCTATATAAAAGGATTACAATACATGTTGAACAAATATCAATAAAAAATATAGAAAATGGCAAATTATTTAAGTAAAGATAAGGATTTGGTAAACAATCCTTCAGCAAGAGTTCCTATCTGTTTGTGTTTGGATCTTTCTGGTTCAATGAACACTGTCGAAGGAGGAGAGTATAGAGATACAGGTAGAACGGAAATGATTGATGGCAAACTATATAATATAGTTGAAGGAGGTGAAACACGTGTAGGTGAACTTCAGAATGGTTTGGAGCTTTTCTTTGATGCCATCAAGAATGACGATATGGCTGTTGATGCAGCAGAGGTTTCCATTGTAGGTTTCTCTAATAATGCAAAGAAACTTCTTGAATTTGATAGTATAGAGAAGCAACAATTACCAACTTTGGAGGCAGACGGAGAGACAGCGATGGGAGAGGGTGTAAATATGGCTTTGGATATGTTGGAGGAGAGAAAGAATCTCTACAAAAACTATGGCGTTCAGTATTTCCAGCCTTGGCTTGTAATCATGTCGGACGGAGAAAACAATGGCTCGCCAGAACAACTTCAAAAAGCTATTCAAAGAGTTGAAGCTTTGGCTAATTCTAAAAAACTGACAGTTTTTGCAATTGCTATAGGCAAAGAAGCTGATATGAACTTGTTAAGTAAGTTGTCTCCAAGACGTCGTCCTATGCGTTTGCAAGGTATGAAGTTCAAGGAGTTCTTTGAATGGTTGTCAAAATCAGTGAGTAGAACATCTTCTTCGCAGCCGGGTGAAAAGGTACAGTTGCCTCCGGCTGATGATTGGGGAACTTTATAAAAATGATTATATGTGGAACCTTTTAGATAGCACGAGACAAGGAAGAAGCCACGTCAAACAAGGAACACCTTGTCAGGACAAAACGTATTGCCAGAGTTATGACGATGTTTACGTCATAACTTTGGCAGATGGTGCCGGCTCTGCCCGTTTGTCGCATTATGGTGCTGAATGTGTAACGAAATGCATCGCTGATGAACTTGGGTGGAATTTCGAATCATACTGGGATGAAATAGAAGCAAGGATTGCTAAAGAGCGCTTGTTTCAGGAGATTTCAGAATCTTTACAGCAAATTGCTGAGCTGCATGACTGTCAGTTAAAGGACTTGGCTTCTACATTGTTGGCAGTAGCAGTAAAGGATGAAAGGTATATTATACTGCATCTTGGTGATGGAGTTATCGGATATAGTAAAGAAGGATTGTTAAAAGTGGCAAGTGCTCCTAATAATGGTGAGTTTGCCAATACAACAATCTTTACAACTTCTTCTGATGCTTGTTCTCAGATGAAAGTGTTCAGAGGACTGCTTAATGGCATAAATGGTTTTGTACTGATGTCTGATGGTCCTGAGGCTTGTTTGTATAACAAGAAAGACAACGAATTGGCTAATGGCTTGCTGCAAATCCTTGATGATGCCTCTGGTGAAGATTTGAAGGAAGTGACTGAAGGCATAGAAGATGCTATGGATACTGTCATCACCAAGCATACTTTGGATGACTGTAGTTTGGCGTTTATGGTGAAACGGCAAGAAAAGCTGGAACCAGAAGGGGCATCATCTTATGCAGATGATGAAGTCACTGAGGACGCATTTACTCAAAATACAGAAGGAACAGAGGAACCAGAAGATATCGGCGAAAAAAAAGATTCAAAGTCTCGGCGGTATTTGGCTGTTATAGTTTTTGTTGTGTTGTTATTGCTAATAATAATAGCTTTTGTATAATTGATTAAAACGATTATGGAGAATAAGGATAAAATCTTAGTTGATTATTTAGATAAATATCGTGATTTGGCTTTTAGCAATTCAAATGGATTGTCTATGCAACGTGGCTCCAATCTCACAGTTGAGGACATTATACTTATACATGTAAAGCGTGTTACCTTTGAGGATGAAGCTCCTCGAAAAGAAGCCATTGAAAACGTATTGAGCTCTATGCGCTTGAAGGGAGTTAACTTCTTGTATATTATTAGAGGCTGTAAGGAACATGTGGAGTTTTATTATGGTATAGTACGAAATACCATAATAAAAGGATCGGTCAATGGCGAAGATAATATAAAGGAATCGATACTGAAGAAGAGTATTGAGGGGAATTTCCGTGGAAGTGACGTTGAATTGGTAGACGAACAGAAAACCAATGCCATCTTAACTGAACTGAGAAACAAAAGGTTTGTATCCTGTATAGACGGTGTGCCTGGAATAAACAAGGATGAGGCTGCCAATTTCCAAGGTGTCGACAGACTTGTTGACACTATGCTTGGTGAGGATTTTTTGTTTGTTGTAAGTGCTTTTTACTTAAATCAAGGGATTATTGATCATTTAAAGACAAATGTATGCTCTTTCTATGATCAAATGACTCCATTGGCTAAAAATACTGAACAGAGAGGCAGTTCAGAAGGATATTCTAAATCTACGGGAAAGACTGTTGGAACTAACGAATCGAAAAGTGATAGTCGTTCGAACTCTGATTCTAAAGGTTTTACAAAATCAACCACTACATCTCAAACAAAGTCAAAAAGCAATATTCAAGAGTCAGGAACGGAAGGCTCTTCAAATTCGGAGCAAAGTTCTTCTTCGCATACAGAACAGCAGTCTTCTGGCTTATCTAAAAGCGAATCAAGTACAGAAGGGAATAATATAGGAAAAAGTACAACCTTTTCTTTTGAACGTTCAAAAAAGAATGTTCAAGATTGGATGGCGTATGCAGAGGATTTTCTGTTAAAGCGATTGGACTATGGACAGGGTAAGGGCTTGTTTATGACAAATATATCATTGTTTGCTGACAACAAGCTTACGCTTAAAAGACTGGAAAATACAGCAACAGCTTTGTTCTCCGGTGAAGCAGGGAACAAAACTCCTCTGATTGTTAATGAAGACTTAAAAGAAATATATTTGGATAATGTTCGTAAACTTCAGATCCCAAAGGTACGTTTCGATAGAGCAATGTCGGAAAAAGAGGTTGCTGTACGTACTGCCTTATCACAATATGTTGCGTCTAAAAAAGGCGAAAGTATTGGATATTGGGGTACTTGGATGTCTGTAAATGAGCTTGGCATTATTGCAGGTCTTCCAAGAAAGGAAGTCGTAGGTCTTTCTTTGAACGAGGAAGTGGATTTTGGCTTAAATTATGACAGTAACGGCATTGCTGCTTCTGACAGACTTGGACTGGGTAGACTGGTGCAAAGCGGAATAGTGAAAGACGTTCCGATTTATTTAGACAAAAATGTGCTCAATAAGCATGTCTTTGTCTGTGGTGTTACGGGTTGTGGTAAAACAACGACCTGCATGACTTTATTGCACAAAAGTAAGTTGCCATTTTTAGTTATCGAGCCTGCCAAGACCGAGTATAGAATTCTCACCAATGAAGATCCTACGGTCCTTGTTTTCACTTTAGGCAAAGAAGACGCTCCGTTCCGTCTTAATCCATTAGAGTTTCTTCCGTCAGAAACTATATCATCACATATAGATATGGTGAAGGCAAGTATAGAGGCTTCGTTTGACATGGAGGCTGCGATTCCACAGATTATTGAAGCTGCATTATATAAGTGCTATGAGGATAAAGGGTGGGATGTTATGACTGGCAAGAACAAGTATTATGACGACCCATTTGCTGATGGCGTTTATTCTTTCCCCGTTTTGTCTGATCTTATTGAATGTACTCAGAAGGTGGTAAAGGAACAAGGATTTGATGAACGTCTGAAGAATGATTATATTGGTTCGATAAAGGCAAGGCTTCAGGGACTTATAGTGGGTTCAAAGGGTGTTATGCTTAACACTCCACGTTCCATCAACTTTGAGACTCTCCTTAATAGAAAGGTTGTTTTGGAATTGGAGAATATTAAGAGCGGTACGGAAAAATCGCTTGTAATGGGCTTTATCCTTGCAAATCTTAATGAGGCGATTAAATATAAGTTTGCGCAAGATAAGAGTTTTAAACACATTACATTAATAGAAGAGGCTCACAGACTGCTCTCTAAGTATGTGCCAGGCGATTCTACATGTAAAAAGAATGGTGTTGAAACTTTTGCTGACATGCTTGCTGAGGTAAGAAAGTATGGTGAGTGCTTGATTATTGCTGACCAGATTCCGTCCAAGATGGCTCCTGATGTATTGAAGAATACAAACACCAAGATTGTGCATAAGATATTTGCGCAAGACGATAAGGAGGCAATTGGAAACACCTTGTCCTTAACTGACGAACAAAAGGGATATCTTTCAAATCTTAACACTGGTCGTGCTGTGGTCTTTACACAAGGATGGGAGAAAAGCATTCAAGTAAAGATAGAAACGGGTTATGATACAACCAATGAATTTGCGCAGGACCAGAAGATTCGTGAGATTAGCCTTAATTATTACATACGCAATTATAAAAGAGGTGTATTTCCGGAGATTCAATGTCTTAACCAAATGCCTTCTATCAACAAGTTTGAACGGATACTTGGTGATTATAGTAAATATAAGGACTTGCAGGAGAAATTCAAAGTATTATGTGATAAGAAGAAATCACAGGCTGTGAGAAATTTCAAGGATGTATGGAGTATGCTCAGTGTTAATTATGATACCAATGAGATGGCGACATATTTAATGAACACTTGCGTATGTTCTACTGATGGAATAAAAAAGGAATTGATTGAGAAATTTCTTATGGAGATAAAACAAGGAGTTACTGATTTTTCTACAGGAGAGAAATTGACTACTTATAAAGATTTGTTTTTTTAAATGATTAAAAGATATAATTATGTTAGGATTATTGTTTAGTGGATTGGCTGCAATAGTAAAAATTGCAGGTCCTGTTGTTACAAGTTTTGCCACTCAATTAGTGGCGAAGTTGCCAACTATTGTTGAGACTGCATTGGAGGTCTTGAAGGTTGTAGGACCGATACTAAAGGACGTCGCAGAAATTATTGGTGTCCTTAAGAATGGCGATGATGTTGAAGAGCTAGGTAAAAAGGCTATGCAGGAAGGCACTCGTCCCAAGATGGAAGAAGAGTCTATGGAGGATTATTTCGAGTATTTGAGAAATGAGGTTAAGTTGGATGAAGAGAGATGGAAGAATATGACAGATGCAGAAAGACTTCAGGCCAATGTGACTGGAGTTTCTATGGTTGCAACAGCAATCTCAGAAAAGACTAAAGTGGATCTTTCTTCTGATTTCATTATAGCCATGAAGGAGATGGAAATGACAGCCCAGCAGGTTTGTGAATATATTAAAACATTCAGCGAAAAAAATATAGACTCGATGGATTCTTTTACGGATTATCTTCGTGGCGAATTATCGGGCGACTCAAAAAAAGAAGTGTTTAATGCAATAGAAGAAACGGAATCAAAACTTCATCCTGATTATTCGGATGGAGATATTCTTGTTGAAATAAATTCGATGAAGGACAAACTTTGTGGTGAGGAATAAAAAAAGAATTAATATGGCAAAGGATTTTGATGAGATTCTGACTTCAATGTTAGAACAATTAGAAAACAATCCTGACCAGGATATTGATGTACTGGTTAAGGACGAGTGTGAGAAAATGGGTGTTTCGGAGGAAGGCAAGGCTTTGCTCTCCGAGACTAACGAGTATATTGATGGCTTTGCAGAGAAGATGGCTGCATTGCAAAAGGCTAAGGAGGATGGAAAGTCTCGCAAGCAATGGATGCTTGCGGAGATGGAAAGAATAATGGAGGGACGTGACGAGCACGAAAAGGCTGAGATCGTCTCTGCTATTTCTGATGCTGGTGAGAATGTGAACAATGAAACCCTAAAGGACGAGGAGGACTAAGCTTATGAAGTTTATTGCATATAACGAAGACGAAGGTCGTAATGAGTTTGGTACTCATATTGAAGCTGAAAGTCGCAAGTATTCTGCACTTCAGTCATTGTTGTCTGGTCGTGAATTGGAGAAAGAAGAAGTTGAGAGCCTAAAAGAGTTTAAGGTGGTTCAGCAATTCTTGGATTCACCAGTAGGTGATGCTTCTGAGGCAAAGTTGAAGAAGGTGTTTGCTGCTGCTATCATAACTGCTAATGAGCAAGGCACATTACCGTTTTCTATTGAAGCCAAGAGCCCTATTGCTATAGCGAGTGCTATTGACGAAGGTCTGAACCGTGTCAAGCTTTCGTATAAGCTTGCTAAGGAGGATTTGGATGTTATTGAAGTAGCAGACATGTTGATTGATGCTACGGTAGCTCGTGTCGTAACTGTTGCTGATAAAGTAATAGAGCGTGGAGTTCCTGTTGTGTTGAACCGAGTTTGTGATTTAATCTCAAAGGTATATCCTCCAGCTACTGTATTCGTTCCTGTTATAAAAAGTGCAGAGAAGTTTATTTTAACTGCTGCAAAAGTAGCAGTACGAAAAGGATTGAAATATGTGGCTGAAGGCGCAAAAACGGTAGTACGTTCTGTTGCTAAAGGTGTAGTTAAAGCCGGTAAGAAACTGGCTTCTTGGTTAGGAATATAATATTATGCGTATAATAGCTAAAGCAAACCCCATACGAATAAGAATAAAGTCAGGTGAGGAGGAACACTCCTCACTGGACTCTCTTCGCCGAAATCTTTGTGTGCAAGAATTGTGGCCGTTGATAAAGGATCATCGCTTATCGAGATGGTTGAGGCAGTTGGGTGAAGTGGATTTGGCTCATGATATTGATGCTTTGTCTGAGAGTCAACTTGATTTTTCGACATATTTCAAAGTATTACTTCTCTTTCTGAAGGATGACCTTGTTGGGCGCCACGTAACGGAACTATATACCTTGTTCTCGTTTTGGCATGATTGTGAAAAGAGAAAATCCAAGAATTATGATTCTTTGCGTAAGTACTTGCTGAGCAAATATGAAGGTGCCAAGTTTGTATTTAAGCAGTATCCAGAGGAGGTCTCTGATGGTGAATGGTGGGATGTATTCAATAAATTCGAAAATGAAGAAGACACTGAATTCTTGTTTGAACAAGGAAAACTTGCATTTGAGGGATTTACTAACTTCGACAAAGACCTTGTGCGTGGCAAAAAACTGATAGAGAAGGCTGCTGAACTTCACTATCAGAAGGCTATAGATTTTGTGAAATCTAATAAATTTGACGTGGCTCGAAAGTTGGCTATGTTGACTCCTGAAGCAAAAGAAAAAATAGAAAATTTGATTGTTAGATGGAAAGATGAAATGCTTGGCTTTTCAACAAGAAAGACGAACTATGATGAGGGGATAGTACGAGAGGTTAAGCAATTGCTTCAGGAATTTGCATCTTTGAGGAAAACTTACAAAATGTTTAACAGGGAAGCTGTAAGAACTGAAGCTGAGGTAAAATATGAAGTTTTAGACAAATCGAATGTCTTTTACAAGGAGCGTAAGTTTGTGTTGGACTTGGCTCAGTATTCTTATGATAAGGGAATATCAGGCTTGTTTGTAGAGTTAGCAGAAGATTACCATTATCCGTTGGCGCAATATATGCTACACCGTCCTGCCGACAATCGAATTGACGGTTTCGCTTTTGCTGCAACCATGTTTCCTAACCAATTAAGGTTTATCGTTGACCATTTGTTTAAATATTAAAACCTTGCGATATGAACAAGAAAGTTATTTCTGATTTTCAGAAGATGATAGATGTCAATACACCTATCATCTATATCAACGACTATGATTTTGTACGTATAGACGAAATTATAGTTGAGATAGTGGGCAATAGTAAGGTATTTGAATGGAATCCTGCAACAGGCACAACCAACTTTAAAACGAAAGAAAGTCAAGGCTTGGGAGAGAATGATACACTGGAGCAATTCTTGCGTGATAAATATACTGTTGATGTCAATCTAAAGGAAAAGTTCTTGGTGTTGAAGGATATTCAAGATTTTATTGAAGAGCCGGCAATCAAGTCATTGCTTCAGTTGATAGCTCAACGTAAGTTGTATGATAGAGATTATAATACAACAGTCATTATAGTTTCCTCTGTTCTTAAGGTGCCCCAAGAATTGGAGAAGTATGTGTCCTACTTGGATATTCCATTCCCTGAAGAAAATGAAATCAATCAGCTTATAGACGAGCATGTAGAGGTGAACTGCTATGATAATTTCAAAGATGAGGACAGAAAGAAACTGATGCCATCTTTGAAGGGTATGACGAGCTTTGAGATAGATCGAATGCTTGATATGGCTATGAGTAGCAATGGCTCGTTGGGTGCAGAGGATACTGAAATGATTCTTCAACAGAAGAAGGCGATGGTTAAAAAGTCTGGATTGCTGGAGTTGATAGATTCCCCTGAAAAATTGGACAGCATCGGAGGTATGGATGCCTTGAAAGGTTATTTGGAACGAAAGTCAAGGGTTATTTCTGACTTGCCAAAGGCACAAGAGTTTGGCGTATCTATACCGAAAGGTGTGTTTATCGTTGGAATGCCTGGTTGTGGAAAGTCTCTTTGCGCCAAAGCATCTGCTGCACTTTTCAAAACTCCTTTGTTGAAGTTGGATATGGGCAGCATGATGGGTAAGTATGTAGGAGAGAGTGAGAGCAATCTCCGTAAGGCCATCAAGATTGCAGAAGCAGCAGCTCCTTGTGTGCTATGGATAGACGAGATAGAGAAGGCGTTTTCTGGAGTTGGAGGAAATAATGATATTATGACACGAATGTTTGGCTATTTTTTGTCGTGGATGCAGGAAAAGCAGAGTAGTGTTTATGTTATCGCTACAGCCAACAATGCCGACAATTTGCCACCAGAGTTAAAACGTAAGGGACGGTTTGATGAAATATTCTGTGTAAACCTTCCTGATAAGGAGGAGCGCAAGGCAATATTCAAGATTCATCTGGAGAAAAAGAAGAAGTCTTTGGACGATGCTTCCTTGAATAGTATCTGTCAAATAACGGATGGATTTAATGGTGCCGATATTGAATCGGTTGTTAATGAAGCGGTGGAGGAGTGTTTCTTGTCGGGAGAAAGAGAATTGAGCAAAAATGTCTTGGAAAATATTGTTCGTCATACAGTAAGCATCTCGAAATCTTGCAAGAAACAGATTGATAATATGAAGAAAGCATTCAAGGAGAATAACTTCAAGGATGCAACAACTACTGGTGATATAACAACTTAAAAAATGAAGCATTATGGCAAAGAATGAAAATAAAATCTTAGAGGAGTTGAGACGAAGAGGCAAGATTTATGAAGATCCTGCTCCTGAAACCGGAGGCTTTACCGGCTGGTTGATAAACTTGTTTACCAAGAAAAAGTAAGCCTCATATACTTTTTTCTTGAGCCTCTGCCACCATTTGACACACCTATATAGTTATTTCGCAACCGAAATCAAATGTATAACTATATAAGGTAATGTAACAATGGAAAAGAACATCAGAAAAAGAGCATGTAGGTTGGCATTGGTAGTGATTGCCGTGCTGGTAGTGTTTTTTAATTTTCTGTCATATTTTTGTCTTTGCAGTTAAAAAGTTCCGGAAAATTTGGTGGTTATCTTGATAATTACTACATTTGCAGAAGGATACTCCACCTCATCTTATCGTGAGTTGGGTATTTCCTTTGTTAAATAAAAAAGAGTATGGAATATCAAGAAATAGAGGCACTTATAGCCTTAAAAGAAAGTAGAAATTTGGAGTTTAAAGAATCGACAGGTCAATTGGACCGTTCGATGGAAACTTTATGTGCCTTTCTTAATGGCGATGGTGGTATTGTACTTTATGGAGTAAAGGACAATGGAAATGTAGTAGGTCAAGACGTTTCTGATAGTACAAAACGTGCTATTGCTGAGGCTATTAATCGTATCGAACCTTTTGTGTCTTTGGAAATAAACTATGTCCGGATTCCAAATTCCGATAAGTTTGTTATAATTGTCAATGCGGAAAAACAACGTTTTATGCGTCCTTTCGCTTACAAAGGTAGGGCTTATCTTCGTATAGAAAGTACTACTACGGTAATGCCGCAAGAGCAATATAACCATTTGTTGATGCAACGTGGTGGAAAATATGGTTGGGAAGCAATGGTCAATCCCGATTTGAAAATATCGGACCTTGATGAGAATGCTATTCTTGGTGCAGTACGTGAGGGTATAAGAAATGGTCGTCTTCCAGAAGTGACTATTCGGGAAGAAATACCTACGATTCTCAGGAAGTTTGGTTTGCTTCGTGATGGGAATTTGAATAATGCGGCAGCTGTGTTGTTTGGTGTGGATTTCTATGACTATCCGCAATGTCTTTTGCGAATGGCACGTTTTAAGGGAACTACCAAAGAAGAGTTTATTGATAACCAAAGAGCGCAAGGTAATATTTATATCTTGCTTGATGCAGCAATGGCTTTTTTCTTTAAGCATCTTTCTTTGTCTGGGAAGATAAATGGACTTTATCGAGAAGAAGAATTGAGTATTCCTTATAAGGCATTGCGCGAATGTTGTATCAATTCACTTTGCCATCGTTCGTACCATCATCCTGGTAGTTCTGTCAGCATAGCTATTTATGATGATAGGGTAGAGATTACCAATACAGGAACATTTCCGGCAGATTTGCCAGTTGAGCGATTGGTGCAAGAGCATGACTCTAAACCTCAAAATCCAATTATCGCCAATGTGCTTTATAAGAGCAAAATTCTTGAAAGTTGGGGACGTGGTATTGGTACAATGGTAGATGAATGTAAACGGGTTGGATTACCTGCGCCAGAATTCAAAACAGATGGTAATTTCGTGACTGTAGTCTTTAAATATAACCGTAATGGTGTAAACCTACAGTTGGTAAATAGCAATCCAACAAGCACCCAACAAGTACCCAACAAGTACCCAACAAGCACCCAACAAGTATTGGAACTGGTCGGAATATTAAAGGATGGAGAGTATTCTGTTAGAGAAATCATGTCGTCTTTAATGTTGAAGGATAGGGTGAATTTCTTGTATAAATACTTAACTCCAGCATTGGAAGAAGGATTGGTTTCCATGAAATATCCTGATAATCCAAAGCACCCAAAGCAGAAGTATATGCTAACAGAAAAAGGACGAAAGATATTGGAAAAATAGAATGAATAGCAGTAATCTGTGTGTTTAATACTTTTTTCTTGATGTTCTGCCACCATTTGACATATCTATATAGTTATTTCGCAGCCGAAATCAAATGTATAACTATATAAGGTAATGTAACAATGGAAAAGAACATCAGGAAAAAAGTGTGTAGGTTGGCATTGGTATTGAGTGTCGGGCTGGTAGTATTATTTGGCTATTGGTTCTTCTTGAACCCTCATGGCTATTGGCAAAAGAAGAAGGAGGCTGAGAAGAATGAATATATGGATAGGAGGATGTTTTGGCGGAAGTCGGAGAAAATGACCATGCAACAGATGTTGTCGGACATGACGCTAATGGCTAAGGGGGATTCGGTCCAGGTTTGTTGGCTTACTGGTCTCTCGCTTCCCGTTTATCGTGACTTCATTCATGGTACTGCACAACCTACAAGGAATGCTTGGGCTGAGACGAGATATTGGTATATGTCTTCTCTCGCTAAAGGCAGAGAATGGATGGAGGAACGTGCCAAGACGAGGATTCACAAGAGCCTGATCTTTCTGGAAACGAGTAGATTTCAGGTGCAGAAGGATTCCTTGAAGGATTATCGTAAAGAGAAACTTTCTCCAACTGAGATTAGAAACAACAAGATGTATCTAAAAGATAATTGTCTGTATAGATGAAATCATAGTATAAATAAAGTATAACGAAAAATGAATAAAATTATAGGGCTTTTAGTAATGGCTTTCATGTTCCTGTCCTGGCAACCAATCGTTGCTATAGTGGCAGCAGTATTGTTTGTCAACATCAATGGTACGGAATTGTATGGATGGCAAGCTGGATTGGCGCATGGATTGTTCTTCCTGCCTAATCTGGTGAGGCATCTCTTTGACGGCGATGTCCTTTTCAAGGCTACCAATTGTACTACAGGTTATTATGTTGCCTGGTGGATAGCTACAGTTGGTTCGTGCATCGGTTGGCTCGTTGATGCAACCTTCTCTTTTATGAAGGCATCGGTATTTGTAGGTAGTGATAAAGAATAAATATAAATATAAATACGATGAATAGTATGGCTGATAATCAAAAAGTATATGAGGCAATCAAGACGATTGCTGATGAACTCTGCAAGGAGAACAAGACGTATCTTCGTGCAGATTTGGCTTTTGAACTGAAAAAGTATGGTATAGCTTCCGATTCCTCGGAGGTGAGTAAGCTGGTATTTGATGCCTACAGATATTTCCATGATAATGGCAATATCGCCATTGCTTTTGTTTCCAATAATTCTCGTACAACCCTTGTGGCTGAATACAAGTTGAATGACAGCCTGGAGCAGGGCAACAAGGAGGAGGCTTTGAAGATAGCTGAGACGGAACTGGCGTTGTCTTCATCTGCTTTGGAGCAGTTGAAAGAGCAAGTGGAATTGAACCTTAACCTGGTTCTTGCTAAGGGAACGTCGAAGATGGCTGATATTGTCATGGGTACGAATGGCGTGAAAGATGTTAGAAGCAAGGCGGCTACCATGTTTGATAAATATACCAAGATGGTGGAGGCTTATCACTATGCTGAGGATAGTGTTCGTGGAAACATCGAAGATTTTACTTCCTTGCGTAGTGATATCGGGACGGTTTATCGTGACTATGCCCTGAAACTGATTGATATCTATGGCGACTCTATTAAGATGGTTTCTCCTGACCTGTTCGACTTCAAGCGAATAGAGTGGCTGGATGTGGACGAGATGCTTAAGTATGTGGAGCTGGAATATAACAAGCTCACGGAGAAATGTGCAGCTTTGATTGGTGAGATTTCTGTTAGTTTCCGTACTTCCTTGCAGGGTTCTTTGCAGGCTTATAAGTCTTTGTCGAACGGCAACAAGTCCTTGGGCTTGGCGATGGCAGGATTGACCATGCTCGAACACTATATGGGAGCAAGTGAACGCGCTAATCGTTTGAAGTCTGATTTATCAGTTTTCCAGATGAGCGTGAAGCATGATGCCACTCGCATCAAGGCTGATATGGGACGATTGTTGGTAATCTGCAAAACGCTCAATGATGTGGTAATCCCGAAGGCGAATGTGTTCTTGCGTTATGGAGAAAAACTGTTGGCTTCTGACTTGAAGGCGACGCTTGATGCTTTGTATGCGGATGAGACGATTCGTCCATTGGAGGAGCAACGAAAATGTCTGCTTCAGCAGATGAAGGCGCTGGACATGGAAATGAACGACCATCTTCAGAACATCGATGTCTATACCTCGCTGATTAATGACATCACCGCCACCTTGGAGTCTAAGCAGGGAAGTTATATGGAAGCGAAGGCGAAGAAGCCTTCCAAACCTTTCTTCCTGTTGAATTGGATTACCTTTGGTATGGCCAACAAGAACTACTATCGCAACTTCGCTGAATGGAATGCTGTATGTTTCCCTCTTGTGAGAGAATATGAGAGCTATCAGGTAGATTTGAAGTTGGATAAGGAGGAATTGGAATCGCATCGTGAGGAACAAACCCGTATCAAAAATGAGTATGCCAAACTCTCCAGTGAACTGGATAAGGTTTCTAAGGAAATCAGAAGCAAGATCGTTTGCTCTGATGAATTGAAGTTGAAGATGCTGAAACATCTTCGTGATATGGTCGCCATGCTGAAACTTGGACGTGAAATCATGGAGAGCAAGATAGATGAGAAGTTGGTGCATACGGTCGATATTCCGAACATCAAGGATAAAACTCAATTGCCTGCTGACGTAGAGCAGAATCTCTCGCAGTTCACAGACTTTTTGGCAGATAATCTCCATGCAAATAAGGAAATGGCACGAAATCTGCTTGATGGTGTATCTGAATATACAAAGAATCAGAAGAAGATAGAGGGAAATGCTGCACAGCAAAAACCTGCTGAATATAGTGAGGAAGAGTTGATGCAGGTAACTGGTGCTATGGAACAATCCTTACAGAAAGGCATCGCCCTGTTTGACAGTTTCGCTAAGCTCAAAGCGCAGCAGCTCAGTGGTAGCTTGGCTTCGGCTGCATACGATAAGGAGTTGAAGAAACATGCTGATGAGTTTAAGCGTGAGATGGCTAAGATAGACAACAAGAGTGCTTATCTTCGTGAGGTGTTCAAGCGTATCAATCTGGCTGGTAGTGAGGAGGAACGTAAGCAGGCTATGGAATTGATGAGCGACTTGAGCGGTTTTTCTCTTTCGGAACAGGAGTTCACGGAATTTATAAATGGTAAGAAACAAATAGAATTATAAGGTGTATGGAAAGTTCAAGAAGACAGCAAGCCCAGGCTGATTTGGGCATGGATTTCGCAAAAGAAGATCAAAAGCGAGAGGCGGCTCTTGCCAAAGAACAGGCGAGAGCTGATAAAAAAGCTGCAAAGCGTGAGAAGATGATGAACATGCCGTCATATCGTCTGATGGTAGGTACGGCGAAGTATATGGACAAGTATTTCTTGGATCCTATCCTTGGCTTCATCCTTCCTGCCGGTGTCGGTGATGCGTTGTCGAGTGTGTTTGCATTCCCATTTATCTATTACAGTCTTTGCGTGGTTAAGTCTATTCCGCTGACTTTGGCTGTCATCTATAATATCTTGATGGATTTGCTGATAGGTGCCATACCTTTCTATATAGGTGATGTGCTGGATGTATTCAAACGTTCGTATGTAGAAAACTTGAAGCTGATTACTGGCTATATCGAGGATGATAAGGAGATTATCAATAAGGTGAATAAGAAGGCATTCTGGACGGCTGTGTTCATTGTCGTGCTTTGCTGGTTGATTTATGTGGTAATTTCGTGGTCCATTCGCTTGGGAACCATGGCTTGGGATTGGATAGTTTCATTGTTCTAAAATATGAGTAGCAACATTTTCTTTCAACCCTTCGTTGGCAAGGATTATGCCAACGGAGGCATATTTGGCAAGCGAATCATGATATTGGGCGAGAGTCATTATTGTGATGAGAGTTGTACGGATTGTGGCGACTGCCAGCTACATCGGGAGTGTATGAACTTTACGCAGCAGGTGCTTGGGGATTATCTCAATGAGAACAAGGAACGGCAAAACTGGATGCGGACTTTCCTGAAGTTTGAGCGTTCGTTAGTGGGTGAGGAGACAGATCAGACGATGAGGCTGAAGATCTGGAACTCGGTCATCTTCTTCAACTATCTGCAAGTGGCGATGGGTGGTCCTCGTGAGGCTGGCACAGCCGAACAATATCACCAGGCAGGCAATGCTTTCTTTGAGGTTATCGAAAAGTATCAGCCTGAGTATGTCATCGTATGGGGCAAGCGACTTTGGAACAATCTTCCTAATGTGCGCTGGCAGGATGGCGACGACATCGTTGTGGATGGTTATCCTGTTGCTACAGGTGCTTACCTTCTGAGTAATGGTAAGCAGGTGAAAGTGATGGCGGTAAATCATCCTTCCGTAGGCTATTCCTGGGACTATTGGTACAAGGTAATACAAAGATTTTTGAGATAATTTTCTCGCTTGTGCCACGATTTGACACATCTAACCTGTAATTTTGCAGCTGTAAACATAAAACAAGGAATTATGGCACAGATTACAATGAACCTAAAATCCGCAACTATCATCCAATACACGATTAAGGGTAGATTTATGAGTCGTTAGTAGCAGCTTTCAGTAAAAAGCAACAGCACAACATCAATATGTAGCCACCATCCCCTTACCCCACGATGCGACTTGAGGTAATACGCAGATTCAAACCGGAAAGAA
>ERZ773178.1011-NODE-1011-length-31742-cov-9.075709_pt1 | contig 31742 bp, 48 predicted proteins | sample MGYA00580533_ERZ773178 | MGnify/ENA primary metagenome ERZ773178 (study PRJEB29015, sample SAMEA2737859) | human gut metagenome | biome: human gut; feature: human-associated habitat; material: faeces | place: China | collected 2012 ...
TCTCCACATTATTAAATGTGGTACAATGGTTGCCGTAAATAGTCCATGGTTTTTTATCTGCCTTCTTCATTATCCTCACAACCGCAGACTTAACCAAGTCAGGAACTGTCGGAGTATCAAAGAAATCACCACCCATCACAAGTTGAGCTCCCCATTCATTTGCCTTCTGAACAGCAAACTCCAGCTTCTTACATATTGTTTCAAGATAATCCTTATCTGTTCTTACATTAGAGGATTTCCTTACATGAGCATCTGTTAAAAATACAAATTCCATATTAAATTATTTTATACTTTAATACGTTAAATTGTAGTTACGACTCATTAGAACTTCAATAAAGTCATACCCTTCAGAAACAAACATTTCAGGAAAATCAAACATGAATATTGCTGGAACATCTTTGGGAATATCGTAAATCTCTGAATCAGATAATCTCTTAGCGAATGACTTATAATTAACAAGAGGATTGTAGAACTTTATTCCACTACCTTGAAAATTGACAATCCTTACACAAGATTGCTTATTCTCACTCTTCAATTGATTCTTACAATTAGCTATTTTAGCCTTTATTCCTGAATCCATTCCAGTTACCTGTTTATCCTGAACAAATGACATTGAAATGTGATTCAAATCAAAGAAATTAAGAATCCATACCTTACCTCTTAATTCTGAAAGTTTCTTGTTTTCATCATAAAGAACACAAGTCTGATACTTAGAATACAAAGTATCGAGTATGTGACTTGCACTCATCTCAAATGGGAGGTCATTACTTCTCTTCAAAATTAAAAAGAAACATTCTTTAGGATGGAGATACCTCATGTACTGATTCGACTCTTTCATGAAAGAGTCAAACTCCCTAATTACATGCCTTCCATAGGTTATAACAATATCATTGTTTAACCATGCTAAAGTGAGTTCAAACACTCTAACACCTTGATAGATTTGTTCAGACAAGTCCCAAGATTGATGCCTGTGACGTTTTGATACTTTTCTGTAAAATGAAAAGCTCTCATTTGTTCCTATCAGACTTAGATTAGAAAAGGGCACATTATCATGCACCCTACTCAAACAGTCGTACTTTCTTCTTTTAACCAGTGATTCGTTCGACATTTTTATTATGTTTTAATATTTCTGTAACTGATTGACATAACAATTCATACCTCTCAGGAAAAGTGAAAATGTGGATGCCTGTGCTACTATAAATCTTTTCAAGAACTTCTCTTGAAGAGCTTCTATAGAAATCAATAACCTCAAATACTTGTTTACTTATTTCATTATGAAATAATGCAGGTTTAACTGAATTCGGACCATAATAAAACTTCCTTAAGAAATCAGGTTCAGATAAACCTAGTTTCCATAAAGATGATGGAATCTTGTCATAAGAAGTCCTCAATCCTACATACTCCCTACCTATAAATGGATAATTTCCAAAACCTTCACAATCAATAATTAGAACTTTTCCCCTTATATTCTGTAACCTTAAAGTAGAGCTTTGATTTACCTTCATTGAGACGAAAGAAATATCCATTGATCGCTTAATAGCATTCTGCCAATTAATCAACGAACTTTTCTTTGACTTTGTTATCTTCAACAAAATGAACTCTTTAGAGTTATCCTCTAAGAAATTCTTAAAGTTCCATTGAACATCAGAGAATGTAAGTCCGGTTTTCTTACCTCCAGCCATAAGATTCAAAGTGTCACCATCCAGTTCAAGATTCATTTCAAAATACCTTACTCCAAGTTCTAACTGCTCACGAAGGTTTATAAAAATAGCTCTTCGATTTTTAGATAAAATCCCTGAAAGTCTATAAGAAAATGATTCATAAGATCCGATAATCCTTATATCCTTCAGAGACTTATTTCCTGAAATTTTACTATAACTATCTAACATACATAGAAGATTTAAAGTTTGTAATACTCAAATATACACCTTACTTGATTTTATGAGCTACACCATCTTCCATTACATAAAGATGGTCAACCATGTCATCTTCTATTCTCTTATCATGAGTAATTAACAAAATATCAACCTCCAAGTCTCTTGATAGAGCTTTCAAAAAAGAAAAGAAGTTGTTAAAATATGCATCAGATATCTGAGTGAATTGCTCGTCAAAACAAAGGAACTTACGTTTCTTCATCTTCATAAGAAGAAATAAGTTAAACACAAGCGATATCATCGCAAGATAACCACCACCATTTCCTTCTTTCAAATCAGTCAAATAATCACCCTCATCAATAATGAATCTCCCTTCTTCAGCTGAATATTTAAGAGTTGCATCTGTTTCAAAGATTGAAGATAATGCAGAATTAGCCAACTTTTCGCATTGTTCAATCGAATGTGCAGAAAGAATGGGCTTTGCATCTTTAAGAGCTTGCAACGAATTCTCCAGCAACCTCTGCTCATTTGTTATTTCATCAAGCTGCTTAAGAGCTTGAGTCAATTGAGTAGATTGTAAGGAAAAAGAAGTCTTCAACTTTTCCCTTACATTATTAAGCTTGTTATATCTTTCAACTACATTCATTACTCTTCAAATTCATCTGCGACCATATCACCTGCATCTTCAGGAACCTCTTCCTCTTTCTGAGCTTCAACCTTCTGATGTCCCTTTTCAATCTCTTCAATTTCAGAAAGAAGAGAACTGATTTGATCTTCCAGTTGTTTAGACTCTTCTTCAAGACGTGCTATTTCTTCGTCAATTACAGACTCTTTGGGTTCAATTTCCAACTCTTTAGAGAGCTCTTGAACCTTGTTTTTAGAAACAGCGAGCTTTTGATTCTTTTCAGCAAGCTCTTTTGATAACTCTTCTTTTGATTTAATTTGAATTGCCATATGATTAATGTTTATGATTATCCATTTTATTACCACAATACGGACAGAGATTATTATCAATAATCTCCTTAAGAGAATTAACTGATTCTTCAAGAGATTGAAGCATCTGAACATTTGTTCTTAAATTGCTTAACTCTGACTTTCTAAGAGCTATCTCTTTCTTCCTCTCCTTCAGATTATCAATCTTCTCAAGAACAGGCAAAACCTTGTTAATTTCAGCAATCTGACTCTTTATCTGAAAATAATTACTGTATTCCTTCTTAAGCGCTGATGTCTTATAAAGAGCTGATGTAATTCCCTCTCTTTGAGAGAGTAATTCAAAGTACTTATTATACACTTCTGACCTCTTAGAGACGTCTTTCTTCAAGTCAAAATAGTAATCGATTTCAGTTCTCAAATAAAGGCATTTTACCGAACGGTCTGTTAAATCTTTATAAATCGCTGCCAAATCAATCAACTTAGAATAAGCAGATGTCAATTTAGAAAGAGTTTGAGTTTGGTTTACATAACTCTTCAAAGATTGCAACCTTAACTTCCTTTGAAGAAGTTGCTCTTTTCTCTCCAGAAATTCTTGCAAAGTCTCAAGAGCTTTTATTTGTTTCTTCAAAACCTTATACTCGTCAATTCTTTCTTTCAACAAAGCCAGCTGTTGCTTCTTCTCTTCAAGAGATTTAAACTTCTGAATCAAAGGTTCTACCTTATCAAGACCCTTCAAGTCATTGATATGCATTTCTGTTATTGCAAGATTTGCTTTGGTCTCGGTAATAACCGCTGACATATTCTCATATGCACCAGAGTTCTTAGTTCTTCTAATATCAATCTCCTTTCTTACAATATTCAAATCATCAACGGACTTTGATGCAGAAAGAATATCCATTATCTTCTTCTGAGAGAACCCAACAAGAAGAGGTGGTTGGAATTGAGAGAAGAAATTAAGGTCAAACTTCTCTGAATTAGAAACATTCACAAATCCAAAGTTAAGGAATTCGAGAATTTCATTGGGAAGATCACGGTTCAACTTAGACCAAGACTGTCTATCTTCAGGATTCTTTCTATGAATTAAAGAAATTCTCGGTGAACCAGTCTCTCTTCTTTTGACAGTCATCATATAAGGAGAATCAGAAGTTCCTATCTTAATTTCTGTGAACTCCTCACCATAACGAATACAACCAATCCTAAATCGGTTGTGAGTTGCTGCGTAAAGAGCCTTTAAATAAGAAGATTTACCAGCATTTGACTCTCCCCTAAGAACAGTCAAACCACTGATGTTAATCTTGGCTTCTTTAACAGACTGAAAATTTCTAACGATGGTATTAATCATCTTCTATGTCGTTCAATTGGTTAATTACCTTTAATAGTTCAGCTACCACATCAGCTTCTTTCTCAAGTGCTGCCATTGTGAGAGCGTTACCTAATCCTTTAATAGTCAGAATCAATTTAACATTTGGATTAATTAATTCCAACTCACTAATCTTATTACGAAGAGACTTATTCTCAGCTTCAAGCGAATGAACTACTTTATTCAAATAATCAATCTCTACGCACTGATTTAACAAATTCTGTTCAGAATTATTGTCGTTCTCAACTTTAGACTGTTCAAGATTCTCTTCAATAATAGACTCTTTAAGCTGCTCTTCTGACCCCCCCATCTGAGATTCTCTCACTAAACCAGCAGCTTCGTTAGCTTTATGCAATTCAGCTTTCAAATCTTCCATAAACTTAACAGGTACTCTACCTCTTTGTTGTCGTTCTATAAGTTGCACATCAATTCTTTTCTTAGCAATGTTCTTACCTTCAAGATTGTTGATTAACAAATACTCAACATTATCCTTCCTTGTAAAATCTACAACAGTTCCTCCATCCAAGAAACCATCAGAGTCTGTGAATTTAACTATACTTCCTTTCTTAATCTTAGCCATTTTCTATAGATTTAATTAGTTTCTTCCTAACTGTAAATATTCTCGATTTAATAGTTCCTAAAGGCTTCTCCAATATCTCAGCAATCTGAACATACTTATAACCATTGACATAAGCCATGAATATTCTGAAATCCTCTCTTGTTACTAAAAGTTCAACAGACTTAAGTAGTTCGTTATACTTTAAAACAGAATCACTATCTTGAGAATAATACTTCTGCTCATGTAATAATGTCATCTGTTCATTATCACAATGATCTGTAGAGTGATTTTGATTCTTCCTAAAGAGATTAATTACTGAATTCTTAAGAATTGTAATTAACCAAGCTGTTACATTATTACTATCTCCTTCTCTGAAATAACTTCTATTATCAAGAGCTTTTAATACCGTATTATAAACTAAATCTTCCCTGTCTTCAACAGATAAATCATATCTCTTAGAGAATTCCATTAATGTTGGTATCGAATCAACCACAGCTTGCTCAAAATCCATCTCAACTGTTTAAATAAAATACGTTAGTAATAAAAGAATAAAGCTACTAAACTAAATAGTAGCCTTATATCAACATATACAATTATATTACTGTGCTTCTTTCAGTGCTTGCTGTATAGCCTTCAACCTCTCAGTAGGTAAATCATAGAGAGCTTTTCTACCTCTAATATTATCATCACCTCCAGGAACTATAAAGAAGGAACCTCTTTGAACAATAATTCCCTTCTCAATAGCTCTATCAACAAGTTCGATTCTCTTAAGAATTCCCTTACCAAAAATGAGAGAAGATTGACGTCTTTGAAACGGAGGACAGAACTTATTCTTTTCACAAACAATCCAAATCTTATTGCCAATCAGACCATCACCGTCCTCATCTTTGATTTGAGAAGAAGTTGTTATCTTCGTTTCAACATCAAGAAGGTGTCTCTCATTGTAAGCAGCTGCTGACTTTTCTTTAGGAGCATAAGGGTTTCCAGTCATATCAAGATTAGCACGAGCTTGGAAAATCATGAATGAGGTAATACCTGCCAAATAGAATTGAGACTTCACTTTGTTTTGAATAGCGGATATTTGAAGTGCTCTAAGTCCGGGGCGAATATCTTCAACAGTCAATCCTTTTGCAACATAAGGTTGAATTGCAGTAACAGAATCCACGAGAACAAGTTGAAATTCAGCTGATTCTGCGACAGCCATCATCAACTCTTCATACTCCTTCATATTCGAAACTGTTGTGAGAACGAGTTGACCATTTTCAACATAATCCTTAAGTCCAAATGTCTCAAGTTGGAAGTCATTAATTGACTTCTCAATATCAACAATAAGGCATTTCCACCCATCTTTCAAACGACGTTTAATCATTTGGAGACAAATAGTTGTTTTACCTGCACCAGGAGTGGCGTAAAAACCATACATAAATCCTTGCACGACTCCGCCGCCCCACAATTCATTAAACACATCGATGCCAATGTCATGCATCTCAAACTCTTGCTTAACTGCATACTTTTGTAGTATGCCAGCTAAATCTGTAGACTTTTTAGCCATAAATTAAATTATTAAATTATACATATGCCTTGAAGGTTTACTCAACTATCTAATGAACTGCTTATCATTCCTTTATTGAAACTTCAAGGTCTTTAATTAACTTCATTATAATACTTAAATAGGAGAAACTTCACAGCCTCTCCTATCTGACTTCATGCAAAAATGTCAACAACGCGATGCACAAAGTTACGAATTTCATGTTATTACTACGAGATACAAACTCAAATTGAATAGTCTATCTTAAACGCTGACTTTTTGTACTTACCTTCAACTGCAAGTCTTGCAATTTCACCAAGTACAATGGCAGAAGCCTCATCATGATTACCGTTAAACTTATCAACAATATCACTTTGCTTCAACCACTTCACTAAATCAGTCTTTGTTTGAGCTTTGGTAAACGCCTTGATTGCCACTGACGGTAAATAAATCACCTTCTCAAGTTTCATTGCTCTGAAAAGAGAATCGAGCTTACAGGTTATCATACTTAAATATGAACCTGAACGAGTTGCCATAATTGGGTACTCAACTGCGACAACAATTTCATCGTCATCAATCTCAAGAATATGTTTTCTTATCTCCTTTGATATTTTGAAAGCATTATCCATCGCTTTCATTAAATTCTCTTCATTTCCATTAAATGTAATGGAATAAACTTCATAATCATCGGCAGACCTCCAAATAGAAAGTCCAGTCCTACTATAACTTGGATCAATAGCAACTATAGTCATGGCAATATCGTTTTACAAAATTAAATTTAATTATTATAAAATACGAGCCATTATTTTCAATTTAAAATAAATTCTCTAAATACAAATACGGTAGAAAATTCATAAAGAAAATCCCTGAAACCGTACAGATTCCAGGGATTGAATTAAAATAAGACTTTATGAAATGAATGAGACTCTTTGGTTAATCTTCTGCAAAATCATCACCTTCCATAAATTCATCGCCAGGTATTTCTTCAACTTCTGCATCAACAACAGGAGGAGCATCTTGTTTCAGATTTCTTCTGACTTGATTCTTTGGAGCAGCTTGTGCCGGAGCTTGACCTGCAATCTGACGCTGTCTTCCAATTTGAGCTGTCCCGCTTGACGCACCTTGAATCTGACGTGCTTCTTCTCCTGTTACAGGCTGAGCAGCAAGTAAAGCTTCATACTCTTCTACTGTCTTACCAAGGTCGAGCTGAACCAATTGCCAAAGAGCGTCAACATCAACTTGTTCAAGTTTCTGATAAACTGCATCAGTAGCAGGGTCTTTTGACGGAACGGGCTCTACATAAGAAAAGTCCTGACCGTTGTTACCCTTCTTAGTTACCGGCTTCAAAATGATAGAGTTCACCGCAGTCATTTCTTGATAAGAATCGACAAACCCTTCATAGATATTGTCCGACAAACGAAGATACTCAACACGGAATTCATCTCCTACCTGAGTTCCTTTTATGTCAGTGTTCAATCGAGCAAGTAAGAAAATGTAGTAAGTTCTTGGAGAAAGACGATACTTAATTACAGCATCTTGGTCTGCAAGAACTGCAACTTTGAGTTTGTTATCATAAACCAAATAGATAGCTCTCGGTTCCGGATCAATGAGAACCGCACGACCTCTTGTGTTTTGAGCAACTGCTGAACGCTGTACAGAAATAGACCGTACAAACTGACCCATCGGTAACTTTTGGAATGGAGATTTCATAACTTTTGGAATTTAAAATGAATAAATAAGTGAATTGAAAAATAATTGAAACTTATAACTATAAATTGAATTACTTTAAACTAATCTATATTAACGAATACTCATGCGATTCACATAGCAAATCTTTTGAATACTGTTAAAATCCTCTCTCATCTCTGTAAGCTTACCATTAACCGAAGCGAGATAAACATCTCTTTTCTTAAAAATAGAAAGCAAAGAAGATGGAATTGAATTATCATTATTATTGAGAATCTGCTTAATAAGCACAATCTCTTTACAAACTATTGTTCTCAATCGAAACATCTTAAATTCCATTGCAATAGTCTTCTTAAGATTTTCCTCTTGATTGTTGTCATAAGCATCCGTATCTTCAACGAGAGATTCAAATATCTCATTGATTTCCTTATCTCTTTTTGCAAACTGTGCAGCTAAATTATTAATATCTTTCATAAACTATGATACGTTTGGTTGCTTCTGTTGTTGAATTTCTCGTTCCATAGTTTCTGACTTAACTTCACGCATGTAGGGTATCTTGTAATGATTTAACATCTGTACAAGCTCTACATAATAATCAGGCTCATACTTAGAACATTCAAAAATTGTAGTCAAAGAATGACGGTCTCTCATTGAGCCACGAGTTACGCCCTTCTCAATACAATTCAAATGAATAAAAATATTACTGTTTATTGCAGATAATGCAACAAGATTATCCACAGACATAAGAATGTCACCTGATGCAAAAGCGTGCTCTAAATCCCAACAAACTCCAAGCAAATTCTGCCTACCTACAGTGCACATTGTGTTATGCTTAACACTTCCTGCCACACAATCATTTTCTAAATCAAAACCTCCTGTGAGGATATGAGTTGTATTTTCTAAGTAAACAATCGCATGAGGTTTAGTTAAATCAATATTTCTCTTAATACACTCTTGAAGAAGATCATTATAAAACTCATTAACAGCAAAAGTGTACCACTTATGAAGAAATTCCTGATTCATACTCTTAAATGCAGAATCACCTGTCGGTTTTACTGACATGATAATACCTACACAATCGGAACCGGACTTATACATCGGAGAAATTATATGCTTCTTTATAGCTCTCTCAAATGATTGATCAGAGTAACCGTTCACAGACAGATCAGCCATCATCTCCTTCTTAAAGGCTGTATCCATATGAATAACAATACCCTTCACATTCTGATTGATTAAAGAATATTGAATAATATCAACCATCTCTTCAACCATAGCCTGCTTTCCGTAATCAGTCATTAGAGGATATCTTGGAACTGTTCTCAAGAAATCATAATGAACATATACTTCAGTATTAGGAAAATGCATCTTCTTAAAGGCTTCAACAGTCTTTCTTTTCTGAGGTGACATTCTTGAATTGAGAGTAAATTGAACTCTTTCCATAAATGGAAACAACTCAATATCTTTCAACGATCCTATACAATAACTTCTAATTAACATAACTTTAATTTTCTTATTAATACGCTGTACTTACTTCACAAGCATCTGAAAAAACATGAGATAACTCAACTCATCATAATTATTATACCTCTTCAAATAATCAAATGCTTCTAAAAAGTTATGATTTAATTTTGTTCCGAGAGCTTGATATTTTCTTTTATAGAAAACTGTGGTTGAATTCTCATTCACCTTAGATAAGAAAGTGAACATTGATGCTACTACCTTAGTTAAAGGATATTGTTGTACTTTCTTCATAAACAAGTCAGAGAATTGAAGAGAGCCAAAAGCTTGAAACAATTCCATGATTCCCTCATCTTCAATAAAATCATACTCCCCTGTGAACATAAAAGAAATAAGATTATCAATAAAGAACTGAGGATCATCTGATGGAATATCCGAAAGAGTTCTTTTCCTTGATTTAAAGTTCACCCTTCTAAACTCAAGAGCTTTGTCTCTGAGAACCTCATCATCCCACAACTCATCATAAAGTTTTGTAGAAATAATTATAGCGTTCTGATAATTCTCTCTCACTTTTCTCAAATCATTAGGAGTTCCAATGTCCTTCTTAAGGATAAACTTCTCATACTTACCGAAGTTTTCTTCTAAAGAATATGAAGGATAAAGAAACGACAATATCCTCTCATATTGAGGTTCTATGTTAATCAACTTTACCATTCTGAGAAATTAATAGGTTTAAATAACGAGGATTGAGTTTGGTTGCACGTAATTGAAATGCACTCGATAAAATCGAAAGATTAGAAACTACACTTTGGTAGTCTCTTGGCGAGTCCTCATACTTTTCAATGTCAAGACCATTATATACTACCATTGGAGGTTCCTTTTCAATACAAGCAACTCGTGACAATAATACCGAGTCACCTATATCAGTAGATGAATAAAGAGATACATACTTATTCTCCTCCAACAACTTAAGAAGCATATTTCTCATTTGTTTAGAGAATAAAGAAACATCACCAATAACTATTGGTTTATCAAAAACCATGTTGTCGATGAAATCCTTAAACTCCTGTACATTGGATATGTAATTAATCCAATTAGGTTTCTTTCTGATAAATAAGGTTATTCCCTTTAACTCTTCAAAAGCCATATTAAGTTTTCTTATAAATACGAAAGGAGAGAAGTTACTCACTCCTCTCCTTAATTCCGAAATTCACTCCGATTAGTTAGTCAGCGAATTCGTCACCGGCATCTGCTTCTTTCTTTCCTTTTCCTTTCTTAGATGCTTTATCACCTTCGGCTGCTTCTTCAGCGGGCTTTTCCTCACCAGCAGTTTCTTCAGCAGGATCTTCTTCGCCAGCAGTTTCTTCTTCATCATCACCAACCAACTTGTTCAAAGAATCGTTGTCGATAGCGAACACGGTGTCAAAGATTCCGGAGCAGAGATTCATTGCCTGTTTCTTGTGATCAGCGGTCTTGAACTTCAAGTCCTCACGTCCTGCAATGTAATCGATAAATTCAGCGCGAATCTGCAAACTTGCATTGTTCAATGCTTTTACAGCGATTTCCTGCAACTTAGTTCTCAGATCGCTTGTCAGCGTCTTCGGAGCGTTTTCAATACGGCTTCTCAATCTGCCCAAATTAGGGGCTGCGAAATAAACGGCTACTTTACCTTTCATAATTCTGTAATTTAAAAATTGTTGTTTAACTTAATTTCTTTACTTAATACGTAAAAGTTTCTTATTAAAATTATACCTAATCAATTGACTTAAATTATCAATATTTCGGTTTAAATCTCTCAAGGAACTCTTTACTTTATTTATATGATTTAATACGATAAAGAATTCTACTTGAATTGCAAGAATTTTAGATTGGATACTTTCTCTTATTCTCTGGTCAGAATTAAGGTACCTGACAACCCTTTTAGAGAAATTAATAGTTTCACTACTCAGAGAAAGACTAAGGCGCTAAAGCTTTTAAATGTTTCCCACTTACCTTTACTCCAATCTTAGTTCAATTGAAACTTGATGCTTATTGCCCTTATTACCGCCTTACTCCATAAGGCTATAAAGGAGAGGAATATAGATTCCTATTCAATAGAGGAGGATACTTTAATTTGCAACTCTATTTCTAACCTTGTCCTTTATAACACTTCATCAAGTGTCAAATCTTCAAAGAACTCTTAACTCGTCTTAAACTTTAGCGCTATGAACAGTCAAACCTACTTGAAAAGACTCATCATAATAAACATTATCAAATATCAAATAGCCTCCACAGGCTCTTGAGTAATATCTAACATCATTATTCTGATCATTAAGATACAAATCTTCTGTGTTTCCACTCAAACACTTAATGATTATTGTAACAAGTAAAGCTTCACTAACCTCATACCCTTGAAACTCAACACTTAAGACTTGTATTCCCTCTCCTTCTATTGCTCTTTCTATAGAACTCCAAAGATTGGAAACTAATCCTGTCGGAGAATGCCAAGTTTTCATAACTGTAGCATTTAATCTCATTACTTCATTTAAAGTAGGAATTGCAGAACCTTTATTAATCATACTAAATAAATTTAATATGGAGGACTTAATAACTATCTACCCCCCCCACTTAGGGTATAATCTTCAAAGAACTCTTTATAACCTATACGGTTAATATTTGTTGCGGAGAGTAGGACTCGAACCTACGACCTCTTGGTTATGAGCCAAGCGAGCTGCCAACTGCTCCATCCCGCGATATTAATTGCTCTCCTGCGTGGATTCGAACCACGACTCTCCACTCGCGATGAGTGGCGCTTTCACCATTAAGCTACAAGAAAGTTGACTTACTTCGATAACTCTCATTAACTCTGGATAAGTTAAATGGGTCCTCCTTAACCGGTTGCTTCGGATGCATTATCTATTCATAAAGGTTTCCAACCTTTCAATGAACGAATCTTTTAAACTTGAAAACACAAGTAGATTCTGTACTCGTGGAGCGTAAAGGACTCGAACCTCTGACCTTGTATAATGGCTATACTGCTCTACCAACTGAGCTAACACCCCTTGGATGGGATTATATGTTTAACGGGTTTATGTTTCACAACCACTTTAAATGCGTAGGGCTTCCTCAATTCTGAACTTTAAACCCAGCTCTTGCCGAGCCTTGTGTAGAACTTTTCAATTCTATCCGTTCTCAAATCATACCTGTTCTCACTTACCTCACATATTAAACATGCCGAACAGACCTAAACAATTTCAATCCCAAAACAACTAAAATCTTCAAAGAACTATGCGCTCCCTCATGGATTCGAACCATGGACCAATACGTTAACAGCGTACTGCTCTACCGACTGAGCTAAAGGAACTAATTTAGCAGAGGACTTACGGAATGATATAAAGAATGCTACATCAGTGCCTGCCGACTGCTAAAATTGAATGCTAATTTGGATGGACTCGAACCATCGACCTTATCAACCCGACTATGGAAAACACCGTCGTGGATAGTGATATGCTCTACCAACTGAGCTACAAATTAGGGACTTCCTAATTGGCGAGGAAGTCTCAGATTAGAATTCTACCTATCCAGGGGGAATTAAATTCTAACCAAATAACCGAGCAATCGGTGCGATACCATCTTACGAATTAAACGCTGCGTACGCTCAGTAATAATTTAACTCTTCAAAGAACTTTTGTGCAACTGAATTATGTATATTCAGAAATTAATCACTTTGTCCCCTGTTCCGGAATTGAACCGAAATCTGCCCTTGGCTAGAGCGGATGCCTTACATCTCAGGAGTCCCATATTTAATGACATAGTTGGTAATAGTAACCTACTCTTGGAAAGACATAATAATTTTCTGCAGCAAACTATATGTGATCTCCATCCAACATAAAATAATACGAACTTAAAAATTAGTTGTTCGAACAGTCCGAGAAGAAAGATCTAATTCACAAACATAGGTTGTCTTACCTTCAGATTTAGCTACTATATTTGCAATTAAACTCTTCCATTCATTAGTAAAATCCAATACTGGAATACTCTTCAACCATTCACTAAAATAAATGATTGAATTCTTATCAAGATTATACACTTCTCCGATATTCTCATAAATCAAAGAGCCAAGAGACTTGTAGTAATAGCATAAAACTGTATTATTAGAACCTTGAACAAAGAAAAATAACCTTCCGTCTACAACTGAATAAGTCAATAACCGCTTTAGTTGGAAATCTACAATAGTCAAGTCCTTGTATCGATCTTTCTTCTTATGTGTTATATTCCAATAGACAGTAGGAACTTGAATCTTAACAAGCTTACCTTCAAAAACTTTTACAAGAGTCACTAAAAAAGGATTGGCCTCCAAAACGTTATCTTTGGTAAGATTTAACTCTTTCAAACTCTTAATCTTTTCAGGAGAATAATGAAACTCACTCTCCTTAGAAGAATAATTAGAATTAAGCTTGATAACCGACACGAAACATGGGAAATTCCTATCGTGATTATCCCAAATCTGTAAACCAGGGCAGTACTTCATTAAAGATTCAACAGACTCTTGATCAGAGCAAGAATATGTAGAATAACTTTTCAAAGAACTCTGCGCAAGCAATGTCAATGCTATCGCACTACACGCTAAACTTAAAATTACTCTTTTAATGAACATGACGTAAACTATTTAATTGTTTAAATAGAATACGTCAAGTCAAATTATATGAAATTGGAAAGAGTATATCTACACCTTCAGAAGCGAATTTACTTCAACTCCCATAGACTCGATAAGTTTTCTACCTTCAAGACTTTCAATCTCAAGAATGGAAATAAACTGAGTTACCTTTATCTCCATAGATTCAAAGAAAGCAATGATAGATGCAGCTGTGTTTCCAGTAGCAAGAACATCATCTACAACTATTACTCGCATGTTTTTCACATCAATCTTTCTCTCTTTCAAAGGAAGAGCAGTATCTTCTTGTACTGCAGGAGTTCCATCAGCAGCCATCTCTTCAACCTGACCTTTCTGTTCTGCCTTATAAAGGGCTTCTTTCTGCTTGATATAAATCTTCTTCATTGCAGAAATGGTGTGATTGTTTACCTGAAACTCTGATGTCCCATATTCAGACTTTGATTCAAAAGTCACAAGTGAGGTCGGAGTATAAGGAGGTACTTTTCCTTTCTTTCTCATCGGAACAAAACCCGCGCCAAGAACTGCTGCAATAGTTGGTCCAAACAAGAAACCACGAGCTTCAGGAGATACAACAAAATCAATATCCCGAATAAGTAAACCGGCATGAGTTGCAATACCTGAAAGAAAATAAGGATTGAGAAGAAGAGGAGTGACATCATAAAAAGTTACTCCTTCTGTAGGATAATTAGGAATCACTTTAAGTTCTTCTTTCATCTCTTCAGCAAACCGTTGAAGTGTTGATGTTACTGTACATCGTTCAACCTCCTCTTTAGTGAGATTTTCCATAGATAACTTCTCAAGATCTTTGGGATTAGCTTTATAAGCCTTAGCACCTGTCATTCGTTGAATAGGTTTAACCATAATTAAAATGTTATTAAATGAATTAGGGAATGCCCTTAAACACTCCCTAATACGACAGCTATATTGAAATTCAAAGTGAAATGAAGAGAAATTACTTCTGACGATCGGGTCTGGTTACACCCTCTCTTTCGTACCATTCCATAGATTTGTCAATTTCCTTCTGACGACGAGCTGCTTCTGCATCAGCAAGACGCTTTGCTTCCTGTTGTTCGTAAGTCTCAACTTCTTCCGGATGATATTGATTTTCAAATACCTGAATCTCTCTCATAAGGAACGGCTCATTCTGAATATCTTCAAGAGCGCCCAAGAAAGATTTAAGAGCATTGCGAACACGAGCACCGATCGGAGTCATTTCATCATAGCGAACAGCAAAGAAACGTGCTCCAGTGGGAATCGGCTGCAGATTGGTTGTAGAAATCAGATACTTTTCAAAGAGGCCGTAAGCAACATTGCCTTGTTTCGGAGCCTTTGTGGTAAGTACTGTGGATATTCCATCATCTCCAGTAATTGCAATTTCAGCGTTGAGCAAAAATGATTCAACTGAACCATCTCCCAATTCTACAACTACATAAGGACATGAATGAGGATATCTATCCAAATCGTGAGTTTCACCAACATAAAGAATGGCAGCATCAAGAACTTGACCTTTGTCAAATTGACGCTTGCCTTTGATTACATCGGCTTTGAATAATATCTTTTTCATAATTATGAAATTAAATTGAACATTAAATTATTGAATTACAGCAACACTTAAATATATCAATGTCAAATGAGGTGTTGTACTTAAGTAAACTTCAATTTAATCTGATAATCAAGTTCAAAAGAATGGACATGACCGTCATTGAATTCTACAATAACAGATGGGTGAATGTCACCATCCATGGTATTATCCTGAGGATATCTTTCAAATCCTCCTGAATAACCGATTGAGAGAACTTTAACTTCTTCTCGTTGCCAAGCCTTATAAGAATCGTTACAAAATTGACAATCTTTGAGGAAAACTATGATTGCATTTCTACCTTCCATAAATCAATAATTAAAGTCTATACATCTTGCCATCAATCTCATAAACATTTGAATGACGGTGAATATAATCAAAGTTCTCTGTTACAACTCTCAAAGATGAGTTTTCATAAAGGTATTGAATTACCTCATTCAAAGACAACTTAATATAAGTAAGCTGATGCTGAACAGTAAGTGTTGCTGGAAGATGATTATAATAATTCCAACCGTTAACAAGATTGTAAACCTCAAATGCAAGATTAGGGTACTCCTTTAAGACTTGTCTATATTCAGGAATATTCAGAAGCTCTTGATCTTCTTTCGGTAATTTAATAGAGCCTATGTTAAATTTCTTATTCATAATCTGTGTATTTCATTACCTTGACGATAAACCTTTGAATGCATAGCTATGTAACTTCTTGTCTTCACATAGTCCTTGAAACAAACACAAGCAAGATTTTGAAGAATAGACATGATTGAAACAGTATAAAATAACGCCTCTTCAAGAGTTTTACCTTTTAGCTTCATAAAATTCCAAGCATCAATAATTCTCAATACCTCAAGCGGTAAATAAGGATGTGCATTTAAAATACTCATCTCTTGCTCTGAGATTGACTCATCACCTGAAAATCCGTTAATATGCTTGGACTTAAATATCGGTTTAAAATTGACCATAATTACTACTATTAACGACGTCCACTGTACTTAATATGAGAGGACTGTCTAATTACATTACGTGTAAATTGTCTAACAACCTTACGTGAATTGTGATTAGAATGATTGAACTTGCGAGAAGAGTTCTTATGTGAATTATAACGGAACTTAGATAGATTATTGTGATATTGACGTTGATACTTATAATCTTCCTTAAGGATAGAGATTTCATCAAGATGTGATGGTAAATACTCATATGACTTTGTCAATTCGAAAGAAAGGTACTTATCGGCTACATCTTTAAGAGAAGGTGGGTTACTCAAGGAAAAATTATCAGTTACAACTATGACATTATAACCAAGATTGGTGAGAGCTTCAATAACATCCTGACCAGTGAAATTAACTTCAAGAGCTTCTTGAATAGCTAAATCAGTGTACAATTCATACTTAATATTTTCCTTCTTAAGAAAATCCTTAAATGAACTGAAACTATTGCCGAGTTCAGAATCATTCTTAATCAAAAATGAATTAAGATAAATAGAACTGTAATCAGATGTTCTGATAATATTTACACCAGAGCGATAATCAGAATAACCGACAATGATAGTTTCCTTAAAAGATTTCTTATCAGTCTCTTTAATAGTAACAGTAGATGTTACTCCACAACAGGTGTGGAATTTGTTTAGTGAGCTCGGTAATTCAGTTGGAGAATAATTAAAATCAATACCGTCTGATGAACCCTTCGATTGAAATAAACTACCAATAAGATATGATGCAACCTTAACTTTAAAGAGTCTTGAATGTAGATACTCAACAACACCTGATGTTTTGATAACAAGGTCTTTAAGATAAGAAATATGAGACTTCTGCCGACTATTAAGAATGTTCTGATAATATGTTTGTCTGATTAGATCCTCTACATAAAGTCTTAACTCAATATAATCATGGAATGAGAAATCAAAAGTGTTATAACCCTGACGGGACTTAAGGAGTATTGTGTTTCCTGATGAGAGGTTGTTAAATGTTTGAATAATCTCATTGCAGACTTCTTCGTAAGACTTAGGGAGAAAATTAAACTTACCTAAGCTTGGTTTATCTTCGCTGGGTTTTCCATTACTGATTTCTCTTAAGTTATCAACTGAATAATCATTCTTTATCAATTGTCTAAGATAGTCGGAGTACTCTTTAGGTTCTTTCTTAATAAGAACTTGGATGTGAAAATTGTTAATATCAAACTCTTTTAAGATTAACTCATTAAGTAACTTCTTATAGTCTTTCTGTACATCTCTATCTTCCATATTATATTTAATTGATTCTCGTTTAATAAACTACGATAATCGTCTATGATTGAGAGGTGAATTGACTCATAATGTTTTGTGGAAACCTAATAGAACGGAATTTAAGGTCATAAGGTTTAACAATACCGTTGAGTGTAGTGCACAACATGAAAACATTCTCATGAAATGCCTGTATTAACTCAATACCTTGACGGTTAGATTTAAGTGTTTCTCTTAGACTAAGACAATAATTATAGATAGCTGTAGCCATTCTCTCATCATACTTAGACTTCTTATCCATTGGTATAATAAAAGAATTAAGAATGAAATACTTATAAGATAATGCTATCGCTTCTACAAAAGAGAGAAAGTTCTCATCATCAACAATTGTGACTTCAGAGAACTCCTCAAACATCTTTATAATTTCTCTACTTGATTTGGGCCTCATTATGCAATATAAATTTAAATACTTCAGCTGAAACTTTAATAAAACTCAACATGAAGAAAGGTGAACGAGGAAAAAATCTTGGATGATAAAAGAAGTAATGAATTCCTCTAATTAAAAGTGTTACTTCTACTATTGTATATAAATCAACCTTCATCAGAGGACTATAATTGATAAAATTACAACTCCAATGAAAGCTAAGAAAATCACCACAGCTTGCACTAATTCAAACTGTTCTTTCCTTGTTAAATTAAACCACTCTTCTTTAATTCTTTTCATGAATTGGTTGTATAATTATCTCACTATTCAACTTAAATGATGCTAATCGCTCTACTTTCTCAGTCACTTCATCACCATCAGTGGTAGCTGCAACAGGTACAGAAATTGTTACAATTGACACTATTTCTCCATCAACAATAACAGGAACTGATATTATAAATCTTAGTAATGAAAACTTGGCATGGTTTATACTTCGTAACTATTCCATTACATTTAAACTCTCTTGAGTCAAGAAACCAAACTAACACACTCTTCATTTCATCACCTCCAAATCTTCATTTAGAACAAACTGACAAAGAATATAATCATAATACTTACCATTCATGGTTTCTCCTTCTAAAGATTTTCTTTCTCTTTCGAAAGGCATATAACAATAAACGATAGTTACTATAGTATTGTCATATTGAACAGGAACCATACTCTGTACCTTAACTCTGAACTCCTCACCTTTGTTGATGTGGAGTTCTCTGTTAAATCTTTGTACATTAATATCTCTTACGAATCTAATCATTCTCATACTATTCCTTATCTTTTGTTAAGATTTTATACATCGGCAAAAATGACTTATCAACATACTCTTCAATCAAAAGACCTTCATTGTCAAGCTCTTTTTCCTTATCTGAGTGTCTTTTCGAGTGACATTTATGACAATACAAATGAAGATTACTCGGTGTTCCATTCATCCAGTTATAGTCTTCATGATGGATTTCAGGAAGTTTATCCGTAAATTTATCATGACATTCCTCACATTCCCATTTCCTCATACCAAGCTCACACATCATTTTTACAGTCTCAACGTGAAGAGCGTGATATCTTACTCTTAAACGTTCAACCGGAGCTATTCCTTTATACTCTTCTTTTTGAGCTTTCTTTCTCGCATAATCTTTCTTCTGACATTCAGGAGAACAATACTTTTGTCCACGTGCATCTGACCAATAATTACGATGACAACATGGACAGAACTTATAATATTTTCCTGTTTGAGGAATCGTGGATTGCTCTTTCGGTATATTTCTCTTTGATACTTTTCTTGGCATAACTTTTAAACTTTAATTTACTTATAATACGAAGAGGATGCCTGATGACATCCTCAACATCTATAACAAATTAGATGAAATTAATTTCCTACATACTCAATAACTTTACCTAACATCTGAGCTGCTTTTCTTGATGTTATATAAGTACTCTTCACATCAATGTTTACAGCTTGCGATACTGTATAAAGAGTGCCGTTGACCCTTATCTTCTCTCCTACATCATATGACCCTACATACACGTCATAATCAAACCAGTCAGATAAAATCAGTCTGAAATACTGCCAATCTGACGAATCTAACGGCAACGTTAAAACATTGCCATTATCTGTAAGTTTCCTTTCATTCCCATCAAATGAACTTACGCAATAACTTCCCGTTGTAGATGAATTTGATTTTCTTATGAAATATCCTTGCTCTTCAGGGAACCATTGAGGATCTACTTCATAAGTATCAAAATAAGGCGTTGTACCTAAATCGACTTCAAAACTTGTCATGTTTACTTCTAACTCACGATAAGTTGTTCCTTTCTTTATAACTAAAGTTTCAGATTCGTCATGAGTTGACTTAATGGTGATATCCTCAACTAAAGGATATTGACAGCACAAATAAGTCTTACCATTAAGAGCACGAACATCATTAAGTTTAACTGTTTTAGAAAAATCAACAATTAACTTATAAGGTCTTCCATCTTGATCTTCTGTTGGATTAACCCAGGATCTTGTCAAATCCATTGCGTCAATTGGTTGTCCTTTACTTACTACCCAGGTCAATTCATCAGGATGAGCTTCTCCTCCAACAGATGTCCACTCAGGATAAATTCCAATTGGAACAGTGTAAGGTTGACCTTGATAGTAACAATAAAATGAAAATTCAGTTTTGACTTTGATAGGATACGTAGTCTTCAATACAAAGCTCTGCATCATCCAACCTGGTTCTCCCTTTAAGGATATTCTTATCTTATTATACTTAGATGATAAATCATCCTTCTGAACCAATTGTTGATTTGAATAACTTCCTTTGACATCACAACCCAAAGCATCTGCCTTGAGTTTTGTTACTCCTTTGGTCTCATTAGATATGAGACCTTCCTCTCCTATAGCAAAAGCTTCTGCTTCTGTTGCAATCTTGCCCATAAATAATCCTCCTTGCTAAATTAAACATTAATTCTAAATTAAGTTAATAAAGCGAGGAGGGTTGATATTCTAACTCAGTGCTTTTAATCACACCTAATTACACTCTTGTAATTTTCTTTGACGTTAAAATGGGAAGATAGAACATACCCCCCACTTATTACTTTAATATACGAATTATTAATCACCGGAAAAACAATAACAACATAGATGAATCTCCATTTGGATTGAAATCTGCCATTGTATCATCTTTAAATACAGCTACTTTTCTTTGATTGATAAACCAAGCTGCCTTGAATCTTTGTTCACAACTCACAGAGAATGTATTAGATGAATGACTTACATTCAGTACTTTGCATCCTACACTTTCTTGGATATCAATCTCTTTAGTTTCAAATCCTAAATCAACAGTCACGTAACAGGAACATTCTTAGTTTCATAGAAATTATACATTATAAATACTTTAGAGTAATTACTGTATAAATAGCTATTAAAAGCCTCCAACACTTCTTCACTCATTGCTGGAAACTGTATCTGCGACACTAATTGAGAAAACTCTCCTACCGTCATTGCTTTATTGGCAGGTAAATCTGATTTTACTCCATACCTCTCCATTGTCGCATTAACATCCTTAACTGTTTGCAGTTTGTTATTATCTGCCATAAATAATCCTCCTGACTTTAAATAATTATTAATTAAAGTGAGGAGGAGGTCTTTAGTGAAGAAGGTACTCTTCTATACCCCCCCACTTGCTATTTGAATATATCAATCCTGACGAGATTAGTCTAAGAACTCATCATCGGCTACTTCTTGAGGATTATCTTCGAGAAAATCGTCACCGGATTGTGTTTCGAGAGCTTCTGATTGAGTTTCAAACTCGTTCTCATTGTCATCATGTTGCTCTTCAAACTCATTTTCATCCTCAGCGTTCTCTTCTTTGAAGTCATCCATAGTCTTCTTTGCAAGCTTTGCTTTAGCCGCAGCTTTCTTATCAGCCTTCTGTTTTTCGAGATCAGCTTCAAGTTTTTCAGCACCGGCAAACAAGTCAAAAGACATCAGTTCTGTTTTCAGATCATCATAATACTGACGCTTCAAATTTACCGAGCTTGCCCGAGTACCATCTGAATTCTCCTTTACCATTTCCATAATCCAAAGGTCGGCAATCTTTTCGCACTTCATTGCTTCCTTGCAAGACTCTTCATTTCCTGAATAAACAAGAACTGCTACTTTGTTCTCAACCATTCCTTGAACAGAAACATTCTTGAAAATAGAAGAAGCTCCCTGAATCCAGCACTTCAAGATTGAAGAAATCGAAGCAGTCTTTTGAAGAGATTTCATTGTCACACCTGTCGATGAATCATCATTCAATTTTTCTGCCTGAGCTTTAAAGAATTCTGCAATTCCCTTGATATTCATCGGGTTCTTTTCTGATGTTAAATTTTCTTTCATAATGCTTTATGTTTAAATATTAAATTATACTTGATAATATGATTAATCAACTTCTACAAGCATCTGCTTAGCTTGACTTTTATTACAAAACCACACAGTCATTGTCTTGAAATTCTTTTCAAACCTGTTCCAAACAACACCGTTCTCATCAATTCCTGATGTTACTTTCATTCCTCTCTTCTTTGCTCTCTCAGCCAAATCTCTGAAATACTCGCCCATTTCGTCTTCATTACCTGATTTAAGAACATAATCATCAAGAGCTCCTCCAAGAACATTAGCGCGAAGTGCGTCGACTTTTCTACATACAATATAAATCTTCTCCATATTAATCCTCCAACATGATGTTTGAATAATTTACAATATCTTCAGCAGCAAGCTTAATCTTAATTAACAGATGAGCTCTTTCTGCCTTATACTTTCCATAATCACGACAATTAGTGATATCCATTGATTCTTTCTCCAACTTGCTAAGTTCTGCCCTCAATGCTGAAAGGTCCGATATTTTCTTAGATAAATTCTTCATAATCACATGTACTTTAGTTATTATACTTAATAATACGAAGAACTTTTATAGTTAAATGGTGCTAATCTTGCGCTTCTTAAACCTATCCATATTGGACAACATTAACATTGAATTAAGTTCATTATAAAGCTGAGTCTTAAGAGCGACAGATTTAAACCTATCCTTAATACCTGACTTAATAGATTCTTCCTTCACTCTCTTCATGATAAATTTCTCTGCTTTAATCTCGAGAGAGCCGATAAGATTAACAAGATTATCATCACCTTTGTAAACAATATAAAATTCTCCTGAGATTGTTGTAGGTTCGCACTTCACTCCTGTTAAGGAAGCTATAGCAGTAATCCAACTCTTCTTAAGAGGAGATAATCCATGTATCTTCTGCTTAGAAGCATAGAATGAATCATATCCCTTAAGGTGAACATTCCTGAGTTGATTAACTATGTCTTTATAAAGAGCTTCCATATCAACATGAATAATCTACTAACCAATAAGTACCATCTCTCATCGGAAACATCATATAACCACTATAATCATCATCTGAATATCCACAAGTCTGCCAAACTAACCAATGATCATTACCTTCTCCAAACTTAACAAAGCTAAACTTAAAGATTCTTTCATCAAAACCTTCTTGAGGAATAATCTTAAAATACTCATTACTTGGATATTTATGATAAGGTGTTGTTTCTACCTTCTGAACTTTTGCATAACCGATATGAGAAGCTTCGCAACCTCTAATCATTTCCTTAACAAACTCTCTACTTGAGTCAGAGTTCAGCAAATAATGCTTATAAGCTTTCAGAAAATTAATCTTCCTTTCATAAGCTTCTTTAGCTATCTCTTCATAAATCTTATCAAGCTTTTCTTCTTGCTTCATTCGTTTGTAAGTCATATCTTCTATCAAGTTACTCATACTACTTTCCTTTAATAATTAAAAATGCAACTACTAACCCTATCAATACAGTCTGAATAATATGACCTATAAGTTCAATTAACTTTGACCATACTCCTTCGACTGACATTTGAATCAGTTCAGCTATAATTAATAAAACGAATAAGCATACAGTTAATATGCCTATCCTTTCAACTCTACCTATTCTCATGATATTCTTTTCTTCATATCCTTTGCTTCTTTTCCATCTCTAACTCCCGTTACAATGGCGTGCATATCTCCAAACGATGCCGGAGCAGCACCTCTTACAGTTCCTGTTATCATCTTATCTGCCATCTCTTCAACAGCCTTGGGAACTACAATCATTAATGCATGTTCTTTTACATTCTCAACAAGAGATTGAACAACTCCAGAAGCAAAACCTTCAAAATAATCATTCTGCATTCTAAGAGCAACTGAACGGCTCCACATAAGACCGAAATCCTTTCTTCTCTGATCAAGATATTTCTTACAGAGCTTCTTAAAGACAAGATAAGTCCACTCAAACACCTCAATAAATACTTCAATATCCTCTTTATTACCAACAACTTCAATTCTTCCTGAAAGTCCTCCAGCAAGAAGAACTCTAACTTTAAAATGCTTCGCCATAACAGTAGCAAGACGACGTCTATGAACAGATAGACCGTTAGTTTTTTCCTGAATTATCTTAGACATCGGAGCTTCCTCTTTATCCATTTCATCTGACTCTTGGATATAGATGCCATTCTCTGACATTAACTTCTGAGCCAATCGTAAAGCGTTATTAGCTTCACCTACATTATCAGACTTAGAAAGTCTCAATAGTTTCTTTATCTTTTCAATAACTCTTGAATTGTCTGTAGTTTCCATACTCAAATTATTTAATTGTTACTCATTTAACTTTTCTTATTATACGAAGAAAGCCTGTAATTAAATTACAAGCCTTCCACATCAATAGATAAAATTGAAACTATATTAAAGATAGACATTCTCTTAATGGATCAAAGTACTTCTGAGCATCTGATTTGTACATCTTCATAAAAGCACCTACACCTGAGTTATCTTCATCTTGAGGGATATCTGATATAATTTTCATTGAAGCCATCGGTACTCTAAACTTTTTACAAGCTAATGCAACAGACGCTGATTCCATATCAAAACAAGTTACATTTGGATAATCCTTAAGAATCTTTTCTACATCAGACTTATCAACAAACTTATCACCACTTGCACATTGAGAAAAGTATTCAGTACAAAATGGTACCTGAACATCAAGAACCTTGTTAGACTTCAGCTCCTCAGAGAATTCATCAGGAAGAATAAAATCATGCTGTACAATCTTAGAAGGGAAAACAACATCCCCAAGATTTGAACCAATAACTCCTGCTGCAAATCCTACATTAAGAACATAATCACAACCATAATGATTCTTATCAGTAAGAATAGCTAACAATCGTGACAAGTTAACTGCGGACTGTATCTTCCCTATTCCAATTAAAGAGAACCAAATAATCTTATCATCCGTAAAGTAAAACTCATTTCCAAACTCTCCATAGTATTGAGTTCCAAATATTGCATGATAAGATTGCCTATACTCTTCTTTCATAGCACAGGCGATCACTATTATCTTATTCCTCATCGTAGTAATCTTTAATTACATAAGTGTTATCAAGGAAGAAGTTCTTCTCCATGTGATTTGTGTTTTGGAACATGTTCATCTTACCGGAGATTTGATCGATAAAATGCATAACCATTGCTTCAGGAATACAAGGCGGAACAGGTGAACCGAAGTCTTTTTGTCCATGATGAGCAAGAATACAATGAACCATCAAATCTCTATCATGTTCAGATATGATCATATTCTCACCGACAAACATTTCCCTTGAATTACACAAATTTATTGCATTTTCCTTCTCTTTGATAGCAGATGAAATAACTCGATTATACTCATCAATCAAATTAGATAACATATGAGCAGACATGAAAATATGTCCAAGAATTGGCATGTAAGAAGTATTTTCCCACTTCTCCAAATCATATTCTTTCAACTTACCGAAGTCATGAAACAAAATGGCAGTTACAACAAACTCATGCCGAAGTCCCTTTATCAGATTTGACTTAGTCATATTATAATAAAGAGACATCATCTCATAAACATGCTGTATCAAACCACCTTTCAAGGAGTGATGTACTTTAAGTCCGGCAGGAGTATCGCCATAACTCCGAATCAAATCCTTGTAGCAAACATACTTGTAGAAATTTCTGAACTTCTCATGCATTTTAAGCTTGAGACAAGCTTCAACAGCAGCAATAAGATTCTCCGGAGTAATGTCCGAACGTACTTTAATCTTTCTCAACGGTGAATCTTCCGGCTCATCATCCCATTCAGTAACTACCCATTGAGCTCCCTCAATATTCAAATAATTACCTTTCTGAACGAGGGTCATTCTTACCACTCTATGAATATAATTTGATGGTGTTGCACCTACAGGTGGATTAAAACAAGATGCAGTTTGTTTTGTCTCACCATCATTAAGAACAAACTGTAAATAATCTTTTCCTGTCGAGGTAGTTAACTCACTACAACTTTCAACATAAAACTTCTGATTCATACTTAATTTTTCTATTAAATACGAACAAAAGAAATGTGCTAAAGACAATAGCCCTTAGCACATCAACAAAATACCAATAAATATTAAGAACCTGACTCTTGAAAGAATCCGTTAGGACATTGAATCTTTCCTGTAGATAACCAAATAGAGTTATTTCTAAACAAAGTCTGAATCTGAGCCCAAGTAATAGATGCTCCTGATGCTCCGGTTGGTCCAGTGGCTCCTGCAGGTCCGGTCGGTCCTGTTGGACCAGTTTTACCGTCAGAACCTGGATTACCTGGTTGTCCTTGTGGGCCAGTCGGTCCAGTAGAGCCGGGATTACCTTGTGGTCCTTTAATGTTCCGAGCTGTAGGAGTAGTCGTTGAAGTAGATTTTGCCCAAGTAAGGTTACCACTCGCATCAACAGTAGGATACCAAATTGAATTATTAGCGGGACCCGTTGGTCCAGTAGGACCAGTTGGACCTGTATTACCTTGAGGACCTGTGGGTCCTACACTTCCTGCACCGCCAGCTCCTTGTGGTCCGGTGGGACCTGTAGGTCCAACTTTTCCTTGTGGTCCGGTCGGTCCAACTCCACCTGTAGAACCTTGAGGTCCAGTAGGACCAACTCCACCGGTAGCACCTGTCGGACCCGTTGGTCCGGAAGCTCCTTGTGGTCCACGAATATTACGTGTAGTAGGTACAGTAGATGAAGAAGATTTTGACCAAGACAAATTTCCACTCGTGTCAACAGACGGGAGCCATACATCCAAATTCCCCGCATTGACTTTATCAAGTAGTGCTTCTACTTGAGCACCTGTGTACTTTGAATTAAATGCCATAAATAAAATCCTCCTTGCTTTAGATTTAAATAAAGTAGAGGAGGGTATAGCTTCAATTCCTTTGAAGAAAACTAGTAAGGAGGTTAGTTTTTCAATATCGGTCGATAGGCTAACCCCCCCACTTATTTAACTAAATATATTGAATTTTATCAGCATATTTCCTAACTAAATACGTTCATCTATTCTTTATCCTAATTCAAAATCAAAACAGATATAACCATCTTCGTTAGTAACTTTGCTCAAATCAATTAAATAATCATTAAAACTACATTCTCTATCTCTCTCATCTTCTACTATTTTACAAGAAACATAACCTATTTCAGGAGCTGTGTCAATATCACCATCTCGAATGTAACAATCACAATAGTTCAATTCAGCAGACCCTTCTAAATTAATTTTCAAATACCCGCCTAAATTAACTTTAGATCCTGGAGCATTTGCAAACCCTACTTCATGATAAGAGTAAGAACTTTCATTCTGATAATCTACTTGAGTTGCTCTATGATTTTCATCAATCCATGCTTCAAAATAAACAAAAGGACTTATATTTCCATTATCTCCATTATCAGGAATCTTTATATCACCTACAGAATACATACCTGCCCAAATTATTAATTTGACAGCAGATTTAGATAAATCCTCTAACTTCACACATTGATTGTTATCATAATTACCGGAAACTTTGCAACCAAGTTGATCTGCTCTTAACTTAATACAAGCTTTAGTAGATTGAGGTGTTCCTTTCTTACCTATAGCAAAAGCTTCTTGCTCTGTCGCTATTTTCTTACTCATAAATCCTCCTTGCTTAAAGTTTTAAAATTAAGCGGAGGAGGGTCTAATTCTAACAAGAATTTGACGTTAAATGGGAAGATAGAACTTTACCCCCCCCACTTACTATCTAATATACGCTAATAACCTAAGTAACAATCAATCACAGTAGTAGATTCTGCCACAAAACTTGCAGTAGCTTGTAAATCACCATATGAAGAGAAACTCTTATCCGATAAATTATACTTCTCTCCTTTATTACATTCAAATGTTCCGGCTACAGGATTACCTGACGTTGTTCCATTTCTACGAACAGTGTGACCAGTAGTTGATATGTACTCCAATGAGTACCTTACAATAGTACCTACGGGAATTCCTGTTGGAATTATTGAGTATTTTACATTCACCTTCTCAATTGCTTGAGATAAATCTTCCTTCTGAACCAATTGTTGCTCAGCATAAGTGCCTGCTACTTTACAACCTACATCTACAGCATCCTTTTTAGTTGCACATATTTGCGTTGTAGTAGCCTCAGACTTCCCAGCAATTTGCATTGCCTCGTTTAAAGTTGCTATCTTTCCCATATTCTAATGAATTATAAATTAACGTCACTAAAATATATCTCAAAAGAAAATCCTTCTCATTAGTTAAATGAGAAGGATTGTGAGCACTAAATAAATTTAGTAAATGATAACTAACCTTTCAATACTAAGAAATCTTCATAAGCACTCCCTGATTTAACCATAAAACCTTCAAAAGCGGAACCATTCTTAACGTCAAATGGATATCTTTTTCCAGTTTGTGAACAAATCACGGATGCTGTTTTACCTCCACTAGTCCTGATAGTTACTGTAGTTTTTCTATCAGCACCCTCATTCACAGAAGTGGTAACCTTTATTTGAGCATTACCACTCCCACTAGTTTTATCTACAGATATCCATGATTCCATACTTCACAATTAAGATACGGTCCAGCTGTCGTTTGAAGATACATTGAATGTCTTGCCTTCGCCCGCAGTAGCAAATGTGAGTGAAGTAGGATTGACAGAAACACGAGAAGCAGCGGCAGCCTGAACACAGGTAGCAGTTCCTTTAATCGTTGATGTTTCTGAATCAACCATCTCAACTGTTTTGTTAACTGCCTTGAGGGTATCATTCGCAGTAAACGTGATAGTAACTTCAACAGTATACTGTGCAGATGCTCCAGGGTCGCTTGCAGGAGTGTAAATTCCTGATGCTGCGGTAACAGCTGCTCCATTAGCAGTTACTGCACCTACTGTAACTCCTGAACCTGGGTTAAACTTGAATGCCTTAGCGTTAGTTGTAAACGTCAATTTAGACGTTGTGATTGCTGCAGCAACATTAGTATTAGCCCCCGGAGTGATAAACAAAGCTTTTGCAGTCTGAGTACAAGCAACAGTAGCTGTTTTACCTCCATTTGTGGTAACTGTAACTGTTCCTGTTCTGTTGACACGTCCAGTAAATGCTGATGCAGTCAATGTTATAGTTCCGTTCCCTGTTCCTGAGGAAGGGTTAACGGTTATCCATGCTGGTTTTGCCATAACGTAAATACTTTAAAATTAGTAACTTATGTTAATATATCAGCATGCTGACGCTCTATGTTATAAATAGAATCCTCTTCAGCTTTCTACAACTAAAGAGGATTCAAAGAAAAAGCGCTAAAACGAACAGAACTTATTTCTTAATTAACTGATTAAAATCAGATTCAACTGAATCAGAGATTCTACCAATAAATCTTACAGGTTTCGGAGCTTTAGAAACAGAATCAGAAATAGCTTTAACAAAAGCTTTATATGAATCTTCTTTTCTCTTGGCTACCTCTTCAGGTGATTCAAATTCATCTTCAGTTTCACCTTCTTGGTTCCCTTCTTGATTTCCTTCCTCACCTTCAGATTTCTCCTTTTGTTTCTTTTCAGGCTCAATCTCCAAATCAGTTCGAATGATAATCTCATCATCATCTTGTTCAATCTGAACCTCAGCTTCGTGATGTTGTTCTTCAACGTGCTTAGTAATTGCAGGAATGATTACATTCTCAATAAATGCCTCAACATCTATCTCGTTTTCTTCATCATCCTTAACACGAATCAGATGAAACTCATCAAACTTCTTCTCCTTCAAGAAAGAATCAATTACCTCATCAACTTTAGAATAAGTATCATCAGTTGCAGTAATCTTTATGACTCCATTCTCATCAGTATCCATTGTTACAGGAACACCATGCTCTTCAAGAAAATCTTTGATTGCAGGAGCAGCGAACTCTCTCAACCACTTATCAGTCTGTTCAGGAGTCATATCTTCCTCAATCTTCAAAGTGTCTTTTTCTTCTCCGAACTCATCATCTTGGATAAATTTCTTAAAGAACTCTTTGAAACCTTGATTATTTCTTGCAATTTCTTCGCAAGCATCCTGTATTTCCTCTTCAGAGGAACCATTAATGGTTATTGTACCATCATCTCCGGCAACTACTTCTACCTCATTGCCAAGAATCAAATCAAGAACAGGTTTCACATTCTTAGTGATCCACTCTACAACATCTTCTTGTGCAACTTCATCAAACTCTCTAAAGTCAGCTTGATCAAGCTTATCTTTAACAGAGTCTGTTATTCTTGATTTGGTAATAAATTTAATCTTTCCCATGATTCTTAGTTTATAAGAATATATTCATTAGGCAAGCTTTTCCCAAGTGAACGAGGAAGCAAGAATGTGACGGTCAGTAAATTTCGATACTCCAAAATGTCCATTATGAGCAGTCGGAGCATACTTGATATTCTTCAATGACAAGAAATCAATAATGCCCTGCGGAGTCAGATCAAAATTGTTCATGCACCAATGAGCAAGTTCTTCTTCCTTCACAGCATCCAAGAAGTTAGACTTAACTTCTATAGAAGTAGGTTCAGCAATACCGATACCATAAGAAAGATTGACAACAACACTGCAATCCTTATCAGGATTAGCGTTATATTGTATGATTTGTTTAGCAAGGAAGCGAGCCATATAAGCTGCAGAACGGTCTACTTTTGAAGGGTCTTTTCCTGAGAAAGCGCCACCACCTACGGGACATACACCGCCATAAGCATCACATACAATCTTACGACCTGTCAAACCAGTGTCTCCAGCAGGTCCACAAATCACAAATCGTCCAGTCGGATTCAAATGAATCTTAGAACCTTCGATGACTTGTTGATAATCCGGATAACGCTCAAACAAAGCATTGAACAGATGATTGAGATACTTCTGAACATCAGCGTTCTCATCATGAGAGATTGACATCACGAGAGTATTTTCTCCTTGCCCAACAAGAGTGAACTGACATTTTGCATCCGGACGAATACCAAAGTTTTGACGGCGACCAATGCTGTTGTTATGAATGTCCATCAACTCTTTACAAATATGGAATTGAATAGGAAGCATTACATCTGTCTCATTGCAAGCATAGCCTATCATGATTCCCTGGTCTCCACTACCGATAATTTTTCTTTCACCGGCAACTCCACGAGCAATATCTGCTGATTGTTGATTGATAAATTGATTCACTTTGAGAGTATCATAAGAAAATCCCGGTACATCAACATAACCAAGACTCTTGACAACTTCTCTCACAGTTGACTCAACTTCTTCTTCAGTCAACTTAACACCTCCAACCTCTCCTCGGATGATTACCTCATCAGTACAAGTGAGCGTTTCGATTCCGCACCGAGCATCTTCATTTTTTGATAGTGCCAAATCCAACAATGAATCGCTGATGATATCTGCAACTTTATCCGGGTGCATCGCTGCGATCATCTCACTTGTTTTACCTACTTTTAGATTCATAATTTAATTATTAATTATTTGTTAAACATAAACCATTAGCTATTAGACAATTTCCTTCGACTTCAATCTCAGAATATTCTCTAACAAAT
>ERZ773178.1022-NODE-1022-length-31542-cov-12.654048_pt1 | contig 31542 bp, 34 predicted proteins | sample MGYA00580533_ERZ773178 | MGnify/ENA primary metagenome ERZ773178 (study PRJEB29015, sample SAMEA2737859) | human gut metagenome | biome: human gut; feature: human-associated habitat; material: faeces | place: China | collected 2012 ...
TTCTTCTGGTCACGGTGGCCAGAAGTCCAGCGGGTTTGGGGGCACCCCAACAAGCGTTTCCGCAGCGCGGAAATTGCAAGTGTCAATACACTTGCCTTGCTTGCCGTTAGTGCGCTGCCCCAAAACTGGCGCAAATAGGGTTTGGTTGCAACTCTGTCGCTGTTTGGTGCATCTTGAGTCGCTCTGTCTTGAAAAACTGATTTGCCTTTTATAAAATACACATAGGGGGAGGGGTGAAAATTGAAAGTAGCAATTAACATACAGGCTGATATTCAAGAAATTGAAGTCATCATAAATTGTATGGCCGAAGATGAAAATGTTCAAAGAATTGTATCTGCATTGGATTCTCTCAACACAAAATTGTGCTGTCGGCGGCAAGGAGAACTTTTTCAAATTGCTTTGAATGATATTTTGTATATCGAGTCGGTGGATCGCAAGACATTCATTTATACCGAGCAACAGATATACGAAACGGATAAGCGACTGTATGAGTTAGAAAACCATTTGAAAAACAGATCTTTTTTCCGAGCATCGAAGGCAGTTATTATCAATTTGAAACGGACAAAATCCATTCGGCCAGAAATTGGTGCCAGGCTCTTGCTTACTATGGATAACGGAGAAAAAGTTATTGTATCACGGCAATATTCAAGCAATATAAAGACAGCATTGGGGGTTATGTAGGTGAATAACTATCGCTCAATTATTTGGCGCTTTTTTACGGTGTTCTTTTTTATCTTTGGCCTGCTCCAAACTTTGTTCTTTGCACGGGCCATCTTTCCTCAATTTCGTGCAAGTGGATTGAATACACCTCAAACCTTACTTTGCATGGTTTCCGCTATTATTTTGTCCGCTTTATACTCTATGATCTGCGTAGATGGCCAGGAAAGTTTGTATGCCATAAAATCCCGCCTTATAATTTGCGGCATCCCTTGTGTGCTCATTTGCAGCGTTCTGTCAGTTAATTATGGGCTACCATCTCTAATTCTTGATCTTCTTGGAATTGCAGATCGTGGTACGGGAATTTCTATTTGGCTAATTGCTGTCATTCTTTCCAGTGCAGTTTTGATACTCGCTCTTTATCTCCTTGAACGGCACTATCGTCGAGTTGGCGAAAAATACGATAGCGCACTTTCTCAGTACAAAACCCGGGAAGAAGCAATACCTGCCGAATAAAGTGAGGAGCGAGGTTAGTATGGATATTCTACTTTATTTTGGAGGGCCTGCTCTCATCGCCTTTCTTATTCAATTCCTTGTTGGATGTAGAACACAACACAAAATTTTACGATATATTCCGATCTATTGTTTTGTTATAACACTTGCCTTTGCTATCATTGCCCTAACATCGGATTCAGGTTTTTTCCTTGGTGGTAATGTTATTGCTGCTCTTGCGTGGTGTATAATTGGTGTCTGCTTTCTGATAGGGTATGCTCTGGCTATCTTTATTTATAAACATAGAAAATGATTGCGTGTAACTGAAGTTTAGCCGCTGTCATACAACTGTAAACGGCGGTTTTGATCAATTAAATCAAAGCCGCCGTTTTCTTTGAAAATAAGAATACTCGGTCATAGGGAGAATTTCTATTTTTAGTTCCGGGTGTTTTTCACTGACCCGTGTCCAGAGATCGGGGAGCAAGCGGCATTTATAAAGCAGCGAAGTGCCGATCCGCACGGTGGTTTCCGAGGATTCTGCCAACCGCCGCGCCTTGTTCAGTGCGTCCTGCGACAGCCGGATAATGGCCTTGGCGTCCTCATATAAGGAGCGTCCGGCAGGTGTCAGCTTTACCCCATGATTGGAACGGGCGAACAGCTTAAAGCCGCAGCTTGCCTCCAGCAGATTGATCTGCTGGATGATCGCAGGCGCAGAAATATACACGGCTTCCGCCGCTTTGCTGAAGCTGCCGGAATCCGCCACTTTGATAAAGGCATCCAACTGTGGATTATACATTGCTATCCCTCCAACATTCAGATTTTGCTTCGCGTCATGATAAGTATTTTCCGGTGATGCTGCTTTGGTTTTCCCTGATCTCCTGCGGCGTTCCGCTAGCGATGATCCGTCCACCCGCTTCACCGCCGCCCGGACCCATGTCGATGATGTAATCTGCATTGCGGATGACATCCAGATCGTGCTCAATGACAACAACGGTCGCGCCGTGATCCAAAAGCGCCTGAAAGACACCCAGCAGGACTCGCACATCCAGCGGATGCAGACCGATGGAGGGTTCATCAAAGACGAACACAGAATCCTCCTGTGTCTTGCCGATCTCACTGGCCAACTTCAGCCGCTGCGCCTCGCCGCCGGACAGCCCGGGCGTTTCCTCGCCCAGCGTCAGGTAGCCGAGGCCAAGCTGCTTGAGAACGCCCAGCTTCTGGCTGACGCTCCTCATATCCTTGCAGAAGTCGATGGCGGTATTCACATCCATCGCCATCAGCTCCGGCAAGGAAACGCTTGCGCCGCGCTGATCGGTGAGCTTCACTGCGTAAGCCGCCTTGCTGTATCGGGAGCCCCGGCAATCCGGGCAGGGAATATCCACATCCGGCAGGAACTGCACATCGAGGCTGACAACGCCGGTCCCGTCGCAGCCGGGGCAGCGGAGGGAGCCGGTGTTATAGGAAAAATCACCGGCCTTATAGCCGTTCGCTTTGGCATCGGGCGATTTCGCAAAGAGCTTGCGCAGCTCGTCATGGACGCCTGCATAGGTTGCCACGGTGGAACGGACATTGATGCCGATGGGCGTCGCGTCGATGAGCTTGACGTGTGCAATGCCGTCGGCATCGACCGCACGGATGTGCTCCGGCAATGCCCCGCCGCTGATCTTCGCCTCCAGCGCGGGGACCAGGCTCTCCAGCACCATGGTGGTTTTGCCGGAGCCGGACACCCCGGTAACCACAGTGAGGCGTCCCTTGGGAATATTGACTTCCAGGGGCTTTACCGTATGGATCTGATTCGTAGACAGGTAGATTCTGCCGTTTTCAAATAGGTTACCCTTTTCGGCGCAGACGCGCAGCTTACTTTCGGCCGTACCGGAGAGAAACGGTCCGATCTGGGAAGCGGGGTCTGCTTCAATGGTGGGAATATCGCCCTGTGCAATGACGAGACCTCCCTTTGCACCGGCTTCCGGCCCCATTTCTATGATCCAGTCAGCCTCCTTCAGGATCTGCGTGTCGTGATCGACTAGAATAACGGAATTCCCGTCTGCAACCAGATCGTGCATCACACCGGTGAGTCCCACGATATTGGACGGGTGCAGGCCGATGGACGGCTCGTCCAGCACATAGAGAACGCCGGTGGTGCGGTTGCGCACAGCACGGGCCAGCTGCATCCGCTGCCGCTCACCCGTGGAGAGCGTGGACGCTGAGCGGTCAAGGGTCAGATAGCCCAACCCTAAGTCCATCAGCCGCTTTGCGGTGCTCTGAAAGGCGTCGCAAATGCTCTGCGCCATGGGACGCATTTCCTCCGGCAGGCTTTCCGGCACACCTTCCACCCAATCGACCAACGACGAGAGCGTCATAGCGCAGGCTTCGTCCAGCGAAATGCCCTGCAGCTTGGGCGTGCGGGCAGCAGCGGACAGGCGTGTGCCGTGACATTCCGGGCAAAGATCCTCTTTGAGGAACTTCTCCACCCGCTTCATGCCCTTTTCATCTTTAACCTTGGCAAGGGCATTTTCCACGGTGTAGACGGCATTGAAATAGGTGAAATCCAGCTCTGCAAAGTCGTTGGAGTCGGATTTTTTCGGACGGTAAAGAATGTGCTTTTTCTCAGCAGGGCCATGGAACACGATCTCTTTTTCCTGCTCGGTCAGCTCCCGGAAGGGCACATCTGTGCGCACGCCCATCTCCCGACAGATGTCCGTCATCAGCGACCACATCAGGCTGTTCCACGGTGCAACAGCCCCTTCGTCGATGGTCAGCGAGTCGTCCGGCACCAGTGTATTCAGATCCACGGTGCGGACAATGCCGGTGCCGCCGCATTTCTGGCAGGCGCCTTGAGAATTAAAGGCCAGTTCTTCTGCCGAGGGCGCATAGAAATGCGCGCCGCACTCCGGGCAGACCAGCTCTTTCCCTGCGGCAACCGCCAAAGATGGAGAAAGATAATGCCCGTTTGGACAGCGATGATTGGCAAGGCGGGAGAACATCAGCCGCAGGCTGTTCAGCAGCTCCGTCCCTGTGCCGAAGGTGCTGCGGATACCCGGCACGCCGGGGCGCTGATGCAGCGCCAGCGCGGCGGGAACATACAGGACTTCCTCCACACTGGCTTTGGCCGCCTGCGTCATGCGGCGGCGGGTATAGGTGGAGAGCGCTTCAAGATAGCGCCGGGAGCCCTCGGCGTACAGCACGCCCAAGGCAAGGGATGACTTGCCGGAGCCGGATACGCCTGCGATGCCCACGATTTTTCCAAGAGGAATATCCACATCGATGTTTTTCAGATTGTGGACCTTTGCTCCGCGAATCAGCATTTTATCGATCATTTTTCTCGCCCTATCCCTGTTATTTAACGCGCTTTCGGAGCTTTCTTCAATTTCAGGCGAATCTCCCGAAATTCCTCCGGCACCTGCAAAAGCTCCATGTTTTGCGGAACGTCAACGGTTCCGGCCTCCAGCGCCGTTTCGTAGTACCAGCACTTGTAATCCACCATCTGCATGGTGCGCTGTAATTCTTCCATCTGCTGTTTCAAAGCTTCCTGCTGATGGCGGAACATGGCAAGACGCAGGCCGATGGTCTCGTCACCTTGCAGTGCCATTTCAATATACTGCCGGATGTCTTTGATGGACATTCCAGCCTTTTTCATGCAGCCGATCACCTGAAGCCACTCAAAATCCGATTCCTGAAACATCCGGATGCCGCCGGAGGAACGCTCCACAAAAGGCAGCAGGCCCTCTTTATCATAATAGCGCAGGGTAGATGCCGTGATCCCCAGCAGCTTTGCCATTTCACCAACCGTGTAAACCATAAAATATCCTCCAAATTATTTCAGAAAACCTCTTGACTTAAAGTGTGCTTTAAGTTGTAGGATATGCACGAAGTTTAAGGGAATTGTACAGCGGTATCGGCACTGTGTCAATATCACAAGAAGTGTAATAGATGAACAGGGGTATACAATAAACAATCAATAATTTGGAGGCTTTTTTATGAAGTATGAAAACAGAGATACATTTGAAACCGTGAATATGTTTGGCACCGGCGTGGCAAATACCGCCTTTGCCCGGTATTTTATCGGCGATTCCTTTTTGAATCCTCTGACAGACCCGAAGGACGGCCTGTTTGCCGCCAATGTCACCTTTGAGCCGGGGTGCCGCAATAACTGGCACATTCATCATGCCACCGAGGGCGGCGGGCAGCTCCTGCTCTGCACGGTCGGCGAGGGCTGGTATCAGGAAGAAGGTAAGGCTGCCGTCAGCCTGCACGAGGGCAGCGTTGTGATGATCCCGGCCAATGTCAAGCACTGGCACGGCGCTAAGAAGGACAGCTGGTTCAGCCACATCGCCGTGGAGGTCCCCGGCAAGAATTGCGAAAATGAATGGTGCGAACCGGTAAGCGATGAAGATTACGCAAATCTGTAAAGGAGGCCTGAACAATGGCGATCAAACAAACGGCGGGCAGAGACGCCCTTGGAGAATTTGCCCCGAAATTTGCGGAATTGAACGATGATGTGCTCTTTGGTGAGGTCTGGAGCCGAGAGGAGCAGCTCAGCCTCCGTGACCGCTCCCTCGTGACGGTCGTTGCATTGATGGCACAGGGGCTTACCGATGAGAGCTTCCGCTATCATCTGATGACGGCAAAGGAAAACGGCATTACAAAGGAAGAAATTGCGGAGATCGTGACCCACGCAGCCTTCTACTGCGGCTGGCCTAAGGCGTGGGCGGTTTTTCGCATGGCAAAGGACATCTGGAACGAGGAGGAAGAGCTGTGATTTTGAATGAAACTTACTCGCTGGCAAACGATGTGAAGATCCCAAAGCTGGGCCTTGGCACTTGGTTTATCGATGACGATAAGACAGCGGAGGCTGTCAGAAACGCGGTAAAGCTGGGCTATCGCCTTATTGACACCGCTCAGGCTTATGGCAATGAACGGGGCGTAGGAGAGGGCGTGCGCACCTGCGGCGTTCCGCGGGAAGAATTGTTTGTCGCCAGCAAGGTGGCGGCAGAGCTGAAAACCTATGGCGCAGCGATGGAGTCTATTGACGAAACGCTGGAAAAGATGGGGCTTACCTATCTCGACCAGATGATCATTCACTCGCCGCAGCCGTGGAATGAATTTCGGGTGGAAAAGCGTTATTTTGAAGAAAACAAGGAGGTTTGGCGTGCGCTGGAGGATGCACAGTCGGCAGGAAAGGTTAAGGTCATCGGTGTATCTAACTTTTTGAAGGACGATTTGGAAAATCTGCTGTCCGGCTGCCGCATAAAGCCCATGGTCAACCAGATCCTGCTCCACATCAGCAACACGGATCTCGCGCTGGTGGACTTCTGCAAGGCGCAGGGGATTCTGGTGGAGGCCTATTCTCCCATTGCCCATGGCGAGGCGCTGAAAAACCCTGCCATTGCGGAAATGGCAAAGAAGTACGGCGTGTCGGCTGCACAGCTGTGCATTCGCTATGTCATCCAGCTGGGAACGGTGGCTCTGCCCAAAACCGCAAATACGGCGCACATGGAAAGCAATGCCGCCGTGGATTTTTCCATCTCCGATAAGGATATGGACACGCTTCGGCACATGGAGCGCATCGCGGATTATGGTGAATTCGATATCTTTCCCGTGTACAGCGGAAAGCCGTTGGCCTGATGCGGCAACGGAACTTCCCTTCTGCTGTAATATCAGAAAAAAGATTCCCTACGGTCCGAATTGACCGTGGGGAATCTTTGTTTTACCCTTTCTCAGTGTTCCTATCCGGCGGCAGTCGGACGAAGGATCGTTCCCGATATGTTCATCTCACAGCAACGCTTTGACGTCCTGCGCCCAAGCTTCAATTCTATTTTCCGGCGTTTCAAGATGATCGCCGCCGTTGGAATCAAACTGCACCTGCATTTCGCAGGCAACGGCTGCGCCGGTACAGGCTTTTTTCATGTCCTGAATGACATGACCGGGCCAGCCGGCATTTGTCATAAACGGCACCACGGTCTTGCCTGCAAAGTCATACCGGTGCAGGAATGTTTTGACCGCAGGAGCCATGGTGTACCACCATGTGGGCGTGCCTACGGCGATCACATCATACGCAGCAACATCCATATCGATCAGCTTTAACGCCGGTTCATAGCCCCGGTTCACCTCCTGCTGCCCCTGCTCCACCACATCGTTATAGCTTCCGGAATACGGGATCGCGGTGTCGATTCTTAAAAGATCGCCGCCGGCAATGCTTTGGAGCTTTTTGGCGATCCGCTCCGTGTTGCCGTTCGACCACGAGTAATATACGATCAACAGCTTTGCACAACGCTGCCCCTCCTTACGGTCCTGCGGATCGGTCTTTCGAATATCGACCCGGATTTCTTCGCAATCCATTTCATCGTCCTCCTTCATCGAGTTCAAATTCATTTTGCTCTTGTCCATGTCAGATACTTTTTCCCATTTCATACGCCTGTTTCAGCGACGGGTGCCGGTACACATCTCCCTTATCCCATGTTCCGGTGCCGAAAATCACACCGGCTTCCTTAGCCCCCGGCAGACAGCGCAGATACCCGCGAAAATCTGCCAGCGTCTCATCGGCGGCGGAATGCTGAGGGTCTGCCGCCGTCACGATCAGGTAAAAGGTCTTATTCCTGATCTCCTGATAACCGGCAAGACAGCGGTCGATCATCGTTTTCATCTGCGCACAGATGGAGTAGAAATACACGGGAGACGCAAGGACGATCACATCCGCCGCCTTGAGCGCATACTCTGACCGGGGCCAATGCGGTGCTGCTGTCCTATGCCAACAGCAAAATCGAGGAGTTGGACACACGCCGCCAAGCCCTGACAAAAGAGATCGCGGCGCTGTCAGCGGAAACCATGTCCCCGGAACAGATCGAGCGGTTGTCGGTCTACCTCAACCAATGGGAAGAAATTGACTTCGAGGACAGGCGACAGGTTGCCGACGGCCTGATCTCACAGATCCGCGCAACCGACGAACACGTTTCGATTGAGTGGAAAATTTGACTTTTACTTATCCATCGCACACGACAAAGGGCTGTGTGCCCTTGTCAAGCGATGTAAGGGTCAGCCAAGCAAACTGCAGAAATCTAAATTTAAGACCTATGGAATTACAGATGTTGTATGTTTTAATTCCTATGATGCTATGTATACTTTCCTTTTCACCGCTTGGGAGGAATCTACGCATATTGCTGATGAAGAACTGGAACAGTATAGCAATGTTTCCATCTCTCAAATAAGAGCCGATGAAATCGATACAAATAGAAATTACTTTTTCTGGGGAAAAGGTTTGCTAGACCTCAAGCAAAAGAAAGTTACCTATCCGTATTTCTTTATTTCCAGAGATGTAACTGATACTATTATACAGCAGTTAGCTCAAAATAAAATCCACCTTATTTATGGTGGTAGAGTATCGGGGAAGTCCTATTTGTTGGCTGATGTGTATAGTAAGATTCGAGATAGGACTGTCATTTTCTTGGATGGTAAATCAAGGCTTTCAGAAAAAGCTTTTGCCCATCTGCTGGAAAGCAAAAACACAGTTGTTCTGCTGGATATAGGGGCTATCAATAGAGATCAATTTGAGAAAATCCTTTTATCTGCTGAAGACATCCATAAAAATGGATGTAACTTTGTTGTTTGTGTGAATGCAAACGACAGCGATATGCACGGAATTATCAAGTGGAAGATAAAGCAAGCCCCTTATATAAATAACTATCTTTTGCGCTACACATTGAGTAGCAAATTTCAGGAAAATACTGAAATCGATAAAATTAACAAGCTCATGCCCCCAGTTAATTTGCCCCAGTACAGCCATAAGCGAACCCTTTTGGATCAGCTTATTTATACAGAAAAGGTGCTAAAAGCAAAAGGGCAATATTCAAGTATACGATTAAAAATTAGCTCTACCAAGCAATTGGCACTTCTAATAATCTTGGCGATTAAAGAAAGTATCTATTCTTCCGAGATTGTCAATTTTGCTTTGGATCAAGAGATCGTGGAAGCTGCAAAGCGATACGTTCCATTTATTGAAAGGATTGAAACTTCTGCATTCGAAAAAGATCCGACAGATTTATCAAGCATTAAGTACACCCTAAACTCTAAATATTGGTTACGGAGAGAATTAGGTGCATATGCACGCAACGAAGCGAATCACATTCGGATCGCAGAAGCTTATCAATATATTATCAAATGCATAACCGAGATCTCTGGTCAGAATGAACATCGGCGCAGACGCCTTTGCCGAGACTATATCATGTTCGATGTAATGAATGATATTTTCTTGGATGAATACGGTGGAAACTTAAAACTGAATCTATTTATTTACAGTAAACTACACAGTGATTTAGCTGGTGACTTTAATTTCTTGCATCAAGAAGCCAAGTGTTATACGAATTATGCATATAGCTTGAAAAGCAACGAAGAAAAGAGAAAGAGCTTATCTATCGCCCGTGAGTACGCACTATTGTCCTTTTCTATGGTTTCACAGCGCTATGAAGACACCCCGAACGAAAACTTAATAATTACAATAGCTCATGTACAGTATACAATTGCTACCATCCTTAGTGATCTGTGCAAAGTGGACAATTATGCAAATGGATTGTTACTACAAGAAACCATTGACGCTGTATGCGAGGCTCTGTGTTCGCCATATAATAATGACGATTATCGCCGAGAGCGTAGACAACGTGCCTCACGGGGAATTACGAACTTTTTGAAGTATGCATACACAAATCTTAATACGCTTCCAATTAGTGTATCTGCTCGGGTACGGATTGGCACATTGTTTAATTTTCTTGAATTTAGAAAGGTAGCTACTACTTTGGCTGCTCGCTAAGGAATGTTTTAGAGGTAAGTTGCCCGCGTATTGAAGCGCTCTTTTGACCCGGTTTAGGGGGGTATGTAACCGCACTAACCGGGAGAGCGCTTGAATGGCATTCAAGAGGTCAGCGGTTCGATCCCGCTTATCTCCACCAAAGAAAACCTTGAAACCACAATGGTTTCAAGGTTTTCTTTTTGCCCAGATCAGGTAGCCGTCCTCTGCTCTTCTAACGCATTTCTAACTGCAAAACACGCCCCCCTACATTTTCCAGCATCTTCCAGACAAACCTTGCCAATACGCACCAGATGCGGTATAATGGATTTGCGAACTCTGGCGCACTTAGCCGAGGGCGCTTGTTTTACGGCACAAATCACATAAGGGCGGGATTCCATCACGAAGAAATGGACTGCGTTTTTCCTTGCCCTGCTGATCTGCCTGCTGCCTGTCAGCGCCGTGGCCGCATCTCCCTGTGACAACCGGCAGCACGCTCCACGCCCCCACCTACGTCGACTGCTCCGGCGGCTTCAAGTCCACGCGGTGACGACGGCACCCTGACCACGGTAGCGCCGGAGAACTTCCCCGCCGAGGGCGTGGAGGTGCTCCTCCCCTATCCCCAGGGCACGGACCGCAGCTGCACCTTTGTCATCACTCACATGATCACCTCCGGTAAGCGCGCGTGCCAAATCGAGGTGCTGAAGGGGACCAGGACCAAGGACGGCATCCTTGTCCGGTTCACCAGCATGTCCCCCGTGTGCATCACCTACCAGGTCCATACCTCTACCGGTCCAGACCGCACCGCCGCGGTGGACGCCGCGGTGGGCGTGTCCTCCCCCAGGACAGCGGACAGCAGCCGCGTGGCACTGTGGAGCGCAGCCTGCGTGTGCAGCGCCGCCCTGCTCCTCTACATAACGGTGAAAAAGAAGAAATACGCCTGACAAAAAACCTCCCCCGACCGCCGGTCAGGGGAGGTTTTTTTGTTGCCTTACTGCCACAGGGAGCACAGCAGGTCGGTGTAGGACGACGGATCCTCGATGGGCATGCCCGCGATGAGCACGGCCTGGTTGTAGAGGATCTCCGCGTACTTCTTGGCCTTTTCGGGGTCCGTCACCCGCGCCGCCTCGAAGGCCAGGAACGCCGGATGGTCCACGTTGATCTCCAGAATGCGCTTGGCCTTCAGGCCCAGCTCCGGCTGCACCGCCGTGAAGTACTTCTCCATCTCGAAGGTGACGCCCTCGCCGCTGGTAAGGCACACCGGATGGGTCTTGAGCTTGGTGGATGCCTTCACGGTGTCCACGCGGCCGCCCAGCGTCTCCTTGATGAAGTCGAAGGCATCCTTGTAGTGCTCCGTCTCATCGGGCTTCTGGGCATCGCCCAGCTCCAGATCGCCATCGATGGCGGAACGGAAGGGCTTGTCCTGATACGTCCGCAGGATATCGGCCAGGAACTCGTCCGCCTTGTCCGTGAAGTACAGGATCTCCATGCTGTGCTCCTTTAAGAGCTCCGTCTGCGGCATGTGATCGATGGCTTCCACCGTATCACCGGAGGCATAATAGATGAACTTCTGATCCTCCTTCATGCGGCCCACGTACTCCGCCAGCGTCACCAGCTTCTTCTCCGTGGAGGAGTAGAACAGCATCAGATCCTGGAGCGTCTCCTTCTTGGCGCCGTAGTTGTCCATGGCGCACACCTTCAGCTGGCGGCCGAAGCTCTGCCAGAACTGCTCATACTTCTCCCGCTCGTCTCGCAGCATCCGCTCCAGCTCCCCGCGGATCTTCTTCTCCAGATTGGCGCAGATGATCTTCAGCTGCCGGTCGTGCTGCAAAAGCTCGCGGGAGATGTTGAGGTTCAGATCCGGCGAATCCACCACGCCGCGGACGAAGTTGAAGCAGTCCGGCAGCAGGTCGGCGCACTTGTCCATGATCATCACACCGGCGGAGTACAGCTGCAGGCCGCTCTCATAGTCCCCGGTGTAGTACCTCCCGTTGGCCGCGGACGGGATAAACAGCATGGCCTTGTAGGTCACAGCGCCCTCAGCGGACACGGTGATAACGCTCAGCGGCGGATGGGGGTCGGCAAACCGCTGCTGGTAAAATTCGTCGTACTCCTCCTTTGTCACATCGCCTTTCTTCCGCTGCCACAGAGGCACCATGCTGTTCAGCGTCTCCCACTCGTACTTCTCCTCGTACTCCGGTTTTTCGTCGGAGCTGCCCTCCTTCCGAACGGAATGGGGCATCTCCATGCGGATGGGGAAGCGGATGTAGTCCGAGTATTTCTTCACCAGCGCGTACAGCGTGTGCTCCCGCAGGTACTGGCTGTACTCCTCCTTCTCCTCGCCGTCGGCCTTGATGTGCATGATGATGTCGGTGCCCACCGTCTCCTTCTCGCAGGGCTCGATGGTGTAGCCGTCCACACCGGTGGACTGCCACCTCCACGCCTGGTCCTGACCGTACTTTTTCGTAATGACGGTGATCTCATCGGCCACCATGAACGCGGAGTAGAAGCCCACGCCGAACTGGCCGATAATGTCGGTGTCCGCGGCAGCCTCGCCCTCCATCTCCTGCCGGAACCGCAGGCTGCCGGAGGAGGCGATGACGCCCAGATTGTTCTCCAGCTCGCTCTGGTCCATGCCGATACCGTTGTCGCTGACGGTCAGCAGCCGCTTCTCCTTGTCTACTGCCAGCGTGATGGCGAACTGGTCGCGGCTGATGCCCACCTTATCGTCGGTCAGGCTGAGATAGCTCAGCTTATCGATGGCGTCAGAGGCGTTGGAGATGATCTCCCGCAGGAAGATCTCCTTGTGGGTATAGATCGAGTTGATCATCAGGTCCAGCAGCCGCTTGGACTCCGCTTTGAATTCCTTTCTTTCCATACAGGACACTCCTTTTTTCATAACATATCGGGGAGATGCGCAGCGCACCTCCCCGTCTTGTACCGTTTGCGGTTTCTCAGTCCCGACGGGCCACCAGCCAGCCCACGCAGGACAACACCGTCACCGCGGCGGACGCGATCATGACGCCCTTCAGCGCCGGTGCCGCCGCCTTCTTGATCTTACCGCCCACGCAGTGCGCCGCCTTGCCCGTCACCTTGGCGGTGAGATGTCTCGCCGCCGCAGCCGCGTGCCGTACAGCGGACAGGCACAGGGAAAAGCCCTTGCCCACCAGCGCCAGCACCGTGCCGGCCGCCTTCTTCGCCGCACCGGCGGCGATCTCCAGAACCTTTTTCATGTACAGCCTCCTTACATCGTATTTTTCACCGTTTTGCACCATCTGTAAAGTCAATTCGCTTCACAGCATGTCCGTCCGTTTCCGCCCCGCATCAGGGACATTTTCCGACGGCATCCCAACTTTCTTCTCTATTATAATCCCGCGATGGCCGTCTGTCAACGCGCCGCCTCTGCCGTTTTGCGCATTTTCCCTGTTTCGTACAAAACGCTTCAAAAAAAGGGACGGCTTCCGCCGCCCCCTTTTCTGCGCTGTTACCTCCGCACGACCTCCCGCCCGTCGGACCAGACGGACACGATGTTGTGCCGGTGGGTCATGTAGATAGCCCGCTCGAACCGCTCCCGTACCGACAGCGTGTGGCTGGCCTCGGGGAAATCGCCGTCATCGATGACCACCGCGTGGAGCTTATCCCCCGCCGCAAAGCCGTCCCCCGCGCCGAAGTACCGGTGGCCCGCCGTGGTGCCCAGATAGTACCCCTCCGGCACTGTCAGGAAATCGGGGTGCCAGCCGTCCGTGACCCGCCGTGCCTTGGAGGTGCGGATGGACATGGTGATGACCTTGTACATGGGCAGCTGCGCGCCGCCGGCGATGTCGCTGCCCAGCGTGACCCACAGTCCCTCGTTGACCATCTGCCGCACGGGACACAGGCCGGAGCAGATGTTCACGTTGGAATCTGCGCAGTGTACCACCACCACACCGGCATCGCGGATGGCCGCCCGTTCCCGCTGGTCGGAGTGGACGCAGTGGGCCATCACCGTGTGATCCTTCCACAATCCGTACTTGTCGTAAGTTTCCCAGTACTGCTTGCAGTCGGGGTGCAGCTCCCGCACCCACTCGATCTCGCGGGTGTTCTCCGACAGGTGGGACTGGACGTACAGCTCCCGCTCCCGGGCCAGCTTCCCCAGCGCCGCCATAAGCTCGTCGGTACAGCTGGGCGTGAACCGCGGCGTGATGATGGGCCTGACGTGTTCAAAATGACACCCGTCCAGCCACCGCACCGTCTCGCGGATGGACTCCTCCGTGGTTTCCTCCAGCACCCCGGGCAGGCCATTGCGATCCATGTTCACCTTGCCTACATAGCCGGTGACGCCGGCCCTCTCCAGCTCATCCATCAAGATCCACGTGGCCTCCGTGTGAAGGGACGAGAACATGCACACCCGCGTGGTGCCGCTGGTGATGAGGTCTCCGGCCAGCCGCCGGTACACCCTGCGGGCGTAGTCCGTGTCGGCGAACCGCGCCTCCGTGGGAAACGTGTAGGTGTTCAGCCAGTCCAGCAGCTGCAAGTCCATCCCCATGCCCAGCATGGGATACTGCGGCGCGTGGAGGTGCATGTCCACGAAGGACTGCATCAGCAGCCGGTCGCCGTAGTCTCGCAGCTCTGCCCCCTCCAGCTCCCGGGGCAGATTGGAACAGACCGCCTGTATCACGCCGTCCTCCAACACCAAGCAGCCGTGCTCCAGGATGGACAGCTCCCCCATCTTAGGGGCGTGAACGATGTTTCCGCGCAGCACCTGTGTCATGACTCGTACCTCCCATGAAAAATAAAAAGGCGTTCTGCACACTGTCAGAACACCCATAGTGGCGCCGTCGGCGGCGCCGTAGAAACGTCCCGCACCGTTGCTGCGGGACTATATGAGCCATATTCGTCTTTTTTGCATTATACCCCTTTTCGCCCCGTTTTGCAAGGAAAAAATCATATCCCGCTCCGCTGCCGCATAGGCTTGTCTATACCGCAGAGGAGGGATACCTGTGAAAAAAAGCCGCTTTACCCGTCTTGCCGCCATTGTTCTGGCCGCCGCCACGCTGTGGATCACCGCCGTCACCGCCGGTGCCGACAGCCTGCGCAGCGCGATTGCCGCCGTCCGCGACTCCGCCCACCTGCCGGTGGCTCTGCTCCGCTGGGAGCTGGGCGACACGTTTCCGGTGGACGCGCTGGCTCTGCCCGCCATGCTGGCCCTGCGGGAGTCGCCGCTGCTGCTGTCCGCCTGGGCAGAGGTGTCCTCCCTTCCTGCGCCCGATGACGCGACCCCCGTACCGGAGCCCGACACGCCCCGGAAGGAGCCGGAGGAGACGCCGCAGCCCTCCCTGCCAGATGCGCCGCAGGACGATGCCGACAACGGCGCCGCGTCCCAGACTATCGCCCCCACCTCCCCCTCCGGCTTTGTGCAGGTAGGTGACGTATTTATCAAAAACAACTCCACCAAGGCGCTGGACCCCGCCTGGTTCGACGGCAGCTTCGCCGCCGCACTCTCCGACGACGCGCCCCAGGTTCTGATCGTCCACACCCATGGCAGCGAGGCCTACACCATGCCCAAAGGGCAGGAGTACGCCCCCACCGGCACCTGCCGCACGGCGGACAACTCGGTGAATATGATCCGCGTGGGTGATGAGATCGCTGCCGTCCTGTCCTCCTACGGCATCTCCGTCCTTCATGACCGTGTGCTGTACGACGATCCCGCCTACGACGGGGCCTACGAGCGGGCGGCGGATGCCATCCGCGGCTATCTGGAAAAATATCCCACGTTGTCCTTCGTGCTGGATGTCCACCGCGATGCCATCGAGGATAAGGCGGGCCACCAGTACAAGGTCATTACCCGCGAGGACCCCAGCTGCGCCCAGATCAGCTTTGTCATGGGCAGCAACAACGACCACTGGCTGGAAAATGTGAAGCTGGCCGTGGCGGTACAGCAGAGGCTGACGGACACCTCCCCCACCCTGATGCGCCCCATGACGCTGCGCAACTCCAATTACAACCAGCACCTGACCACCGGCAGCATGCTGGTAGAGATCGGCACCGCCGGCAACTCCCTCAGTGAGGCCCTCCGCGCTGCCCAGCTCTTCGCCACGGGCTTCGCCCAGGTGGTCACGGAAAAGTAGTCCGGCATCCCAATTGATCGCAGGACCTCCCTTCCTACTGCAAACCGCAGCCGAATAGCCGCATGCGCCGCCCGAATGTCCAGATGACGTCCCTTCCCCCGCATAAAAACAGGCCCCGCAGCCATGCCGCGGGGCCTGTTTGCAGTTCTGTATTCCTGCCGTATCAACGGTTTTTCTTGGCCAGCTCCATCAGCTCGGGAAATTTCTTCACCACGTAGCTGTAACTCCCCCGCCCGTGGGGCACCAGGCAATTGGAGCAGTCCTTCACGCCGCTGTCCAGATAGACGAAGTTGCCGCCGCAGTGACTGCCCAGCGTATACAGCGGACAGTAGCAGAACAGACAGTTGAAGTCCTCCGGATGGTCGGTCTTGTGACACGGAAAGAACTCGCAGGCTCTGTGCTGGGTGAAGGAATAGTGACATTCCTCCGGTTTCTTTCTGTAAAGGTTATCCACTTTACATTCCTCCTATATAATATTTTTTCCACCACGGGATGTCCCGTTCCGCCAGCTGGCGGAGGCTGGGATGCCGCTCACCTCTTGCTACTCTTGCGCCGCTCTACCCATGCCTCCTGTGCCTCACGCAGGTGCTCGGTCAGCGAGTGTCTGGAGCGGAAAGCAAACAGGAAGTTGTTTTTCTCCCGCAGCTCATCCTGACGGCTGCGGATATGGGATTTCAGGCGCTCGAACTTGATATCCACCTCGTTCTCCTGAGCGAACTTACGGATGCGGGTGACCAGGTGTGCGGAGTAGACCACGTCGATGGTGAACACGCCGAAGAAGTATCCGATGACAAAAGAAAACGCCAGATTCTCCGACAGCCACCGCAGCGCATTCAGAATGTAGGGGTGTACCAGAAAGTAATATCCCGCACTGGCCGCCGCCCAGATCAGGGAGAACTGCGGGCAGATGAGGCCCTGGATGTTTCCCCACTGGCTGCTGTAATCCCACAGGCGGATGTGCATGAACTTCAGGGACACGATACCGGCGATGTACTCGATGGCCGTCATGCTCACCGCCATGCCCAGAAACATCAGCAACTTGCCGCCCGTGGTGTTGACCTCATGGGCGTCGCCGATATAGGCCAGCACAAACAGGATGCACAGGCCGAAACCGTACAGCGGCACGTAAGGGCCCACGCAGAAGCCCGGATTGATCCACTTCCGCTCCGGATTGGCGCCGGAGATGAAGCGCCGATAGAACAGCTCCAACACCCAGCCCAGCACGGAGCCGATGAAAAACAGATACGCCAACGTCAAAAACAGATTCATATACTTTCTATCCTCTTACTTCTTACTTTCTTCCGCGTTCCGCCGCCAATACCACATGGCGCATCAGCACGGCGGATGTCACCGCGCCCACGCCCCCGGGTACCGGCGTGATGGCATCCACCACGGCGGACACGGCGTCAAATTCCGCGTCGCCCACCATAGCGTTCCGCGCCGCATCCCAGCTCACGGACACATCGATCACCGTCTGGCCAGGTCGGACGTGAGATGCCGTCAGGCTCCCCGCCGCACCGGCCGCCGACACGATGATGTCCGCTTCGCGGGTGACGGCAGGCAGGTCCGCCGTAGCGGTGTGGCACACCGTCACCGTGGCATTCCGCGCCAGCAGAAGCATGGCCGCAGGCCGTCCCACCACGGGAGAGCGGCCGATGACCACCGCCCGCTTTTCGGCGCAGGCCACGCCGTAATGCTCCAGCAGTACCGTCACCGCCTCCGCCGTGCAGGGGGCGAAGCCCAAAGGCCGGCCCAGATACACACCGGCGGCGGAGGTGCCGGTCATACCATCCACATCCTTTTCCGGCAGCAGCCGGTCACAGATCTCCGGCTCCGCGTCCCGCAGATGGGGCGGCAGGGGCCGCAGCAGCAAACATCCGTGAACGGTGCTGTCCGCGTTGACGGCATCGATGGCGTCCAGCAGCTGCTGCCGCGATGCCGTATCCGGCAAGGTACGGACCTCGACTTCTACGCCGCACAGTGCGCCGCGTTTTAGTGCGCCCCGCAGGTACGCGCCGTCCGCTTCGTTCTCGCCGCAGCGCAGGATCACCAGCTTCGGCGTCACTCCCTGCCGCGCCAGCGATGCCGTGCGCCCTTTCAGTTCTTCGGTCAGGGCCGACGCCGCTTCTCTGCCCGTCAATAGTCTTGCCATAGGCCGTTCCTCCTTACAGCAGGCGGTCCTTCACCTGCTTGAATACGGCGTCAGACGCCGCTTCGCCCCTGGCCAGCAGGGCAAGGCACCGCTCCGTCAGCGGTGCGCCCGCCGCGCCCATGGCCTTGGTATTCACCAGCACGTTCAGGGACGCCGCCCGCAATGCTCCGCCCAGAATGGCGGCGGCGCACCCGGCATCGGACACCGCCAGACGGGAGCCAATGTCCGCCAGACGCCCCGCAGCGGCCAGCGCATCCACGCACAGCTCCATGATCCGCAGCGGCACGGCACAGGCCGTCTCCGATGCCTGCACCAGCTTTGCCGCGCGGTCAGGCGCGTCCTTGGGCAGGGCATATACCGCCGCCAGCGGCAGGAATCCCTCCGCGTCCGCAGCCACCTGATCCAGCAGCTTTTCCTGTAAAGCATTTGTAGTTGACAGCAATTGCTGTATATCACCTTCTACCGCAGAGTAGGCTTTTTTCCCCGTGGTGAGGTTGGCCACCATGCCGCACAGTGCCGTGCCCACGGCGGCGGTCAGTGCCGCCGCCCCGCCGCCCCCGGGCGCGGGAGCTGCGGAGGACAGCACCGCCGTAAATTCGCGGCAGCTCCGCATCGTATCATCCATAAAAGCGCTCCTCTCTTAAAACAGGCCCGTCACCGCGCCGGTGGCCGTATCCACATCGATGCGGCGGTAGGCGGGGTCGGAGCCGGTACCGGGCATCATGGAGATGCCGCCGGCCACGGGGCACAGAAACCGTGCGCCGCTGTACTCCAGCACATCCCGCACCGGCAGACGCCAGCCGGTGGGCACCCCCTTCTTCGTGGGGTCGTGGGACAGGGAGAGGTGTGTCTTGACCATCATGGTACAGAAATCCGCATACTTGGGGTCGCTCTCAAACCGCGCGGCCTTTTCCGCCGCCAGCGGCGACCAGTCCACGCCGTCCGCGCCGTAGACCTCCCTGGCGATGCGCTCCACCCGCTGGCGCAGAGGCATGTCATCGGGGTACAGCAGCTTCAGCTCCGACGGCTCCTCACACGCCTCCAGCACAGCCTGTGCCAGCTCCTCCGCTCCCGCGCCGCCATAGCGCCAGTGGTCGGACACGGCGCAGCGCACGCCGTGCTCCTCGCAGACGCGGCGTACCAGCGCCAGCTCCAGATCCGTGTCGGTGTGGAACCGGTTCAGGCACACCACCGGCGTGACGCCGGATTTGCGGATGATGTTCACGTGGTGCAGCAGGTTGGCACAGCCCCGCTCCAGCAGGCTCAGGTCCTCTTTTGTGTAGGCGTCCGGCAGCGGACGACCAGGTGTTACCTTCGGCCCGCCGCCGTGCATCTTCAGGGCGCGGACGGTGGCCACCAGCACCGACACGTCCGGCTTCAGGCCGGACAGACGGCACTTCACGTTCCAGAACTTCTCGAACCCGATGTCGGCGGCGAAGCCGGACTCGGTGACGTGATAGTCGAACAGCTTTGTGCCCAGCCGGTCCCCGATCACCGAGGACTGGCCGATGGCGATGTTGGCGAAGGGCCCCGCGTGGACCAGCACCGGCTGGTGCTCCACGGTGTAGCACAGAGTGGGATTTATCGTATTGCGCATCCAGGCCGTCATGGCACCCGCCACCTCCAGATCCTCGGTGGTGACAGGGCGGCCCTGCCGGTCGTAGGCCAGCACGATGTCGCCAATGCGGCGGCGCAGATCCGGCAGATCCCGCGCCACCGCCAGAATGGCCATCAGCTCGGAGCTAACGGCGATGTTGGCACAGGTGTCCATGGGGTAGCCGTCCATCTTTCCCTCGCCCAGGCCGATACGCATCCTCCGCAGCGCCTGGCAGCAGAAGTCCAGTACAAAGCTCCACTGCACCCGCTCCGGATCGATGTCCAGACGGCGCAGGCCGCGCTGGGCCAGCTTGGCATCGTCGTAGTTCCGCTCGTGCTGCATGCGGGCGTTCAGCGCTGTCATGGCCAGATTGTGGGCGTTCATGATATCGTTGATGTCGCCGGTCAGGCCCAATGAAAACTCAGTCATGGGGATCAGCAGGGCGTTGCCGCCGCCGGCAGCGGTGCCCTTGACGTTCATGGTGGGGCCGCCGGAGGGCTGGCGCAGGCAGCCGCCCACGTTCTTGCCCAGGTGTCCCAACCCCTCGATGAGGCCCAGAGACGTGGTGGACTTGCCCTCTCCCAGCGGCGTGGGGGTGATGGCCGTGACCTCGATATATTTGCCGCTGGGACGATCCTTCAGCCGCTCCATGATGCGCAGGAAATCCAGCTTGGGCGTCTTGCCATAGGGAATAAGCTCCTCCGGCAGGAGGCCCATCCGGCGGCGGAACTCCTCCACCGGCGGCAGCGCCCTCTCTGCCGCCGCGCCGATCTGCCAGTCGGGGTAGACCGTGGGGTCCAGCATGATCCGCTCCCCGCCGTCCGTATAGCTGCCGTCTATAAACCCTATCTCCATGTCGCATCCTCCCCAGTATATTCTGCTGACCATTATACACAATGCCCGCCTGTCCCGTCAATCACCGTTCCGCAGGGAACGTCTGAATTCCCTCTTGTTTTTCCCTGCGGCGTGCTGTATAATGCTCTCAGCCTGTGTGTAGGAATGGTGCGTTAAGTGCCGGACGGATGGGAGGCTGCCGCCGGACGAAGGAGCTTGCTCCGCGATTCCATTCCAGCTTCCACACGGTGCAAATTCTGCTATTTTGTCTATGAGATCCCTCCCATCCCAAGGATAAGGAGGTTTTTTTATGCCCGAAAAAGAATTGCCGCGCACCGTATCCCGTCCCGTGTTCAACACCTACGCTCTCACCGTCTGCGCCCTGCTGACCGCGCTGAGCGTGGTGCTGGCACGGGTGCTGACCCTCATCCCCGCCGAGACCACCCGTATCTCTCTGGAGGCCGTGCCTATCGTGCTGTCGGGCCTGCTGTTCGGCCCCATTCCCGGGGCGGTGGTGGGCTTCGCCGCCGATCTTATCGGCTGCCTGTTCTCCCCCTTCGGCTACAATCCCATTTTCTGCGTGCCTCCCATCCTGTACGGCCTGCTGGCCGGTGCGGTACGGCGGTATGTGACGGACCGGCCAGCCCTGCTCCGCACGGCGCTGGCCTTCTTCCCCGCGGCCATCGTGGGCTCCGTCCTGTGGCAGAGCATGGCGCTGGCTCTGGTGTACGGCGGCGATGCCAAGCAGGCATTTTTTCTGGCAAAGCTGGTGTCCCGCAGCATCCAATTCGCCCTCACCGGCACGGTGGACACGCTGATCGTGTGGCTGCTGCTGCGCCGCGGCGCACTCAACGGTGTGCAGCGGCGTATCCAGGTCAAGGGAGGCGCAGAGCATGACCATCAATGAAGCCCTGGATTACATCCATGCGGTGGACTGGCGGCGCAGCAGCCCGGGCCTGAGCCGCATCGGCGGACTGCTGGCCCAGATGGGACATCCGGAGCGGACGATGAAGTTCGTCCACGTCACCGGCACCAACGGCAAGGGCTCCACCTGCGCCATACTGGCTTCCGTGCTGCGGGCAGCGGGCTATCGCACGGGGCTCTACACCTCGCCCTACATCTTCCGGTTCAACGAGCGGATGCAGATCGACGGTGCGCCCATCTCCGATGCGGAGCTGTGCGCCGTGACGGAGGAGGTGCGGCCGCTGGCGGACGGCATGGCCGACCACCCCACGGAATTTGAGATGGTGACAGCCATCGCCTTCTCCTGGTTCGCAAGTCGGAAATGCGACATCGTGGTATGCGAGGTGGGCATGGGCGGCGAGCTCGACGCCACCAATGTTATCCCCGCGCCGGAGGCGGCGGTGCTGTGCAATATTGGGCTGGACCACACCGCCTACCTGGGCGACACGGCGGAGAAGATCGCCGCCACCAAGTCCGGCATCATCAAAGCCGGCTGCGACGCTGTGCTTTACCCCTGTGCGCCGTCGGTGCGGGAGGTGGTGGCGGATCGCTGCCGCCGGTGCGGTGTGACGCTGCACCCTGTGGACATGGATACCTTGGTCCCTGTCAGCCATTCTCTGGAGGGGCAGGAGTTCAGCTTCGGTTCTCTGTCCGGCCTGCACCTGCCCCTGCTGGGACGGATGCAGCTGCGCAACGCCGCTGCGGCTCTCACTGCGGTGGAGGTACTGCGCCGCCGGGGCTGGGCCATCGGTGAGGACGCCGTGCGGCAGGGTCTGGCGCAGGTGCGCTGGCCCGTCCGCTTTGAGGTAGTGCGCCGCGAGCCGCTGGTGGTGATGGACGGCGGCCACAACCCCCAGTGCATGGCGGCGCTGGTGGAGAATATTCAGGACTACCTGCCGGACCGGCCCTTGACGGTGCTCACCGGCGTGCTGCGGGACAAGGACTATCACCGGATGTACGCCCCGCTGCTGCCCTATGCGGCGCAGTTCATCACCGTGACGCCGGACAGTCCCCGGGCCCTGCCGGCCCAGGAGCTGGCGGCATATCTCCAGACGCTGGGCAAGCCTGTTACCGCCTGCGATACCGTGGCGGAGGGCGCTGCGCTGGCCCTGGCGAAGGCTGCCAACGGCGGTGCTGTGCTGTGCTGCGGTTCCCTGTACCTCATGGGTGAGGCCGAAGCGGCGCTGCTCCGCTGAAAAACCAGACAAAAAAGGACAGGCATGACCAGTGGTCATGCCTGTCCTTTCTGTCTGTCCGCTGTCTCAGGCGGCCTTTTCCGCCTTCAGGGCGTAGGCGGCGCCGGCTTCGATGTTGGTGGCATCCACACCGGTGGAGGCATACTCTCCGTTGATGTAGAACGCCCAGTACGCGCCGTCGGTGTTGTAGTCCAGCGTCACACCGTTGACGGTGGTGACGTACAGGCCGTACTCAGTGGTGTCACCGGCCACGACGCCCAGCTCCAGCAGAGCCTCGCCCACCGTCTCCTTGTCGGTGTTGACGGTGAAGGTGATAGACGTGCCGTCCAGCTGGGCGACCTCCACGGTGAAGGCGGTCTTGCCCTCGCCGATCACGTCGCCGTCAGCCACCACGCTGTCCTGCGGGGCAGCGGCATCGCCGTTGTCGCCGGTGTTGTTGTCGGTATCGGTGACAGCGCCCGCGTCCTTATCGGCGGTGCCGTTGTCCTGTGCCTTATTGCCGCAGGCGGCCAGAGACAGTACCAGCACCAGCGCCAGCAGCAGGGCCAGCAGCTTATTCAGTCCGTTCTTTTTCATGCTTGTTTACTCCTTTTCGATCAATGCTATCAGCAAACTGCCCCGCGTCACGGTGACGCGGACAGGGTTGCCCACATAATGATTGCTGACACCCAGAGGAAATGACGACGTCAGCACCGCATCGTGCACCGTGTACTGGCCGCCCTCGATGGTGACGCCCTGAGAATCCGCGCCCATGCAGAACACGGACACGATGCCCTTTTCCCGGGCGGGCAGGGTGATGCTGCCGTCCCGGATGGCGGTGAACCGCTCCCTGTCGCCGTACAGCCAGCCCCGTGCGCCGTGGTCCGCCAGATACAGCAGCCCCTGAAGGTTGGCGATGGTATGGTCGGTGCGGCCGCCCATGCCGCCGTAGAGGTGAAATTCTGTCTCACCGCGGCCCAGGCCCTCCTTGATGGCCAGCATCATATCGGTATCGTCCTTCTCCACCGGCACGCGGCGGATGCGGGCGAAGTCCGGCATGGTGTGCAGGGAGTCGAAATCCCCCAGCAGCAGGTCCGGCGTGATGTTCTCCCGGCGGCAGATGCGCCAGCCGCCGTCGGCGGCAATGACGGTGTCCCCCGCCGCGGGACGCTGCGGCAGACCGTAAAAGCCTCCTGCGCCGAAAATATAACAGGCCACTTGCGCTCCTCCTTTACATCCACATGGCGAACAGCCGCAGCACCACGCCCACGACTCGCAGATACCATGGCCGCGCCGCCATGCGCGCCGGCGTCACCGGCTGGCTGTTCTGGATGATGTTGTCCATATCCTCCAGCAGCGACTCAATGGCGGGCATGCGGTACAGCAGCTCGCCGCACTCAAAGTGCAGCTGGAAGCTGCGGAAGTCCATGTTTACCGAGCCCACGAAGGCCGCCTCGCGGTCCACCATCACCGTCTTGCCGTGGATGAGGCCCGGCGTGAAGGTATATATCTTCACATGGTGGCCTGCCAACTCCGGAAAATAGCTCTGGGCCACCTGATAGGCAAACCAGTGGTCGGGGATGCCCGGCATCATCAGCCGCACATCCACGCCGCTGTCCCCCGCCACGCACAGTGCCTTGATCATGGGCTCGTCGATGGCCAGGTAAGGCGTGGTGATATACACCGTCTGGCGGGCCCGCGCGATCAGCTGGAGGAACACATCCTCCGCCGTGGCATCAGGATTGTTGTCCGGCCCATCCACGATGGTCTGGCAGAAGCCGTCGGAGGCGGCGCTGTGAATAGGGCGGTAGTAGTCATGCTCGTTGTGCATCTCGCCGCCCAGGCGCTCCCACATGTAGATGAACTCACGGGTCAGGCCCCAGGCGCCCTCGCCCTCCAGCCGCAGGCCGCAGTCCTTCCAGTAGCCGAAGCGCCGGATGATGTCGGCGTACTCATCGGCCAGGTTGGCGCCGCCGGTGTAGGCCACATCGCCATCGATGCAGGTGATTTTCCGGTGGTCGCGGTAGTTGAAGTACAGCCGATTCACGTAGTGGTGTACCGGATTAAAGACGATGACCTCCACACCGGCACGGCGCAGGGCATCCACCCGCTCCGCCGGCATGCGCATCATGCTGCCGAAGTCGTCGAAGATCAGCTTGATCTCCACGCCCTGCCCGCTCTTGCGGCGCAGCACGTTGGTCAGGCGGTCCCACATCTCGCCCTCAGCCATAATGAAGTACTCCAGGAAGATGAAGCGCTCCGCCTTCTCCATGGCGGACAGCATATCCTCCAGAAAGTCCCTGCCGGTGGGCAGATATACTGCGTCGGTCGCCCTGTAAAGGGAAAAACCTTTATTGTTCAGATAGGACGCCAGCGGAGCCCACTGGGGCATGCTCTGCCGCAGCTTTTCTATGTTCAGGCGGCTCTCTTCCTGCTTGCAGGCGGACTCCTGGGGCCGCGGCAGCTTTTTCAGGTCCAGACGCTTGGACTGCCGCCCGCCGTTCCACAGCCAGTAGAGCATCAGGCCCACCACCGGCAGGAATAGAATCAGGAATATCCACCCCACCTTGTAGCTGGTGGTCCCGGGCTTCGTCCAGATATACACAGCGCAGACGAATGCCACCAGCTCCAGCGCGGTGTAGGCCAGCGCCGCCCGCTGCTTCAGTACAGTGCTCAGGAGGAGCACCAGCGCGATCTGGGCCACCAGCAGCACAGCCACCAGCACCAACCGCAGCGCCGCAGATATGCGGCGTTCTGTCCTCTGTTGGACTCTCGGTTTTTTCATAGGCGTTCCTCCTTCTCTCTTTCTATCGGGGCAATTGCCTTATTCCTGGGAGCTGCGCAGCAGGTGCTGCTGGATGTCCCAGAGCTTATCGGACAGGTCCACGTAGTACTTGTGGGGGTAGTCGAAACGCTTCACCTCGTCCCACAGGGTGTCTATCTGCTGACGGCAGTATTCGCGGATCTCCGGCAGCGACGGGCTGTCGTATACCCGCTTGCCGTGCAGAAACACCGGCACCAGCAGCTCGCGGGCCTCGAAATTGTAGATGCGCTTTTTCTTCCATGTGGCCAGCGGATCGAAGATGGTCAGATCTCTGGTATCGTCCACGGTCTCATCGTGGAGGGCCATGTAGTCGGCCAGAGCCTTGCCGTTGTCGCGGCCGTAGAAGCGGTACACCTTCTTGAAATGGGGCACCGTGATCTTCTCCACGTTCTCGCTGACCTTGATCTTGGGCACGATGGTGCCGTCCGGCTCCTCAACGGCCACCAGCTTATAGACGCCGCCGAACACCGGCTCGGACTTGGCGGTGATGAGCCGCTCGCCCACGCCGAACATGTCGATCTGTGCGCCCTGCAGCAGCATGTCCTGGATGAGGTACTCGTCCAGCGAGTTGGACACGGAGATCTTGCAGTCCGTCCAGCCCGCATCGTCCAGCATTTTGCGGGCCTTCTGCGTGAGGTAGGCCAGGTCGCCGGAGTCCAGGCGGATACCGCACTGGGTGATCCCCAGGGGCTTGAGCACCTCGTCAAAGGCACGGATGGCGTTGGGGATGCCGGAGTGCAGCGTGTTGTAGGTGTCCACCAGCAGCGTGGCGTTGGTGGGATACAGGCGGCAGTAGGTCCTAAACGCCTCCAGCTCGCTGGGGAACATCTGGACCCAGGCATGGGCCATAGTACCGCCGGCGGGCACGCTGTACACCTCGTCCGAAAGTGTGCAGGCCGTACCGGCTACGCCGCCGATATAGGCCGCGCGGGCGCCCACGATGGCGGCGTCCGCACCCTGCGCGCGGCGGGAGCCGAATTCCAGTACCGTCCGGCCCCGGGCGGCCCGCTGGATGCGGTTGGCCTTAGTGGCGATGAGGCTCTGGTGGTTGATGGTCAGCAGGGTGAAGGTCTCGATGAGCTGGGCTTCGATGGCCGGTGCGCGCACCACTACCAGCGGCTCCTTGGGAAATACCGGCGTGCCCTCGGGGATGGCATAGATATCGCCGGTGAAACGGAAGTCACGGAGATAGGCCAGAAATTCCTCGCAGAAGAAGCCGCGGCCCCGCAGGTAGGCGATGTCCTCCTCCGAGAAGTGCAGGTTCTCGATGTAGTCGATGAGCTGCTCCAGTCCCGCCGTGATGGCGAAGCCGCCGCCGTCCGGCACCTTCCGGAAGAATACGTCGAAATACACGATGCGATCCTTGTAGCCGGTCTGGAAATACCCGTTGCCCATGGTCAGCTCGTAGAAATCGCAAAGCATAGTCATGTTCAGCTTTTCCTGTGTTTTCATCCTTCATACCTCAATATCGGTCTTTGCGCGCCGCGCAAAGTGTATTAAGTGTATTATACCGCGATTTTCTCCTTCACGCAACCCTTGTTGCTTTTTCCACGATACGCCGCAAGAAAAGCGAAAAATAGGCAAGCTAAACCACCGGTCGGTTGCGTTTTCCGGCACATTTGCTACAATAGCGGCGAGGTGATCACTTTGGACAAACAAATTCTCGGCGCCTTTATCGCTGAAAATCGCAGACGCCGGCACCTGACTCAGCAGCAGCTGGCCCAGATGCTCCACGTCACCGATAAGGCCGTGAGCAAATGGGAACGTGGACTTTCCTACCCCGACGTCACGCTTCTAGAGCCGTTGGCCACGGCTTTGGGTCTGACGGCAGCCGCGCTCCTCCGGTGCGCCGCGCCTGCAGAGGAAAAGGAGCAAGCTATGGAAGAAAAAAAGTACCCTGCGGAAAATGAGACGCTGCGCGCCGTGGTGGAGATGGCGGACAACAACCAGAAGCGGCAGCGCCGCCAATGGCTCACCGGCGTCAGCGCCGCGGCAGCAGCGTTTCTCCTCATCATCGCCCTTTTTGCCATCCGGCATATCCATCTCGACCTGACAAACCCCTACCGGTATACGGAGGAGCTTTGCGGCCTGATCCAGCAAGCAGAGTATACTGCGGACGGCACATGGCTCTACGTCACGGATGCCGGCAGCCTTTCCTCGGATCTCCTGAAGCTGCGCTGTCCGGCGGACATGGACACTTCTACCCTCCAAATCGGGTGGCGTTATGTAAACTCCATTCTGTCACACCCCCAATATCACATGGCATACGACCGCCGTACCAATGAGATCACGTGGTGTGACGAACTGCCGGAATATCTGACGGTGACCGCCATAGGCGGCTTTGGCGGCAGTCCGGCGCAGCCCATGGAAAAGCCACTTTTCGGCTTTGAGGAGACCTTCTCAGCGCATCTTGACGGTTACGGTGCCACCTACTTCTTTATTCCCATTCCGGAGCAGCCGGAGCAGCGGCAGGTGCTGATGCTCCTGCCGGACGCGGGACGCCGCGTGGACTATCGCGTGGAGGATGTAGACGGCGACGGCATCAACGAGCTGCTGTTGACAGATCTCGGCGGCGAAAAGCCCTATATGCTCTGCGATGTGGACGTCACGGGACAGCTTGTCACACAGCTGTACAGCATTTGGGAATAGCCGTTTTGCGCAAAAAAAGAACCGCCTCTCGGCGGTTCTTTTTTGTTTTTGGAATTACTCCTGATCCTCGTCCTCATCGTTGGCCAGATCGCTGAGATCGAACTCCAGCTTGGCGCCGCAATTGGGGCAGATGACCTCGCCGTCCTCCAGAACGGACTCGTCGAAGTAGACCTCCTCCTCGCACTCGGGGCAGTTGGTCATGAAGCACTCCTCTTCCTCGTCGTCTTCATCCTCGTCCTCGTCCTCATCGTCGTCCAGCGCGAAGTACAGGGTCTCCTCCACATCGCTGAGGTCGTCGCTGACAGCATCCAGACCGTCCTCCACGTCGCACAGCTCGTCCTCGACGTCGGCGAACTTCTCCGCCATGTCGTCCAGCACGTCAATGATGGCGGCGATCAGCTTGCCTTCCTTGCTCTCGGTATCCAGGTTCAGGCCCTCGGCCAGACCCTTCAGGTATGCTACCTTCTCAGAAATCTCCATGTTCGGCTCCTTTCTGTACGGTCGGTTGGTTGTTGACTTACTTGGTGCGGCCGATATACTCGCCGGTACGGGTGTCGATGGTGATCTTGTCGCCGATGTTGATGAACAGGGGCACCTTCACCTCGGCGCCGGTCTCCACGGTGGCGGGCTTCAGGGTGTTGGTGGCGGTGTTGCCGGCCAGGCCCGGCTCGGTCTCGGTGACCTCCAGGTCCATGAAGTTGGGGCACTCCAGGCCGAACACGCTGCCCTTATAGCTCAGCACCTTGCACACGGTGTTCTCGGTGATGAAGCGGAACGCATCGCCCAGCAGGTCCTTACCCAGGGGCACCATGTCGAAGGTCTCCTGGTCCATGAAGTAGTACAGGTCGCCGTCGTTATAGCTGTAAGCCATGTCCTTGCGCTCCACGAAGGCTTCCTCGAACTTGGCGGTGGGGTTGAAGGAAGTTTCGGTGACGGCGCCGGTGACGATGTTCTTCATCTTGGTGCGCACGAAGGCCGCGCCCTTGCCGGGCTTGACGTGCTGGAATTCCACGACCTGCATGATCTTGCCGTCCATTTCAAAGGTCTTACCGTTACGGAAATCGCCGGCGGTAATGGTTGCCATATGTGTATCCTCCCATGTCATGAGAAAATAATCCTCAGCGGGAGTATTTCCTCGTATTCAAAAATTTGCCTATACAGCTCTATTATTTTACACGATAATAGGTGCTATTGCAAGAGCCAGACGGGATTTTTTCCCGGTTTTCCCGAAAAATCAGTCTCCAACAAAGCAAAGTTAAAAAGCCTCGCAGAGTTCACGGCCCGCAGGCCGTGAATCAAGTGCAATCCGTTTTTTGCGGCGGCGTGTACGTCGCAAAAAACACTTTGCGCGGAGAGAGTGTGTTCCGATGGGCTGCGTGCCCATCGGAACGCGCGGTTCGGAGCGAAATCTCTTTTGGCAGAAAAAGGGCGGTGCCCTTTTTCTACCAAGTTATTTTACAGAATCAGCAGGTCCTTCTTGGCCAGGGTGATATCCTGGCAGCCGCCCTCCTGCAGCACCACCACGTCCTCGATGCGGACGCCGAAGCGGCCGGGCAGATAGATGCCGGGCTCGGCGGACACGGCCGCGCCCAGGGGCAGGGGCTTGTTGTTGGCAGGGGTGGCGTTGGGGGACTCGTGAATTTCCACGCCCACGCTGTGGCCGAAGCTGTGGCCGAAATAGGGACCGTAACCGGCGTCCTCGATGACCTTCCGGGCGGCGGCGTCCACGTCGTGGCCGGTAGCGCCGGCCTTGGCGGCGGCGATGCCAGCCAGCTGGGCCTGCAGCACGACGTTGTAGACCTTCTCCATCTCCTCGGTGACGTGGCCCACGGCCACGGTGCGGGTCATGTCGGAGCAGTAGCCCTGATAGATGCAGCCGAAGTCCATGGTCACGAAGTCGCCGTCCTGAATCTTCCGGTCGGTGGGCACGGCGTGGGGCATACTGCCGTTGGGACCGCTGGCCACGATGGGGTCAAAGGACATATTCTCCGCGCCTCCGGCCAGCATCAGGTACTGCAGCCGGGCGGCGATCTCCTTTTCGGTGACGCCGGGCTTGATCTCTTTAACAATCTGGTCCAGAGCGGCCTCGGCGATGCGCTGGGCGGCGATCATCCGCTGGATTTCCTCCTCGTCCTTGCTCTGGCGCAGGGAGATCAGCAGCTCCGTGGCGGGCACCAGCTGGCAGTGCAGCTTCTCGGAATAGTGGCGATAGTCCGCCACGGTCATGTACGCATCCTCGAAGCCCAGCTTCTGCACATGGGCCTTCTCCATGGCGGCGTTGATCAGGTCCACATAGGGGTGGGCAGCGTCGGTCATGGCGATCTCGACGTCCTGCACCTTGTTGTGGGCGGCCTCGATATAGCGGGAGTCGGTGAAATAGAAGTTCCCCTCCCGGGTCACCAGGGCCACGCCGTCGGTGCCGGTGGAGTGGAAGCCGGAGGCGTAGAAGCGGTTGGCCTCGCAGGTCAGCAGCATACCGTCCAGCTCATAGGCAGACAGCTTTTCCGCGATTTTCGCAAAATGGTTCATAATCAAAACTCCTTTCAGATCCGGTGAACGCCACCGGCTAAATGCTTCCAGGGGGCCTGGAGGGCATGCAGCACCTTCTGCCACGGGGTCCTGGCCCCGCCGGCCGGCTCCACCATCAGGGCCGTGACGCCGCTGAGGTTGGCCCCCAGCATATCCGTCAACAGCTTATCCCCCAGCATGGCCGTGTGGGCGGGGTCGGTCCCCGCCTGATCCATGGCCCGGCGAAAGCCCGCCGTCTGCGGCTTTTTGGCGTGGCCCACATAGGTGATCCCCAGGTCGCGGCAGAACTGCTCCACCCGCCGGGGGCTGCGGTTGTTGGACAGGATCATCACCCGGATCCCCGCCGCCTGTAAGCGGCCGAGCCAATCGCGCACCGCCTGGTCGGGGCGGGACACGCTTTTGGGGGCCAGGGTATAGTCCAGGTCGCTGAGCAGCAGCCGGATGCCCCTGCTCTGCAGCAGCTCCGGCGTGATCTGCCGGTAGCTTTCGTATACCCCGTCCGGCACCAGAGAAATACGCATACACCAGTTCCCTTTCTCATAGCTTTGGCTATAGTGTAGCATTTTTTTCATAGGAACGCAAGGGGGGATCTCCATGCCGCTGTATCTTGCCGCCACACCGGACCGTCTGACCCGGGCCCGGGCCGTGACACCGCGCCTGGCCCATGTGGCCTATCGCCTGGGCCCCGGCTCGGAGCTGCTGGCCGCGCCGCTTCCGCCCGCTCTGCGGGGCGGGCTGATGGTGACTACCAGAACAAGGAAATGGATATGTTGCTGAATAAGAAACC
>ERZ773178.1041-NODE-1041-length-31146-cov-14.693223_pt1 | contig 31146 bp, 19 predicted proteins | sample MGYA00580533_ERZ773178 | MGnify/ENA primary metagenome ERZ773178 (study PRJEB29015, sample SAMEA2737859) | human gut metagenome | biome: human gut; feature: human-associated habitat; material: faeces | place: China | collected 2012 ...
GTCACTTCTTTCCTCGCTAAAGCTTTTCCTTTTCCACCTGCATAGCAGGTGGTTGCCTTTGTTACAAACAACGCAAAATGAGCTGTCTCACTAAATATGTGGGACAGCTCATTATTTTTATTTAGTTTAAAATATCACATTCCTTGCCCTTTGGGTGAAATACTCCCGTGCATCTTTCGCAAGCTCCGTGATTGCATCTGCCGCAGGTATTAGCGCCGCATCTGCCGCAGCAATGAGTGCTGTTTTGGCAAAGGACATAATCGCCGCCGCTGATTTTAATTGATTTGCCGTTTACAAGCGAATCGGAAATCTTGTATCTTGCATTTTCATAAATTGCGGCAATGGTTGAACGAGCGACTTCCATTTGCAATGCACATTCATATTGGGTAAGCCCCATATAATCAATAAGTCGCAGGGTTTCATATTCATCAACAGTAAGTTCAACACAGCCCCTGCCGTTTTTTGGTTTTATTAATTCTGCAATATTCGGTTCAAAGCAAACCTTTCTCGCCTTTTTTGGTCTTGCCATAAGCCGCTCCTTAATTAAAACTTTAATGCTTTAATTATACACGATATATATGACATATGTCAAATAATTATTCTTTTGACGACTGGAGCATCGCAACGATTACTTTGCCGAGTTCTTCCTTATTAAAAACAGGGAGCGGCTCAATAAGAGCATCAATACAGCCGGCAACGCCAAACGTAATTGTTGAAACCTCGAAATAATTATCTTCAATAGTGAAACCGTTGCTTTGAGAGATTGATGCAACAAGATTTTCCTTAAGCATTTTTATTGCCGGTGCACAAATGCTGCTTGACTTGAATTTTGAAAGGTATTCAATATTTTTCTCCACCTCGTCAAGAAGCCTGTCAACCGCAGGTTGGGGATTATGCTTAATTTCATTATAATCAATCTTCTTTGAAATATTGATTATACCGTTCATAATGATTTGAAAACAGTTTTGCAGGCAATCGTCCATACTTTTGTAATGCAAATAAAACGTGCTTTTATTAATATCCGCACGCTTGCAAAGCTCCAAAACGGTAATCTTGCTTGTGTCTTTTTCAACCATAAGGTCAAGAACGGCATTAAAAACAGCTGTTCGTGTCCTTTTAATTCTTCTGTCCATTTCGGTTTAACTCCTATTAAATTAATAAACGTAATAAATCAGAACTCTATTTTGACATATAACAAGATAAATTGCAACTTTTTGACGTAAAATCGACATATCGTACAAATCGGTCGATAATTATTTGTGCAAAAAGACAACACTTTTATAAAAAATGTCAATTATTTCAACCGAGAATATGCATAGTTTGAATTAAAAATACCCACGAAAGGCCGTAATAAATAACAACAGCCACCAAATCATTAACCGTGGTAATAAGCGGACCCGAAGCTACGGCAGGGTCAACCTTTATCTTTTTAAAGAACAGCGGCACAAGCGTACCGACAAGGCTTGAAACAATCATTGCAAGAAGAAGCGATACCCCGACGCAAAGTGAAATTAAAAATGCGTGCCTAATATCATATCCTTTATAAAGGAAAATGTATAATCCCAGAAATACTATTGCCAAAATGCCGAGCAAAAAGCCGTTGCTAAAGCCAACCTTTGCCTCTTTAAACACTAATTTCAGCTTATCCTTAGGCGCAAGCTCCTCATCCATCAAAACACGAATTGTAACTGCCAGCGACTGCGTGCCTACATTACCCGCCATATCAAGAATGAGCGATTGAAAGCAAATGACAATAGGCAAAATGGCAACAACATTTTCAAATGCACCTACAACAGCCGAAACTCCCATACCCAAAACAAGGAGCACAATAAGCCAAGGCAAACGTTTTTTTATGCTCTGCTTTGTCGTTTCCTGCAAATCCTCCTCTGCAGTCAATCCGGCAAGTTTTGCATAATCCTCGCCCATTTCATCATCAACCGCCTCAACAACGTCCTGAGCCGTGATGATGCCGACAATTTCTTTATCACGGTTCAAAACAGGAAGTGAATCCTCGGCATAATCCTTGATTTTTTCAATACTGTCTGATATTTTTTCATCAGCATAAAAATAAGGATAGGAATAAATAATTATAGAATCGAGCGTATCGCTCTGCCTTGCTATAATCAAATCCTTTAAATCAATAGCGCCGCTGAACTTGCCGTTTTCGTCAACAACGTAAATAGTAGAAATATTATCGTTATCGCCCGCTTGCTTAATAAGCTCGTGCATTGCTCCACGAATGTCAAGCGTTTTTGAAATGCAAATATAATTATTTGTTATTAAGCTGCCGACCTCGTCCTCATCATAAGAATTGATGAGCTGAATGTCCGCCTTAACATCATCATCAAGGCTTAAACGAAGCTTCTCCTTAACGCTTTCATCAACCTTTTCAAGCAAATCGGCTGCATCGTCGGAGTCCATTTCGTTAATGATATCGGCAAGTTTTTCAACACCGAGTTCGTTAATATATTGCTCAGGCTCTTCAACATAGGAAAGAATTTCCGAAACCCATTCATCGCCCAAAATTTCATAAAGCGACAAACGCTCATCCTTTGTTAAATACTCCAAGCTTTGCGCAATATCGTTTGCGTGGTAGTCGTCAAGCTTTTCGACTAATTTTTCTTTATCCAAATTGCTCCTGATAACGGCAACAATTTCTTCAATAAGCTTATTTGCTTTTAAATCCAATTCCATTTCAGCCTCCGTTCCCCCAAAAATGGGCATAAAAAATCCATCGTGCAAAAATACACAATCAAAGTAATAGTTGTGACATTCTTAAACGACGGAAAGGCTGAAAATATATTAATGCGAAATCATAAAGACATTTGCTTTTTCAAACCTTGCCCATCGCCAAAGCTACTTCGATTATCACAACTGTCCATATATTTCGCCTCCTTATTTCTAAAACTGCAAAGATTATAGCACCAAAAAATCAATTTGTCTACCATAAAATCAACCGACATTCAGAAAATGTTCTTTCAACGCAAAGTAGAGGGCGAACAATGTTCGCCCCTACGTTGTTGAATATAAAAAATTATTTTCAATCGGAAAGGACTGAAGATTATTCAAACATATAAACTCTTGTTTCATAAGGTCTGAGCTTAAAACCGTTGCACTGAACAAAATTATTTTCATAATTGCAAAGAATAGGCGTTCCCTTTTCAAGGTCAAAGCCCTTTGGCGCTTCAAACGGCACACGCTCATCGGAAAACGAATTAATAACCAAAAGTCTTTTGCCGTTGAATGAGCGTGAATAAACATAAAGCTTATCGGAATTTTTGTAATATTCCTTATAATCTCCCCACTTTGCAACATCGTTTTCTTTCTTAAACTTAATGAGCTTTTTATAGTGGTTATAAATAGAATCAGGATTTGCCATTTCGGCTTTTGCATTGATTTGCTTGTAATTTTCATTAACAGGAAACCACGGCGTACCGGTAGTAAATCCTGCGTTTTTGCTGTCGTCCCACTGAACGGGCGTACGTGAATTATCTCTTGTCGACTTAACGGCAAATTCAAATGCTTTTTCCTTTTTCATATGAAGCTTATTGATTGCAACGTCATAATTATTTTTCACGAAACAGTCAACGTAATCATCAATAGAGCCGAGGCGGGTATTGAGCATACCAAGCTCCTGACCCTGATAAACAAACGGCGTTCCTTGCTGAAGCATATACATATTTGCAAGCATTTTGCCCGACTGAACTCTGTATTTTTCGTTTCCGTATCGACTTATAATCCTCGGATGGTCGTGATTTTCGATATAAAGCGTATTCCAAGCCCTGCCGTTTAACTTATTTTGCCAATTTGTAAATGCTCTTTTCATTTCTTTGAGCCTAAACTTAGTCTGCAAGAAGTCAATCAAAAATGCGTCCGCCTCGATGTGCTGAAAATGGAACATCATATCAAGTTCTTTGTGACTTTCGTCAATATATTTAAGCGCATTATCAGGCGTCATCATCGGCGCTTCGCCGACTGTAAAGCAATCGTATTTATCTGTTATTTCTCTGTATTCACTCAAATATTTATGGATATTAGGGCCGTCCATATAATGCTCAATTCCACAGCCGATAGGAAGCGGAATACCGTTGGGAAGCCCCGGTCTTTTTGAAATAAATGTTATAACATCCTCTCTAAAACCGTCAACCCCCATATCAAGCCAAAATTTCATTATATCCTTAACCTCTTGCCTTACCTTTGGGTTATCGTGGTTAAGGTCGGGCTGTTTTTTTGCGAAAACGTGGAGATAATATTCTCCGCTTTTTTCATCCCTTTCCCAAGCCTTGCCCTCAAAGCAGGAAAGCCAATTGTTAGGCGGAAGTTTGCCGCCGAGCCTGCCTTTGCGCCAAAAATAATAATCGTGATATGGCGAGGATGAGTCTTTGGATTTAATAAACCATTCGTGCTCGTCAGACGTGTGATTAACGACAAGGTCCATAATAACCTTCATTCCACGCTTGTGTGCGCCGTCGAGCACCTGCCTAAACAAATCGAGATTGCCATATTCCTTATGTATATTTTTATAGTCGGCAATATCGTAGCCAAAGTCAGCATTAGGTGACGGATAAAGAGGAGAAAACCAAATGCAATTTATGCCCAAATCCTGCAAATAATCAAGCTTTGAAAGCACGCCCTCAAGGTCGCCTATTCCGTCGCCGTTGCCGTCGCAAAAAGAGCGAGGCCAAATTTGATAAACAACTAATTGCTTATACCAATCTTTCATAATTATGTCCCCTTAAAATAATAAAATTAGGTATAATACCTCTGATTTTATAATAGCATAAAATATAAAAATAGTAAATAATTTTATGATTTAAAATAATCGTTGACTTATTCAAATTTTAAGTATAAAATATAAAATAATAAAGCTGTCTAGGCTGACTGAGACTATAAATTTTGCTGTTTCTGAACACAACAGCAGGGTTTATAGTCTTATTTTTTGGTGGTAAAAAATGAAATTCAAGAAATATTTAATCAAGACATTAACAGTTATTGCAGGTTCAATCATATCCGCATACGGAATCACGCTCGCAATAGGCGCAGGCTTCGGCGGTGCAACGCTTGCAATACTGTGGCAGGGGCTTACAAATGTAACAGGTATGACAATAGGCACTTCTTCGCTTGTAGTTGCCATAGCAATGATCATTTTTGCTCTATTCTATGATAAAAAACAAATCAACGTTGGCACAATTCTTTACCAAATAATTTACAGCTTTTTTGTAGACGTGTTTACAAAAATTCAGCACTACACTGATATTAAAGCAGTTAATTTTATTATAATGCTGCTTGGAATCATAATTTTTTCATTCGGAACAGGGCTTTACTCCGCCGCAGATTTTGGCAGAGGCTCTTATGAGGCGGTCACATTTTCGCTTGCAGAAAAAAATGGTTGGAAAATTAAAATTGTGCGAATGGTACTTGATATTTTAATGGTAGTTATCGGGGTGCTGCTCGGCGGCAAATTCGGAGTTTGTACCGTTGCCACAGTTTTGCTTTCGGGTCCTGTTATTCAGGCAACGGTAAACGCAGTTAAAAAATCAAAAATTTTCAAAACAATAAATGATAATATTTGACAAGAACTAAAAGTGGCTTGAACATCACGTTCAAGCCACTTTATCAATAGTATAACTTATTTCATTTTATTAAGAAGAGCATAGTCCTTAGCGTTGATTACGCCGTCCTTTGCAACGTCAAGATATGGACTGTACTTTTCGTCGCCCTTCTTTGAATTTACTGCGTTAATAAAGCTTAAAGTAAATGTGTCACCGCAAGCAGAACACTTAACTGTTGCAGTATCATTCGAGAATGAAGAAAGACTGTAAGAATGAGCATCCTTCCAATTAGCATAAATGCTCTTATCCCCCGTCACATTATCAAGCGTGTCACTCCATGTGTCTAGCACCTTGCACTGCGGCGGATTTTTAATTTCGGGAGCAGTTACCGACTGCCCGTCATTTGCAAAAGCCCTGCCGATAAGCGAGGTGTTTTCACTGTCGGCATAGAAACTAACCTGATGGAAATCTCTTGAAACGGTAACGCTTACTTTCATATTTTCGCTTCCTGCAAGCTTGGTATTGCAATAATACTCAATACCGCCGTCAATTTCGCTTACGTCATAAGCAATAAAGCTTTCAAAATTAAAGCCTGAACCGTCGCCGTAATCATCAAGCGTACTTGAAACATAATTATCATTGTCAAGATTGCTGTTTTCAAAAGGAATAACAATCATGTTGCCGTCAAAATTCGCTTTTAGGCTTACAGATTGATTGCCAATCATAGCATTTGTAACATTTGCAAGGCTTGTATTTTTGCTCAAATCAAGCGATGTCAAATTATTATATGTGCAATTGATTGAAGTCAAGCTTTGGTTATTTGAAAGGTCAAGACTCTTTAAGCTGTTTTGGTCGCATCGAAGCGATTTCAAATTAGGAACAGAAGTTAAATCAAGCTTTTCAAGTTTGTTAACATAGCAATCAACCTTTGTCAACGAATCAGACAAAACAACAAGCGAAGTAAGCTGATTGTTTGCACAATTAAGCCTTTGAAGCTTATTGTTTTCATAAAGATTAAGTTCACTCAAGCCGTCAGCCATACACGTAAGTGACGTAAGCTCGGTAAGAGTAGATACGTCAAGCTTATTAAGCGGATTTTTTGAACAGCTGAGATTTTTTAAATTAGGAAAATACTCGATACCCTTAAGACTTGTAATACCACGATTTGCAACTGAAATAATAGGGTGATTATCTCTTTCCTCAACACTCAATATCCCGTCGCCGTCTGTATCAACGTTTTCGGATAAATACGCTCTGAAATTAGCGTCAGGGAAATTTATCTCATTAAGTGCAACGCTGTCATCGGCGAAGGCAACGACTGCCGAAAGGCAGCCTGTTGCCAAAACCGTTGCAAGAAGCACAGATAAATATTTTTTAAACTTTTTATTCATTTGTGCCTCCCGTTATCCTTTTGTGATTGTAAATGTAAATTCAGACATTGCCGTCGAACCGTCTGCATTTGTAACGGTAACTGTTACTTTTGTTGCGATTGAAGACAATGGGTTAAGATTACCTATTGTTGTAAGGGTAATTTTACCGTTTTTATCAATTGAGAAATTCGCTGTATCGTCAACTTTATAGTCTACCGATGTAATAGCATTTGCGTCGGCAGGAGTAGGAATATAGCCTACTGTTACACCTTTAAATTTATTGAAAGTTAATTTGCTGCCTGAACTTACTGTATATTTACCGTCGGTCACGACATTGCCGTCAACAGTAAGCTCAAGTGAGGTGACAGGAATAACAACATTGATTACACTAATTGCGTATGCCTTAGTGTATTCTCTGCCCCATTCGTCAACAACCTTAACAGTAAGGTTAAACGTTCCCTTGTCAGCCGTCTTTGTAATATTGATATCATTGCCGCTTACAGAAGCTTTAACGCCGTTTTCATCGCTTACCGCAATATCGGTTGATTTAACCATTGCGCCGTCATTAAGTGCAAGCGAAAGGGTAGCCTTTTGAGTATCCTCAGGTACCTGAATAAGCGCTGTTTCGCCAATAACGGTATCGCCGTTTTTAACACTAATTTCAGGCACGATAAATTCGTGACCCTCAAGCGCTGTTGTTGCGGCTACAAGAGCATCACAAGCAGCGTCAATCTCTGACTGAGGAGCTTGCATATTTGCATAAACCTCATTAGCCTTATCAAGTGCGGCAGTAAAGGTATTAGCGTAAGATACCGCATAATCCGTCGGGTTGATTTTGCTTGCCTCGTCGATAGCCGCCTTAAGCGCAGCCGTATCCCACGTGGTATATGCCTTAATTGTTGCGGTGTATCCACCGTCCTTAGCGGTAACGGTAATTGTTGCACAGCCCTGAGTAATGAATGTAACTACACCGTTTTCATCAACTGTTGCAATGTCTTTATTATCAGATACATATTTGCAATCTTTGATTACGGAAATATTGCCGCCAAGTTCAAACTTAGGAGAAAGAGTAACTGTTTGAGCAGGAGCGCCGAATACCTTTTCGTCGGCAAAGCTGATACCTGTTACTCCGTATCTTACAAACGTAACCGTTGCGGTTGATGAATAACTCTCATCTTTTTCATTTGTAATTGTGCAAGTAATATCCGCAGCCTGAGCCGAAGCTGAATTGTTAGTTACAACACCGCTCTCGCTTACGGTAACGTTGCTGTTAGATGAACTCCATTCAACTGACTTATAAACAGAATCCTTAGGCTGCTCATTAGCAACAAGACTAATGCTCTTGCCGTTTATGAATGTGCCTGTGTAGCGGAAGTAGCCCGGATTTGGATTTGTTACGCCTTCTGCCTCATAGTAGCCGATTTCCACACCCTCACTTGCAACGTAAGGAATGAGTGAATCGTATGCATCGTTAAGCTTTTTAAGCATTGCGTCAGCTTCAGCCTGGGTAGCCTTGCCTTCGTTAATCATTGTCTTAGCCTCAGCCACTGCGGCACTCAATACATCAAGACTTGCTTTGGTGTATGTATATGAATCCTTAACCTCTTCAATAAGAGCATTATATTCACTTTGCTTTTTGGCAAGAGTGCTGAAGTCTGTCAAAACAGCGACTTTAACCTTATCTGTAAATCCGCCGTCAAATGTTGTACCTGTAATAACAGCCTCACCCTTTTCAACAAAGGTAAGCTTGCCGTCATTTGATACCTTGACTGCATTTTCATTGCTTGAAGTCCATGTGATATTGCCAAATTCAGGTGAACCCGAAAGTGTATATTCAAGCTGAGTTACATCATCGGTAGCGTAATAGGTAAGTTCCGATTCCTTAATGTCAAAGCCTGTTGCAATTTTGTCACTCATAGTAACATTGATAGTCTTTTCAAAGGCTCTGCCGTATTCGTCTGTATAAGAAATCTTAACCTTAGCCCAACCGCCGTTGCTTCTGTCTGACGGTGTAAGCGTAATTGAACTGTCGCTTATTGATGAATCCATCTTATATGACTCAACAACGCTCCATTCAACCGCTTGATACATTGCGCCCTCAGGAAGAGCAGCCGAGGTCAATGTAATCTTATTATAATTGTTATAATTTGTATATTTATCGCCTGAAAGATTTATCGAAATTGAATTGTTATCGCCGATTATTCCGTTTTCTACATCCTTATATCCGCCTACAAGCGGCTTAGCAGCAGTTTGATAAGTAATCTTGGCATCTGTTACGTGAACATACGGGTGCTCAATCATAGCCTCATAAGCCGCAACAAGATTTTGAGTTATTTCATCAATCTTTTCCTGAGTTAATGTATCATCTGTCAAAGCATCGGTTGCCGCATCATACGCAGCCTTAAACACTTGACCGTAGTCATAAGCATAATCCTTATAATCGATATCCTTATATTCTTCAATCGCTGCCTTAAGCGCTGTACGGTCGCCGTCAGACGATACGTGACATTCGCCGTAAATACCGCCGTCATACGATACGCAACGAACAGTAGTTGCACCGGCTGAAACGAATGTTACAAGTCCGTTTTCATCAACTGTTGCGATATTTTCATCATCGGACTCCCAATAAACGTCTTGAATACTTGCCTTGCCAACATGAGGCGGCAGGCTTGTGCCTTCAGGCTTAATGGTCTTTGAAAGCTGAGCGGTTGTGCCGAGTGCGCCTGAAATGCTTGACGGGCTTACTACAACACCGGTTACGGGATAGAATGCATACGACACCCAAACCGTATCCTGATATTTATTGCCAAAATGGTCCTCAACCGTACAGGTAATCAAACCGTAGCAAGATTTATTTTGAGTAGGGGTGCATTTACCGTCCTGAGTTACGCTGATAAGTTCATTTGACGATTCCCAAGTTACCGACTTGTATGAGCCGTTGTTAGGATAAAGCCTTACATTAAGGTCAAGCACAGCGTTTTTATAACTAATACCGTCTTTAAGCACGCTAAGGTCATACTGATAAAATTCCTTAGTAGGCTCGCCGTCAAGGTAAAGCTCAACCTTTTTAATGTAGTTATACTTGACAAGACCGTTATAAGCTGCCTCAAGCTCTGTTACCATTGCATTAACCTGAGTCTGCGAGTATCCGCCCTTATCAATCATACCCTGAGCCTTGCTCATAGCATTTTGGTATACTTCCCAGCTGTCAGGATAATAGTTTACCTGATTGAGCTGCTGGTCGTTATATGATTTAACAAGATTTTCAAGTGATGTGTAGTTAGTTACAACATTAACATTGCACTTTGCTTCATATCCTCCGTCATACGTTTGGCAGGTAATTACACAATCGCCGCCCTCTTTAAAGGTTACAACGCCCTTTTGGTCAACCGTTGCGATATTTTCATCGCTTGAATACCAATAAACGTCTGTGCAGCTTGCGCCGATACCCGGTGTACCCTTCGGTGTAACAGTAGCAGTAAGCGTTTTAGTTTCGCCAATCTTACCGCCCTCAATAGTGTCTGTATCAAGTGACACGCCTGTTACAGGAATTTTTGCAAAGGTGATAAACGCATTTGTGCTTGTGGCTGTACCCATATAGTCGGTAACGGTACATGTAATCATTGCCGAACAAGCATCGTTAGACTTTGGCCTTGCAATGCCGTTTTTATCAATTGTGATATTTGGATTTGATGATGTCCAATTAATGCTGTTATACATTGCGTTAGCAGGCTTTAATTGCATATCAAAGTCATATTTATAATTAGTATAGTTACCGGCGGTAGGTACCTTAACCGTTACGTGGTTGCTTGAAAGCGGTGTTTTGTTAGGCCCTAAAATATCTACACCTAAAATACCTACGAAGCCGCCGATTTTATAGAAATCATAAAGAAGCTCATGGGCGTAAGTGTCACACGTGTCTTGGCTTGCCATAGGCGAATCATAAAGAACATAGTATGCCATATCGAGAGAACCGCAATATTGGTCGTACTGCTCTTGATTTTCATCTGTGCACAAAACTACAGTTGAATCGCAAAGAGAAACGATATTGGAAAGATAATCCTTGTCAGGATATACGGTAACCTCAGCCGTGTCAACATAACCTCCGTCGGCTGACACGCAATAAAGAGTAGCCGTACCTACGTCAACACCTTTAATTGTTGCATCTCCGTTTTCATTATTCTTTGTTTCAACAGTAAAAATGTTTTCGTCACTTGAATACCAATTACATTTGTAGCATGCCGAATATGTGCCGTCAAAGCCACTGAATTTCATTGTATGAGTAGCGTCAACCGTTTCGCCTCTTGTTACGGAATACGAATCTTTGTCAATCGTGTTTGAACTTGTCGTATTCTTGGCAACCGTAACGGTAATCTCGTTTGATTTTATTTTTCCGTCGGCAGAAACTGCATAAACATTAAACGAATCTGCGTTTTCGTGAGCCGCATTTTGTGTTATTTTTGCGGTATGAGTTTCATTTGAAAGGTCAGTTGAATAGAAACTATTATCAACTACCCAAGTAAGGTCCTTATTAGAAGCGTTTTCCGGCTCAACCGTTGCCGAAAGCTGAGCGCCCAAACCTGCGTACTGAGTACCTGCTTTAACAGATACATATTTATATGTTTTATCGCCAACGGTAACGTCTGTTGTTTTATTAATACTGCTTGCTACGCCGAGAGCGTTGTCAACACTGATTGTAATATTTTCAACAGGAATGCCGTTTGTCATTTCAAATGTTGCTGTTTTTGAGGAGATTTCATAAAATTTGCTGTTTGAAACGTAGTAACCCGTCTGCGCTTTAAGAACTACTGTTGATTTACCGCCGGACACTACGGTGTAATGACCTGTTTTGTCAATCTGACCTCTGCCGTCGGTAGCGGGAGCGTCATCGGTAGCCCAAGAATATGTTGTATCACCGTTTTCGTCCTCACCTGTTACCATACCCCAAGTAACATAGAGGTTATTGCTTTCTGCAACACGCTTCGGAAATACCTGATATGTAAGGTCTGTTTCCTGACCTGCTTCAAGATAGTTTTTGCCCGTGATTTCAACATCTGACAAATACTTACCGGTTTTACCTGTTACAGTAAGTTGTATTTCTCTTGAAATTCCGTTTGCCGCCGAAGTCGCAGTAATAGTACATTTTTGAGTTGAGATGCTGCCTAAAGAACCGCCCGCATCTCTGCCTGTGATAGTACCCGTTACCGGGTCAACAGAAGCAATTTCGGGATTTGACGATGTCCAAGTAATATCCGAGGTGTCGCCCGTTGACGGCTTAACATTTGTGATTGCAAGCTGAATTTGAGAGCCCTCCTGAACGGTGTTTGCACCGTCAATATCAAAGCTTTCAAGCGGCTTAGAGTCAACAACCTCAAATGTGATTGAATCGTTATATACAAACTGAAGAACAAGGTTACTGATAAGCTTGATTGCAGTAGCAGTAAGCTGAACCGGGTCTGCCGTATCTCCGACTATGTCTTTAATTGCAAAGCAAGCGTCAAGAATTGCGGCAAGCACCGCCCTGTTTATATCAATTCCGATATAATCAATAAGAATTCCCGCAAGCTTATCCGAATCAATTGTTCCTTTTACCTCATAAAACTTGTTTACCAGCCCAAGAATACCGTTAATTATGTCGTCTGTATCAGGCGATGCCATAATCGTAACTTTACCCTTATTCTTAAACGTTACAAGTCCGCTGTCATTTACGGTTGCAACAACCTTGCCTTGAGTAAAGATTGAAGAACTCTTAACAGAATACATTGTTCCGTAATGCAAACGAAGTGGGGTTGTAATAGCTGAAAGCTGAACTTTTGAGCCTACAGCTACTGTAGTAGGAACCTGCGATTTATTGGTGATATGTGTTCCGTTCGGAAGAAAAGCGGCATACCACTCGTCATTTTTAACAACATTGATACGAAGTGAATCGTTATCAAGCTCGGTGCCGTCCTTGTCATAAAGCGCAACGTGGATAACCGAGTTAATGTTATTAAGATATTTGCGAAGAGAATCAATAAGTTCGCCCTTGTATGAATCAATCCAACCGGCAATAGGTGAATCCGAGCCGAAGGCGGCCTCAACAATATCAATAATTGCTTCGGTGTCCATAGAATCAATATCTATTTTGTCATTAAAGAGCGCTTTTTCAAGAACGGTAGCCATAACCTTACCCACAAGCGGAATAGGCTTAACCTCGTTATCAATCCAGTTTTGAATTACCGCACCCTTTGATGAGTCGAATGCCTTAACCACACCGTTTTGGTCAACATCAACCAAAGTTGGCATATCGCTGTACCATTTGATGTATCCGTTATCCGGCATTTCGGTATCGATGAGCTTATATGTAAGGTTGAGCTTTTCGCCCTCCTTCATAGTCTCAACATATACTTGCTTTTCTTCTGCTGTTTCGTCAACATACGAAGGCACCATTGTATCGGTGTCTTTATAAAAAAGTTCGATATCCCAATAGCCTTCAACTCCGTCGCCCGCAAAAGCAGACGCCGCAGGAATTATGCCCGTTACAGCCATAAGAAGTGCAAGCAATACGCTGATAAGCTTTTTGCCTTTCCTTTTCATACGCAAATCTCCTTTTAATCATTTTTGCCTGAAAATCCATTGAGTAATGGCATATATTACCCAAAGTAATACACACTTTAATTATAATATTATTTATAAAATAATTCAATAAAACGGGCTGAAATTTATTTCGTGATTATTAACAAACTTTTAATACTTGGATTGGTTATATTTACCAAACTGTTCGATAATATACAAATTGTCGACGTTTTGTCGTGAAATAATAAAAAAACGGTTGCAAAAATCACAACCGTTTTGAAAGTGTATATTAAAGCAGTACTACAATTTGCAAAATCATCAAAACATTTCCGAATACGAATTCGTTACATTTTTAAGCCTGCAAATCATAGAATACGAGCCGTCAGCCTGTTTAACAAGCTTTCTTCTGTCCTCAACAACAAGAAATCTGCCCGATTTTGTTCTTACGCTGTAACGTGAAACCGTGGTGCTTTTGCCATCGGAAATTTGCTTTTTTATCTGCGCTTCAATAAATTTTGCTTCCCTTTCGCTCACAAAATCGTCAAGCCTGCCCTTGTGTTCATCAAAAATATGAAAACGTGAAAATCCCAAAAATTTGATGAAATCTTCGCTGACAATTTGAAGCTGCCAAATATCGTCGGTGTCAGTGCAAAAAATCGGGTCAGGAAGATTTTTAAACATTTCAACAAGCATATCCCTCATTTTATCCGCCGATTCCTCAGCCTTCTTTATCTGCGTAATATCGGTTATCATCGCATGGAAAATCGGGGTGTTATCATCGTCATATCGCCCAATTGCGGCATTGAATTTGCACCACTTGTATTCGCCCTTATGTACTATGGTTCTAATCTCCAAATCGCACTCGCCGTCAGTCGCCATCGCCTTGCCTATAGCCTGAAAAACAATGCTCTTGTCCTCAGGGTGAATAAGCTCATCAAGGCGGTAATTTTTTTTGACATAAGCCTGCTTGGTAGTGCCGAAAATGCGGCAAGCACCCTCATTTAAATATTGCACCTCAATGTGCATATCACTCGTAACTTTGAATAGGCAGACACCGCCTGTTACAAGGTCAATAAGATAGTTCATTTCCTTCGCTTTGTTGCGCAATTTTTCTTGCAATTCCTGCGATTTTGACACATCGGCAAGGGTGAGCCTGCAAAGGCTTGAATTATCATAATTTTGACCTGTGCAATGAATGAAAATTTCATTTTTATCCTTATCGATAAACTCTGCGTCAAAATAGACATAGGGTGAATTTTTCTTGCAAAGCGCTCTCATAATTTCTTCCCTGTAAATCGGCTTTATTATATTGTGAAGAAAGAGCTTTCCCTGCTTTATTTTTGACGGGTGAACGCCTGTAAATTCGCAAAAATGATTGTCGCAGTCAACAACCTTAAGCCCATCTGCCTTATCAACAACAAGGTTCATAAAATCAACCTCGTATACCTCATCGTCATTTATGCTGTAAATTTTTATCTCCCCCTTTAGAATATCCATAGTAAGCTGTCGCAATAAATTCTATGAATTATTTAAAGTGTATATGAAATCGCCGAATCACAGCTTTCTAACATAATAATTATAACATAAAATATAGTGTTAATGAATACGTTTTGTAAACTTTTCTAAAATTTTGAAAAATATTATATTTATTTTTTATATAAAAATATTATTTTACTATATGAAAAGCGACTGATTTGTGTTAAAATAGAAAAGTATTTATATACATCAAGTTTCAAAAGATGAGTAAAAGGAGAACAAAATATGTCAAAGGTTTTTCGTATTTTTGTTGAAAAGAAAAAGGGAAACGACATTGAAGCAGGTCAAACCCTTGCGGATTTGCGTGACAATGTCGGCTTAAGCGCTCTTGAGGATTTGAGAATTATCAATCGCTATTATGCTCAAGGTCTTACCGAAGAAGAATTTAACCTTGCGGTAAAGCAAATCCTTTCAGAGCCTAACCTCGACAATGTTTACACCGAGCTTTCAATCCCTGAGGATTACAGATATTTTGCAATGGAATATCTCCCAGGGCAATATGACCAAAGAGCCGATTCTGCCGCTCAATGTATACAGCTTCTCACAGCCGGAGAACGCCCTGAGGTGCAAAGTGCAAAAATAATTGCCGTTAAGGGTGACATCACAGACGAAGAATTTGAAAAAATCAAGAATTATATCATCAACCCTGTTGAGTCAAGAGTTGCAAGCCTTGAAATGCCGGAGTCGCTCGATATTAAATCAGACGTTCCTGCCGATATCGCAAGAATTGACGGTTTTATTGATATGAGCGATGATGAAATCGAGGCTTACCATTCATCAATGGGATTTGCAATGAGCATTGCGGATTTATGCTGGGTAAGAGATTATTTTAAAAATGACGAAAACAGAAATCCGAGCCTTACGGAGCTTAAAGTTATTGACACTTATTGGTCTGACCATTGCCGCCACACAACATTTGCAACACAGCTTGACGAAATCAAGATTGACAGCGGCAAATACACAGACGCTATCAACAAAGCTTTAGAGCAATATTTTGACATAAGAAAAGAAGTTTACGGCGACAGAGATAAGATTGTTTGCCTTATGGATATGGCTTGCATAGGCACAAAGGTACTCAAAAAGCGTGGCCTTGTAAACAATCTTGACGAGAGTGAGGAAATCAATGCCTGCTCAATCGAAGTACCCGTTGTTATTGACGGTAAAACAGAGCAGTGGCTTGTTCAGTTTAAAAACGAAACGCACAACCACCCGACTGAAATTGAGCCTTTCGGCGGTGCGGCTACCTGTCTCGGCGGCGCAATCCGTGACCCACTTTCAGGCAGAGCATACGTATATCAGGCTATGCGTGTTACAGGCTCAGGCGACCCTACTACTCCTTTTGAAAAAACACTTGATGCTAAATTACCTCAAAGCAAGATTACAACGGGTGCAGCTGCAGGCTATTCAAGCTACGGCAACCAAATAGGTCTTGCCACAGGTCAGGTTACAGAGCTTTATGATGAGGGCTATGTAGCTAAGAGAATGGAGATTGGCGCTGTTATCGGTGCATCTCCTAAAGATAATGTAAAAAGAGAATGTCCGCAAAAGGACGACGTAATCGTACTTTTGGGCGGAAGAACCGGACGTGACGGCTGCGGCGGCGCAACAGGCTCGTCAAAGGCTCACAACTCATCTTCTATTGAAACCTGCGGAGCAGAGGTTCAAAAGGGTAATCCTCCTACGGAACGTAAAATCCAGCGTTTATTCCGCAAGGCAGAGGTTGCTAAAATGATTAAACGCTGCAATGACTTCGGCGCAGGCGGTGTATCAGTTGCCATCGGCGAACTTGCAGACGGACTTAAGATTGACCTTGACAAAGTACCTAAAAAATATGACGGTCTTGACGGAACTGAGCTTGCTATCTCAGAATCGCAGGAAAGAATGGCAGTAGTTCTTGACAAGGCAGACGTTGATACATTCATCAAGCTTTCCAATGATGAAAACCTTGAGGCTACTCCTGTTGCTGTTGTAACAGATGAAAACAGGCTTGAAATGACATGGAGAGGTGACAAGATTGTTGACCTCAGCCGTGATTTCCTTAACACAAACGGTGTAACTCAGCACGCTAAGGTTGAAATCAGCGCAGTTGACGAAAATAAGAATTACAGAAAAAAAGTGCCTGCTGCTCTTGATAATCTTTCACTTGCAAACGCACTCAAGGCAAACCTTTCACGTCTTGAAGTTTGCAGTCAAAAGGGTCTTGTTGAGCGATTTGACTCATCAATCGGTGCATCAACCGTTCTTATGCCTTATGCAGGCAAATATCAGCTCACTCCTGAGGAAGCAATGGTAGCAAAAATTCCTCTTTTAGAGGGTGAAACAGACACGGCAACGGTTATGGCTTACGGCTTTATCCCTAAGCTTTCACGTTGGTCACCGTTCCATTCTGCCGCATTTGCAGTATCGGAATCGCTTGCTAAGCTTGCTGCAGTAGGCTGTGACCCGTCGCAGGCAAGGCTTACATTCCAAGAATATTTTGAAAGACTTAATGATGTACCGTCACGTTGGGGCAAGCCGACAGCCGCACTTTTAGGTGCACTTACGGCTCAGGTTGGATATAAATGCCCGTCAATCGGCGGTAAGGACTCAATGAGCGGCAGCTTCAACGACCTTGACGTTCCTCCTACTCTCGTTTCATTCGCAGTAGGTATGAGCGAGGCTTCAAAAACCGCATCATCGCAATTCAAGCGCATTAATTCAACGGTTAAGCTTCTTGAACTTCCTGTTGACGAGGAAACAGGCTTACCGATTTATGACAAGGCTATGGAGCTTATGGTAAGCGTTTACGAAGGAATAAGAAACGGAAAAATCCTTTCAGCATCCGTTATCAAAGAGGGCGGCGCAGCAGCTTGCGTATGCAAAATGGCATTCGGTAACAAATTCGGCTTCACCTTCGCTCAGGGGCTTGATAAAGAAACCTTATTTGCCGCAAAAGAGGCTTCTTTTGTTGTTGAACTTGCAGACGAAAATGCTTATGACGGCGTAGTTCTCGGTAAAACAAACGATAACGGCGTATTCATCATTGACGGCGACGTTCAGACTGTTGACGAGCTTATTGACGCTTGGTGCGGCAAGCTTGAAAAGGTATTTGCTACCGATTCGGGCAAGAAAGCCAATATGCCTTATGACGTACCGCTTTATAAAGAGCGCTCAATCTTTGTTGCTAAAAACAAGGTTGCAAAGCCAAAGGTATTTATTCCTGCATTCCCTGGCACTAACTGCGAGGTTGACTCTGCAAGAGCATTTGAAAAGGCCGGCGCTAAAGCAAACATTCTTGTTGTAAACAACCTTTCATCTTCGGCTATTAACGAAACAATTGACAAAATGGTTGAAGAGATTGAATCATCGCAAATCATTATGCTTCCGGGCGGCTTTTCAGGCGGTGACGAACCTGAAGGCTCAGGCAAGTTTATTGCTACAACATTTAGAAATCCTAAGGTTAAAGAGGCTGTTACAAAGCTTCTTAACAACCGTGACGGCTTAATGCTCGGCATTTGCAACGGCTTCCAGGCTCTTATCAAACTCGGCCTTGTGCCTTACGGCGAGATTAAGGAAATTAACGAAAACGACCCTACCCTTACATTTAATACTATCGGCAGGCATATTTCATCAATGGCATATACAAGAGTTGCAAGCGTTAAATCTCCTTGGTTTAGCAGTGTTAATGCAGGCGATGTATTTGCAGTGCCTATCAGCCACGGCGAGGGACGTTTTGTTGCAAACGACGATGTTATGAAAAAGCTTATTGAAAACGGACAGGTTGCTACTCAATACGTAAATCTTGACGGCACTCCGGTAAGCGATATGCCGTTTAACCCTAACGGCTCGGTTTGCGCAGTTGAGGGTATCACATCTCCTGACGGACGTGTACTCGGCAAAATGGGTCACGTTGAAAGAAAGGGCAATAACCTTTATGCCAACGTTCCGTTTGAAAAGGATATGAAAATCTTTGAAAGCGGCGTAAATTATTTCAAATAATTGATACATATTGAAAGGAATTTTTATTATGAAATATGTAGTTGTTTTATATGACGGTATGGCTGACTATCCCGTACCTGCACTCGGCGGCAAAACACCTATGATGTGTGCAAAAAAGCCTAATATGGACTACCTTGCAAAGAGAGCTGAGGTAGGGCTTATCAGGACTGTTGCGCAAGGATTAAAGCCCGGCTCCGACGTTGCAAATATGAGTGTTTTGGGATTTGACCCTATGAAGTATTACACAGGAAGAAGTCCGCTTGAGGCAGCGTCAATCGGCATTGATATGAAGCCTACGGACGTATCACTTCGTACAAATCTTGTTACTCTTTCAGAAGATGATTTGCCTTATGAGCAAAAGACGATTGAGGATTATTGCGCAGACGATATCTCAACCGAAGAGGCTGAAATCCTTATCAAATATATTGATGAGAAGCTCGGCACTGACGAATTTAAATTCTATCCTGGTGTATCGTACCGTCACTGCCTTATTTGGGACAACGGCACAACCGACCTTGGCAAAATGACCCCTCCTCACGACATTACGGGCAAGGTTATTACAGAATATCTTTCAACAAGCGAGAATGCAAAGCCGCTTATCGAACTTATGAAAAAGAGCTATGATTTGCTTAAAGACCACCCTGTAAACCTTGCAAGAAAAAAGGCAGGCAAAAGACCTGCAAACTCAATTTGGCTTTGGGGTGAGGGAAAAAGACCTGCTCTTTCACCGTTTGAGGAAATTTACGGCATCAAGGGTGCTGTTGTTTCTGCCGTTGACCTTATCAAGGGTATCGGCGGCTGTGCTAAAATGGAAGTTGCCGAGGTTGAGGGCGCAACAGGCTATATTGACACTAACTTTGAGGGCAAAGCCAATGCCGCTCTTGACTGCTTAGAGAGAAACGACCTTGTTTACGTTCACTTTGAAGCACCTGACGAATGCGGCCACAGAAACGAGCCTGAAAATAAGGTAAGAGCAATTGAGCTTATTGATGAAAGAGTTTTGCCTATTCTTTTTGAAGGGCTTAAAAAGTATGATGATTACAAAATTATGATTTTGCCCGACCACCCTACTCCTATCGTTACACGTACCCACGCAAGCGACCCCGTTCCTTATCTTATTTATCATAAGCAAAACGAGATTGAAGGCGTTGACACAATTAATGAGGAAACGGCAAAGCAAACAGGCAATTATATTGACCACGGCCCAAGCATTATGAATCATTTTTTGAATGATTGATTAATCATATAAAATCATTCACCTGTTTCTCATACAAAATCTGACGCACCACTGTACGGCAGATTTTGAAAGGAGGAGCAACGTAGTGAATGAGGGATGAATTTTAAATTTATATTATAAAAATTCGTCACGAATGATACGAAGTTTGTGACGACGAATAAAATAATAAGGTTGCGAAGAAGTGGTCAGAATTGAGCATTTTGCGAGTGGGAGCTGTACGTGTGTACTGACTCCGAGCAAAAGGCTCAAAGCACCTAACGATACGATTACGGTATCTCGATACCTAAAATCGTATCGTTACAAAGTTGTTGATATAGATTATTTAATTATACATATACTTTATTAAATAAAACGTGATAACATTAACAATTCAGGTGCGGTTATGGCTGCTTATTCACAACCTAAATAAGGGGAATATTATATTATGAAACAAGGCACTATCTGCGTGCAGGGCGCATACCGCCCGAAAAACGGTGAGCCGAGGGTTTTGCCCATCGTTCAAAGCACAACATACAAATACGATTCAAGCGTAGAAATGGGAGACCTTTTCGACTTAAAGAAAAGCGGATATTTCTACTCTCGACTTCAAAACCCTACTAACGATACCGTTGCCGCAAAAATCACTATGCTTGAGGGCGGCGTTGCGGGAATGCTTACATCAAGCGGTCAAGCAGCCAACTTTTATGCAGTATTTAACATTGCACAGGCTGGCGACCATATTGTAAGCTCCTCTGCAATTTACGGCGGAACATACAATCTTTTTAACGTTACAATGAGGAAGCTCGGAATTGACTTTACCTTTGTAAGCCCTGACGCTACAGAGGAGGAAATTCAAGCTGCATTTAAGCCAAACACAAAGGCTGTTTTCGGCGAAACAATTTCTAATCCGAGCCTTGATATTCTTGATATCGAGCGATTTGCCAAAGTTGCTCACAAAAACGGTGTTCCGCTCATTGTTGACAACACTTTTGCAACACCGATTAACTGCCGTGTATTTGATTGGGGCGTTGATATCGTAACCCATTCCACAACAAAATATATGGAAGGTCACGCTTCAACTATCGGCGGTGTAATAGTTGACAGCGGCAATTTTGATTGGACGCAAAACGACAAATTCCCTGGGCTTACAACACCTGACGAAAGCTACCACGGAATAACTTATTCTGACACTTTCGGCAAGGGCGCATATATCACAAAAGCAACCGTTCAGCTTATGCGTGACCTTGGCTCCATGCCGTCACCGCATGATGCATTTTTATTAAACGTCGGCTTGGAATCGCTCCATCTTCGTGTTGCAAGGCATTGCGAAAATGCTAAAAAAGTGGCTGAATATCTTAAAAATCACGATAAAATAACTTGGGTAAACTGTGCTATGCTTGAAGATGACAAGCAGTATGCAAAGGCACAAAAATATATGCCAAACGGCACCTGCGGCGTAGTAAGCTTCGGAATTAAGGGCGGCAGAGCTGCGGCTACAAAGTTTATGGACTCGCTTAAACTTGCGGCAATCGTCACACACGTGGCAGATGCAAGAAGCTGCTGCTTGCACCCCGCTTCAACCACTCACCGTCAGCTTACTGACGAACAGCTTAAGGAATGTGGCGTAACGCCTGACCTTATCCGTTTCAGCTGCGGAATTGAGGACTGCGAGGATATTATTGCCGACATTGAACAGGCACTTGCACAAATTTAATTCAAAAAGGAGTGAGAGTATGAGTGAAAAAGAAAATTCTAAAGCTCAAATTGAGCAAAATCTTTCGCACACCCATACTCATTCCCACGAGCATACAAAAGAGGTTTTAACCGCCTTGCACGTGCAATAGGTCATCTTCAAAAGGTTAAGCAAATGGTTGAAAACGGCGACGATTGCTCAGACGTTTTAATTCAGCTTGCAGCTGTTAAATCTGCGCTTAACAATACGGGCAAAGTTATTTTAAAAGACCATCTTGACCATTGCATTGTTCATGCAGTTGAAAAGGGTGACACCGCCATGCTCGACGAATTCAACAAAGCTATTGACAAATTTGTAAAATAGAATATAATGATTATAGATTTTTAAAAATCTAATAAAATATTTCAGGGCGAGGTGCAATTCCTCACCGGCAGTAAAGTCTGCGAACCGCCAAGGCGGCCGAAACGGTGCAATTCCGTTACCGACGGTTAAAGTCCGGATGAGAGAAATGTTTAGGCAAATTGTAATAATAATTTTGCCAAGTTCAAGCATTGCGCCCCAACATATTTGTTGGGGCTTCTCTTTTGCCCAAAAGGAGAAAATTATGGAAAAAAAGCAAACAAACAAAATCAGACTTATTACAGGCACGGCAATGCTGACGGCGGTTGCGGTAGGGCTTCAATATGTTGAAATAGCCATACCGATTATGCCGAGTTTCATCAAGCTTGACTTTTCAGATTTGCCCGAACTTATCGGCGCATTCGCTTACGGTCCGCTTGCAGGTGTAATTATTGCACTTTTAAAAAACTTAATTCACATGGCTGTAAGCCAAAGCGGCTTTGTCGGTGAGCTTTCAAACTTCTTGCTCGGCGCAAGCTTTGCACTTGTGGCAGGCTTGATTTATAAGCATAAAAAAACAAAGGGCGAAGCGCTCGTGGCAGGAATTGCAGCATCACTTGTTATGGCAGTAATCAGCGTGCCGATTAACTACTTTATTATATATCCTCTTTATTATAATGTTTTGGGCTTTCCTGAGGCGGCAGTGCTTCAAATGTATCAAGTGATTTTGCCGAAAACAAAGAGCATTTTGCAGGCATTGCTTATTTTCAATCTGCCGTTTACATTCGTTAAGGGCTTAATCTGCGCAGGAATAACAATGCTTATTTATAAGCCTCTTTCCCCTGTTTTAAAGGGAAAATAAATTATAAGATAGACTTCGAGAAAGTGAGATAAATTTCGTGCTTTGCGAGGTGGTGCTGTACGTGGGTACTGCCCCCGAGCAAAAGACGGAAAGCGCCAAAGAGGGCAAGGACTCGATGTCCTTGCCCTCTTTCCAATCCCTCTGAGTGCAACAAGTTGCACCCACTTCCCTTTGCAAGGGAGGCAAAGAAGCTTATTTATATTATTCGGCGCGGTTTAGCCGCTTTATCAAAGTCTAGAAAAAGGTTCGGATTTTTCCGAACCTTTTTTATTATATATTTATGCTAACGGGAACTCTACCTTTGCCTTGAACAAATCGCCGTCGATTGACAATTCAAGCTCACCGTTTTGCACCTTGCAAAGCTCCTTTGCAATTGACAATCCCAAGCCGTTGCCCTCGGCAGTACGTGATTTATCGCCACGCACAAAGCGCTCTGTTAGCTCATCGGGTGTTATATCAAGAGGTTGAGCCGAGATATTCTTAATCTCGAAAATTCCCTTGCCGCCCTGCTCATACACGCTGACATATACACGTGAGCCTCGTGCGCTGTATTTGCGTGCATTTGAAAGCAGATTTTCAATAACTCTAAACGTTTTTGCGCCGTCGGCAGTAACGGTTACGGGTTTTTCGCCCTGTTTAACCACAAGATTTAAGTTATTTTTATCAAAATCCTGCTGCACGTCAACAGTTGATTGCAAGCAAAGCTCCGACAAATTCATAGGCGCAAGATTAACGCTTACATTACCGCTCGTAACCTTTGACGCCTCAATCAAATCGTCAATAAGCCTTTTAAGCTTAGCACCCTTATCATCAAGCACGTGGATATATTCCTGCGCCTTAGGGTCTGCAATATCGCAATTTTTAAGCAAATCAACATAAGTGATAATCGACGTAAGAGGAGTTTTTAAATCGTGGGAAACATTGGTAATAAGCTCGGCACGAAGTCGCTCGTCCTTAACCGCCTTAGCAATTGCATTTTGAAGCTCTGCATTAGTATATTTCATACTGTCGGCAAGGATTTTCAGCGACTGAGGAAGTGTATCTAATGCCATCGGCACGTCGATATGCTGTGATGACGCATAAATAATTTCGTCAAGCGTTTTAAAATACTTGCAAACCGCCCTGAGTGCAAAGGTATTCGCAACTACATCGCCTGCAATAAAGACAAATGCAAAACCATTGAGCGAAGTCGAGAAGAAAACTGCAATAATAATTATCAAGGCTATATTTACGGCAAAAAATGCAAGCGAAAGCAAAATTATATTTCTTACAAACGTCTTTGGCTTATAAGCGTAGAGCTTAAATGTGCCGAAAAGCTTTTTATTAAACCTATGCCAAGCCTTAATCAGCTTAATTATAAATTTGAAAATATGGAAAAGTGCAAAGCCGAGCCAATAAAGAAGCAGATGCTTGTAAAATTTCTTTCCGCTTTTAGAATACCTTGCAACCGAACAGCAAAGCTCAAAAAGAAGCACCCAACAGCCAAAGCAAATTCCTGCAAAAATGGCTAAGAGAAGTGTTATATCATCAAACTCATCAAATACGCTTATCAAAAGCGCAACAAGCCCGAAGCCGCTACCGCCGACTATACCAAGCTGAAGAAGCAGAGGAATATAATCTATAAATATCAGCTTTGCAGGCGAGTCATCGTCCTTTTTGCCTACTATTTTGAAATAATAAAACGCAATAACAAAAGAAGCGGCAAGCAAAATGACATCAATAATTGCAAGCTTAACAAGATTATCATTAACCTTGCCTGCATAATCGTTAAACTGCCTCATAGTCTCAAAATAGTTTGAAACATTAGGCTCGTTTTTTGAGGTGTTTATATAAGCATACAAGGAATAGTCCTTTGCCTTAAAGTTTCCACTGTAGCTTTGCATTATGCTTTTAAGCGTTTTTTCGGGAATTTCCTCACTGAAAATTTTTCCGTTTTCAATCTTAAAGCTGTCGTGCTTTGCCATAATCTCTTTTACGGACAAATCCGAGGTTTTATAAGCAACCTTATTATTTTTTATGATTATGTATTCAATGCCGTCCTTAATACCCCAATATTCATAGTTCTTATATTGAGAAATTTGAGTTTTTACGTAATTATCATAACTTTTTTCAATATCCTTATAAAGCTTACTCTCATAATTTTTTAGAGTTATGCCGTCGGGACTGTATGAAAATACGTCTAAACAGGTATCCAAATATTTAAAATAATTTTCGCCGTCTACACTATATGAAGCAGAATCATCATCTAAATAATAGCTGATTGGATTGTTTTCGCTGTACTGCATACCGTTTTGGTCAAAGCCGTCCTCATCAATCGTTAGCTTATCAAGATAAGAATTAAGCTGGCTCATCACCTGTTTATAAACACTTTTGCAAGCCTTCGTCTTTTGAGAATTAAGATGCTTTTCAAGCCCCTTTGGGTCTAAATGTACCTTGTTTACTCCGTTTGCAATGCTTTGCTCAATGTTATCCTCAACGCCGGTATTTAAAGTATAATATGAATAATCATTGCCGTTTACTTTGTTATTTATAACAGTCAAAACCTCGGCAGTAGTTAAAAATATCGCCGAAAGACCTGTTATAAGCGCAAGAATTATGCACAATAATTTTCCTAAATAAGAATACTTAAATTTTTTCACATTTGTATCCAAGACCATACACCACCTTTATATATTTCGGCTCTTTGGGATTAATTTCAATTTTTTCACGGATATTACGGATATGCACGGTCACTGTTTTTTCGCTTGTAAAGCTCGGCTCGTTCCACACCGCCTCATAAATTTGAGAGGAGGAAAGTACCCTGCCCATATTTGTCATAAGATATTCCATAATCTTATACTCAATCGGTGTAACCTTAACGCCCTCGCCGTCAACAGACAAACTTTTAGCGTCCGTATCAAGCACAAGACCGCCCGTTACAAGCCTTGTCGGGGTAGCAACCATACTGCCGAGATTTACATAACGTCTTATTTGCGATTTAACCCTTGCAACAAGTTCGAGCGGATTAAACGGCTTAGTCACATAATCGTCTGCGCCGAAGCCAAGACCTGTAATTTTGTCCGTATCCTCACTTTTTGCAGAAAGAAGAATAATAGGAAAATTATATTTTTCCCTAATCTTCAGTGTTGCCTTAAGTCCGTCAAGGCGAGGCATCATAATATCAAGCACAACGCAGTGAATTTCGTTATTTTGCACCTTTTCAAGTGCATCCTGACCGTCAACCGCCGTAATAACATTAAATCCTGCATTATCAAGATAAATCCTTAATGATTCGAGGATAGCCTCGTCATCATCGCAAACAAGTACATTTTGCATATCATATTCTCCGTTATAAAATAATTCCCATCCGATGATTATATTAAACATCATATAATCTAAAGAGTGGCAAAGAAAAAATAAAGAAATTATAAAAATTACTGTATTACATCTATAATATCTTATAGTTAATACATTGTCAAACAAATAAGCAATTAGTTATTGATTGTTGTGTTAAATAATGGTAAAATAAACTTAATAGTTAGTTATTGAACACCATGACTAATAATTAAATGGTAAGGAGAATAAAATGGCAAAAAGGGACGGAACAGTAGATTTAAGAATTAAGAGAACGCAAAAATCAATCAAAAACGCTTTTTATGAGCTTATCGAGGAAAAGGGCTTTGACCATATATCGGTTAAAGACATCACAGAGCGTGCAATGATAAGCCGTAACACGTTTTATCTGCACTATAACGACAAGTTTGATTTGCTCAACAAGATTTGCGACGAACTTGTGTTCAAGCTTTTTATCGGCGTAGGCAAGCAATTAAGGCGTGAAACAAGAAAGCTTAGGGTTGACATCTACGGTGCGGCAAGCGTTATTAAAATGGGAATCAAAACCATTGAAGAGGACAGAGAGGCTTACAGGGTTTTGCTTTCAAGCTCTGGTTCTGATTTGCTTACTCAAAAGTTGCAGCAAGGTATTCGACGTGCGCTTGACCTTATCAGCTCAGACATTGATGGCATAAGCGAATATTCGCTTCAATACATAATTTCCGGCACCTGCGGAATAATCAAATACCAAGTCACTCACGAATCATCTAACATTGCAGACGAGGCGTATCGCTTTGCTGAAATTCATTTTGGCGGGCTTATTGAGGCTTTGCAGGAATCAAAGAGAAACGGAGAGGACAATTGAGCAGTAAAAAAACAAAAAAGGAAAAGCCGAAAAAAAATCGAAGTTCTAAAAATTTAAAAATCAGCACGAGGATTTTTTTAACGGCAATTTTGGGTATACTTATACCTATTATTCTAATCGGCGCTTTTTCTCCTTTGCTTATATATTTCACAGGCTCATATTTTAACATTTCGAGTGTTACCACAAATTCATACTCCACCGTAAACCAAATTCAATGGTCGCAAACGATAAGCAGCATTTCAAACTCACTTTTATCGGATGAAAACGATAAGAAAAAAATCGACAGCTTGAGCGAGTTTATTTCTCCTATTGAGCGTCTCGGTTCAAGCATATATATCGAAAAAAACGGAAAACCGTTTTATTCATCATCAAAAAGCGATATATTAAAAGAAGCTAACGAGATAGTCAACGTAAACAAAAGCGAAAATCTGAATTATTTTGGAAATAACGGTCTTGTAATCGTAACACACGCCAACTCAAAATCCGATAAATATTTGATAGTGGCGGTAAATAAAAACTACACGGTTAAAAACGCAAGCACGCACTATGCGGCAAAGGAATTTACTAATCTTTTGCTTGGCAGAACGGGCATAATTGCTTTAATCATTGTTGCCGTTTTTGTTCTTGCAATAGTGATTATTTCATTTATAACGTCTAAAACAATAGTTAATCCCATCAAAAAAATTGCCGATGGTGCTGACGAAATCGCACGTGGCAATCTTGATTATGAAATAGATTACAAATCCAAAAACGAGCTTGGGCAAACGGTTGAAAGTTTTAATCAAATGAGATTGAGGCTGAAAAATTCCATAGAAAAGCAAAACAAGGCAGATGAACAGCGCAAGGAGCTAATTGCCGGAATTGCACATGACGTAAGAACTCCGCTTACCTCGGCAAAAGGCTATGCGCAAGGGCTTCGTGACGGAATTGCCGCAACGCCTGAGAAGCAGAAGAAATATATAGACAGAATTTGCTCCTCAATTGACGATACGGATAAAATACTTAACGAACTTTTGGATATTTCACGTTATGAGCTGAAAAGCTACAAGCTCAACAGAGTAAACGTAAATTTAAAAGAATTTATTGACGACGGCGCCGAAGAAATCAAAGAACTGCTTGAAAGAAGCAATTTTGATTTTTCACTTCAATGCAATGTCAACAAAGACACGCAGATAAGTGTTGACACCGACGCATTTGCACGAGTTTTCAGAAACATTGTTATGAACTCAATAAAATATGCACGTGATGACAGGCAGGGTATGGTTCGTCTTATTGTCAGCGAATACGAGCGCACGGTTATTATTGAACTTACAGATAACGGCTCAGGCGTTGAAAGTGAAAACCTTACTAAAATTTTTGATACAATGTATCGAACAGACCCTGCAAGAACTAAGGTTTCGCAAGGCTCCGGTTTAGGCTTGGCTGTTTGCAAGCAGATTGTCGAACTTCACGGTGGCTTAATCTGGGCAAGCAGTAAGCAAGGAGAGGGTCTTTCAATATTCATTTCAATGCCGAAAATTAAGGAAAGGACAGATAATATTGAGTAAGATTTTAATAGTTGAAGACGATGAGAACATCCTCGAACTTGAAAAGGATTATATTGAAGCAAGCAATATGGAGGCACAGGGTGCAACAAACGGAAACGACGGTCTTGAGCTTGCGCTTAATAACGATTACGATTTAATTTTGCTTGACGTTATGCTTCCTGGTATTAACGGCTTTGATATTTGCAAAAAAATCAGAGAAACAAAGAACACGCCCGTTATTTTCGTTACCGCAAAGAGAGAAGAAATCGACAAAATTTCGGGCCTCGGTTTTGGTGCGGATGATTATATTGTTAAGCCGTTCTCCCCTGCCGAGCTTGTGGCAAGGATTAAGGCGCACATTAACAGATACAAAACTCTTACAAACCAAAACGAGCATGAAAATGACGTTCTTGTGCGTGACAATATCAAGCTTTTCAAAAATACAGGCGAGGCATTCGTCGGCGATAAGGAAATCACGCTTACCAAAAAGGAATTTGAGGTGCTTTATATTTTAGCCTCCCACCCTAACACAATTTATTCAAAAGCAGAGCTTTTTGAAAGCGTTTGGGGTTATGATTCCCTCGGTGACACCTCCACTCTTACAGTCCACATCAACCGCCTGCGTGACAAAATTAAGGAGGCGGACGAAAACACCGACTGTATCAAGACTATTTGGGGCAGAGGCTATAAGTTTAAATAAAATCATATTCATTCTTAAAATGAGAATGTAATATCGTGCTTTTGCCGAAGAAAATCAACAAACACAATAAATATTAAAAACCCCCTGTTTGGCTAATACCGAAGCAGGGGGTTATCTATTTCAAAATTAACTTTTTTCTTTTTCTAAATCAATCCCGATTTGCCAAAAGCACATATCCATCAGCTTCATAGGCGGATATGACGTCCCATTACTTTCTAATTGCTTTCGCAAATTCTCAAAAGCCTCTTTATTATCATTATAAAATGAATAAAGTTGAGCCATAGAACGTTCATTAAAATTAGAAGAACAAATTTGATATTTTTTAACCGCTTGTTTGAAATATCTATCGTAAGCAGGAGCACAACCGAACACGCCCAATAATATTTTCGTTTTAAATGTATCGGTTAATGAGATATCATTCGGATATTTATTCTCAATTTCCTTTACTACTTGGAATATAGAATCAATATCACAAAAATCACTGTATAATTCATCGTATTTCGGTTTTGAAATTTCCTCAATAAAAGGTTTATGAACAAAATAATCATAATTCATCAATCCCGAATTACGAAGCATACCCCAGCTCGCAAGGTAACAGCTTAAATGAAGGCATAATAATTCCGTTTTGCTTTCATCTTTTCTATATTTTTTAAAAGCATTATAGCAGTGTTCCCAAGATTTGTACCTTGTATAGTTGCTATTTACTGAGTTATGATATTTTTTAATTGCATTTAATGCGGTATCTAAATTTATATCAGCTTTTTTAACAGCGGCAGGCTTTTTATAATCGGTCTTTCGCTTAATGAATTTATCCACTGACTTAGTAAAATAAACAACAGAATTATTAAAATCAGGTTGTGCAAAGTAACCTGCATCAAGCCAATAATGCGCATATGACGGATTACGATTATAATCATTATACCAAAAGCGATAGCTGCCTGAATAAGTATGCATAAAATCAGGTAATTTACCGCAAGCAATTCTTTCAATTTCATCAATCGACATTTTGATTTCTTTTCTTGAACTGCTCATTAAATAAATTGTTAATAAGTTAAGGTCATAATCATTCTTTACTGCCATAAATTTCACTCCTATTTGCCAAATACAAATTCATTTAACGCCTTCCCGCAATGTCGGGCAATAACCAAATTTCTCGCCTTACGGCGATTTCTTTTGCGCTTCTTAGCCATTTTCTTTGCATTGCGGCTACGCCTGATACTTGCCGCAGCTTTTTCCGGTGGATGATTTATAACCATGTCCATAAAAGCCCTAAAACTATAATCAAGCTCAACTTTTGTGCCATCAGGTTCAGTGATTATTTTCGTATGCTTTTTCTTTGCCATAACACTCACTCTTTTCATGTTTATTCTAAAATAAATATATCAATTAGCAAAAAGAATTGCAATAATAATTATATTTAAGGGAAATATTATGGACTGTAAAACAAAAAAGCAAGTCAATTAAGACTTGCTTTTCGTGGCTCCCCCAACTGGGCTCGAACCAGTGACATCATGATTAACAGTCATGCGCTCTACCGACTGAGCTATGGAGGAATATATGAACCCTGCATCAAAAAGATACAGGGTGATGTCGGCATTACCTATTTTTCCGGGAGGCTGCCCTCCGAGTATTTTCGGCACGT
>ERZ773178.1055-NODE-1055-length-30880-cov-30.694826_pt1 | contig 30880 bp, 22 predicted proteins | sample MGYA00580533_ERZ773178 | MGnify/ENA primary metagenome ERZ773178 (study PRJEB29015, sample SAMEA2737859) | human gut metagenome | biome: human gut; feature: human-associated habitat; material: faeces | place: China | collected 2012 ...
CACAAGCTTGCCGATAAGCAGGTTGCCGACTCCGGAAAAAGCACCGGATGCAATGGATATTATCGAGTTCATCCTTCCCCAATGCGTTGAGGGAATGCGCCGCGTCACATAGGGCTGCACGCCGATGGTGTTGAATACTTCACCGATGGTGAAAACAGTCATTAAAACGAAATACAGCGGGATGATTCCCTGAACGAACCGATAGCAGAACAGTCCGACAACTATCAGCGTTTCGCCCAGAAGTATCTTTCGAACATCACGAATCCGCCCGAAAAAGGTTGTTACAACGGGTGTTGCAAGGATTACAACGAGGGCGTTTACGCTTGTCATAACGCCGAATATTTCCGCGCCTTCCGCACCGTAAAGCGCACCCATGTTAAGCGGAAGAAGGTAGTTGAATTGAGCATACACAAACCCGCCGATTCCCGCAACAAGCAGATATATAAGTATCGTTTTTCTTTCGCGCAGAAGCGAAAAAACACTCACACCTTCACGCTTTTGTTCGTATGCGCTGATGTTCTTTTTCGGTATGCTGAGCGTTTTGACAAAGAAAAGAATCGGCAGCGTTGAAGAAAGCGTTGCAATGCCCGTGATAATGAACGCAAGCCACAGATAGTCTTTGAACAGAAAACCGCCGATTGTGGGCGCAAGCACAAGCCCGAGGTTCATACCGAGATACTGAAGGCTGTATGCCTTTTCCCTGTCCTCTCCGTCACTCAGATCGGCAATCAGTGCGTCGTATGACGGGCCCTCGATGGTTGCAAAAACGCTTGCAACATAAAACAGTCCGATGCTGTATGCCGAAAGCGGAATCAGACCGCAGATGATATAACAAACAACCGTTACCAGATCGCAGATGACAATGACGTTTTTGCGGTTGCGCTTGTCCGCAAGCCTGCCGCCGAGCAGAAGCATCGGAAACTGCAATATCGACATTGCAAACGAAATGCCCGCAATAAGAGTTGCATCATAGCCGAGCTTGTTTTCAAGAATCAAAGTCAGCAGCGGCCAGATAAGCGAGCCCATGCTTGTTACGATTCGTCCCCAGAAAAGGATATATATCTCCTTTCCGAGGTGTTTGTACTGTTCCAAAAACTTCAGCTTCATTTCTATGACCTACTCCGTGTTAATACTGCGAAAACCCCGGAACGGAAACCGCATTTGCAGGTTTTATCTTCCGCAGTGCTTTTGTTTTTTATTTGCCTGCCGCCGAGCAAACACCGACAGGCCCCGTGCCGACGGAAAAAGCTTTGAAGCAGTTCCTGCCGAAAGCAGCCGTTTAAGCTAAATCCGAATCGGGTCGGGATTTCGTGAGGCAAGGAACGGACAACCAAACGGCGGCAGCCGATCCCGAAAGGGGCTTTCGAACTGCCGGCAGGGACGCGTCTTTATCCTTGCTTTGTATATTTAATTTTGAGGAAATATCTCGCAGAATAAAACAAAAATCGCAAAAATTCCTCCGAATTGATTATATCACTTGTGATGTTCGGTTTCAACAGAAAAAGAATGCGGAAAAGGCAGCCGACACGCAAAACCTGCATGAAGGCTGCCTTACGAACGTTGAATTTGAATAAAGAAAGCCGATTGCAGCGCAGCAATTATGCAGCATTGCAATCATGCAGTGCCGCAGTTATGCGGATGTTATAGGGGACTGAGAAGGATCCTGAAGCTTTATTTCGGGTTTGCAAATCAAATTACCGTTCTCATCCGAAATTTCGAATGACACGGCAATTTCCCAAATTGCGGAAAGCTCGGTTTCAAGTGAAGCCGCATCAATTTCAATTTCAAAAAGCATACGATCATCACTTCGCAGAATTTTTGAAAAACTCACACATTCGACGGGCCGCCCGTTGATGAACAAACATTTTTCAAAGCTTGAAATGCTTATCGTCTTCCCGCTTTCGTTTTTGACGTAAACGAGGATAAGCGGATTTTTGTTTGCAAGATCAAAGTTCTCAATGGGTCCGGCAACCAACATGCAAACTCCGTTTTCATCATAATTGGCATACTGATTGGAAAAGTCAAAGTTTCCGACTCTGCCGGGAATCGCAACGGAAGCCGAACCGCGTGAAAGAATTTCGGCGTTTTCGTTTGTCAGCGTGATATCAAACTGCACATCCGCAATTCTGCCGATGCTGTATAAAAGCAGCTGTGCTTTCGTGAAAAGCGGAATGCTGATAACAGCATGTTTTTGCGGATGAATACGGAAGGCGGCATGATCAAATTCGTTAAAAACAACAAGGTTGTTGATTTTGATGTAACCGACGTTCACCTCTGCGGGCTTTGCAGCGGCGTTTTCGAATTCAAGCAGCACACGGTATTTTTCGTTGACGGTGATGAGCGCGGATGAAGCAAGGCTCAATCCGTCGGATTCAAAACCGGGAGAGTCATTGAAAGCGTTCAACTTATCATAATGAATGGCCTGAGCAATATCGCCTGCAATATAGCCGCTGTAATCATATGCGCCCGGTTCCCGTGGCTGTGCGGAAGCGGCGGACAGGTGGGCAAGCTCCGTAAAGTATTTTTCGCCCGAAGCGGCTGCAATGCGGAATTCAATGTCAATGGAGGAAATTTCCCGAATGCCGTACAGCATCATATCAAGAATCGGCATGTACAGACTGAAATCTTCGGCTTTGCCCGCAGCAAATTTGTGCCTGAAGTCAACTTCAACAAGGCAGTCGTTCACATAAATCGAAACATCGGAAACAAGCAAGTCATCCGCCGATTTATTTTCCGCCGTAAGCTTCAGCACGGCAAAATCATCGATATAAACCAATTCGTTCGCCGAAATCGATATGCGATCATCATCGTGAAGAACCGCCCGGCTGACGGTCGCTGCCCTTGAAAAGGGTTTGGTCGAAAACTTTTTGTATTCGATCGCGGAATCCGTCGGAGTGGGCTGTGCGGTATCGGCCGCGCTCGGGAGCAGGGTCGGACTTTGCGACGGGATCGAATCCTCTCCCCCGTTTGCGCCGGGCGTGTCGCAGGCAAAAAAGCTCAGCAGCATAATGAGCGCAAGAAGAGCGGCGGCGGTTTTTTTGAACATGAGTGCTTCCTCCGTGAATTTGTTTGCAAAAAATCAATCGGCCTGAAGTGAATTGCCGACTTAAGCCTGCGGTGTGCAGCAGGGGTAAGCGGAACTCATTCGGAGCATTTCCGAAACCGATGTTGTATCGCGAGTCTATTATATCATTTAAGACGGGCAGACGCAAGGGAAGGAACATTTTCACGCCTTAACTTTTTAAAAAAACGATTAAAAGGTATTCGGACAAAGCAAACGGCGGAGCCGAGCCTTTCGGAAAGCGAAACATCGTGAACGCTCCCGATGCTTGACACGGACGCGGGCGGGTGGTACCATATCAGCGGCGCAGGCATACGGCAGGCGGAAAAAACGGAACGGAGAGGGCAAACAATGGCATACAAAAACTCACGGCAGAATGCGGCCGAAACAAAAACTTCATCCGAAAAAAACGAAAAGAAACTTAAAAAGCTTGTTTACGGGCTGCGCATCGGTGCGGCGGCATATTTGCTGTTGGCGTTATTCGGTGCTGCCGCCGTGAGCGCAAGCGGAGCAGCGGCATCAGCGGATTGGAACACGGTGAGCAGGCTGTCCGAAATCATCGCTGCGGTTTTCTTTCTTATCTTCGGCGGTTCAATATTGGCAAACGCTTTCCGCAGGCGCAATTATATTTCCCCTGATTTGAAAAAACTTTTCGAACGGGGAAAGGTCACGGAAAAATATGTGCGCACAACTCCGAAAACAAACTTTGTCTGCCGCTGCGTATTCTCCGGAATTGTTATTGCTGCGGCATCGGTTCTGCTGATAACGGCGATAGTTCGGCTGTTTTGAATTGCAGAAGATTGCTGCGGAAAGCTCCCCAAAAAAGGCAGCCGCTTATTCGGCTGCTTTTTGTTTTTCGGCGGCGTATTTTCGACACATAATATGTGCGGCCGTGCCCGTCTTACGTTATTGTAAGGCACGCTGAAAGCTGTTCGTAAGGTTTTTAATTTACAATAAGGGGTATAATCAGCAGCAAAGCGGACAGCGGGCGGAAACCCGCTGTCGGATCGGAGGCAAAAATGGAGTGTTTGAAGCTGGCGTGGCAAAGCGTTTGCGGAAAAAAGCGCAGCAGCGTTCTTATGAGCGTTATCCTTGCAATATCGTTTGCATTTGCGGTTATCACGCTGTCCGTTTCGGGAAGCATGATAAAAACAAACGATGTGTTCAGAAAAACGACCTACGGCGAGTGGCAGTTGATTCTGCCGGGCATCAATTCAAAGCTTAAGGGTGCAGCCGCAAACAGCGACTGGCTGGATGAACTCGGCGTCATGAATGTTTACGGAACAATCGGGGAGGACGGCGTCGGCACAGTGGACGAAACGCTGAAAAAACTCGGCCATATTACGGTTAACGAAGGCAGATTTCCCGAAAGTGACGGCGAAATCGCGATGGAAGCGGATCTTTTGAGCAAACTCGGCATCGATTACACCCTTGGACAGGATGTCACGCTCTCCGTCAGCATTGCGGCGCGGGAAAACTCCGCATTGGGAACGTCGCACCCCGTCAACGTTGTCAGAACATATCAGCTTGTCGGCATTATTAAAGAATACACAGATGTTTGGACTTGGGCAACGAAGCCCGTTTGCGAACTTGACGGCACAAGTTCACGCGCCGAAAGCGGAATTTCCGCAACCCTTTGCAGCGCACTCCTGACGGAAAATGCGTGTGCAGAAATTGTGCGGCAGGCGCAATTGCAGGCGGAGGCCTTTAATAATGCAGAGAAGGAGCAGGGTTCCGATCTGCGAATAAAGCTTTGCGATGCACCGACAAGCAATTTTTTCTGCACCGGGTTCGACACGGACAAAACAAACTTTATTGCAAGAGTGTATCAGACCGTGGGCAGCGTTCCTCTTGCATTCAATGCAACAAAGTATGCGCAGCAGGAGACTCAAACATACAACATTTTCTTTACGGCATTGATTTTTGCCGTCACGCTGCTTGCGGTTGTCTGCGTCAACATAATGCAGATGCAGAAACAAATAAGGCAGATTGCGCTTTTCCGCAGCATCGGCGTAACAAAACGGCAGCTTCGGCAAATGCAGATTTTTGAAATGCTGTTCATCTGCATTCCTTCGGTTGTTCTCGGCATTTTACTCGGCGCGGGCGGCACATGGCTGCTGCTTCGCACGGCGCTGTTCAAAAACGGCGCGGAAATTCTTGTTGATATCCCTTTCAAACAAGTGGGGCTCGCCGTGCTTTGCTGGCTGTTCGGAATCATTCTGATGCGGCTGATCGTTTTCCAAGCCGCTGACGGGCAGGCTGCATGTTGCACGGAAAAAAGCGCGCCGCATTGCGGCGGCAAAGCGTGTGCTGACCGTTGCGCTCGCTTCCCTGTTCTGTGCGGCAGTGTTTTTCATGGCGGTGGAATCCGCATCGCCTTTGAGCAATAAACATGAAACGGAACGGTTCCCCGCATATCAAATCTATTGCAGCAGCGATTTTGACTACGAAAACGATGTGATGCATGAACACCTGATTCCCGAAAAGGCAGTTGAGCAGATGCGCACAATTCAAGGCATGGTGCGGGTCGATCCGTACATACTTATGAAAGTTGAGCTGAATTATGCGGGTTCGGAATCCTCCCCTGCGTTTGCCGCTTCGCGGGCGTCGGACAAAGCGGAGCTTCGCGACGGATACTATTATGTGCCGTATGATGACGGCATACACTCAAATCTGTACGCATACCCCGAATTCATAACGGACAGGCTTCTTGAACGCGATGATGTTGAACTTGACCTTTCGGCATTCGACAGGCAGGCTTATGAGCGGGGTGAACAGGTTCTGCTTTTTGCGGTGCGCGGTTCGGACGGAAATATCATGATTAACTATGGAATGTATGACGATGAACTGCGCGAAACATACGGGAATATTGACAGTATCGGAATAAAGCCGGGCGACAAAATCGAACTTTCGTTTTACGGAGCGGCGCAAAAAAACTATATAGGGGACGAAAGCGAACATTCGCTCAAAACTTTTTCCTATACGGTCGGCGGAATCGTTTATTGTTCCGATACTTCAACATCCGTTACCGAAATTGAGGCCTACGGAGCAAGAACTTTCAACGTTGCTGCTTCAACCGCATTGATTAAAAATGCCTTTGCGGAGCTGACGGATGAATTCCGAGATTACATCGTTGACGGCAATTATGTAATGAACGGGGATTTTGCTTACACGGGCGCATTTTGCTATGCGGATATCCGCTCCGGATACGCTGCAACGGACTATGTGCTTGCGAAAAAGGCGGCGGACCTCGGAGTGCGAATGTCCAACCGCCGCGAGTCGCTTGCGGCGAATCTGCAAACAAGCATTCAGCAGATAACGCTGATTCTGTCCGTCGGCGGATGCATTGCGGTCATAATGCTGATGCTGCTTATGAACGCGCTCACGCTGGAGGCAAGGGAGCAAATGCGAAACATCGGAATATTGCGCGCAATCGGCATGTCGGGCAGGCAGGCAGTCGGAAAATTTGCAGGCACGGCATTAATAAACGGCTTAATTGCCGCAGCGGTGGGCTGGGTCGTGTATGCGGGCTATGCAGTGCTTTCGGCGCGGAGGCTCGTGCAGCAATTCCCGGAAGCGTATAACAGCCTGAATTCCGCACTTGCGTCAAAACTGTACGGACTGCAGCGGTTCGGTGCAACCGTTTGGACAATGCTCGGGCTGAGCTTTGCCTGCGCCGCCGTCATCGTGCTGATAAGCCTTGCGGCAAAGGGAAGACTGCTTTGCGGAAGTCCGATTGAAAAACTGAACGAAAACAGAGATTGATTTCGGTTTGGTTTCGCTGTTTTCGGAGCAGCGAAATGCGGACGGAAGCGCGAACGACAAACAGACAAACATAAACCCGCTCCCGGGGACAGCTAACCTCGGGAACGGGTTTTTGCGTTGAAAAAATTTGTTCGGAACGTCAGGCGCAATTATTTCGCATATTCCGTTGCACGGGTTTCGCGAATAACATTGACCTTGATCTGTCCGGGATATTCAAGCTCGGATTCAATGCGCTTGACGATGTCTTTTGCGATAACAACAATATCCGTATCCGAAACGGTATCGGACTTGACCATGATGCGGACTTCGCGGCCCGCCTGAATCGCAAAGCTCTTGTCAACGCCGTCAAAGGAATTGGCAATTTCCTCAAGCTTTTCAAGACGCTTGATGTAATTTTCAAGGGTTTCACGCCTTGCGCCCGGCCTTGCTGCGGAAATTGCATCCGCCGCCTGAACGAGAACGGCCTCAACCGTTCCGGGTTCAACATCGCCGTGGTGTGCAAGAATGCAGTGAACAACTTGGTTGTTTTCACGATATTTCTTTGCAAGATCCGCGCCGATTTGGTTATGCGTGCCTTCAACCTCGTGGTCAACCGCCTTGCCGATGTCGTGCAGCAGACCTGCACGCTTCGCAAGCTGAACGTTAACGCCGAGTTCCGTTGCCATAAGTCCGGCAAGGTGCGAAACTTCGATTGAATGCTTGAGAACATTCTGACCGTAGCTGGTGCGGTAGCGCAATCTGCCGAGCAAACGAACAAGCTCATGATGCAAACCGTGAACACCGGATTCGAAAACGGCCTGTTCGCCCGCTTCGCGGATTTGGGTTTCGACTTCTTTGCGTGCCTTTTCGACCATTTCCTCGATCCGTGCGGGATGAATGCGCCCGTCAAGGATGAGCTTTTCGAGTGCAATTCGCGCAACTTCGCGGCGCATGGGGTCAAAGCCGGAAAGGATGACCGCTTCGGGCGTGTCGTCAATGATGAGATCAACGCCGGTTGCGGTTTCGAGTGTGCGGATGTTGCGTCCTTCCCTGCCGATGATGCGGCCTTTCATTTCGTCGTTGGGCAGAGCCACAACGGAAACGGTGGATTCCGCAACATGATCCGCTGCGCAGCGCTGAATCGCCATTGAAATGATGTTCACGGCGCGCCTGTCGGCTTCGGCCTTTGCTTTGGATTCAATGTCGCGAATGATGAGCGCAGCCTCGTGCCTTGCTTCTTTTTCAACGTTGTTGAGAAGCACGTCCTTCGCCTCGTCCTGCGTCATGCCCGCAACGCGCTCAAGTTCCTGCTGCTGTGCATCATAAAGCTTGCTGACGGAAGCTTCTTTTGCATCGATCGCCTTGATGCGCTTTGCAAGCTGCTGCTCGCGCTGCTCAAGGGTATCCTGCTTTTTGTCGAAACTTTCCTCCTTTTGCTGAAGTCTGCGCTCCGCGCGCTGCAATTCGCTCCGCCTTTCTTTGCTTTCCCTCTCATTCTCGGTCTTAAGGCGGTAGACTTCTTCTTTCGCTTCGAGAATGGTCTCTTTTTTCAGTGTTTCGGCGCGTTTCTGTGCGTCGGTGATCATTTTTTTGACCATCTCGTCCGCCTTGGCGACCTTGGATTCTGCACTGTTCTTGTCATATATATTTTTTACGAATACTCCGCCGCCTGCGCCGAAAATGGCGGCAGCGACCGGAAGAATTATATATAAAGCATCAAAAGCCACAGAATTTCACCTCCGATTTATGTTAATGTGTCGCAGCGGTGCCGAGAATACGGCAGCATATAGACACTCCATCCTATTATACAAGTGCATTAAACCGATGTCAAGTGTACAAAAACGCGTACAGCATAAAAACGAAATAATATCCGGTATATCCGTTCCGCAAACGGCAGTTACGCACTTTCGCTATAATAAAGGAAGTGATTCTTTGCAGAATATCGGAGGAACATAAAAATGCATAAAAACGGAAAAACGGAACGTCGCGGCGGGAGGCAATACGGCTATGTTCGCGTTTCAAGCAGGGAACAGAACGAAGCGCGGCAGCTTGCGGCAATGTGCAATGCGGGGCTTCGACCGGAATATATATTTGCGGAAAAGCAGAGCGGAAGGGATTTTGACCGCCCGCAATACAAAAAGCTGCTGCGCAGGCTTCGCCGCGGGGACACGCTCTTTGTGCAGTCCATCGACAGGCTCGGCAGAAACTATCGGGAGATAATTGAACAGTGGCAATACCTGACTTCCGAAAAGGGTGTGGATATTGTTGTGCTTGACATGCCGCTGCTCGATACGCGCCAACGCGATGCAAAAAAAGCGCGAGACAGTAAAATATATTTGAAAAAAATGGAGGACTGTGTGCAAATGCACTTGACATGCATCTTTTCAGAGAGTATAATTGCTTTCGCAAAGAAGATTTAAGAACTTATCGATGATAGCTAAAACAATTTCAGTTAAATTTTGATTTTGCAGAAAAGCCCCACCATCGAACACAATTAAAAGGATCGTTGCTTCTTGCGAGCAACACTTAGGAGTTTATTTATTCGTTTGCTTGCGGAAAGCAAGCTGATTTGTTGGCAACCTACTTCCTTAACATTTTTTCGATATAACCGCCCGCGGCAAATGTCCGCTCGGGTGTTATATGCTCTTGAGAAGGAGCAAAAACTACCAAGTCCATATCAGTCAGGAGGAACATGACAAATGAAGACAAAGTTCAGAGTGTTTACCGCTTTGCTGCTTGCACTTATGGTGCTTGTTTCGGTGCTGCCCTTGCAGGCTGCTGCCGAAATCGGACAGAGCGGGACTGCGACCCGTGCGGAGGCGGAAAACACCGCCGAAGCCGCACTTTCGGTAAAGCCCATGCTTACCCCTTCTTACACTCCGTCGGCGTCCTATCGCAGCGGCAAGTATTATACTCAGCTCTGCAATGTTTCGCTTACGGGCAACCAGCGCACCGACCTTGTGAATGTTGCGCGCAGCCAGGTGGGCTACCATGAGGGAGACAACGAGAGTCATCTTTACGGCGGGTCGTCCGGTTCAAGCAACTATACCGAATACGGCTATTGGTACGGCACACAGGTACAGGGAAGCTCGAGCGGATTCTATGCGTCATGGTGTGCGATTTTTATCAGCTGGTGCGCAAGACAGGCCGGCATTCCGACAAGCATAATAAGCAACGCTACCTATGCCTGTGCGGGCAGCGATTACGGCGATTTTAAAAATTTGGATTTCTATTCCCGCGGCAGCTATACGCCCAAGGTCGGGGATTTGATCTTTTTTGACTGGCTTGATGGAGATCAGTATGTTTGGGATCATGTTGAAATTGTTATCGGCGTAGACAGCAGTAATGTTACTACCCTCGGCGGCAATACAGGTACGAATGATGTTAAAACAAGAAACTGGAACTTAAGCCATCAGTACATAAAGGGTTACGGTGTGCCGAAATATACATCCGGCTCAAATCCCACTCCTACTCCTACTCCTACTCCTACTCCGAGCGGTTCCGTTCAGGATTTGACAAACCCGAAGAATCCTAACAAGTATTCAACTCCTCCTTCCGGCACTTATCTCAACGTCGGTGACAGCGGCACTTATGTACGCTGGCTTCAGGCCTGCCTGAATCAGTGCGGCTACAGCTGCGATGTTGACGGACAGTTCGGATACGGCACGGCCGAAGCACTTAAGAGTTTTCAACGTAAATACGGTCTTACCGTTGACGGTGGTTTCGGTCCCGAATGCAGAACAAAGATTATCGCTGTACTTACGGTGGCAACGCCGAACATATCTGTTGCGAATGTTGAAAACGGGAAGAAAGTAACAATAACAAGCGGCAACGGAGCAACGATTTTCTATACAACGAATGGTTCAAATCCGACTGAAAGCAGCACTAAATACACCGGAGCGTTCACTTTGTACGGTTCTGCAACAGTGAAGGCGGTTGCAATGCAGAATTGCAGGTTTAACAGTGGTGTTAAATCAACACAGGTGACAGTAACTCGTCCGGGAAAACCCACCATTAGTGCTGTTTGCGTTGCTCAGCGTGTATGGATTGGGTGGACGCCGACTTCAAATACGAATCACTATGATGTTCGAATTTACAGGAAGGGCTCGCAAACAGAGATGATATGCGATAGGGGTGTAATGAATACTTACGCCGCATATGATCTTCCTGCAGGAGAGTATTATGCAAATGTTGCAGCTTGCACGCCCGGAGGGGTTTTGTATACGTTTAGTGACGAGACAGATTGCTTCACTGTTACAGATATTAGTGATAACGATTACCAACCCATAGCAACAGTTACTTCCGGAAATCATCGCTATACGTTATATGAAGGGCGAATGGGTAGTTGGCAGGAGGCAAAGGAATTCTGTGAACGCCAGGGAGGCCATCTTGTAACGATAACAAGTTCCGAGGAACAGCAGACTGTTAAGTCCCTTTTGCTGCAATACAGTTCGGACGCAAGCTGTTGGCTGGGTTGCAATCGCTTAAGCAATGGTAGCTGGGCTTGGATTACCGATGAATTCTTCAATTACACAAATTGGCGAAGTGGCGAACCTAACAACTCGAGTAATAATGAGAATTACGGAATGGCCGTAGGAGATAGTAATGCTCAATGGAACGATGTGCCAATGGTCACAAACAGTTACAATATGTGCGTGGTATTAGAGGAAGAGATCGTATACCATACCGTAACGTTCAAGGATTGGAACGGCACAGTACTTAAGACGGAGCAGGTACAGTACGGCGGCGCAGCAACAGCACCCGCAAATCCGACACGTACTGGCTACACCTTCACAGGCTGGGACAAGGCGTTCAACAACGTTACCGCAGACCTTGTTGTTACCGCACAGTACAGCATCAACACCTACACCGTAACCTTCAAGGACTGGAACGGTACGGTGCTTAAGACACAGCAGGTACAGTACGGCGGCGCGGCAACAGCCCCCGCAAACCCGACCCGCACGGGCTATACCTTCACGGGTTGGGACAAGGCGTTCACCAATGTTACCGCAAACCTCGTAGTTACGGCGCAGTACAGCATTAACACCTACACCGTAACATTCAAGGACTGGAACGGAACGGTGCTTAAGACTCAGCAGGTACAGTACGGCGGCGCGGCAACAGCCCCCGCAAACCCGACCCGCGCGGGCTACACCTTCACCGGCTGGGACAAGGCATTCACCAATGTTACCGCAAACCTTGTTGTTACGGCACAGTATGTGCAGAACGAACCGGTTTCAACACCCGTGCCGTCCGATGCTCCGCAGATTGTTGTTGAAAGCAAAACAACTTCCGCAGGCTCAACCGTTGCGGTTAATATCAGCATTGCGAATAACCCGGGGTTTGTAACCATGGGAATTCAGGTTGCATATGATTCGAATCTAACGCTGCTCAGTGTTAGCGATACAGGATTGGTTCCGGGACAAATGTTCAGCACAGAGATTGAGAATCCTCAACCGTTGTATTGGGCAAATCCGACAGCGACGGCTGATTGTACGGTTAACGGCAAGATTGCAACTCTGACCTTTAAGGTTGCCGATAATGCTGAGGAGGGTGAGTACCATATCAGAGTAAGTTATGATTACGATAACTATGATATCTACAACCAGTCAGGAGAAGCGGTTCAATTCGCAACTGTAAACGGTACATTGACTGTAACTGATGTAGTTTACGGCGATGTAAACGGGGACGGGAGAGTGAATAATCTTGACGGCATGGTACTCATGCGTCACCTTGCAAAGTGGCCTTCCTACCCGGCTTCGATGATTTCACCCGGTGCTGATGTAAATGCCGATGGCAGGATAAATAACCTCGATGGCATGATTCTTATGCGTCACCTTGCAAAGTGGCCGGCATACGCCACTTTGCCGTACAGCAGTCAGAAAGGTATCGTTGCGGTCCGACCGGACAATACCACGTTTGAGAACGAACCTACAATAGTTGTGGGTAATGCTGAAGCTGCCCCGGGAGAAACCGTTCGTATCCCCATTGAACTTGCCAATAACCCCGGTGTGGTTGTCATGGGAATTATGGTTGGTTATGATGAAAACCTTACCTTGCTCGGTTTTGAGGACACTGGATTACTTCCCGGACAGCTGCACAGTACGGTAATCGAGAATCCGCAACCCCTGTTTTGGGGAAATACCACATCTGGAAACTGCACTGAAAACGGTGTAATAATCTACCTTGAGTTTAAGGTTGCAGATGATGCGGCTCCCGGCACGTACAGCATAACCGTAACCTACGATTATGAGAACTATGACATTTACAACTATGATGGTGAACCCATAGAGTTTGCTGTCCAAAACGGCGCTGTCACTGTTGCGGCCGCACAGCCCGAAATGCACACCGTAACCTTCAAGGACTGGGACGGAACAGTGCTTAAGACTCAGGAAGTGCAGTACGGCGGCGACGCAGAAGCACCCGCCGACCCGACTCGCGTTGGCTACACCTTCACCGGCTGGGACAAGGCATTCACAAACATCACGGCAGACCTTGTTGTCACGGCACAGTATGAAATGCTTGGCGATGTTGACGGTGACGGCAATGTTTCCATGGCGGATGCGCTGACAATCCTGCGCATGGCAATGGACATTTTGCCCGTTGAAAATCAGCATATTGCGGATGTTGACGGCGATGGATTCATAACCTCCATGGATGCGCTGCTGGCACTTCGTTTCGCAATGCATATCGAGCAATAACCACTTCGATGGGGAGGGTCGATCACCCTGATGCATGATTCCCCTCCCCCATCAACAGAACAGCGGGATTTCTTCCTGACCTCGTCCCTGCGGGCAACCGCGGGGGCGAGGTTTTTGTTGAAGGGTGTTGCAAATCATGCAAAAAAAAGATAGAATAAGTGCAGAATCACGGGGAGGGTTCAAAATCAGATGACAAACGGAAAAATACAGAAAGCAAAATGCGGATTTATCGAACTTCTTGCTGCTGCAATCATTCTTGCCGCAGCGGTTCTGTGCAGCTTTGTTCGGCCTGCGGCGGCGAGTGCCGAGGCACTCAGGATAAACACGGAGACGGTGCTTTTTTATGCGGACACGGCAGCGGCGGAGGCGGGCGAATCGGCAGACATCAATCTTTGCATTGAAGGCGAAGATTATCTTGCACATGCGCTTGCAGTCACGGTTTGGTATGATCCGGAGGCGTTGGAGTTGAATTCCGTGACCCGCGGCAGCGCGATAGATTGGGAAAACACGCTTAACCATTTGGACACATCCATACCCGGCAGGATCAGCCTCGGCGTGCTGTACCCGGGCAACGAAGGCATGACGCAGGCAAACAACGGCATTATTCACACAATGAATTTCACCGTGCTTGCAGGCGCTGCGGAGGATTCCGAAATCCGCGTTGAAGTTAAGAAATTTAATTATATGATGACCGACGACGATCAATATCCCGTGCCGACGCAGACGCAAAGCGGATGGATCTTTGTTAACGGCGGCGAATCGGGTGTTCCCGGCGATGCGGACGGGGACGGCACTGTGACGGCGGCGGATGCGCTGCTCGTGATGCGGTGCGCACTCGGAACGGCTGAGCTTTCGCCCGAAACTGCCGCGCTCTGCGATGCGGACGGTGACGGAAACGTCACACTTTCGGACGCCGTGCTGATACTCCGTGCCGCGCTCGGATTGGGCTGAGAATTCGAATTTGAACAAAACGGATAAAACCGAAAAAGCTCCGTACGGCTGAAATACCTGCTGCGGAGCTTTTGTAATTGAAAATTTAACTGCGGAACGTTAACCGGGGCGTCAACCGGCATGTTTTCGGTATGCACGGCATAAAGCGCGGGTTGCTTTTGAATTATTCATCCTCGGAATAGGGCTCGTCCTCGCTGACGGGAGCGGTTTCGTCATGGGCTGTTTCGATAAGGTCGCGGAGCTTCTTTTCGATTTCTTTGCAAAGCTCGGGGTTGTCGCGCAGGAAATTGCGTGCGTTTTCCCTGCCCTGTCCGATGCGGATATCGCCGTAGGAGAACCATGCGCCGGTCTTTGTGATGATTTTGTTTGCAACGCCCATATCGAGAATGGAACCTTCCTTAGAAACGCCTTCACCGTAGATAATGTCGAACTCGGCAACGCGGAAAGGCGGCGCAACCTTGTTTTTAACGACTTTGATGCGCGTGCGGTTTCCGACGGGCGAATTGCCCTGTTTCAGCGTGTCGATTTTGCGGACGTCCAAACGGATGGAGGCAAAGAACTTCAGCGCCTTGCCGCCTGTGGTGGTTTCGGGATTGCCGAACATAACACCGACTTTTTCGCGGAGCTGATTGATAAAAATAACACAGGTGCGGGATTTTCCGACAACGCCGGCAAGCTTGCGCAATGCCTGGCTCATGAGTCTTGCCTGCAGGCCGACGTGAGAATCACCCATGTCGCCTTCAAGCTCGGCTTTGGGAACGAGAGCCGCAACGGAGTCAACAACGATAACGTCGATCGCGCCGCTGCGAACGAGTGCATCCGCAATGTCAAGTGCCTGTTCGCCGTTGTCCGGCTGGGAAACATAGAGCTTGTCCATGCTGATGCCAAGCTTTTCGGCATAAACGGGGTCAAGCGCATGTTCGGCATCGATAAAAACGCACATACCTCCCATTTTTTGCGCTTCGGCAATGATATGCAGCGCAATGGTGGTTTTGCCGGAGGATTCCGGCCCGTATATTTCAACTATTCTTCCGCGCGGAACGCCGCCGACGCCGAGAGCTGCGTCAAGCTCAATGCAGCCCGTCGGAATGACGGAAACCTGAATCCTTGAGGCGGCATCTCCCATCAGCATAATTGCACCCTTGCCGTATTGCTTTTCGATTTGACCGAGTGCCATTTCAAGTGCTTTATCTTTTTGCATGTTCTGTTCCCTTTCCGGTTCGGACGGAATTGCGCAGTAAAAGCCGAAAATCGCCCCAACCTCCCGATATTATTCGTAAAACGACCCTGAAACAAGGGTTTGCTGTGCCTATATTATAACATAAACGCAGCACGTTTTGCACCCTGCAAAAGGGCAAAAGGCGGAAATTTGCACAGCTTTAAAAATATATTGACTTTCGGACATAATTTGTGTTGACAAATGCATCGGAGAGCGTTATAATATCTCTCGCAGTGAAAAATGCGGTTGTGGCGGAACAGGCAGACGCGTACGTTTGAGGGGCGTATGGGAGACCGTATGGGTTCAAGTCCCATCAACCGCACCATCAGGAAAACAACTTTTGTCTACCACGATAAAAGTTGTTTTTTTGTGCTTTCAGACCCGAAAATGAGCCGTGACGGAAAACGCAATTCAAAATAAGGAGAAGCATATGAAAAAATTCAGAACAACAGTTTCGGTAATTATCATGATACTTGCCGGAATTGCAGGCTTTTTTGCAGGTTCGGCTGTTACGGACGGAATGGGCGGCGCAATACTTTTTTCAATGATTGCGGGCATAGGCTGCATAGTTTATGCAGCGGACAACCGCAGCTGATAATCGTTGGGAGACTTAAGAGGTATTATTGATATGGATATTTGGGAAAAACTGTACCTTAAAGCAAAGGAACAATATCATCCGGAGGATGTTACGCCGTTTGTGTATGCGCATCATGTTGTTTGCGCACTTGAAAGCGAAAACGGGGAGATCTTCACAGGATTCTGCATTGAAAGCTGCAGCGGTGTGATGAACCTTTGTGCGGAGCGCGTTGCCGCATTGAATATGTTTGTGAACAGCGGGCAGACTGTTGTGAAACGCATGATCGCGTTCCGTGATGCACCGCCCTGCGGCGGCGGAAGCGGAATGCCCTGCGGTGCGTGCCGCGAGTTTTTCATGCAGCTGTCCCCGCGCAACAAAGATACGGAAATTCTTGTTGACTACGAAACGCGTGAGACGATTACTTTGAATGAGCTGATGCCGAAATGGTGGGGCGATGAAAGGTATGCGGAGCAAATGTCGAACAGCGAATCCGAAACTTAAATAACGTTCGGCCGAAGGAGGCGGAATCCGCTGCGTTTGAGCAAAAAAATTAAAAATAAAGAATGAATCCTTCCCCGTCGAGAAAGACTGAAAAAGGGGTAATTTCCTTAAAAAGATGATATCTGCTTTTTTTAACGGGCGTTGATGTTGAATTGATACAACGTTGCGGCAGGCGGCATATAATCAATGCGAAAAAGGAAATGCAGAGAAAAAGCCCGGGCAGCGTATGTTCGACGAAAAAGCCCGAAAGAAAAAGGATGAACCGACGGGAGGAGAACATGAAAAACAACGAGGCGGATGATGCCCGCAAAAACGAAACTTACAAAAACAAGATTCTGACCGTGCCGAATGTGCTTTCCGCATTCCGGCTTTTGCTTGTTCCTGCACTTGCGTGGCTGTATCTTGTTCGGAAGGATTATTCCGCAACGGCATGGGTGCTGCTGCTTTCGGGCGCAACGGATATTGCGGACGGCTTTATTGCGCGGCGATTCGGAATGGTGAGTGACCTCGGCAAGGCGCTCGATCCGATTGCGGATAAGCTCACACAAATTGTGATGCTTGCCTGCCTGTTGACGCGCTTCGGCAACCTGCTGTTCCCCTGCGTTCTGCTTATCGTGAAGGAAATCGTCACCGGCTGCATGGGCATTGCCGTAATTCGCCGCACGGGAAAGGTTCTTGCGGCGGAATGGCACGGCAAGCTGACGACTTTTCTTTTATACACGCTGATGATTGCACATGTTGTGTTCTATAATATTGCTCCTGTGCTGTCGGACACGCTGATAATCATCTGCACGGCGATGATGTGCTTTTCGTTCCTGCTGTATATGATGCGGAATATCCGTGCGCTTAAGAGCGTGGGTAAAAAAACCGAAAAAAAGCCGGAAAGAACCGTGCAGGCGTTTGAACGGTGAGCGCACCGAAGCCGATAAAAGCGAAAACAAAAAAATCCGAAAAACAATGCTGCCGATGCGGCACGGCTTTTCGGATTTTTGTTTATTGTTAAAATGATAAATTGCTTCGGGCTTTGAACATATCCTTCACACAAAGGATGTTTGAAGCGGAGAAGGCGGGTTCGGTCAGTTCAAACCGTCGGAAGCCGCCTCGGGACTGCCTTCGAAATTTCTGTTATGCAGAATTTGGGACAGCAGCTCATCCGAAAACTTCTTTGCAGCCTGTTCAACAATGATGCTGCCGGAGTAGGAGGGCGCGCAGGGACTTACCGTCATGGATGCACCGGGGACACTGTCAAAATCAATGATCACGCCGCAATACGAACCGGAAATTTCAAGGTTTGAGAACATTTCATCGTTGAAGAGCTTTGCAAGGTCATTCGGCATAACATCTTCAATTCCAATGGTGAAACGCCTGCTGTCGGCATTGCCGTCGGGAAACAGCTCTTTGATTTTTTCCCCGAGAGCAAGTGTCTGTTCCTTTGAAAAGATTATGATGTCATAATCTTTGGCTTTTGCGGCTTCAAGGAACTTTTCGGGAGAAGCACTGCGGTCGCGCAGAATCTCATACTTGCCGAGAGCTATATCGGTTCGGCTGCGGTTCGCAAACGTTTCGGCGGTGTTCAGCGAATACCAAAGCACGCCCACTGCCGCAATAAGCAGTGCAATAACGAGCGACATCGCGATAATTGTGATTTTTGTACTTTTTTTCATCTTAGACCTCTTTTCTTAATAATAAACACCCTATGCTTTTCAATTAATCGAAAGAACAATGTACTTCATAGGAACCTTTCCCACGAGTCATTCCAAAGTAGCCATTGCGCAACTCGGTTTCGATGCGAACGAAGAAATACTTGCCGGAATTGCCATTGTTGAACGTCCTTATTCCAGGCTGCATTTTCCACGCATCGCCAAGAGTGTTAACCGATGTCTTCGGCTTGATACGCCATTCTCGATAACGAGATTCGAAGAAGTCGTTTGCACAGTTGAACGCCTTTGATTCATAGCTCCAAGTGAAGTTAACACCAAGCCCGGCCTCAATTTCACCAGAAGAATTTGCGCCTGCGTTCAGTCCCAATTCGACAGAGTGAGTTTTTCCGTAGCTCGGAATTTCCGACTCGTCAATGATACAACCGGAACGATAACCTGTGTTGTAGTCGTGACCGATTCTCGTCATAAAGCTTTTGACTTTTCTGTTGCTTTTTGGTGCAGATTTACACAACACGACAACATCGTATACATCACGATTTTGACCATCAAAGTACATTCGACCGCGTTTATATGTCGTAACGATCATACTTAGCCTTCCGACTCGCTCCTGCTTGTGAAAAACATAGATTTCGCGTTTGAATCTATAAGGAGTTTGCAGAATCGAGGCCCGGATTTCAGCGTCCACGTCAAGCCGCTCAGAGTAATAGACATCGCGTGCTGCACAATTATAATCATCATCCGTAATAACTATGGGTGAACCACCTTCAGGGGGATTGATTGCGCCGCATTCGCCAGTGCAGTTTTCTCCACAGTCGTCGCAAGGTTCATCTGTGGGCAAAAGAGGAACAGCAACAGATTCGGTAAAGAAATACTGTTCATCAATCCTGGTGACAGAGGTGCCGAGCAAAACTGTACTTGTTTCAGTAGAATCACATGACAAACCGGAAGGGATTCCTGTTGCTTGGGAAACCTCGTATGCAGATTGGTTTTTGAAAAAAACCACGTTGCGTTCATTCATAAGATTTGCAAGATCTGTCTGTTTCGAAGTAAGTGTTGCTTCACGACTGACAGATATAATCTTTGCGTCGGCATAACGATCGTCAGAGCTACCCTCGTTGCTGAGAACAGAGGGGGTAGCTGGATTTTGAGGAATGTACTCGACAATGGGTATATTGTCGGCATTCAATGCTTCAGCACAGATAGGCGGTGCAGCAAGCGAGAGAATTGTTACTGTAACAAGCAACAAAGATACGATTTTTTTGATCATTTTAGATCTCCTTAGTTTTTCTATCGTTTTATTCAAGATGATATGAAAAAAACAACTTTAATAGTTTACCATGATTTACACTGCGTGTCAACATCAAAAAATAATATAATTAAAAAGCACTGCGAAATTGAACCGACTGCGGTTTGAACACGGAAAACGGGATTAAAAAACGTTCTTAAAAGAAAAGCCGATTTAGAGTCGGTCATGGATAAAAAGACAATTAATTGAAGCTTTTTTCATGAAAGAAAGTATTCGGAATATTTTCGAACAAAATCAGCCCGCGAAAAAATCGGGGCTGATTTAAAAGCATTAATCATGTTGAGATGCGGAGAACGCTCACCTGTTTTTGAAAAGATCCTTGGCTCCGGCGGTGTAGTCGATTCCGGACCAGACCGTCAGCGCAGCGGCGGCGCAGATAAGCATGAAATCCACCGGAATGCCTATTGCCGTGAACACGGGTCCGCAAAGCAGGGTAATAAGGATTGCGGCAAATTGCAGCGTTGTTTTCGCCTTGCCGATGGCTTTTGCGGCAATAACAATGCCCTTGCCTGCGGCAAGCTGGCGGATGCCGCTGACGAAGATTTCCCGCGCAATGATGATGAATGTGAACACCGGCATCAGGAAATTGCCGAAGCTCATGACTTCAAATCGGCAGAGCATGATGAGTGCGGCGGAGGTGAGCAGCTTGTCCGCCGTCGGATCCATCAGTTTGCCGAAGTCGGTAACAAGGCCGCGTGCGCGCGCAATGCGCCCGTCCAGCGTGTCCGTAAGCATATCGACGAACTTGCCGAGAAGGATTACTCCAAACTGGTGGATGATGCCATCGGTTTCGTCCTGATGTTCATCCCTAACGAAACCAGTTATATCGCAGCCATGAAGCAGCAGCCGGACCTCAGCCGCTATGCTTACCAGAAGAAGATTATCATCATCTCGCCAAGCAATCTGCTCATGGCACTCCAGCTGGCGTATAATCTTTGGCAGTACGACCGACAGAACAAGAATGTGGAGAAAATCGTGAAGACGGCAGCCGATCTATATGATAAGGTAGCGACTTTCGAAGATACCTTCCTGGGCATCGGCGATTTGATAACCCGCCTTTCCGGCACCTTCGACAAGGCAAGAAAGCAGCTTTACGATGGAAGCGGCAACGTGATGCGCAGGGTGGAAAGCCTGAAAGGGCTGGGCGTTACGCCGAAGAAGCAGATTAAATCGCTGGAGGAATCGTAACATTTTCTTTTCCTGGTTTACCATATTGTTCAAAAGTATTTGCTAATCGTTCATTTTTTGAAATTAGTTCTCTAAAAATGAGCGGTTTTCGATTTTTCTTTGTACTTTTGCCACGCCTATTCGGAAAGATAGGCACATACATGGAACAATCAAAAAATACCGTATAATCATGAAACTGAACGAAATTCTTTCAGACAGCTTTAATGCTGCAGAATGGGAAGCTAAGGGTTATGAGCTTCCTAAGTATGACATCGCAGCCGTAGCTAAGAAGACTCACGACGAGCCTACTTGGGTTCACTTCGGCGCAGGTAACATCTTCCGTGCTTTCCCGGCTGCCATCCTCAACGATGCGCTCAACACGGGCAAGTACGATCGTGGCGTAATCGTGGCCGAAAGCTTCGACTACGAAATCATCGACAAGGCTTATCGCCCTTATCATAACCTCTCGCTTCTCGTCAGCCTCCAGAGCAATGGAACCATCGAGAAGAAGGTTATCGCTTCTATCACAGAAAGCCTCAAGGCGGATAAGCAGTTTGGTGAGGACTGGGCCCGATTGGTTCAGATCTTCCAGGCACCAAGTCTGCAGATGGTAACTTTCACCATCACCGAAAAGGGATATTCTTTCAATGATGCCGATTTGGCTCGTGGTCTCGATGCAGTCTTCGCCATGGGTAAGCTCACCGCTCTGCTTTACGAAAGATACAAGGCTGGCAAGTTGCCTGTAACCCTTCAGTCAACAGACAACTGTTCTCACAATGGCGACCATGTAAAGGCTGGCGTCAAGGCTTACGCCGAGCGCTGGGTAAAGGATGGCATCGTTGAGGCTGGATTCCTGGATTACATCAACGACAGCAGCAAGGTAACCTATCCTTGGTCTATGATTGATAAGATTACCCCTCGTCCTCACGAGAAGGTACAGGCGATGCTTGCCGAGGATGGTTTCGAGGACAACGATACCATCATCACCGAAAAGCATACCTTCACCGCTCCTTTCGTGAATGCAGAGGAAGTGCAGTATCTCGTTTGTGAGGATACTTACACCAACGGCCGACCTCCTTTGGAGTTGGGCGGTGCGCTCTATACCACCCGCAAGACAGTGGATGAGGTGGAGACCATGAAGGTAACCACCTGTCTGAACCCATTGCATACAGCGATGTCTATCTATGGCTGCATGCTCGACTATACTCTGATTTCTGCCGAGATGGCTGATGAGGACCTTCGTGCCTTCATCCAGAAGATTGGTTACATCGAGGCGATGCCGGTAGTAACAGACCCAGGCGTATTGAACCCATACGAGTTTGTCGGCACCGTTATCAACAAGCGTCTGCCTAACCCATTCATGCCAGATGCTCCTCAGCGTATCGCTACCGATACCAGCCAGAAACTCTCTATCCGTTTCGGTGAGACTATCAAGAAGTATATCGACCGTGGTCTCAACAAAAGCAATCTCGTGTTGATTCCTCTGGTATTGGCAGGTTATGCCCGTTATCTCAAGGCATTGGATGATAACCTGAAGCCATTCGAGCCATCTTCTGACCCATTGTTGGCAGAACTGCAGGCCATCGTAGCTCCTCTTGAGGTAGGCAAGGCAGATCAGGACTACTCTTGCCTCAAGAACCTCTATAGTCGCAAGGATGTGTTCGGTCTCGATCTCTATGAGGCTGGCTTCGGCGAGCAGATTGAGGGCATGGTGAAGGAACTCTTTGCCGGCAAGGGTGCCGTAAGACAGACATTGCATAAATATGTTTCTGCAAGATAATTCATTTTTAAACTTATACATTATATAATATATATGGAAAGAACATGGCGCTGGTTTGGCAAGAAAGATAAGATCACTCTTGCACAGTTGAAACAGATAGGTGTTGAGGGCATTGTTACCGCATTGCACGATGTTCCTCTGGGCGAGGTTTGGACACGCGAGAAGATTCATGAACTCAAGGAGTACATCGAGTCTTATGGTATGAAATGGAGCGTGGTAGAGTCTTTGCCTGTGGTTGAAACCCTGAAATATGGTGGTCCTGACCGCGATCATCAGATTGAGGTTTACAAGGAAAGTCTCCGCAACCTGGGCGAGGAAGGTATCAAGTGCATCTGCTACAACTTTATGCCTGTATTAGACTGGGCACGTACCGATTTGTCGCACGAGAATCCTAACGGAGCCAACAACCTCTATATGAACTGGGGCGAGTTTGCCTACTTTGATATCTATATCCTGCAGCGTGAAGGCGCTCGTGAGGATTGGGCTGAGTTCTCTAAGGAGCACAAGTGGGGCAGAGACCTGGTGGCTGAGGCTGATGAAATCAAGAAGACTTCTACTCCTGAGCAGGATCATGCCTTGGTAGAGAATATCATCATCAAGACCCAGGGCTTTGTATCCGGTAACTTCAGCGAGGGCGATTCGGCTCCTGTCCAGAAGTTCCGCGACCTATTGAAACTTTATGATGGCATCGACAAGAAGAAGTTGCAGGAGAACATGAAGTACTGGCTGGAGGCTATCATGCCTATCTGCGATGAGTACGATATCAATATGTGTGTTCACCCAGACGATCCTCCTTATCCTGTATTCGGTTTGCCAAGAATCATCGGTCGTGCCGAGGATATCCAGTGGATGCTCGATGCTGTGCCAAACAAGCACAATGGTCTGACTTTCTGCGCAGGTTCATTCTCTGCCGGCGAGCACAACGACTGTGTGGCAATGGCGAAGCAGTTTGCCGACCGCACTCATTTCGTTCACCTTCGTTCTTGCTACATCTTCCCTAACGGCAACTTTACAGAGGCTTCTCACTTGGGTGGTCGTGGCCATCTCATTGAACTTTGCCGCATCTTCGAGAAGGCAGAGCAGGAAGGCAAGTGCAATTCGGGCCGCAGATTGCCTATGCGAGTAGACCACGGTATGACCTTCACTGATGAGCCAGGTGGCGTATTCGATGAGAGCAATCATGGTCACAATGCCGGTTACACTCTCCTGGGCCGTATGTTTGCCATGGGTCAGATTCAGGGTGTCATCGCGACAGTAGATGATGAACTGGGCATTGAGTATAAGCAGCCGGGATTCTATGATTAGTGATTAGTTATTAGTTATTAGTGATTAATAATTAGGCTATTAAGCGATTTGAAATTCAGGTTAGATAAAATACGAAAAAGGCTAGCGTTTCTGATAAGCGCTAGCTTTTTTTTATACTGATTTTATGATTACTGGCTAAATGTATCACTTGTTTTAGCCAATAATGCTTAAAAATAGGTGTTATTGGCTGAAAATTATATAAGAAATAGCCAATAATTACTTTTTTCTTGCTATTTTTGCAAATGGTTAGAAATTAAAGCAGGAGAATAAGAAATGAAGAATAATATTATCGGCAGAAAGAGTGAACAGGATACCTTGGCACGTATATACGAGTCAAGGCAGTCGGAATTTGTGGCAGTATGCGGACGCCGCAGAGTGGGGAAAACGTTTCTTGTGCGCGAATATTTTGAGCAGGAAATGGTGTTTCAGACATCAGGATTGGCGGGCGGAAACACACAGGAGCAGTTGAAAAACTTCTTTTATACGCTTCGACGTTATGATAGGAATGTAACCTCTGTTCCCCACGACTGGCTCGATGCTTTCGAGATGCTTATCTCTTATCTCGACTCTTTGAACGGGATAGAACGTAAGGTGATTTTTCTTGATGAACTGCCTTGGATGGATACTGCAGGCTCTAATTTTATCTCTGCCCTGGAGCATTTCTGGAATGGATGGGCCTCTGCACGTCGCGACATCGTTCTCATTGTCTGCGGCTCTGCCACTTCCTGGATGATGGATAAACTTATCAATAACCATGGCGGACTTTATGGTCGTCTTACTCATCGTCTTTTCCTGCAGCCTTTTTCTCTTGGGGAGTCGGAAGCTTTTCTGAATACTAAGGGGATGATGTTGTCCAGATATGAACTGGCTGAACTTTATATGATATTGGGAGGAATCCCATATTACCTGAATCTTTTGGACGAGCGGTTAAGTTTGGCTCAGAATATAGACCGTCTGCTGTTCAATCCCAATGGGCAGTTGTACAATGAGTTTACGATTCTCTATCGCTCTCTGTTTAAGGATTCTGAGGCATACGTCAAAGTGGTAGAATGCCTGAACGAGCGTGGTTATGGTATGATGCGCTCGGAAATAGCCGATGCCACAGGAATGAAGTCGGGCAAATCGTTGACCACGATTCTCGACAATCTGGAATCTTGCGGTTTCATCAGAAAGTATGTCAATTATGGCTGTTCTACCCGAAAGTCTCTCTATCAGTTGGTAGATTTCTTCACCTTGTTCTATTTCCGTTTTCTGCGCGATAGCTCTTTTCGTAATCTTCTGTATTGGAGCAAATTGCAGCGCACGCCCCGTTTTTATGCCTGGGCTGGAGTCTCTTTCGAGATATTGGCGATGAATCATATCGACCAGGTGAAGCAGCGGTTGGGAATTTCTGGTGTGGCTACCCAGTTGTATTCCTGGCGAAGCAAGAGTGATGCCGGAGCGGCGGAGCGGGCAGCCCAGATAGACATGGTGATAGAGCGTGGTGACAATACCATCAATCTTTGTGAAATGAAGTTTTCGGAAAGTGACTTTGCCATCAATAAGGATTACGAGAAGATTCTGAGAAACAAGATTGTCCGCTTTAGGGAGGAAACAAAGACCCGAAAGTCGATACAGCTGACGTTTATCAGCAGTTATGGTCTTCAGCGGAATATGTATTCGGGCATAGCCCAGAATGAAGTGGTGCTCAATGATTTGTTTTGAGCTCCACTTCCTCCACATACTTCACCAGTGAATCCTTGCCATTGAGGAGATAGAAGTCTACACGAACCACGTGGTTGATATCGGCATTGCCCTTTACCTTGATGTGTCGGGTCTTGCTGTACATCATCGTGTCGCGGCGTGAAGGATAGGATACGAGCTCGATGAGGTCTTTGGTAGAATTGCTGCCCACATAATAGATGCCTACACTGTCTTTTCCGTTCTTGATGGCAGCAATCTTTGCCATCTTCTTGGCATGAGCCGCAGAGGTATCTATCGGGTAAAACTCGCTGGCAGCTACCGTGTCGCCGTCATGCTGGTCGGGTGCAAACTTGCAGCTGGTACCCATTGTAGTGATAAAGGATGCAGCAGCCAGGACTGCCACAAAGTATAATATTTTCTTCATTGTTATTTCCTTTCTTTTCTTTTAAAGAATCCTGTTTTGTTCGCAAAATGCGTTATCGGCTGCAAAAGTACAAAAAATAACTCGAAAAGCCATACCTTTTTTATCTTTTTCCTTTTAATACTTCGGATGGAGTGACGCGTGCGGAAGCTGGGCGGAAGGAGTTGTGGGGATAGTATGGAAGAAGTTATGGGGATGGCATGGAAGGAGCGGTATGGAAGGTGTTAGAAGGTATGGTAGATATGGATGAAATGGATGGAATGGAAGAAATGGATGGAATTCCGTGCAAAGATACGAATTTTCTCTGATACTGCCAAATTTGGGGGTGTGATAAGGAAATGTTTGAAATATGCTTTCAGATTGAAAGTAGTTAAACTTCCTTACTCATAGTTTTGCGGGTGACAACTCATAGTTTTATGGGTCGCAACTCATAGCTTTGCTCTCTTAAAGTATATAGTTAAGCAGTAAATCAGGTGTTTACGAGGGTTATGATGTTTTTACTACAATGACTCAGTTCCTCAATAACTCAGTTCCTCAGTTTTTCTCTGACCCTTCACTTTTGTCTTTATTTAGAAGTTTATTATATATATAAATATATATATAATAATATATAATATATAACAATTTAAAACAACTTTGAACTATAAGGGCTATATACCCCCTAGAAAAAAACTGAGGAACTGAGTTATTGAGGAACTGAGTCAATGATAGAGACTTAGAATCTTACTCTTGATACTGTTGAATATGTGCTTATGTTAAAAGTTAAGTATCAGATTATCAGATAAATAAAACACTTGACCCCCTGAAATAAGGGGTCAAGTGTTGATTGTGATACCCATACGTTGTGAAACACGACGTATGGGTATGAAAAGGAGTTTTGTTACATTGAACTTTCAAATCGTAACTTGATGAGATTTGGCTGATTTTACATCTCAACCACTACTTCATGCTTGCCTTCAGAGCAAGGAATGATGGTGCCTGAGATAGGAGTGCCATCCACTGTAATCTGCTTCACGCCCTTCTGGTTTCCGCTAGGATTCTTTACTGTGATATGGTATTCGCCACCACGGAACTTGCGGGTTACTTCATACTCCTTAGCGGTGCTTGGGAGACAAGGATCGATGAGCAAACCTTCATAATCTGGCTTGATGCCGAGGATGAATTCTGATACTGTATACCACATCCATGCCGCTGTACCGGTGAGCCAGGAGTTCTTTCCTTCGCCCGGTTTGGCTGCATCCTTACCGGCTACCATCTGGCAGTTTACGTAAGGTTCTACCTTGTGAAGTGTCTGATATTTTTCCTCTACATAGCTAGGCAGAATCTTGGTATAATGGCTCCAGGCATCGTTGCCTCGGCCGGCTACCGTTTCTCCGATGATGACCCAAGGATTGTTGTGGCAGAAGATACCGGCGTTCTCCTTGTAGCCTTCAGGATAAGAAGAAATCTCACCCATTTCTACATGATAGGTAGTGTAGGCTGGATTGTTCAGCACCAGTCCGTGCTCGCATTCCAGTCGTTTCTTGCTGCTATCCAGAGCTTTATCGCAGAGTCCTTCTTCCAGACCGATACCAGCCATCGTACACCAGCCCTGGCTCTCGATGAAGATTTTGCCTTCCTCGTTCTCATCACTACCAATCTTGTTGCCGAAGAAATCGTAAGCGCGGAGGAACCATTCACCGTCCCATCCATGCTGCTTCACAGCCTCGCTCATCTCATCTACAGCTTGCTGCATGCGCTCGGCTTCTGTCAAATAATCTTCCTCTGCAAGACCGGCTATTTCGCCTTCCTTGCTTTCCAAGGCTTCCTTGGCAAGTTGCTTGCAAAGAGCCACATAATCCTTGCCGGTAACCACGAACAGACCGGCTATCATCAGACTCTCTGCCTTGCTTCCTTCGCCCTTGTTTTCGGTGGTCTGGAAACTCTCGTTAGGGTCCCAGGAGAAGCAGTTCAGGTTCAGACAGTCGTTCCAGTCGGCTCTTCCTATGAGTGGTAACTTGTGTGGACCCAGGTTGTTGATAACATGGTTCATCGAAATCTTGAGGTGCTCGAAGAGGCTTACTTCTGTGCCCGGCTGGTTATCGAAAGGCACCTGCTCAGCGAGGATAGAGAAGTCGCCCGTCTCCTTAATATAGGCTACGGTACCGAAGATGAGCCAGCATGGGTCGTCGTTGAAACCGCCGCCGATATCGTTGTTGCCGCGCTTGGTGAGTGGCTGGTACTGGTGATAGCAGCCGCCGTCAGGGAACTGGGTGCTGGCGATATCGATGATGCGCTGGCGGGCACGGGTAGGTATCTGATGAACAAAGCCTACGAGGTCCTGGTTGGAATCGCGGAAGCCCATGCCTCTACCGATGCCGCTCTCGAAGAAACTTGCCGAACGCGACATACAGAAGGTGATCATGCACTGATACTGGTTCCAGATGTTCACCATGCGGTCTAACTTGTCGTTGCCGCTCTTCACGGTGAAGATGTTCAGCAGGTTATCCCAGTACTGGTTGAGTTCTGCGAAGGCAGCATCCACCTTTTCGGTGGTATCAAACTTGGCGATAAGCTGATGCGCCTTCTCCTTGTTGATAACCTTCTTGGCGCTGAACTTCTTGTCCTGCTCGTTCTCCACATAGCCCAGCAGGAAGATGAGGTCGCGGCTCTCGCCTGGCTGCAGGGTAACCTCGATATAATGAGATGCGATAGGGCTCCATCCGTGGGCAAAGCTGTTGCGTGGCTTGCCTTCCATCACAGCCTCAGGCTCGGCAAACTCGTTGTAGAGTCCGATGAAGCTCTCGCGGTCGGTATCATATCCCTGAATCTCTGTATTCACGGTGTAGAAAGCATAGTGGTTGCGGCGCTCACGATATTCGGTCTTGTGATAGATGGTAGAGCCTTCTACCTCTACTTCGCCCGTAGAGAAGTTGCGCTGGAAGTTCTCCATGTCGGTAGCAGCATTCCAGAGGCACCACTCTGCAAAGGAGAACACCTTGAGGGTCTTCACCTCCTCAGTCTGGTTTTTCAGCGTCATCTTCTGCACCTCAGCCCATGTATGGAGGGGTACGAAGAAGAGCATACTTGCCTCTACGCCGTTCTTGCTGCCCGTGATGCGAGTATAGTTCATGCCGTGGCGGCACTCGTAGCTGTCGAGCGGTGTCTTGCAAGGTTTCCATCCTGGGTTCCATACGGTATCGCCATCCTTGATGTAGAAATAGCGACCGCCGTTATCCATCGGCACTCCGTTGTAACGGTAACGGGTGATGCGGCGGAACTTGGCATCCTTGTAGAAGGAATAACCACCTGCAGTGTTGGATATGAGCGAGAAGAAATCCTCGTTACCCAAATAATTGATCCAAGGCCATGGGGTCTTTGGGTCAGTAATCACGTATTCGCGATTGGCGTCATCAAAATGACCATACTTTTTTTCTGCCATTGTTTTTTTAATGTTTATTTCTAGGTAAAATATATTATTTTCGTGCAAAGATAGTAAAAAGTTTCAGTTTCGGGGTTAGAAAACAGTTTTTTTTTGTATTTTTGCAATGAAAAGTTTGATGATTATCATCATTCTATTAACATTTTATACAGTTGGCTTATGAAAAGAAACATTTTATCACTTTTGGTAGCCCTCTTTGCAACCTTGCAGGTAGCGGCTCAGACATACGACAACTTGTGGAAGCAAGCTGAAATCAATGCTCAGAAGGACCAGCCTAAGAGCGAAATCGCGGTGATGAAGAAAATCATCGCCAAGGCTTCGGCTGCCAAGGATTATGGCCAGTTGCTGGCGGCTGAGATGCGGCAGGCGATACTCTGGAGAGAGATTTCGCCCGACTCGCTGACGCCCCATGTGAAGCGGATGGAAGCCGAGGTGCTGAAGGTGAAGGACCCGGCGTTGAAGGCCGTGAGATATGCTGTGCTGGGCAAGGTGTATCGTGATAGTCCTTACGGGATAGAGGTGGATGAGGTTGCCTTGGACCCAAGTGATGATGTTTCTTTGGATCAAAGTGCTTCTTCTTCTCTGAGCCAGCGGGATGTGAACGAAAAGAAGAGCTGCGAGTTCTTCAAGAAAGCCCTGGAGCAGCCTGAACTCCTTGCCAAGCATACTTCCACTGAGTATGTTCCATTGACGCTGAAGGGCGTGGATGGCAGTTCCTTTAACAACGATCTGCTGCATCTCATCGGATTCGAGGCAGACAGCAAGGAGGCGTATCATCTGCTGTACACCTATTATAATAAGGTGGGAAATAGGGGTGCGGCTTGTCTCTGTGCCTATAAGCTCATCGAGAAATACCGCCAGGACGACGTGAGAGAGGTGAAGAAATCGAAGTATCTGCAGACCATCGACTCGCTCATCCAGGTTTATCAGGATATTCCGGAGGCAGGCGAACTTGCCGTGGAGCATTTCCGCTTCATGGAAGGTGCTACCGATGCCAAACCGCTGGATAAGCTCAACTATATCAACTATGCGCTGAGCCGCTGGGGTGGATGGTCGAGAATGAACGAACTGAGAAATGCACAGAAGCGACTCACCGAACCTATGTTCCGGGTGAAGGATATGCCATTGGTGCTTCGTCCTTCAGAAAGGAAGTGGGTGCATCTGAACGTGCGCAATCTCCAGAACCTGAAGGTCAGCATTTCCCGCCTCAACATCACGGCAGATAATGAGTATGATGTTCAGAATGAGGCTACCTATAAGATGCTTCTGAAAAAGACTACGAAGCTGCATCAGAAGGATTTCAGCCGCAACTACTATGGTCGTCCGAATTACGAAGAGGTGAAGGATTCCATCGAAATCGGTGGCAATCTGCCGCTGGGTGC